>Ga0207968_100012_pt1 | contig 79958 bp, 70 predicted proteins | sample LakWasMet21_HOW5_2_FD_183867 | JGI IMG/M metagenome (GOLD analysis project Ga0207968, IMG submission 183867) | Freshwater sediment methanotrophic microbial communities from Lake Washington under simulated oxygen tension - Sediment Metagenome... | ecosystem: Environmental > Aquatic > Freshwater >...
AGCGTCAGCACCACGATATCGGGCTTGTCATTGGTCAAGGCCGTCAGCAGCATTTGCTGGCGTTCTTTTTCATCTTCCCAACTGGTGATCTGATTGACTGCCTGCTCCCGGACACTGCCTTCCGGGTCGTTCAACGCATAAAGTATCGCTTCCTTCGCTTTCGGGTCCGGATATTCGCCCAGGGTCATCAGCGCCGCTTCGCGGTCTTGTTCGTCTTCGGACGAATAAAAGTCGTTCAGGGCTTCCTGCAGGGATTCCAAGTCTTCCTCGGCGTTATCGATCTCGGCCGGAACATTCGATGCCAAAGGCGCTGGCTTCGTGCCTTGCCGCATTAGATCGTTGATATGATTGGTCTTGCTCGAAGTCGAGGAGGGGGGCGTCGACTGGGCGGGTGCCTTGGAATTGTCAGGCGCTTCAGCAGACACCATTAAATTTGAAAATCGATCGAAATTGAGCGCAACCAACGCGGTGGCGATCAAAAAAAGAGCAATCAGAGCGAAATAAGTTTTGTTATTTTTCACGATGTTAGAGGGTTTAAAGTGAATTTTATTAAAAAAAGCTTAGGTAGAATGGGTTTGGAAGCTAAGCAGAATTTACAAAGAAAGACCAAGCGGCTAGAATCTTGTTCCGACAATTATAGTCTTGAAATTAAGACCAAGACAAATTGTCACGACAGCACTATCGCGTTGTCTTCGTCCTTATAAATTTTGAGTGACTGATAATGGGTAGCGCCAAATTCCAACGATCGATAAGGGGTTCAAAAATGAATAAAGCGTTAACAGCGATTGTGTTGGCAGGTGGTCTGGCCTTGGTTTCGGCTCATGCCTTTGCAGATAAAAATAAGAAAGAATGCAGAGGTCTGCCCGGTTATGATGACTTGACAAAAGCTTTGCAAGCCTCGGTGCCTGAGTCGGCGGGCGGAACATTGCCTCTGTATAATGCAATGACTGATCCAGCAATCGCGGGCGTGGCAAACGGCGGGCTTGAAGTCCCCATGTGGGCTTCGCTAGTAGACAAATTCGGGCATGTGTGCGCGGTAACCTATTCAGGTTCGGACAACCGTGCGCAATGGCCCGCCAGTCGGATCATTTCGATGCAGAAGGCTTATACGGCGAATTCATTAACAATCGCAGGAGCTCCTGGAATTTGGTCTACCGCACAATTGTTTTATCCAACGCAACCGGGGCAGTTCCTCTGGGGGCTTGATCAAAGCAATCCGGTCAATCCTGCTGTTGTCTATCAAGGGCCGACTTCTCGTTGGGGCGCGCACAATGATCCGGCGATTGGAGGAATACCCGGCGGTAATAACCGATTCGGCGGCGGCGTGGCTATTTGGAATAAAAACGGCCAAGTCGTTGGTGCGATTGGCGTCAGCGGCGATACTTCCTGCGCCGACCATAATATTGCCTTGCGGGTTCGGGATTATTTAGTAGCGAATAATGGCCTGGGCAATAATCCTAAAGGACCTTATGCCGACAATATCATTTACGATATAGTCAACGGCAAGAGCGCTTCAGGATTTGGCCATCCGACTTGCCCAGGCGGTAAGGAAGATGAAGTCAATACCAAAATTACCAGCATTGTTCATCCCGCGCATGACAACTTCCCGAATTGATTGAAGGAAATTGAGTAAAACATGTTGGGTCGCTCGCTGTTCGGCAACCCAACATGCCGACATTCATTTAGCCGCCGACCTGCGCGATCCAGTCGTTCAGGTTATAATAGTTCGTGATCCGCGCCACCTTATTGTCACGGATGTCAAAAAAAGCCCCGGCCGGCAGACGGTATTTCTGGCCGTTCGCGGCGGGCAGGCCCTCGTCGGATTGCAGGTATTCGCCGAGCACGACAAATTCGGCAGCGGCGCGCTTGCCGTCTTCGCTTGCCATGATCACCATGTCGACCAGTTGTTCCTTGTAGTTGTGGTTCATGCAGGCCATGAACTGCTTGAACGCATCCTTGCCGATTTCGCGCTTGCCCTGGTTGATGTCGTGAATCACGTCATCGGTCAACAGGTTCAAAAAAGTATCCATATCGCCGGCGTTGAAAGCGGCATAATAGTTTTGAATCAGCTTGATGCTCTCTTGGTTCATAATGATTCTCTGGTGAAAAAAATTAAAGCCTGCCATTTTACCGCGAACGAGGCGATTTTCCTTGTTAAATTTGATTTTCCTGGGGCGGTGATGGCTATTCCGAGGGAGACAGAGAATGTGCGGACGCTTTAACCTGCTTGCCACGCCCGAGCAATTGCTCGAAACCTTCGCCCTGGAGCAGGTGCCGGGCTACAGGATCAGCTACAACATCGCGCCCGGACAAAAGATTCTCGGCATCGTGCGGCCGGATCGGAACGAACTCCGAGCGGTCAGTCTCGATTGGGGGCTGGTGCCTTCCTGGGCCAAGGACAGCAAGATCGGCCATGCGCTGATCAATGCCAGGGCTGAAACGCTCGGCGACAAACCGTCGTTCAAGACCGCCTATCGCAAGCGGCGCTGCCTGATTCCGGCGACCGGTTTCTATGAATGGCAGAAGACCGAAAACGGCAAACAGGCCTATCATGTCTGCCGGGAGGACCGCCGATTGTTTGCCTTTGCGGGATTGTGGGAGCATTGGGAGCAGGGCGCCAACACGCTGTATACCTGCACGATCATCACGACCGCCGCGAATGCACTGATGCAGCCGATTCACGAGCGGATGCCGGTGATCATCGCCGCCGACGACTACCGCCGCTGGCTGGATCAACGGCAGCCGAGGCAGAGCCTGGATCAGTTGCTGGCAAATACTGACTATGCTGGAATGGCCCTGTATCCGGTTGGCGACCGGGTCAATAACCCGCGCCATGACGATCACCATTGTTTGGAGTAGGAGCGTTTTGATTCTCCAATGTCGCTTTGCCTCCGCCGTAGAACTTTTTCGAGAAGGCAAGGACAAATTTTGATCGCGGCCGTAGCGCCCTACCTTTTCTATCGGGCGCTACGGCAAAGGGAGACGATTATTCGAGCAGCTTGAAAAAACTTTTCGGGGCGCCGCAGATCGGGCATTCCCAATCGTCCGGAATGTCTTCCCAGCGCGTGCCGGGCGCGATGCCGCTGTCCGGATCGCCCTTGGCTTCATCGTAAATGTGCTCGCATTCCTTGCAATGGTATTTCTTATAATCCGCCATCGGTTGTTCCTCGCGTAGTGTGAAAATGTGTTAATGCTAAGCCAGTTTGATCAGCCGGCCTTCGGCGGCCGACTGCAGCGCGGCTTCGAGAATCCGGCAGTTCTCCTTCGCGTCATCCAGCGACAACGCGGGGTTCAGGCCGTTTAGCGCGCAATCGCTAAAATGTTCGATTTCGAGACGGAAATGATTGGCCGGCGGCAGCCGTTCCTCGCCTTGCCGACCGTCCTCGGTCCACCATGAAATGATCGGGATGTCGCCGGGCAATTGCCAGACCGTGTGGCATTTGATGCCGCCTTTGCTGCCGATCACCTCATATTCGGAGCGGCGCGCGCGTTCGAAACTGTAGTCGAATTGTGCAAAGCGGCCGCGGCCGAAATCGATCACGCCGCTGCTCGAAATATCGGCGCCGCTGCCGACATAACTCGAAACGGCCGTCACCGCAACCGGCGCGTCCTCGAAAAACATCCGCGCCGAATGCACTGCGTAACAGCCGATGTCCCACAGGGCGCCGCCGCCGTTTTCGATCGGCTGTTCGAGTCGGTACATGCGCGCCGGACGCATCATGAACGAATAGGTCGCGCGCACCGAGCGCACTTCGCCGAATAGGCCCGAATCGACCAGTTCCCGCACGCGCGCATGTTGCGGATGAAAGCGGTACATGAAGCCTTCCATCACGGTGACCCGATAGCGTCGGGCGGCGGTTTCGATCGCGCTAATAGCGTCCACCGACAACGCCATCGGCTTCTCGCAGAGCACGTGCTTGCCGTTTTCGATCGCGCGCAGCGTCCATGAGGCATGTTCGTGATTGGCCATCGGCAAATACACCGCATCGACGTCGTCATCGCGCAACAGGGCGTCAAGATCGTCATAGATGCGGGCCTGGGTTTGATCCGGCCCGTATTTGGCCAATGTTTCGGCCGCCGCGCCGGGTCTGCGGCTCGCTATCGCGACCAGTTCCGCGTTTTCGGCTTCGACGATCGCCGGCAGCAGGCGCTCGTTGATGCGCGCCCCGCCGAGGATGCCCCAACGTAGTTTGGTTCTGATGGTCATCGTGGTTCTCTTCTCGTTGTCATGAACGGCTTCAAATTAAGCGGAGGCATACCGCAAGCAGGATGCGAGGGCAAGGCGCATTGATCGCGAAGGGCGCAGTCAATACCTATGCCGGGCATGCAAAAAGGCAGACAGGCATGTGACAAACCTGTCCGCCTTCCGAGGCGCTTATTCGAGATTCGCGTGCCGGTATCTCATCACTTCTTCGGCGATGCCTTTTTCGTGAATCAGATGCGATACCAGGGCTTCCAGGAACGACAGGGTCGACAGTTCGAACACGGTGCCCATCGGCATGCCGACGACTTTGCCGTATTGGTCCGAGGTGCCGATTTGCAGCACCGCGTCGGCCATTTCGCCGATCGTCGAGCCGCTCTTCGCGGTGATCAGGCAGATTTGCGCGCCGACTTCGCGGGCTTTCTTCGTGAACGCGATCAATTGCTCGGTTTCGCCGGAGCCCGAAATCACGACCAACAGATCGCCTTTTTTGATGCTCGGAGTCACGATTTCGCCGACCACGCTGACATCGTAGCCGCTGTGCATCAGCCGCATCGCGAGGAAGCGGCAGACCAGTCCGGAGCGGCCGGCGCCGGACACGTAGACTCTTTTGGCGCCATCGAGCATGTGGGTCAGTTTGACCGGCAGGTTGTCGTCGGTCGCTTCCAGAATCGAGCGGATTTTACCGAGGATCAGGCTTTGATGCGGCGAGCCGATGGTGCCGTCCACGAGTTGACGAATCTGCTTGGCGGCCGTCGCCGGGCAGGGCGCGCCGTATATCGCCGCGCCGACCACGATGATGTCCGCGCCGGCCTTGACGACTTGATCGATGGTGGCAGGCTTGATGCCGCCCGCGACCGAGATTCTGACATCCAGGCCCAGGTCGGCGATCTCTTGCAGATCCGAGAATGGCGTTTGGCCGGCGGCTTGCGCGTCGAGGCCGGTGTGCACGCCGATGATCTGCGCGCCGAGTTCGGCCGCGGCGCGCGCGCAGGCGGCCTTGTCGGGCACGTTGATCAGGTCGAGCTGTACCTCGGCGCCATGCGCCTGGGCCGCCTTGATCACGCCGCCGATCGTCGCGAGTCCGGATACGCCGAGCACGGTGCAGATATCCGCGCCGGCCGCATAAAAGGGTGTCGCTTCGTATTCGCCCGCATCCATCGTCTTCAGGTCGACCAGGATCAGTTTGTCGGGGAATTTTTCCCGTAATGTTCTGACCAGTTCGACGCCATTGTGCTTGATGCAGGGCGTGCCGATCTCGAAAATATCGACATAAGGCGCCGTTTGTTCGGCGAGGCTAATGGTTTGGTCGAAATCCAGAGAATCCAGTGCCAATTGTATTAATGGTTTTGCCATTGTGCGCTCCCAAGGGTTATAGTTATTGTCGTGTGTCAATCGCAAACTCTAAATCAGGATGCGGGGGATGTCAATCGCGCGCTGGCGGCGGCGGAAAGGGGATTGCCGCCTGTAAAATGGCGGGCGTCGTCGCGGCGGGGCAGGCTGCCGATTTCTGCCGCGCTCGCCTCTAGCGGGCCGGCTGCTCGAATCGCATCAGCCAATCGATCAGCGGCTTCAATGCGGCCGGCAGCGCCTGTTCCGCGGCGGTCACGCTGTGCTTTTTGCCATCCTGTTCGATGCTGATTTGGTATTCGAAACGGTCGGGTTGGGGGTTGGAAGGAATCAATGCCGGCAATTCAAAAAAACGAGACGTTTCGATCATTTGCAGAAGGTGGCTGAATTCGGGCGCGGACAGGCCCGCGGTATCGATCGATTTTGTCAACGGAATACCGGCGAAGCCTCCTGTTCGTTGAATCGTCACATGCATGGTTTGCGCTTCCGTCGTGATGGGTTGGGCTGGCATTGTGCACGCCACGGCGCCGCCGCACAGCAGGCACAGCGATAGCGCAGACGCGATGAGCGGCCGGCGTACGGGGGCGGTGAGCGGCACACGATGATGCATAAAATTCCGCGAACGACGGGGCGAACGGCCCCGTCCGGACCGGGCTCGACCTTAAATGACTCCCACCGCCCGCCAGGCATCGCGCACCGCGGTTTGTTCGGCGCTGTTTTGTCCATAGAGATTGCCCGCCACCGTGATCGTGGCGCTGGCGGCGTCTCTGAAGTTCGAGCGTGAGCGCAGCACGTCCCTGAGTGCGATATACCAGATCCTGCCGGTTTTTTCCCAGGCGAAGCCGCCGATCGCGATCGCCGCCAGATAAAACGCATGGTTCGGAATACCCGAATTGATATGCACGCCGCCATTGTCCTGGCGCCCTTGGTAACGATTGTCATAATGGGCCGGTTGCGGATCCTTGCCGAGCATGCCGTCGTCATACGCGGTGCCGGGTGCTTTCAGGGAACGCAGCGCCTGGCCATTGACGCCCGGCGCCAGCAGGCCCGCGCCGATCAGCCAGTCGGCCTGGGCGGCGGTTTGATTCAAGGTCCGTTGCTTGACCAGGCTGCCGAATACATCCGCGAACGATTCGTTCAGCGCCCCCGACTCGTTCCGATACAGCAAGCCGGCTTCGAACTGCACGACACCGTGCGTCAATTCATGACCGATCACGTCGATCGCGATCGTAAAGCGGTTGAACAGGCGACCGTCGCCATCGCCGTACACCATTTGGTTGCCGTTCCAGAAGGCGTTGTCATATTGCACATCGTAGTGCACGGTCGAATCGATCCGGAGGCCCTGGTCATCGACTGAATTGCGCTGGTAAATCTGGCTGTATAAGTCATAGGTGGCGCCGGCGCCGTCATAGGCCTCGTTGACCGCGATGTCCTGGCTTGCCCTCCCGCCCTCGCCGCGCACCAAGCGGCCGGGTAGCGTGGTGTTTTGTCGCGCATCATAAACGGTGCGCCGCTTCTGTCCGGTCGACACCGCGAACGCGGCCATGCTGCCCATGATGCTTCGCATCCCCCGGAGCTGCTCGGTCATCCGCAATGTTTCCATGGTTCGGCTGCGTATCTCGTCATCGCCGTGCTTGATGATGTGATCGGTCATGTGCGGCGGAATGATTGTGCAAAACGCACAGTCATGCGTCCCTGAGCGGCGAGATTGTTTGCTGGCGTGTGAGCGATTGTGTTTTATAGCCATGGCATCCTCCATCGATGTTGATTGGAAAAGCAACTGAGAATGCTTGGGGTTATAGCGCCATGGCTTTGGTTTGTCAATGATGATGCGCTGTTTTTTATAGAGGTCCGCGGATTAAAAAATCCGCGGGGCAGGCATTATCCGGGTTATGTGACTATGAGGGGAGACAAGCGGAAGAAGAGTTGGGCATGAAGTCCCCACCCTGATCGGGCAACCGTTGCCGCGTTAATTGAAAATCGTTTCGAACGAATAGCCGTTCACATGCAGTATTTCTTTTAGCCGTTTCAATCCGTCCATCTGGATCTGGCGCACGCGCTCGCGGGTCACGCTCAATTCCAGCGCGACCTGTTCCAGGGTTTCGGCCTCATAGCCACAGAGCCCATAGCGCCGGCAGATCACTTCGCGCTGTTTTTCCGGTAATTGAAAGACCCAGCCGGAAACGCTCTGGCGGATGCCGTCCTCCTGAATCTGATCGGCGGCCGACGGGCTGTCTTCATCGGAGATCGTCTCGACCATCGGCTTATCGACATCCTTGCTGCACGGCACATCGATCGAGGTGACCCGCTCGTTCAATTTGAGCATCTTCTCGACCTTGTATACCGGTTTGTCCATGAACTGGGCAATTTCCTCGGCGCTGGGGTCGTGATCGAGCGTCTGCAGCAGATGCCGCTGCGCCTTCAGATAGGTGTTCATTTCCTTCACGATATGAATCGGCAGGCGGATCGTGCGGGTCTGATTCATGATCGCGCGTTCGATCGTTTGCCGTATCCACCAGGTCGCGTAGGTCGAAAAACGGAAGCCGCGGTCCGGATCGAATTTTTCGACCGCGCGGATCAAGCCGAGATTGCCTTCCTCGATCAAATCGAGCAGCGGCAGCCCTCGGTTCAGATAGCGGCGGGAAATCTTCACGACCAGGCGCAGATTGCTTTCGATCATGATCTTGCGGGCTTCGGGATCACCGCGCAGGGCTTTGCTGCCGTAAAACTTTTCCTGATCGGCCGATAAGAGCTTCGAGCGGCCGAGATCGTTCAGATAGACGCGCGTCGCGTCGAAATTGTCATCGCGGGCTTTCAGTGTCTGGACTTCGCTTTCGATGTCGAGGTCATCGAGCGGCTCGTCCGCCGCCTCGAAATCTTCTTCTAAAAAAAGATCCGCATCGTCTTCTTCTTCGAACGGCAGGCCGATTTCATCATCAGCGGGTTCTACTATCTCTTCTTTCATCTTATTCCCCCTGACGCTACGCTTCAACATTCAACGGTATCTTCATAATTTGGGTAGTAATGTAAGCGGATTGACCGACTTACCCTCTTTGCGGATTTCAAAATGCAGCATGCCTTTGTGAGAAGCGCTGGCGCCAACCGTCGCGATCCCTTGACCTTTTTCGACCCTGTCACCCTCCCGGGCCAATAAGTCACTGGCATTCGCATAAGCGGTCAAATACTGGCTATTGTGCTTTATGATAAGCAGATTACCGTATCCGATCAATCCTTGGCCGCTATAGACGACCTTGCCGGCCTCGGCTGCCCGTACCGTCTGTCCTCTTTTACCCGCAATTTTGATGCCTTTCTTGCCGGTCTGGGTATAGTTCTTCAAAATGCCGCCGGCCAACGGCCAGGCGAAATTTAGCTTGCCGTTGGCCGTTTTCGCGCGGGATGCACTGGTTTTTGTTACGGGCGCCGGGATTTTACGGGCAGGTTTTGCCTGCTCGAACTCCGGCATTATACTTTTTTTGGCTGTTAGATTTGAAGCATTTGTTTTTTGCCGCGCCGGCGTTTCGATGCGCTCGGCCGGTCTGACGGAATGCCGCTTGGCTGCCGGCGCGGGCCGACCCCGTGGCGGCGGACGCGAGGTGCGCGGAGAAGGCGGCATTTCCTGCCGGGGCTCGATCGGCGTAACCGGGTCTCTCGTCGCCGGTGGCGGAGAGGGCGCATCCGTAAAGGCATCGTCGAGATGCTGATGGCCGGCCAGTACCGGCGCCAAATCGGCGCGTTCGGTACAGGCGAGCATCAGCGTAGCAAATGCCGCAAGCAACACGCGAACGGCGGGGCGAAGGTCATGATGCATGGCGCTCATCTTCCCAGCAGCGTTTTTTTGGCCAGATTGATTTTCGCGGCCAAATAATCGGAACCGCCCCGGTCCGGATGAATTTTTTGCATCAGCCGGCGGTGCGCCTGGATGATTTCTGGGTCGGATGCGCCGATTTTCAAGCCCAAGACTTCGTAAGCCTCGGCGGCGGTCATCTTGCCGGATGCATGCGGGTGTTCCTGGTGCCGCGCTTGTCCTTGTTTCGAGCGTTGCCAGGCCATCCAGATCTGTTGGAGATAGGGCGCGTTTTGCAGCAAGGACGGCAATAATCTGAGCAGAAAAGCGACTACCAGGCCGAGCAAGGCAAACAACCCGCCGAGCCAGCCGGTCATCCCCATCAATAGTAGCATCACGAGTCCGCCGGTCAGCAGTAGATAGCGAAGAAAGCGCGCCTTCACCGCGGCGGGGGCTTTTCGCAGTTTGCGTAACGCGACAAAGGCAAGCAAAATCAGCAATAGAACGAACACAATGCGAATCAATGTGGACTCCGGGTATCCTCAGGTTTGGCGCATGCATAAAAACACGCCGGACGGCGTGAGCGCGGGCGATGATAACAGCGATGCCGCCGTTAGCGTAGTCCCGCGGTAAATAATACCTTAGAATATCGCGAATATTGACTCCGATCGAACGACGCCTCCGCCATGCAACATGCTCAAAAGCCGATCCTCGGTTTTGCCGCCGCCAGCGGCACCGGCAAGACCACGCTCCTGACACACTTGATTCCGTTGCTGAAACAGCACGGTTTGCGGGTCGGCCTGATCAAACACAGCCATCACAGCTTCGACATCGACCAGCCCGGCAAGGACAGTTACCGCCTGCGCATGGCCGGCGCCTCGCCGGTGATGCTGGTCTCCCAATTCCGCTATGCGATCATCAACGAGTTCGAATCGCCCGAGGAACCGAGCCTGGATCGGCAACTCAAGATTCTGGACCAGTCCGGCCTGGACCTGATCCTGGTCGAAGGTTTCAAGGCCGAAAAGTTTTCGAAGATCGAATTGCACCGGCCGTCGCTGCAAAGGCCGCTGCTGTTTCCGGAGGATCCGAATATCATCGCGATTGCGAGCGATGAAGCGGTCGCCGCGCCGGCGCATCTGGTCAAACTCGACCTGAATCGGGCCGATCTGATTGCCCGCTTTATCCTGGACCATTACCGGGAGTTCAAATGACCGACCCGTGCAGTCTTCACAGCGAGACGATGCTTGCGCTGGATGCCGCGCGGGAGAGGATCGCGGCCGCGCTACAGCCGGTTGCCGGCGCCGAGAAAGTGACCCTGAAACACGCGCTCGGGCGGGTGCTGGCCGTGCCGGTGCGGTCGCGGCTCGACATGCCGCATGACCGCAATGCGGCGGTCGATGGCTATGCCTTCAACAGCCGTGACATCGACACGGCACACGCATTCAGCCTGTGCCTGGCGGGCGTTTCCTGGGCCGGCAAACCGTTTTCGGGCCGGCTGAAGGCAGGCGAATGCATCCGTATCTTTACCGGCGCGGTGGTGCCGATCGAGGCCGATTCGGTCGTGATGCAGGAATACGTGAGCGTAGACGGAGATCAGATCGTGCTGCCGGCCGACGTGCCGGCGCGCCGTTTCGTGCGCGAGGTTGGCGAAGACGTCGAACGCGGCGAGATTTTGTGCGGCGCCGGCAAGAAACTGACCGCGATCGAACTCGGCCTGCTCGCCGCGGCCGGCATTTACGATGTCGCGGTCCACAGGCCGGTCAGGATCGCATTTTTTTCGACCGGCGACGAACTGACAGGCATCGGCCAGCCTTTGACGCCGGGCAAGATACATGACAGCAATCGCTACCTGCTCGGCGGCTTGTTGACGGACCCTTGCCACCGCGCCGTCGACCTGGGCGTCATCGGCGACGATAGACGGCAACTCGAAGACGCGTTGAGTCAGGCGGCCCTGAATCATGACGTGATCATCACGACCGGCGGCGCCTCGGTCGGGGAGGCCGATTTGATCACGCAAGTTCTCGGCCGTCTCGGCGACGTGCATATCTGGAAGATCGCGATGAAACCCGGCAAACCGCTTGCCTTCGGCAAAATCGGCAAGGCCTTTTTCTTCGGTCTGCCCGGCAATCCGGTGTCGGTCGCGGTGACTTTTCAGCAGATCGTCGAGCCGGCGCTCAGGCGGCTCGCCGGCCAGGAACCGGTCAGTCCGTTGCGTTTCAAGGCCACCTTGACGGCGCCGCTCAAAAAGGAGCCCGGACGCCTCGAATTTCAGCGCGGCATCCTGACGCAAAACGCGGGTGGCGAGTTCTACGTCGCCTCCGTGCGTGGCCAGGGATCGCACATGCTGGGCGCGATGTCGCAAAGTAACTGCTACATCATCCTGCCCGCCGACTGCGGCGGCGTGAGCGCAAACGAGCAAGTCTGGGTCGAGCCTTTCCGAACGGCGCTATGATACGCGGCGCGGCCAGTCTTTTCCACAATTCCTGTGGATAACTTTGTGGAAAAGCCCTCGATAACCGCCCCTGAGCCCGATCAAATCTGCCTCGTCATCAAATTGTAAAAATTTTATACAAAATAAAATATTTATTTAATATCAATGGTTTGTATGATTAAATCAGATTTTGACAGAGCCCTGTGCGTGCATAAACCGGAACGAATTGCAAGCTTTCGACTGTGTGCATAACAGAGACAAAAGCAACCAATCCAGTCTCATTGGATGCAATTTTACACACAATCACATCGACGGATCAGCATATGCTTGTTTTCATTCTACTCAGCCTTGCCCTCGGCTATCTTGTTCAAACCGCGAATCCGCTGACAAGCCTGTTGGTGTCACCGGTTTGCCTTTACCTGGGCATCGGCGGCGCCCTGCTCGCGATTGCCGGTTTGCGGGTTAAAAAAGACCGCTTCAAAATCGGGTACGACCTGTTTGCGTCGAGCCTGTTGTTGGTCTGGTTTGCCTATTGGAAAACGCTGTTCAACGAGGACGCGCCGATGTTTTTTTTCTTTCCGGTGTATTTCGCGGCGATGACGGCCTTCATCTCGCTCGCGTTCATCGGTCCCTGCGAACGTATCGACGATGAATCCCTGCGCTACATGCGCCTGCTTGCCGAGCAAAAAGGCCTGCAACCCTGGCTGATCATGTTGTGCGCGCTCGGGAGCCTGCAACTGCTGGATCATTATCTGGTTTTTCCGGTTCTGATGACGCTGTTGCTGCTGCGCTTTGCGCTGGATTGTTGCATTGAACGGAATAGCCGGAGGAATGTTTAAGGGAGGCGCGTTCATCGATGGAAAAAGCTTATAAAATTTATGGAAAATTGGGTAATTTAATAATAAAATAATATTTGTCCCGAGATTCCTAACCGGGGGGCAAGGCCTTTGAGAAGAAAATGATACGCCTCCGTACTCCCGTCATGTCGGGCTGGTTAACAATGCTGTGTAAACCGGATCGTTTTCGTGCCATCAACACTCCCGATCTGGATGCCGGCGCCATGCTCGAAAAAGGCCTCGATCGTCTGCCGGCGCATTGCAAACGGTTGCGGCTGAGTTAATCAGCTATTCTAGAGAAATAAATAGTTGACGATCAATTCAGCCCCGACCCTCATCAAGGATAGCCTTGAAACTCAGTTGACGAGAGAGGCTGGGCGATACCCGCTGTCTATAGCGGGTATCGGCTCATTAAAAGGAAAATAGGATGTGCGGAATAGGAGGTGAAAATGCCAATGCGATATTCGACCAGATTAAGGGGGTCCAGATTATGGTCTGTGGCGCCCGTTGTCATGCCGGATTGGTTTGCGTGTAAAGCGTGGCGGTTTGTCGACGTCAGGCAATAAAGGACCGGGCGGCGGAGGTCACCGGCACGAAAGCGGAAAATGCCGGAAAATCCTAAGCGGAACGGCGGTCCGTTACCAATGAATGATCACTATCACAAGCATAGGGAGACTAAAATGACCGGATATGCCGCACGGGTCAAGGCTGTTCAAACCATTACCAATCGTCGGCCCATCGCCGTCAAACCACCGGCACCGCTGAGCAGTCTTTGGGCGAGCGATGTGTTTACCTTGAGCAAGATGAAGGAAAGTCTGCCCAAGGAAATCTATAGATCGCTGAAAAAAACCATCGAAACCAATGCAACACTCGATGTATCCGTGGCCGATGTCGTGGCATTGACGATGAAAGACTGGGCCATGTCCAAGGGCGCATTGTACTACGCGCATGTATTTTATCCGCTAACGCATGCGACGGCGGAAAAGCACGATGGTTTTATCTCGGTGCAAAACGATGGCTCTGTGATCTCTGAATTTAGCGGCAAAGTGCTGGTGCAGGGCGAACCGGACGGCTCATCCTTTCCGAACGGCGGCATGCGTTCCACTTTCGAAGCGCGCGGCTATACCGCATGGGATGTCACCAGTCCTGCCTTTATCATGACCACCGACAACGGCGCCACGCTGTGCATTCCGACGGTTTTTGTGTCCTGGACGGGGAAGGCCCTGGATATGAAAACGCCGTTGCTGCGCGCGAACGCCGCGATGAATAAGGCGGCCCAAAGAGTCTTGTCCATTCTCGGTCATACCGACATCGCTCCGGTGAATTCCAGTTGCGGCGCCGAGCAGGAATATTTTTTGGTCGACGCCAATTTTGTCAATAGCCGTCCGGACTTGTTGCTGACCGGCCGAACCCTGTTTGGCGCCGCGGCGGCGAAAGGCCAGCAATTTGACGACCATTATTTCGGGGCGATACCCGAACGCATCCAGGTCTATATGCAGGATGTAGAAGAACAGTTATACCGCTTGGGCATCCCGGCCAAAACCCGGCATAACGAAGTCGCGCCGGGCCAATTCGAGTTTGCCCCCTTTTTCGAATCGGCGAACGTCGCGACAGACCATCAGCAGTTGCTGATGACGGTCTTGAAAAATACCGCCAAAAAACACGGACTGGTCTGCCTGTTGCATGAAAAACCGTTTAAAGGCATCAATGGATCGGGCAAGCATGTCAATTGGTCTGTCGGGAATGCGACCCAGGGAAATTTACTGGATCCCGGTACGACACCGCATTCAAACTCACAGTTTTTATTGTTTTGCGGCGCCGTCATACGCGGCGTTCACAAGTACGGCCCGCTGTTACGGGCCGCGGTCGCAACGGCGAGCAATGATCACCGCCTGGGCGCCAATGAGGCGCCGCCGGCGATCATGTCGGTTTATCTCGGCACGCAACTCGATACTATCTTCGCGCAAATCAGGAATGGCGAGATCACCGGTTCGGATGACGCCGGTGTGATGGACCTTGGCATCCAGACCCTGCCGGTTTTTAAAAAAGACGCCGGTGATAGAAACCGTACCTCTCCCTTTGCATTTACCGGTAATCGGTTTGAATTCCGCGCCGTCGGTTCCGGGCAATCTGTGGCAGGCCCTTTGACTGTTCTGGATACCGTGCTGGCGGATTCGCTCAACTGGATTGCCGATGACCTGGAAACTCAACTGGCGCAAGGCGTTGATCTGAATACCGCCATACTCAAGACACTCAAGGAAATAATCGACAAGCAGGGCGCGGTGATATTCAACGGCAACAGCTATTCCGCCGAATGGCATAGAATGGCGGTTGAAGAACGCGGTTTGCCTAATCTTAAAACCGCGGCCGATGCGTTACCCGTGTTAAAAGAAGCGTATATCGAGGAATTGTTCGACAGGGTCGGCGTCCTCTCGCCCGATGAACTTGCCAGCCGCTTCGAGATTTTTGCCGAACAATTCATACTGTCTATCGATGTGGAGGCAAAATTAGCGGTCAGCACGGCAAAAACCGGGATTTATCCGGCCGCGGTCAGATACTTGGCCGAGCTTTCCGCTGCGATAAGCAGCCTTAAAAGCAACGGTGTCGAACTGGGTAACGCCCCCTTGCTTCGGATAGCGGAGTGGGTGACGGCCATGATGGATGCGGTCGATAAGCTCGCGGCGTCTCTCACGCAACACGATTTTTCAACCGTCGAAGCACATATGCAGTTTTGTGCTGGCACCATACGCCCGCTTATGGATGAAGTCCGTCACGCTGTGGATGCGCTGGAAGGTGAAATCGCCAATGAATTGTGGCCTTACCCAACTTATCAGGAGATGTTGTTTATCAAATGAGCGCCTAAGCAATGACACTTATTTCCGCCGCCGAAGGACAGCGCGCCTTTCGAAATTGCATGGGTTTTGAAAAACCGAAAGGGCGCGTGGCGCGTGGCCCGCCGGAAGTGATCCTTTCTAGGTGGATTTGCTTCTTTTCTTGCCGGTTTTTCGAGCGACCGACGATTTCGCGGATTTTGTGTTCGTGCGCGTGGCGCGCTTGGCGACTCGCGTCACACCGCCGCGTTTATTTTTGGCCACCGTGACGCTGTGCTTGGCGCCGCGCTTGCCGAGCGCCTTCTTGCTGGTCCGGGTATGCCCGGCAGCGAGGCGGTGATAGCCCGAGGCAGAGGACGCCCGCTTGTGCGCACGGTGATGCTGGGCTGCCGGGCGATGGTACGTCGGTTGCCGGTCATTGCTATCACCGGCAGCGGAGGCGACCTGAATGCCGCCGCGATTGCCGCAATCGAGCTGGTAAGGCGGTTCGCCGCCGCTGCTGGCGGTCATCGTGCTGATATTGCGATAGGAGCCGTCGCCGTAGCGGTTCGAGAACCCGGCATCCATCATGTTCATCATCAACTGGTAGCGTTCCGCGCTGGTCATGCCGCCCATCACCACGCCGATCAAACGCTTGCCGTTCTGCATCGCCGAGCTCATCAGGTTGAACCCCGAGCCGCAGGTAAAGCCGGTCTTCATCCCTTCCGCGCCGGGATAGCGGGCGGTGAACTTGTTAATGCCGCGCAGTTCCCGGCCTTTGAAGAAAAAGCCGTGGCTGGAAAAATAAGGATAATAGTTCGGAAAATTCTTCATGATTTTCCAGGCCAGAACCGCCAAATCGCGCGGGGTGGTGACTTGGAAATTGTTCGGCAAGCCGGTCGCGTTCATGAAACGGGAGCTGTACATGCCCAGTTGATGCGCCTTCGCGGTCATTTGCGTCGCGAAGCCTTCCTCGCTGCCGCCCAGATGTTCGCCCAGCACGACCGCCGCGTCGTTCGCCGAGCGGGTGATCACGGCCAGAATCGCTTCTTCGACGGTCAGGGTCTCGCCCGCTCTGAGTCCGAGCTTGCTTTGCGGCTGCCTTGATGCATGGTAGGACGCGGTCATCGTGTCGTGCAGACCGATCCGCCCTGTGCTTAACGCTTCGAAGGTCATGTACAAGGTCATCACCTTGGTCAGCGACGCCGGATACCAGGGGTGCGTCGCATCGATTTCATGCAATACATTGCCGTTTTCGGCGTCGATCATGATCGCGGCATAACGCGCATGGGCGGCGCCGGCTGTCAATAACGCGCCAAGCGCCAGCAAAATAACAAATAACGACTTGATTTTATTCATCGAACAAGAAATCTCAATAATACTTTGACCAATTGACAAGGACTGGGGCATAGGCTGTGCTGAACGCACTCCAGCGAATCGAGCGCTAGCGCCGAGCGAAAAAGCCGCGCGATTTGGGCGCCACGGCCATGCCGCAGCAACGAGAAAAAACCCTTATGATAGCAATTCAATCCGTAAATATTGCTTAAGCGCTAAGCCCTGTGTGATTATTTTAGCAAAGTCCGGAAAAGGGGATGAATCTATTTCAAACCGGGCTGACAGCGCTTCCCTTCGGGTCGGCGGCAAGCGATTCTCAGCGCCGCTTGCCGCTTTTGAGGTGGGCGCTCAAATCGGTCAGACAGTCATAAGGCGGCGCTCCCGAGCAGATGCCCCAGGAGCCGCCGAACAGGCCTTCGTTGCTGGGCTTCCAGTTTTCCGAAAAGGCCTCGAAGACCACGCCGGAGCTGTGTTTTTCGGCCAGTTTTTGCAAGGTCGAGTGAATCACCAGCGCCTGATTCTTGCGATTGGCGACGCCGCACTTCGCGCCGGTATGCACATTGATCTCGGTGGCGCCTTCGGGGGCATAGGGCCAGCCGAATTCGGTCACGATCACGTCCTTGCCCGGGTAGGCGCGGCGGACATCCTCGAGTCGCGCCAGATGAAAGCCGGCGGCTTTCTCGGCCGGCGTGCAGGGAAACAGGTCGGCATGCTTGTTTTCCCACCAGGGGAATATATTGATGCCGATCCAATCGACCGCATTCGCGAAAGGGGTTTGCTGGCAAGGCGTCGCGCGGTTGCACCATTCCCACCAGGTATCGATCGTGGCGACCGGCTGGGTGACTTTGGCTTCGCGCATCGCGTTGATGCAGCGGGTGATTTCGCCATCCAGCGCGTGGTCGTGGCGCGTGCGGACTTCCGAGCCGCAGCTGAGCTTGATGATCGTTTTCGGATAGGTCCTGGCCACTTCGATGCCTTTCGAGATCGAGGCCGAATTGACCGCGGTGTCCTTGTCGAGCCAAAGGATCGCGATCACCTTGATCCCTCTCGCCTCGGCCGCCGCGAAGGTGGCGTCGAGGCCGTTCAGTACGCCGTAAGTCATGATGCAGCGGAAAGGCGTTTTCTTGACCAGCACGTCGAGCAATTGCCCGATCTGGTCTTTGGAGGGATGCGGGCCGTAATCGGGATTCAGCTGGCCGACGTAAGGGCTGAAGGCGACGCATTGCAGCGGCGCGGGTTGGGGCGTTTTCTGCGCGGCTGGCTTTGCGCGCGCCGCGGTGTGTTGGCTGGCCATCAGCATCAGTGACAGCGCCAGAGTGAATAAAATCTGTTTCATGAGGTCCTATAATCGAATCGACGGGCGTTGGCCAGTAGGGTGCGCACCGCACACCTTTTCCGGTCGGGGCTGGGTTTGCGGTCTTGTCCTAAACGTTGGCGGTTATTAAACTGATCAGCGGGCGACCGGCATGGGTCGATGCGCGATGCAGGTCCACCCCACTTCGAAATCAATTTTTTTCGCGGCGGGGTAGGGCGCATGGGGGCGGCCGAGGCGTCTAATCCGCTTTACGCTTGAGCACCTGTTTCGCCTCGTGCCAGAAGGCATCGAGCTCATAAAGATCGCAGTCGGTCAGATTGCGGCCGGACGCGGCGACCTGCCGTTCGATGTAATTGAAGCGGCGCGAGAATTTTTGGGTGCTTTCCTTCAGCGCCATTTCGGCATTCACATCGAGATGCCGCGCGAGGTTCACGACCACCAGCAACAAATCGCCGATTTCCTCGCGGATATGATATTGATCGCCCGACAGCCAGGCTTCCCGGACTTCCTCAAGCTCCTCGATCACCTTGTCGAAGACCGGCGGCGCGTCGGGCCAGTCGAAACCGTGCTGCGCGGCGCGGTCCTGAATCTTTTCGCATTCGAGCAAGGCCGGCAGGCTGCCCGCGACGCCGGCCAGCACGCTGACCGGTTTTTCAGCGGTTTCTTTGGCACGGCGCTCTTCGGCCTTGGCCTGTTCCCAGGCCTGTTGGCGCTCGGCGTCGGTTGCGAAGACCGCATCGGCGAATACGTGCGGATGCCGGCGAATCAGTTTGTCGCTGATGCTCGCCGAAACCTGCTCGAAATCGAACAGGCCGCGTTCCTTCGCCAGTTGCGAATGAAAAACGACCTGCAACAACAGGTCGCCGAGTTCGGCACGCAGGTCGTCCATGTCGTTGCGTTCGATCGCATCGACGACTTCATAGGCCTCTTCGATCAGATAAGGGATCAGCGACGCGAAATCCTGGCGCAGATCCCAGGGGCAGCCCCGCTCGGGATCGCGCAGGCGCGCCATGATGTCGAGCAGGTTTTGGGTGTTTTTCAACATGACGGTCAAAACTCGGCGCCGAAACTTTCCCGGTAGCGCTGCTTGAAGGCATCGATGTCGAAGCTGTGGTTTTGCGTGCCGTTGTGCTCGATCTTGAGCGTGCCCATCAAGGATGCGATCCGTCCGGTCACGTTCCAGTCGAGTTCGTTCATCAATCCGTACAAGAGGCCGGCGCGGTAAGCGTCGCCGCAGCCGGTCGGATCGAGCAGTTGCTTCGGCGGCGCGGCCGGAATCTCGATGCAGCGGCCATGCGAATAAATTTTCGAACCCTGCGCGCCGAGCGTCACGATCAGCGCCTCGACCCGCTGGGCCAGCGCGTCGAGCGAGAGGCCGGTGCGCTGCTGCAGCAATTCGGATTCGTAGTCGTTGAGCACCGCCCAGGTGGCCTGGTCGAGGAAGGTCAGGAGTTCCTCGCCGTTGAACATCGGAATGCCCTGGCCCGGATCGAAAATGAAGGGGATGCCGAGTTCGCTAAACTGTGCCGCGTGCAAGAGCATCCCGTCCCTGCCGTCCGGCGAGACGATGCCGATCGTGATGTCGTCGCGATGGGTCGGCACCGCATTCAGATGCGACTCGCTCATCGCACCCGGATGAAACGCGGTGATCTGATTGTCGTCTTCGTCGGTGGTGATGTAGGCTTGCCCAGTGTAATGGTTATCCAGAATCCGAATGTACTCGCGCGACAGGCCGTTCTGGCAAAGCCATTGCATGTAAGGCTCGAAATCGTGGCCGACGGTCGCCATGATCAACGGCTCTTCGTCGAGCAGTTTCAGGTTGTAGGCGATGTTGCCCGCGCAGCCGCCGAACTCGCGGCGCATCACCGGCACCAGGAACGACACGTTCAGGATATGCACCTTGTCCGGCAGGATGTGGTTCTTGAAGTGGTCATGGAACACCATGATCGTGTCGTAGGCCATCGAACCGCAGATCAATGCGCTCATGCTTTAACTCCTGCTAGTAAATAAGTCCAAGTGACCGCCGCCCAGACCAGCGACAGCATCACGGCCGAAGAACCGATGTCCTTGGCGCGGCCCGATAATTCGTGGCGTTCCAGTCCGACCCGATCGACGACCGCTTCGATCGCCGAATTCAACAGTTCGACCAGTAACACCAGCACGATACTGCCGATCAAGAGCAACTTTTCGACCGGCGTCTGGCCCAGCCAGATCGCCAAGGGCGTGGTGACCGCAAACAGCAGCACTTCCTGCCGGAACGCTTCTTCATGTATCCAGACCGCCTTGAATCCGGCCGCCGAAAAATAACACGCATTCAGGATGCGCTTTATGCCTTTCTCATTTTGATTTGCCATGCACGACTACAAAGTGTGTTTATAAACGGTCCACCGATGCGCGAGGCACCGGTGTCTGCCAGGATCTGCCTTACTTGGCGTCTATCATGCGCTGATAGGCGCCGGCATCCAGCAGTTGATTCAAGGCGGAGGCGTCGTCTGCCTGCACGCAAAAAATCCAGGCGTCGTAGGGTGTGTCGTTGACCTGTTCGGGACTGTCGGACAAACTGTCATTGACCGCGACAATCTCGCCGCCGACCGGGCTGTACAGGTCGGAAGCGGTCTTGACCGATTCGACCACCGCACATTGCTCCCGCGCCTTCACCTTGCGGCCGATCTCGGGCAACTCGACATAGACCAGATCGCCCAATTCCTGCTGGGCGAAATCGGTGATGCCGACGCGCACCACATTGCCGCCTTCCAGTTTCGCCCACTCGTGGGTCTCGGCATACTTCAGATTTTCCGGCAAATCACTCATATCGTCCTCTACACTGATAAATTACAAACGCTTTAGGATGCGTCGGGCATACATTCTGCGTCCATCATACCATTTAAGCGCGTGCTTTCTCCACCGGGCCGAGACGATTGGGCCGGTTCGCGGGCGGACCGTCGTCGTCTTCGCGGGGCGTCGGTTTGAAAAGGTTCATGAATATACTTTCAATCACCCGGAACCTTAAAGCGTTTCGTTTGTTTAAATTCAAGTTAAAACCCTCGCCGCGCCATTGTACCAAGAGACTATGAAAAATATTCACCGCATGCTCGAAGACGTCCGCCAGGAAACGATCCTGACCGCCTTTTTGACCGGCCGCAAAACGCTCTCGCCGGAGGTGATGGAGGCGATGCGCGACGTGCCGCGCGCGCAGTTCGTTGATTCCGGGCTGACGTCCTTGGCGTTCGACAACGGCCCGCTGCCGATCGGTTACGGTCAGACCATCTCGCAGCCCTTCATCGTCGCGTTGATGACCGACTTGCTGGCGATCAAACCGACCGACGCGCTCCTCGAAATCGGCACCGGCTCGGGTTATCAGACCGCGGTCCTGTCACAGTTGGCCGCTCGGGTTTATACCCTCGAGGTGATCGAGGATTTGAGTCTCGATGCCGTGGCGCGCTTCGAAAAACTCGGATATCGAAATATTAGCGCCAAGGTCGGCAACGGCTATGATGGCTGGCCCGAACAGGCGCCGTATGACGGCATCATCGTGACCGCCGCCGCGCCTTATGTGCCGGACGCGCTGGTCGGGCAACTGAAGGTGGGCGGGCGGCTCGTGATTCCGATCGGTCAGCCTTTCGGACACCAGGAACTGATCGTACTCGAAAAACGGGCGCAAGGTCGCCACACGGTCAGCAAAATCCTCGACGTCGCCTTCGTGCCGTTGGTCGATCGACCTTAAAAATGGCACTATTCGCAAGGTCAGGGGTCGGATAGTCAGTACCTAAGTAGAGGAAATTATCGTCATGATTCATCCCAAACATCTTCTGCTGGTGTTACTGCTGTTGGTGGCATTGCTGCTTCTCTCCTCCGTCCTTGCCTGGGCGGAACCGGATGCCTATGCACGGCAACGCGCGGCGATGGTGGACGAAATCGAGGCGTCTATGACATCCACGGCCGATAGGCTGGGACGAGGCGCCTTGAGTCCGCAAGTCGCGAACGCGTTGCGTAAGACCCCCCGACATCTATTCGTCGGCGAGGATCAGCGTCCCTATGCCTATCAAAATCGGCCGTTGCCGATCGGCCATGGCCAGACCATTTCACAGCCCTACATCGTCGCGGTGATGACCGAATTGCTCGATGCGAAACCCGGCGCCAAGGTGCTCGAAATCGGCACCGGTTCGGCCTATCAGGCGGCGGTACTCGGCGCGGTCGGCGCCGAGGTTTACAGCATCGAGATCATCGAACCCTTGGCCGACAGCGCGCGCGCGCGGCTCGACAAACTCGGCTATCACAACATCCATACGCGCAGCGGCGATGGCTATTACGGCTGGCCGGAGGCCGCGCCGTTCGACGCGATTCTGGTGACCGCAGCCGCAAGCCACATTCCGCCGCCCCTGATCAAGCAGTTGAAAGCGGGCGGGCGCATGCTGATCCCGGTCGGCGACCGCTTCAATGTACAGCAACTGGTGTTGGTCGAAAAGAGTCCGGATCAGAAAATCAAAACCCGGCAGTTGCTGCCGGTGGCCTTCGTCCCGCTGACCGGAACGCATCCTTGAGCCGCAATACCGACTCGATGCACGGCTATCTCGGGTTGCCCTGGTCCATCGCGTTGCTTTCGGGCGCGGCGATCGCCTACGAAGTCCTGCTGATGCGGCTGTTTTCGATCATCCAGTGGCATCATTTCGCCTACATGATTATCAGCCTGGCCTTGTTGGGCTACGGCATCAGCGGAGTGTTTTTGGCGCTGTTCCGGGACTGGCTGAACGCGCGCTTCGAAGCGGTTTTTCCGGCCGGCATCACGCTGTTCAGCCTGACCGCGCCGGGCTGTTTTTGGCTCGGGCAGCGCTTGCCGTTCAATCCTTCCGAGCTATTCTGGTCGCCGGTGCAACCGCTGTATCTCCTGTTGCTCTATCTGCTCCTGGCCTTGCCGTTTTTTTTCGCGGCCTCGGCGACCGGGCTGGCGCTGTTCCGCTTCCGCGGCCAGGTCTCGAACCTCTATGCGGCCGATCTGGCCGGCGCGGGCCTGGGCAGTGGGGCCATTATCGGCTTGTTGTTTGTGTTTCCGCCCGAGCAGGCGTTGATAGCCTTGGCCCTGGTCGGCATCGCGGGCATTCTGCCGGTCTCGATCGCCTGGGAAAAAAACGGGTGGGGGCTGGCCGTCTGCGCGGCGGTGCTGGCGTTATTTTGGCTCGCGCCGGCGGACTGGAAAGCCCTGCACATCTCGCCTTACAAGGAGTTACGGCAGTTGCTGCGGATTCCGGGTACGCGCGTCATCGACAGTTTTTCGAACCCGATCGCCTATACCGATGTGGTCGAGAGTCCGGTCACGCCGCTGCGGCATGCGCCGGGGCTCAGCCTGAACGCCGACCGCGAGCCGCCCGCCCAGTTGGCGATCTTCGCGGATGCGGGCAACATGTCCGCGTTGACCCGCTACAATGGCGATCCGGCCACGATCTCCTATCTGGATCAGACCACCTCCGCGCTCCCTTACCATTTGAACAAGCCGAAGCAACTGTTGATCCTGGGCGTCGGCGCCGGCAGTGATCTGTTGCAGGCCGAATGGTTCGGCGTTCCCACGGTTGATGGCGTCGAACTGAACGGCCAACTGATCGACTACATCAAAAACAGACACGATGCGTTCAGCGGCGGCATCTTCACGAATGCACGCCTCAGACTGCACATTGGCGAGGCGCGCGGTTTCGTCTCCGCCACAAAAGAGCGCTTCGACCTGATCCAGATCGCGCTGATGGATGCCTACGGCGCCTCGTCGGCCGGCCTGTACGCCTTGAGCGAAAACTATCTCTACACGGTCGAAGCGCTGCGGGAATATATCCGCCATCTGCAGCCCGGCGGTTATCTGGCGTTGACCCGCTGGGCCAAGATGCCGCCGCGCGACGCGCTGAAGCTGTTCGCGACCGCCGCCGAGGCGCTGGAGTTGTCCGGCATCACCGAGCCCGGCCGGCACTTGATCCTGATCCGCGGCTGGCAGACCAGCACCCTGCTGGTCAAGAACGGCGAAGTCACGCTTGCGGACATCGGCAAGCTCAAAACCTTTTGCGAGGACCGCAGTTTCGACATCGATTTTTACCCCGGCATAACCGAGCCCGAGACCAATCGTTTCAACCAACTGCCGGAATCGTATTATTACCAGGGCGCAAGCCAGATCCTCGGTGTCGAACGCGCGGTCTATCTGGAACGGTACAAATTCGCGATCGAGCCTGCGACCGACGACCGGCCTTATTTCTTTCAATTCTTCAAATGGACGACTCTGCCCGAAATCCTGTCCTTGTACGGCCAGGGCGGCATCTCGCTGCTCGAGACCGGTTACATCATCCTGGTCGCCGGCGCGCTGCAGGCGCTGCTCGCGGCCCTTCTGTGCATCGGCCTGCCGATGTGGCGCTGCCGGCAACGGCTCGGTCTGCCGGCGTATTCGCCGCGTTTGTGGCGCGTGATCGGTTATTTTTTTCTGCTCGGCAATGCCTTCCTGTTCATCGAAATCGCCTTCATCCAGAAATTCATCCTGTTCCTGCATCATCCGGTGTATTCGGTCACCGTGGTGTTGTGCACGTTTCTGATTGCGGCCAGCCTCGGCAGTACCGCGTCACGGCGGCTGCAAGACCAGCGTCATGGGCATTTCGTGCCGATAGTCGGCATTGCATTGCTGACGCTGGTCTACATTCTGTTCTTCAACAACCTGACCGGCGTGTTTCTCTATCAGTCCGCGCCAGTCAAGATCGCGGTGACCGTGCTTCTGACCCTGCCGTTGGGATTTTTGATGGGCATGCCGTTCCCGCTCGGCCTGCAACGCGCGGCCACCCTGTCCCCGAGCCTGATCCCCTGGGCCTGGGGCGTCAACGGCTTGGCCTCGGTGATCAGCGCGAGTCTGGCGACCCTGATCGCGATTCATGGCGGCTTCACGGTGCTGGTTTTGATCGCGGTCGGGCTTTATCTGGGCGCGGCGGCCTGTCTGCCGCGTGTTGATGAGCCCTGATCACCACAGTCTGGCCGGGTCGTTTCTATTTGTCATATTCTCTTCATGCGCGATTAATGTGCCGTTAATCATAAAGCATTACTCTTCAGCGTTACAGCGCAATCCAAAGCAATTCTGAGTCGATTTTTACCTGGTTCCTATTCTTCAGGGTGAGGGATCTACTTGCAATCAGGAACCGCTTTGCCTGCGTCGTCGCTGCCGATGTCAGCCTGAATCAGGATGAAGATCTTGGGCCGTTAGCAGCAAAACGACGCCCATCTTGCCGCGGATCGGGACTGAAAATCGCTCCGGTCTGGGCAACCAGCGCTATCAACAGAACAAAAACAAGGGATATCAATTATGGATAAAGACAATCCGATTCGCGTGTTGGTCGTGTACAGTCATGAAATACTTCGTATCGGCATCATGACATTGCTGGAGCGGGAGCATGATATTCAGGTGACTGCGGAAGCCTCCGGTCTTGCCGATGCCTTGGCTGCTGTCGTGCAAACGGCGGTGGACGTCGTGCTTCTGGATTCGCAGTTCGGCAGGAATCAAAATCTTCATTTCATTGATGAATTGATTGGCCGCGGCGGCAACAGAAAAGTCTTGATGCTTGCGATCATCGACGATGCGGATACTCACCGCCGCGGCTTACAGCATGGCGCAAGCGGAGTCTTTACGGCGAATCAGCCTGTCGCCACGCTGCCCAAAGCCATCCGCCGCGTCCATGCGGGCGAGTTGTGGATAGACCGGGAAATGACTTCATCCTTGTTCAGCGAACTGCGCACGAATAAAAATGGGCTTCTTGAAAACAGATTGCATTCCCTGACCGCGCGTGAACATAAGATCGCGCAATTGGCGGCGCAGGGGCATCCGGCCAAAAAAATCGCCACCTTCCTGAATATCAGCGACAAAACAGTGCGTAATCAATTGGTCCAGGTTTACAGCAAGCTCGGCGTGTCCGGCCGGCTTGAACTGGCGCTCAAGGCAGGGCAATTCGGACTGCACTCCGAGAAGGGCCAGACCGCCTGACCGCTCCCTTGCTGCACAAGTCCGTCATTCTACGCTTCAGCGGGACGCAGCGTTGTGAAAAATTCACTTTATTTTTCAACATAAAATTACATAATCTCCAGGCGTCGCAAGAAAACGTGTGCGGGCCCTTTTATATATTATCGGATGATTATGAAGAGGGATTCGGCCGCGCAAATTTATCACGATTAACTATCGAATAATGTCGTTTTTTAGTCGATAAAATTAAAATGAGTCTAATCCTCCTGGGTATCTGATAATGGCGAGGTGGAGATGCAAATATATGGAGACTCGGTTTTAATGTTAATTTAATAAACGGGATATTTGCCCTGTTTTTTCTCGCTAAAGTCCGGGGCAAATGTCATGTTTGCTTGTGATAAATGTTAGATGTTTTTAATTTACTTTTACCGTACATTGGGTAGTATCGCGTTTCACTGGATCAGATGATGCACAACACGCTTTCCAGCTATAAAAAATGCTCCCGCATTTTTCACCGCGACTCCATATTGGTGCTGGTTTTATTGGCGCAAATCCTGTCTGCCGCGCAAGCGGCGGACGATACCGCGCGAATCGAACAGACCGGTAGAGGCCATTCCGCTTTGCTGATGCAGTCGGGCCAAAACAATCTGGCCGAGATCGAGCAAATCGGCAGCCAGCATGATGTCGACATCGCGCAAGTGGGCAACAATCTGACCGCCAAGGTTCGGCAAGCGCCGGTTCACGACAGTGCAAGCCAGCACAGCGAGATCCGACTCAGCCAACGCGGCGAGGATCTCAACGCGGATGTCGCCGACTACGGTCAACATAACCAAATCAACATCGAACAATTGCAATTCGGCAATGAGGCGATACTGGCGATGCAGGGAAATCAGAATTTCGTCGGCATCAGTCAGGACGGTATAGACAACACGCTGCAGGCTTATGTGAACGGCAACGACAATCTGATTACGGCGTCGCAACGGGGAACGGGCAACGACTGCGATCTGGATATCGTGGGTAATCATAACCGCGTCGATCTGTTGCAGAACGGCGATCAAAATGGCGCCGATATCCGGATCGACGGCAACAACAACAGCGTCGCCGCGGAACAAATCGGCAATGCGTTGAATTACAGTTTGGAGATCAACGGGAATAACAGAGACATTGCTATTTCACAACAGGGAAACTGAACAAGGCCGTTCAGGCGGGATGCCGGATACCGATTCATTTAAAACTTAACTAAAGGTGAGAGAAATGAAAAAGAAAGTTTTAGCGGTTGCCGTGTTGGCGGCACTGTACGGAGCCGCCGGTTCCGTTCTGGCCGATAACTCGGCGACGTCGAGCTCCACGGGGACTTATAACGAATCTTATACCACGCAGGCGGGAGATGGTCTGGATTCAACCATCAGTCAAGATGGTAATGGGAACTATGCGGATCACAGCCAAACCGGCACCGATAATGTGGCGAATACGACCCAGACCGGCGAATCCAATACCTCGTTGGTCAGTCAATCGAATGCAAACAATCAGGCGACGGTTGACCAAGATGGCAGCGGCAATCAGTCTGAAATCGATCAGGCCGGCGAGGGCAACTTTGCATCGGTCAGCCAGGCGGGTCCTCCTGGAAGTGGCGAAAACAGTTCTTCCTACATCCTGCAACAAGGCAACAACAATGACGCCCAAGTCAGCCAGGACGACAATGACACCGTCGAAATCTCTCAATACGGCAACGGCAACCTAGCACAAGTCGATCAGACCGGCTTTGTAGGCGACGACTACAACGATGCGACGATCACCCAAAATGGCGACGACAATCAAGCCACGGTGAGTCAAAGCGGCAGCTACAATACCGCCATCATCACTCAATTAACCGGCAACACGGCCTCGATCGATCAGTCCGGAAACAACAACCTGGCCCAGATCAATCAAAATGATTTTGGCGCCGGCCTTTCGTTTTTTAACAGTGTCGCCGATGTCTCCCAATCCGGTGATTGGAACGAAGCCTATATCAATCAAGACGACTTGAACGAGGCCTATGTCACCCAAGACGGGTTCGGTAGCGTACTGAATCCGAATGTCGTCACGATCAACCAATTCGATGACGGCGATGTCGCTTATGCGGCGCAACAAGGCGGCGAAGGCAACACCATTACGATCAATCAGGATGAAGGCCAGTCCAATGGTTCCGGCACCAACAACTACGCCAATGTGTCGCAGGACGGCTCGTTCAATACGGCGGTTGTAACCCAAGGGCCCTAGTTAGCCGCGAGCGCCCGTCCTTGTTGACGGGCGTTTCGATGTCTGATTCAATTTGCCGCACGAGAGCGCAGATGGCTGCTCTCTCGTGTCTTCATTCGGAGCATCGCCAAGTGATGGCTTACAAGTTTTATCTACCCGCGCTGCTGTCGTCGGTATTGGCCGTGGTCCCTCAACAGGGGGGGGCGGCGTGCGTCGATCAGGAGGCCGGCAACAGGCAGAAAGATCCTGCCGGCAATTCGCAAGTGATCGAACAACACGGCAGGCGCAACGAAAAATACATCGAGCAGCAGGGCCGCGACAATGACCTGACACTCAAACAGGCCGGTCAGGACAATGATGCCGCGATTCGTCAACAGGGCGACTGCAACCGCACGGCGGTGTCGCAGTCGGGCGATGGCAATCGCGCCAGCATCACACAAGGCGGCGGTCATAACCGCGCAGTCATCCGTCAGGGTAAACCGTGAAATGGCATGTTTTTGTCTGCTGTTGGCTGATCGTGGCAATCCCGGCTCGCGCCGAACCGAATTTTGAAATCGGCGGCTTGATCGTCGATCAGACCCTTTCTCCGATCGGTCACCGGTTTTATGAAGAATTGACCAGCGGCTGGGAGCCGGCCCGTTATGACGGATCTATAACCGTGCATGAGCGTCCGGATATTTTCGCCGGCAATATCATCTGGGTCGAAATCGACGAAACCATCGTCTTCCAGGAGCGGATGGGTACACGTGTGACCGGTATCGAAGAAAAAGCCGCGCTGGCGCGGAAACAAATTGAAACATATCTGCTGTTCGAGCAGGAAAGCCTGCAAGGACTTGAGGTTTATTGAAATGACGTGTTACCTAAAGCACCTTCCCAAATTCGCATTGTTTGCGGTGATCCTCTGTCCGGCACACGCGACCGAGCTGGTGCACCGTTTCGAGAGTCCCAGTTTCGGCGGCAATCCGCTGAACGGTTCATTCCTGTTGAATCAGGCCGATCAGCAAAACAATTTTAAGGACCCTTCCCAGCAGGCCAAGACCAGCCGGCCTATAACGAAGGCCCAAAGCAACCTACAAAAATTTAAGGACCGACTTGAGCAGTCCGTTTTAAGTAAACTTTCGCAAACTGCGGTGGCGGAGTTATTCGATGCCAACGGTAATCCGATCATCGGAGAGCATCAGGTCGGTGATTTTACCATTACGATCTCGGATTCAGGCAATAATGCGTTTACTATTTTCATCACCGACGGTATCACTGACACCACCTTGACGATTCCTAAAACTAGCGCTAATTAATAGAATGATCTTTTCATCAGCAATGCTTCGCAGAGCAAAAGGGTTTAGGCTTTTTGTATTTTTTTTAGCGGCGTCTTTGACGGCTTGCTCGAACGTCTTTCAACCGATTCCTTCCGGAAAGGCCACGCTGGACTACCATTCCGGCATGACAGACCTCCTGCGCGCCTTGCCGCCGCCGTCCGAACCGATCGTCGTCGCGGTCTATAAATTCCGCGACCAAACCGGCCAGTACAAGAGCAGCGAAAATCTGGTGCAATATTCGACCGCGGTGACCCAGGGCGGCACCAACATGCTGATCCGGGCGCTGATGGAAGCCGGCAACGGCAAGTGGTTCAAGGTATTGGAACGCGAAGGGCTGACCGATCTGATGAACGAGCGCAAGATCATCACCCAGACCCGGCAGATGTACAGCGAGACGAGTACCGATAATCCGGATGCCGAAGACAAGAGCAAGACCAAACCCAGCCTGCCGCCGCTGCTGTATGCGCCGATCCTGCTCGAGGGCGGCATCACCGCCTACGAGACCAATTTGTTGACCGGCGGTCTCGGCGCCCATTATTTCGGCGCGGGCGGCTCGACCGAATTCCGCCGCGACACGGTCACCTCGATGTTGCGCGCCGTGTCGGTCAAGAACGGCGAGGTGCTGAATCATGTCGATTCCCGCAAAACGATATTCTCGGTGCAACTGGATTCCGGCCTGTTCCGTTACGTCGCCTTCAAGCGGCTACTGGAGATCGAGGCCGGCGTGACCAGCAACGAACCGCCGCAAATGGCGGTGATGGAGTCGATCGAAGCCTGTGTTTATGGCATGATCATGGAGGGCCTCGGCAAACATCTCTGGACCTTGAAAAATCCAGCGCAGGTTAAGTTGTTGATCGAGGATTATATCAAGCAGCGCGAGACCGAAATGCTGGCGGATTTTGACGCGAGCGGCCAGGTCACTCAACTTAGGCCCAAAAATAATGAGACTCCATCCTCGGACGACTAAGGGTTAGGTTCATATCGCTTGCTTTTGTCTGGCAAGGGGAGAGCCAGGCGGCAGCTTCGACGACGGATTATTTCCGACCCCAACATGAGGCGTTTCCGCCCCTTCATTCCACCTCCTCAAAATGGCAACTCGCAGTGCCGGTGCCGACCGTTCATGAGTTTGTTAGAGTCTGCGTCGGCGTCTACTGGCCTACAGGCTGTCGTTTTTTGAAAAGTTTCGAGCGCTATACAGACCCGCTCCATCGATTACCTTATTCCTCATATTGGTTTATTCTCCCGGCTTAGGATAAAATCGCCATCTATTAAATAAATTTTAATAATTGGCGGGGTACGAGGTTGCGATGGCAAGTCAATGGCTGCGAGATTCAAATTAAGCAAACGTGAATTGGCTTGGATAGCAGTCATGACGTTGATCTGCTTTGTGCTGGACATCGGTCTTTTTCTCGAAGAAGGCATCATCATCCCGGTCGAGGGCGCCAGCCGGAAGGACTGGAATCCCGATTCGTTTTGGAGTGAACGCTGGGGAAGTTCGGGTGTCCATAAAGGCATCGATATTTTCGCGCGCCGGGGAACGCCCGCGCTGGCGGCGGCTTCAGGCGTGGTCGTGTATCGGGGGCAATGGCGGCTCGGAGGCAATGTGCTGATGATCTTCGATTCGAAATGGCGGCTGCATTATTATGCGCATCTCGACTCGGTCGGGGTCGAAATCGGGGACTGGGTGCTCAAGGGGGGCGTCGTCGGCGCGGTCGGCGACACCGGCAATGCCAGCGGCAGGCCGGCGCATTTACATTACTCGATCATGAGCCTGATCCCTCACCCAGGCCTGTACGCCAAACGAACGGAAGGCTGGAAGCTGATGTTTTATTTGAACCCTGCCGAGTATTTGCGCTGAGCCATGAAACACAAAAACGACGACAAACCCAATGTGCAAGCCTATCGGGAGCGCTATGCCCGTATTTTGGAGCTGGAGGAGGATGCGCTGACAGTTCAGGAAGTCACGAAGACAAAAAGTCCGCTGCGCGGGTATCTGTTGCTGCCGGTGTTGGCGGTCGTGGCGCTGGGGGGCTGGTTTTTCTTCAAATCGCCGACGGCGCGCATCACGCCGTCGGCGGTGCTGGCTCCATCCCCAACGGACCCTCTCCAGGCGCCGACCGGCTCGGAACCGCCCGCGTTAGCGCTCAAACCCCAGGCGGGCCAGCCGGAGCCGCTCATATCCGAGCCTGTCGTTTCTCCTGAAAATGCCGGAAAAACGGCGGCCCAGGATCTGCCGCAGGGCGCTGAAAGTGCACCGGTTACGCCGCCCTTTTCCGAGAAGTTCCCTCAAAACACGGCCGAGATGAGCCCAGGGCCGGCTGCGCCGGGCACATCCCTGGTCGTTTTGCTGTCGACGACCTCGAAAGAAGGGGCGATCGCGCGCGCCAAGGAGCTCGGCAGCCGCGGCGTTCTCTGCGAGGTGATATTGAGCGCGTCGGGTTACTACGGTGTCGTGCTGCGGCGAGATTCCTATGAACAGGCCATCGCTTCGATGAACGCGCTGATCGCTTCCGGAACTGTCAAGAACCAGCCTTACATCATGTCGGCCGGCCGCGTGAAAGCGCATATCTATCCCGAACTGCGCTGACGATTCGCGCGCGGTTTAGCCTAATGCGTCGGCGCCGAAAGCCGCCGCATGCTGCAGCGGCCAATCCCGGTAATTGAATACTTGACCGTTTTCCCTGACCTTGGCGATGCCGTCCAGATCGATTTCCGCAAACACCCACTGGGTCGCGTTCAATTCGCCGATCGCCAGGATGCCGTCGTCCGGAAAGCCGCGATCGACCGGCGTGTAAATTGCCGCCGCGCCGATATTCACATCGACCGCTTCGGACCACGGCGCAAGGCCGACTGTCGGCGACTGCACCACATAGCACTGATTTTCGAGCGCTCGCGCCTGGCAGCCGATCCTGACGCGGTGATAACCGGCCAGCGTGTCGGTGCAACTCGGCACCAGAATCAGATTCGCGCCCGCCTCGACCTGCTGCCTGGCCAGCATCGGGAACTCGCTGTCATAACAGACGTTGATCGCGAGGCGCCCGTAGTCGGTGTCGAAACATTTTAATTCGAGGCCGCGGTTGATCAGCCATTGCTCGTTCTCGAAGCGGGTCATCATCAGCTTGTCCTGATAATCGAACTCGCCGTTCGGCATGAATAGATAGGCGCGGTTGTGATAAATCTCGCCGTCGATCCGGACCGGAAAGGTGCCGGACTGGATGTAGCACCGATGCTTCTGCGCGAGACCTCGATACAGTTCGATATAGTCGTCCTGCAAGGACTGCATCGAAGCAAGCTGTCTGCTCAGCGAGGAATAAATGGCCTGACCGAACAAGGAGACGAGCTCCATGCTGCCGTATTCGGGGAACAGTAGAATCTTCGCGCCCTGGTCTGCCGCCTCGCCGACCCAACGCTCGATCTTGTGCCGGTAATCTTGCCAGTTTTCGAAAAAACCGATGTCGTATTGGGCGGCGGCGATCTTAACTTTCATGTTTCAGCCAGAAGGTCATCGGTTTCGGGGTTTCGACGTCGTCGTCCAGGTCTTTCCAGAGATAAGTCGTCCTCAGTTCGGGGTGCTTTACATAGCCGCGCTTGTTCCAGAATTTGTCGAGCGGCACATGATCGGCCGGCCGGCGCGGATGATCCACGGGCCGTTCGACGCAGCAGAAGGCGATGTGCTTGAAGCCGCCCAGTTCCTGCGCATGCGCCTCGCGTTCCTCGAAAAAGCGCACGCCGATGCCGAGGCCCCGGTAATTCTTGTCCAGCACCGATTCGCTGCAATAAAAAACCTCTTCCAGCTTATAGCCGTTTTCGATGAACGGCCGTTTCATCTCCTCGGTCTCGAACTGCATCGGAATCGCGGTCGACGCGCCGACGATCTTGTCGCCGTCGAACGCGATCACGATCACGCTCTGCGGGCAGTTCAGATAGGTTTGCAGGTATTTTTCTTCATATTCGTAAGTGCCGTCGTACAGGTACGGAAACTCACGGAACACCTGGATTCTGAGCCGGGCCAGTTCCTTGATGTAAGGTTCGATGGCCTTGCCGCTAAATCTTGCAATGCGAATATCTTTGGACATGAAATCGATTCGACGAGATGAAAAACCGATATTTTATCAAAGTGTAGAGGTTGTGCGTAGTTTCCGGAGCCTATTCGGGGTAAGGCTGATCATTGAGCCTGCGCCGAACGATAGAGGGTTATCGATTGATCTCTGAAAGCGCCGGGTCAGGGTTACAGCATGAAGGATCAAGGTCCCGTCTGCACTGTTAAAACGCAATCTCCTTAAAAGACGCATTCGGCGTCAATGTCGTCATCCTGACGAGTTGGTTCAGTTCAACCTGCTGTTTCTGCCCGGTGTCGATCACCAAAAATTCCCGCTTTTCGGGCGTCGTTATCACATCGACGGCTTTGCCTTCAAGGCTTTGACCGTCTTTGACTTCGAGTCTGACCCGATAGCCGTGCATGCAGGCGATTTCGATGTAATCGTGCAGTTCGCAGGAGATGGGGGTGCATGGCGTCATGACAGTATCCTTATTAACGTTGTTGTGAAGGCCGGCATTGTAGCTCGGCGGCATGCAATTCCAAATCGCCAATTTTGCAACGAAGTTCAATTAGGTTGTGCGCGTTTGAGCGCGACCGGTTTGGCGATTCGGGCCTTGACCGTCACTTCGTCGCCGCCGCGCAGAATGTCCATGCTGACCATGTCGCCGACCTGCATCAGGGCAATCCGGTTGTGCAGCTTGGTCGCGGAGTCCACGGCTTGGCCATTCACCGCGATCACGACATCGCCGCGCTGCAAGCCCGCATTCTCGGCCGGCGAACCCGGCACGATGCCGGCTATCACCGCGCCATGCTGTTGCTTGATTCCAAAGGCGCTGGCCAGCGCCGGCGTCAGATCCTGGATTTGGATGCCGAGCTGTCCGCGCTGAATCTTGCCGAACTGAATAATCTGGTTGATCACCTGATGGGCCAGATTGACCGGAATCGCGAAGCCGATGCCGACATTGCCGCCGCTGGGGCCGACGATCGCGGTATTGATGCCGATCAGTTCGCCTTGCAGATTGACCAGGGCGCCGCCGGAGTTGCCGGGATTGATCGAGGCATCGGTCTGGATGAAGTCTTCATAGCCTTCGATGCCGAGGCTGCTGCGCCCCAAGGCGCTGACGATGCCGGAGGTGACGGTTTGCCCCAAGCCGAAAGGGCTGCCGATCGCGACCACGAAATCGCCGACCTGTAAGCTGTCCGAATTGCCTTTCGGCAACTCGACCAGCGTGCCGCTTTTGATCTGGATCAGCGCGATATCGGTGGTCGGATCGCTGCCGACCAATTTGGCTTCCAGGTTTTGGCCGTCCTGCAAGGTGACCGTGATCTTGTCGGCCTTGTCGATCACATGGTGATTGGTGATGATATAACCCTTGCCGGCGTCGATGATCACGCCCGAGCCCAGGCTTTGCTGTTCCCGCTCCATCGGCATGTTCGGAATATCGAAAAACTGGCGAAAAAACGGGTCCCTGAACAGCGGGTTTTCGTCGAAGCGGATGCGTGTCCGCGTCGAAATGTTCACGACGCCCGGCACGACTTTTTTGAGCATTTCCGGCAAGGGATTATTCGCTAAGGGCAAAATGGCCGCCGCTTCAGCCGGCGGCACTCCGATGGCAAGAATTGGCAACAGAGTCAGCGCGTGGAAAAAACGGCTTATTTTTGCTTTCATTTCTCGCTCCTTAGTAGGTTTATCACGGTGTGGAATAAACGCAGACCGGTTTTTACGACTTATTGAATCGGAATTTGCGGCGATAGGTATCTTGCTTGCGATGTGGGCGGATGATTAAAAAGATCCCATCCGATACATCTTCGGATATAATTGCGCTCGGTTTGTCGAAAATCAAGAACGGATTGAATAGGGTTTCGATCAAATACTAAACACCCAAACAGCCGGCGGAATTAGAACACGATTATGATAAATAAAAATAGTCGTATGAATACCTAGATACTCCTGGCCAGGGATCGGTTAAAGTAAAGTTATAGATGTCTCGGGTTATTGATTGATTTGTCGGCAGCGTGTTTCGCATGCAAGCGATCGATAGTTCTCGACTATTCGTCTTCTCTCCTCTAAATATTCAAGCCATGCCACAGTTCAATAAACTATTGCCGACGCTGCTGTTGACACCGACCCTCTTCATGCAAAATCGAGCGGCGCTTGCGGATCACGGCTCGCTCGGTTTCGGTATCGGTACGGCCGCGCCGGTGATCACGCAAACGGCGGTCACGTTGCCGGACGGCATGTGGGCGGGTGGCATCGTGACCAATTTCACCAGCTTCGATAGCGCGTCGGATGCCAAGTTGCTGAGTCTGAAGAATAATGCGGTCGACGAGGCGCATGGTGATGTGCATAGCGTCGGCACGTATTTGCAGCCGTCGCTGTTCGCCGCTTACGGGATCACCGACAATTTGACGCTGGGCTTACGAGTGCCCTATGTATTGCGCTCGAACATTCGTTCACCGGATGAGCCGGCCGATGAGGGTACGCCAGCGAATCACGTGACAAAAATGGGCGACGCGAACGGTTTTGGCGATGTCCGCTTCTTCGGACAGTACCGTTTTTTTCATACCGACGACAATTTGAATCATGCGGCACTGTTATTCAGCCTGAAAACGCCGACCGGCCGGACCTCGGTCAAGGATAATCAAGGCAATGTCTTTGAAGAGCATCATCAGCCGGGCAGCGGTTCCTGGGATCCCTCGATGGGGCTTGCCTTTACCCGCGCGATGGGCGCGTTCTCCCTTGATACCAGCGGACTCTATACGGTCGCGACGAAAGGCGCGCAAAACACCAATCTGGGCGATTCGTTCGAATACAACATCGCGCTCTCCTATGCTTTCGGCGCGCCGGTGCGCAATGCGTTTTTTGCCTCCAGCAACAATGCGCCGTGGACCGCGATTCTGGAACTCAACGGCGAATGGCGGGACAAACAAGAAACCGACGGCTTGGTTGATCCGAATTCGGGCGGCAACACGGTGTATATTTCGCCGGGCGTCCGCTTCTCGGGCGGCAAGCATTGGAATACCGCCCTGTCGTTTGGCGCGCCGATCGTAAAGGATCTGAACGGCTATCAAACGCCGCCGGATTACCGTATCATTTACCGTCTGGTCGCGGCATTTTAGGTGGATGCCGGGGTGATTGAAATTTTGTGGTGGAAAGCGTTTGTCCAATCCTGTTGAAATGAATCCCGGATCTCGCTCAAAGCGGATGGCATGGCTGTTTTTAGTCAGTATTGTCGGCGTGTCGTCTTGCGCGCAAAGTCCGTCGTCAGGCGTTTCCGATTCCAGCCCCGTGCCTCCTCACGGCGGCTTGCAGGTGGCCGCGGCTTTCGGTCCCGACGGTAAATTATGGCGAGTCATGGCGGACAAAAAGCACGCCTACGTCGATTATTCGACCGACCAGGGCAAGACCTTCGGTCCACCGCTCACGATCAATCCCGACTCGCAACGGATCAAGGCCAGCGGCGAGAATCATCCCGGCATCGCGGTCGATCGCGGCGGCAATGTCTATGTGATCTATCCGGCCGAAGGCGACAAGCAGCCGGCGATGCTCTATTTCAGCGTGTCGGCGGACGGCGGTCGGCATTTTTCGGCACCCGCGCCAGTCGGCGGCACGGTCGAGGAGGCGAACATCTACCAAGGCAAACTGCTTCCCGGAGGCGAGCGCCAGGCCTATGTTTTTTGGCATGATGAACGTGATCGCAGCGACTGGAGGCAGGCCGGCAATGCGATTTACTCGACGGTACTGGCGGCGCCGGGCGCCGTCGGGACAGGAGTGCGCAAGGTCGCGGACACGCTTTGCGAGTGTTGCCGAATTGCCGCGGCCCTGGATAACGCGCAGCAGCCGGTGTTGCTGGCGCGCTTCATCTATCCCGGCAGCATCCGCGATCATGGTCTGATTCTGCCGCAGAAGGACGGCAAGCCGCCCATTCTGCGGCGCGCGACCGCCGATCAATGGAAGATCGAGGCCTGTCCGGAGCAGGGGCCGGCGCTCGCGGTCGGCGCCGACAACCGCTTGCATCTCGCCTGGTTTACCCAAGGCAGTGTTCGGCAGGGTTTGTTTTATGCGTATTCGGCCGATCGGGGCGAACATTTTTCCGAACCGCTGCGCTTCGGCAACGCGGACAGACTGCCCAGCCATCCCGATGTGCTGGCGCAGGGCACGCAGGTGGTCCTGGCCTGGACCGAATATGACGGTGCGAAAACCCAGCTTCGGGTGATGCGGTCCGGCGACGGCGGCCAGAGCTGGTCTCCCGCGCAGCAAGTCGCCGACGCCTTGGACGAAGCCGACTATCCGTTTTTATTAAGCGATCAAGAGGGTATTTTCGTTTCCTGGAACAGTAAAAGCGAAGGCTACCGTTTAATTCCCCTGCGCTGAAAACGTCACCCTTTATCGATTCATGTTGATGTTGCGAAAATTTTTTTTTACCTATCTGGTGGTGATTGTTTTGGCCGGAAGCATCCGTATCGCGCAAGCCGAGCACGAAGGGGGGGCGGCCGAAACATCCGCGGCCGCTGTTTCATCAACCGCGCTGCAAGCGTTTGTCTCGGGAAGTTACCCGAAGATTTTGGCGAAAAATGCCGGTCATCCGTTCATCCTGGCGATCTGGTCGGTTAATTGTCCTTCCTGTATCAAGGACATGGCGCTATTGAAAGAACTGCACCAGGAGAAACCGAATCTCAAAATCATCCTGTTGGCCGCCGATGAGGTAGCCGCGAGCGAGGAGATTCAGCAAATTCTGGGGAAAATTCATTTGTCCGATCTGGAGAGCTGGGTTTTCGCGGAAGAAAACACGCAAAAACTCCGCTTCGAGATGGATCCGAAATGGTATGGCGAAATACCCAGAACCTATTTCTTCGATGCGGCGCAGCATCGGGAAGGCGTCAGTGGCGTCCTGACAAAGCAGGATTATCAAAGCCGGATCGATGAAATCCTGCGATAGCCGATAAAAATGGCCTTGGGTCGTCTCTTTTCGATGTCAGACCCTGTATTCCATTCGAAACAATTTAAAGATCCGTGTTCAATACGCAACGCATGCACAGCAATTGCGCAACAATTGGCAAAAAACCAACAAGAATCCTTTTTTTAGTGCGTGCTTGAGGGAACCCGCGACGCGTCCAGAAACTTCCCCGGATCGGACGGCGCCCCTCGTCTTCGTGCTCTAGGATAATAAAGCTTTGCAAATCAATATATTGTTGAATAATAACGCCGTTTCAGGCGTCGCTATCCGAGTCTCGTTACGGCATTGGCACCAAAAATGCTGGGTAGCTAATGAGTTCTAGGGATGGAGCTGTTATTTTCTCTCCTCCAATGTTGTCATGGATAGTGGCGCTTATCCTGCCAGGATAGGCGCCTTTTTTTATCCATGTTTATCAAGCGGCGGCGGCTTTAGCCGCCCCGCATCGAAAAAATTGCTTTTCTGCGCGCGAACTCAGATCGTCAACACGATTTTTCCCTGGGTGTGACCGTCTTCTATCCGCCTGTGCGCGGCGGCGGCGTCCGCGAGCGGCAATTGCGCGCCGACATGGATCTTCAAGCGGCCCTGATCGAACCCGGTGGCGCATTGATTCAACATGTCCAGATGCTTGTCCCGGGCCTCGTGCAAATCCCTGAGCATGGGCGTCAGCATCAGCTCGAAGCCGATCAACAGATTGCGCATCCGCGCCTCGCTCCAGTCCAACGCCCCGGGATCGAGTATCGTGACCAGGCGGCCGAAGTGTGCGGTGACCGGGATGCTTTGTTCAAATACGGCAGGTCCTACCGTATCGAAAACCAGGTCGCAGCCCTTGCCGGCGGTCAATGCCTTCACTGTCTCAGCAAACCCGTTTTCCCGGTAATTGATCACGTCGTCTGCGCCCAGCGCCCTGACGAATTCGGCTTTTTGCTCCGAGCTGACCGTCGTGATCACGCGCGCGCCTTTCAGTTTCGCCAGTTGAATCGCGACATGGCCGACGCCGCCCGCGCCGGCATGGATCAGCACGGTCTGTCCGGCCCGCAGGCCGCCGCGCTCAAACAAGGCGCCCCAGGCGGTGATCAACACCAGCGGGGCCGCGGCCGCCTCGGCGAACGCCAAGGTCTTCGGCATCAACCCGGCCCAGCGCTGATCCAGCACAGTGAACTCGGCATAGTTGCCTTGTTCGCGGCCGAGACCGCCGTGACAAAACCAGACCTTGTCGCCGGCTTTGAAACGCTCGACCGCCGCGCCGACCGCGACGACTTCGCCGGCACCGTCGCAGCCGAGCACGGCCGGCAGCGGGTTCGGATAAAATACGCCCCGCCGGCGCACTTTGGTGTCGATCGGATTGACGCCGGCCGCATGCAGTTTGACCTTGATGTCGGTCGGCGCGGCAATTTGCGGTTCGTCGATGTCCTGCAACGACAAGACTTCGGGACCGCCGGCGGCGGTCATCAGGATGGCTTTCATCGGAGTTCTTCCTGTGGTCAAATAATTAAAAAGGGCGTGGCCTGCCATTATATCGGGCCTTGGACAAAATCCTGAATCCGGCGAGCGCAATTTGAAGAGTGCGGCGCCGGTTGCCGTCGGCGTTCGCCCCGAACCGGATTAAAGCACCGGGAATTGCTAAAACAGCTTCTTTGAAACTGCTCATTTGATATACTATGCGACTTTTATGACGAGGTCTGATGGCTCCGCGATCTGTTGAGGCGATTTTGCAAATAGGGACGGAATCTTGGGGAAATGCCCCCGGTCATGCATCAATTTCACTCGCAACGAATTCAAATACTTCTCGCTGGAACAGGAACATAGAATGGCCAACAATTTAATTTCAGAAATTACCGGACAGAACGACATCGATCCGGCTGAAACGAGAGAATGGATTGAAAGCTTGCAGGCCGTTCTGGAAAAAGACGGCAACGAACGCGCGCATTTTTTGATCGAACAATTGGTCGCGGTCGCTCGCCATTGCGGTTTCGACGTGCCGTTCAGCGCGAATACCGCCTATCTGAATACGATTCCGGTCGCGAGACAGGCCAAATACCCCGGCGACCAGGACATCGAGCAAACCATCCGCGCTTATGTACGCTGGAATGCGATGATGATGGTGCTCAGGGCGAACAAGCATACCAATGTCGGTGGCCATATCGCGAGTTTCGCGTCCGCTGCCACCTTGTATGAAGTCGGTTACAATCATTTCTGGCGTGCGCCGTCCGATCAGCATGACGGCGATCTGATCTTTACCCAGGGCCATTTGACGCCCGGCGATTACGCGCGCGCGTTTCTCCTCGGTCGCCTGACCGAGGAGCAGTTGGACAGTTTCCGTCAGGAAGTCGGCGGCGGCGGCTTGTCGTCCTATCCGCATCCGTGGCTGATGCCGAACTTCTGGCAGTTCCCGACCGTGTCGATGGGGCTCGGTCCGATCATGGCGATCTATCAGGCGCGTTTCATGCATTATCTGCACGATCGCGGCTTGGCCGATACGACCGGACGTAAGGTGTGGAGCTTCCTCGGCGACGGTGAAACCGACGAACCCGAATCACTCGGCGCGATCGGCCTCGCCGGCCGTGAAAAGCTCGACAACCTGATCTTCGTGGTCAACTGCAACTTGCAACGGTTGGACGGACCGGTGCGTGGCAACGGCAAGATCATTCAGGAACTCGAAAGCGAATTCCGCGGTGCCGGCTGGAACGTGATCAAGGTGGTCTGGGGCCAGCGCTGGGATACCTTGCTGGCGCGCGACACCGAAGGCCTGCTCGCGAAACGGATGATGGAATGCGTCGACGGCGATTACCAGACCTTCAAGGCGAAAGATGGCGCCTATGTGCGCGAGCATTTCTTCAACACGCCGGAATTGAAGGCGATGGTCGCCGACTGGTCCGACCGCGACATCTGGGAGTTGAACCGCGGCGGCCACGATTCGCCGAAGGTGTTTGCGGCTTTTCACGCGGCGGTCAACAACCAGGGCCAGCCGACCGTGATCCTGGCGAAAACGATCAAGGGCTATGGCATGGGCGAGTCCGGCCAGGCGCAGAACATCACGCACCAGCAAAAGAAGATGAGCGACAGCTCGCTGAGCCATTTCCGCGACCGTTACAATCTGCCGGTCAGCGACGAGCAATTGCACGACCTGCCGTATCTGACGTTTTCGGAAGGTTCGAAGGAACGGGTCTACATGCAGCAGCGCCGCGTCGAATTGGGCGGGCATCTGCCGGCCAGACGGGCGAAGTCGTATGCGCTGGACGTGCCGGTATTGAACGATTTCAAGGCACTTTTAGAGGCGACCGGCGAAGGGCGCGAGATTTCGACCACGATGGCGTTCGTCAGGCTGTTGAACATTCTGGTCAAAGACAAGAACATCGGCAAACGCATCGTGCCGATCGTGCCGGACGAGTCCAGAACCTTCGGCATGGAAGGCATGTTCCGCCAACTCGGCATCTGGTCGCAGGTCGGCCAGCTCTATACGCCGCAGGATGCCGACCAATTGATGTTCTACAAGGAAGACAAGCACGGTCAGGTCTTGCAGGAAGGCATCAACGAGGCGGGCGGCATCTGCGACTGGATCGCGGCCGGTACCTCCTATTCGACGCACAACGTGCCGATGATTCCGTTCTTCATCTATTATTCGATGTTCGGTTTCCAGCGCGTCGGCGATCTGATCTGGGCGGCCGCCGATCAGCGTACCCGCGGTTTCCTGATGGGCGGCACCGCAGGCCGGACCACGTTGAACGGCGAGGGACTGCAGCATGAGGATGGCCACAGCCATCTGATGTCCGCGACGGTACCGAACTGCATCAGCTACGATCCGACCTACGCCTATGAGTTGGCGGTGATCATCCAGGACGGCCTGCGCCGGATGTATGTGAATCAGGAAGACATCTTCTACTACATCACGGTGATGAACGAAAACTACGCCCATCCGGCGATGCCGAAGGGCATCGAACTGGACATCCTGAAGGGCATGTACGGTTTCCGTCAGGGCGCGAAGAAGAAAGGCCCGCGCGTGCAGTTGCTGGGCGCCGGCGTGATCTTCCGCGAAGTCGAGGCGGCGGCCGAGCTGTTGCGCAATGACTGGGGCGTCGAAGCCGACCTCTGGAGTTGTCCGAGCTTTACCGAACTCGCGCGCGACGGCCGCGAGGTGGAACGCTGGAACCGTCTGCATCCGACCGAACCGGCGCGGGTGCCGCACGTGACCAATTGTCTGGCGAGCCAGCAGGGCCCGGTGATCGCGGCTTCCGATTACAACCGCGCCTTCGCCGATCAGATCCGGCCTTATGTCGCCGCGCCTTACATCGTGCTCGGCACCGACGGTTTCGGGCGTTCCGATACCCGCGAAAATCTGCGCCGTTTCTTCGAGGTCGACCGTTTCCATGTCACGGTCGCGGCGCTGAAGAGCCTCGCGGATTTGGGGCAGTTCGAGGCGGCGAAGGTGGAGGTCGCGATCGCCAAATACGGCATCGACCCCGAGATCAAAGCGCCCTGGTTAGTTTAAGCGGAAACAAAAAATGACGAATTTGGTTGAAATTAGAGTGCCCGATGTCGGCAATGTCGCCGATATCGATGTGGTCGAGGTGTTGATCAAGCCGGGCGACGTGGTCGAGTTGGAGCAGACGGTCGCTTCGCTCGAAACCGACAAGGCCAGCATGGATTTGCCGTCGAGCGCGGCCGGTACGATCCAGGAAGTCTTTATCAAGCGTGGCGACAAGGTGTCCGAAGGCACCCTGATCGCGACGGTCGCCGCGGGCGCCGCGCCCGCCGTCAAGGCGGAAGCGCCGGTCGAGGCGCCGAAAGTCGAGAAAGCGCCCGAGCCGGTAGCGGCTCCCGCGCCGGCGCGGGCGGCGCCTAGCGCGCCGATTGCGCTCCCCGAAGCCGGTTCCGCCTTGGCCGCGCATGCCTCGCCGTCGGTACGTCTGTTCGCGCGCGAATTGGGCGTCGATATCGCGACAGTCACCGCCGGCACCGGCCGCAAGGGCCGCATCCTGAAGGAAGACGTGAAGGCCTATGTCAAAAAGGCGCTGGCCGCACCCGCAACCCTGATCGGCGGCGGCATTCCGGCGATACCGACGGTCGATTTCTCGCCATTCGGCGACACCGAAACGGTCAAGCTGAGCAAAATCAAGCGTCTGACCGGACAAAATCTGGGCCGGGTCTGGCTGAACCTGCCGATGGTGACCTACCACGAGGAGGTCGACATCACCGACCTGGAGGCGTTCCGCAATCAGATCAACGCCGAAAAGAAAAACGGCGAGGTCAAGATCACCGGCCTGATGTTCATCATCAAGGCAGTCGTCGCGGCGATGCGGCAGTTCCCGAGCTTCAATGCCTCCTTGTCGAGCGACGGCGAGAGCCTGATCCTGAAGAAATATTACAATATCGGCATCGCGGTCGATACGCCGAACGGCCTTGTCGTGCCGGTCTTGCGCAACGTCGATGCCAAAAGCATCAATCAGCTGGCCGTCGAACTCGCCGAGAAAAGCGAAAAGGCGCGCCAGGGCAAGCTGATGCCGGGCGACATGCAGGGCGGCTGCATGAGCATATCGAGTCTCGGCGGCATCGGCGGCACCGCCTTCACGCCGATCGTGAATGCGCCGGAAGTCGCGATTCTCGGGGTCACCCGCGCCAAGATGCAACCGGTCTGGAACGGCAATGAATTCGTTCCCCGGTTAATGCTGCCGCTCGATTTGACCTATGACCACCGCGTGATCGATGGCGCCGAAGGCGCGCGCTTCATGGCCGCGATCAAAAATTACCTTGGCGATCTTCGCCGCCTGTTACTTTAAAGAAACCCGGAGACCTCACGCGCTATGAACGACGCAACATTGCATTCGGAAGTTTTGGTTTTAGGCGGCGGCCCCGGCGGCTACACCGCGGCGTTTCGCGCGGCCGATCTCGGCAAGCAGGTGACGTTGATCGAACGCTACCCGGTATTGGGCGGCGTCTGTCTGAATGTCGGCTGTATCCCGTCGAAGGCGCTGCTGCACATGGCGCAGCTGATTCATGAGGCGGACGAGGTGCAAAGCCACGGCTTGAGCTTCGGCAAACCGGAGATCGACATCGACAAGATCCGCGCCTGGAAAGCCAGCGTCAGCAAGTCGTTGAACGACGGCCTGGCGGGTCTGGTCAAGCAACGCAAAATCAATCTCGTGCAGGGCAGCGGCCGCTTGACCTCGAAGAATTCGGTCGAGATCGAGACGCCGGAAGGCGTCAAAACGATCACGTTCGATCAGGCGATCATCGCGGCCGGCTCGCATCCGACCCAGATTCCGAGTTTTCCGAACGACGATCCGCGCCTGTGGAATTCGACCGATGCGTTGGAGTTGAAGCAGATTCCGAAGAAATTATTGATCGTCGGCGGCGGCATCATCGGTCTCGAAATGGCGACCGTCTATCATGCGTTCGGCGCCGAAATTCATGTGGTCGAATTGATGGATCAGATCATTCCGGGTTGCGACAAGGATCTGGTCAGACCGCTGCAACTGAAGATCAAGAAGCAATACAAGAATATCTGGCTCGAAACCCGGGTCACCGCGATCGAGCCACAGGCCGACGGCCTGAAGGTGGCGTTCGAAGGCAAGGGCGCGCCCGACTCGGAAGTCTTCGATGCGGTGCTGGTCGCGGTCGGACGGCGGCCGAACGGCAAGCTGATCGGCGCGGACGCGGCCGGCATCACGGTCAACGAGCAGGGCTTCATCCCGGTCGATAAACAGCAGCGCACGAACGTGCCGCATATTTTCGCGATCGGCGACATCGTTGGCAATCCGATGCTCGCGCACAAGGCGGTACACGAAGGCAAGGTCGCGGCCGAAGTCGCGGCCGGCCATAAAGCCGGCTTCGATGCGTTGACGATTCCGTCGGTCGCTTACACCGATCCCGAAATTGCCTGGATGGGGCTCAGCGAAAATCAGGCCAAGCAGCAAGGCATCGATTACGACAAGGCCGTATTCCCGTGGGCCGCGAGCGGCCGGTCTTTGAGTCTCGGCCGCAAGGAAGGCGTCACCAAGATTCTCTGCGACAAGGCAACCGGCCGGCTACTCGGCGCGGGCATGGTCGGCCCGAATGCGGGCGAGTTGATCGCGGAAGCGGTCTTGGCGCTCGAAATGGGCGCCGACGCCGACGACATCAGCCTGACGATCCATCCGCACCCGACCTTGTCCGAAACATTCGGCTTTGCGGCCGAAATGATCAACGGCACGATTACCGACCTGTATATCAAAAAATCGTAAAGTCAAAACCTTTGCCGCGGTTGGCCGGGAGGGACGGGCTTAAGCCCACTCCGGCCAACCCTCCTGCCGCAAGAGTCTCAAAATTATCAAAGGCCAGCGATTTGCACTATAATTTTGCGGATCACAAGGGTGGATCGATGAGGGTTTCACCGCTTCGGCTCAGCCTTTTCAAACCTGTCCGGCCGACCCTTCCTGTTTTTTTACTTCCTATAACCGCATTCACACTAAAATACTTTCGAGTATCTTGATGAAAAGAATAGTAACGATTTTTCTAACCTTGACCGTGCTGGTTCTGGTTAACTTCAGTATATGGAGTTACATCAACAACCCGCTGCAATTGAGATCCTGGACCAAGACGACCATGGGGGTGACTTTCGATCCCCGACGGAAAGAATACACCCAGAAGAACGGTCAATTCCCGACCGAGGCCGAAATCGATCAGGATCTGGCCGTGCTTGAAAACAAGGTGCATGCGGTACGGACCTACAGCGTGCTGAAAGGCTTGCACAAGATCCCCGAACTGGCCGCCAAGCACGGTTTGAACACGACCGTCGGCGCCTGGATCGATGGCGACCTCGAAAAAAACCGCCAGGAAATCGAGACCTTGTTGCAGGTCAGCAATCAAAACAATAACAAGATCGTCCGGGTGATGGTCGGTAACGAGGTACTGTTCCGCAACGACATCCCGGCGCAGCAACTGATCGATTATATCCGCGAGGTCAAGAAGCGCACCTGGCGTCCGGTCAGCACCTCCGAAACCTTCGATATCTGGCTCAAGCACCCCGAACTGGTCGCCGAGGTCGATTTCATCGGTGCGCATATTCTGCCGTACTGGAACGGCATCGCGGTCGAAGATGCGGTTGATTTTGTGTTCGAAAAATACAATGAATTGAAGAAGGCCTATCCGGACAAACCGATCGTGATTACCGAGGTCGGTTGGCCTTCGGACGGACAACCGTACAAACATGCGACCGCCTCGCGCGCCAATCAGGCGTTTTTCCTGCGTGAATTTCTGAACCGGGCCGCCGATCAAAAGCTCTCTTACTACATCGTCGAAGCGTTCGATCAGCCGTGGAAGATGGAGATCGAAGGTTCGGCCGGCGCCTATTGGGGCATCTTCAATGCCGACCGCCAACCCAAATATCCGATGGATGGCGCGGTATTGGCCTTGCCGAGCTGGCGCGACTGGGCGACTGGCGCCGCTGGCGTCAGCGCGGTGCTGATGGGCCTGTTTTTGTTTACCCGCCGCACCTTGGCGTTGCCGGGCATCCTGTTTTTCGGCCTGATCACGAACCTGGCCGCGTCGTTCATATTCTGGACCGTATCGATCGGCGCGCAGCAATACCAGACCGGATTGACGATCGCGTTCTGGATTTTGCTGGTCCTGATGCAGTTACTCGCGCTCACGATATTGTTGATCGAAACGATGGAGATTGTCGAAGTGGTCTGGCACCGCCGCACTACGCGCACTTTCCAGCCGCTGACGCCGTCGCCGGATTTCCGTTATCCGAAAGTATCGATCCATCTGCCGATTCACAACGAACCGCCGATGATGGTGCGGAAAACGCTGGAAGCGCTGGCCAAACTCGATTACCCGCATTATGAAGTGATGGTGATGGACAACAACACCAAGGATCCCGCGGTATGGGAGCCGGTGCGCGAGGACTGCGAGCGGCTGGGCGAGAAATTCCGTTTTTACCATCTCGAAAACTGGCCGGGTTTCAAGGCCGGCGCGGTTAACCATGCGCTCGCCGAGACCGCGCCGGATGCCGACATCATCGCGGTGATCGACAGCGACTATATCCTGTCGCCGAACTGGCTCAAATGCATGGTGCCATATTTCGATAACGAGAACGTCGGTTTCGTGCAGTCGCCGCAGGATTACCGCGATGGCCATGTGAATACCTTCAAACGCTTCTGTTACTGGGAATATGCCGGTTTTTTCAATATCGGCATGGTGCAGCGGAACGAATACAATGCGATCATTCAACACGGCACGATGACGATGGTGCGCAAATCGGCGCTGCTCGAAGTCGGCAAATGGTCCGAATGGTGCATCTGCGAGGACAGCGAGCTGGGTCTGCGCCTGTACGAGGCCGGCTACGATTCGGTCTATGTGAAGGATTCGTTCGGCCGCGGGCTGATGCCGGATACGATGTCCGGCTACATGACGCAGCGCTTCCGCTGGGTTTACGGCGCGATGCAGATCATCAAGGCGCACTGGAGAAGCTTCAGGCCGACCCAACAATCGCCGTTGACCTCGGCCCAACGCTACTATTTCGTCGCCGGTTGGCTGCCGTGGTTTTCCGATGCGCTGGCGCTGATATTTACCATCGCGAGTCTGGTTTTGACCGGCGTGATCTTCCTCGATCCGATTCACAGCGAACTGCCGGTCAATGCGTTCCTGCTGCCGACGATCGGCTTGTTTACCTTCAAAATTCTGCGCAGCCTGTGGCTTTACCAAGCCAAGGTGCCGTGTTCGCTTTGGGAGTCGATCGGCGCTTCGCTGTCCGGCCTGGCGCTGACCCACACGGTGGCTCGCGGCGTTTGGCAGGGCATGTTCGTTCCCGGCAAGCCGTTCATGCGCACGCCGAAATATGAAAAACAGGGGCCGCTGTTCGCGGGTCTGATGGTGGTGCGCCAGGAGTTGTTCCTGCTGCTGTTGTTGATCGCGGGCGCCGTCGGCATGAACGCGTTGGAGCATTTCGACAATCTGAGCGGCAAGCTCTGGATGGGCGTATTATCGGTGCAGGCGGTGCCGTATCTGGCGACGGTCATCACCTTGTTAATGAGTATTTTGCCGCATTATAGGAAGAGCGCGGCGTTGACGATCGAAGAATTGGACGACTCGATTTGACGAAGAAGACCTGCCGGGTTTTAGAATTCCGGCAGGCCTGCGTCGGCCCATTCTGCCCGCCACCGATTATCGAATTATGACGCTGATCAAACAAGACGATTTTATCCAGAGCATCGCCGATGCGTTGCAGTATATCTCCTATTACCACCCGGTCGATTTCATCCAGGCGCTCGATAGGGCCTATCGCAAGGAACAGAATCCCGCCGCGAAGGATGCGATGGCGCAGATCCTGATCAATTCCAGGATGTGCGCGGAAGGCCGGCGGCCGATCTGCCAGGATACCGGCATCGTGACGGTGTTTTTGAAGATCGGCATGCGGGTCAGTTGGGAGGCCGAGCTCGGCATCGCCGACATGGTCAATGCTGGCGTCCGCCGTGCCTATTCGCACCCGGACAATGTCCTGCGCGCATCGATCTTGAGCGATCCTGCCGGCAAGCGGACCAACACGAAAGACAACACGCCGGCGGTGATCCATATGGACGTCGTGCCGGGCGACACGGTCGAAGTGAATGTCGCGGCGAAAGGCGGCGGCTCGGAAGCGAAGGCCAAATTTGCGATGTTGAACCCGTCCGACAGCATTGTTGACTGGGTGCTCAAGACGGTGCCGACGATGGGCGCCGGTTGGTGTCCGCCCGGCATCCTCGGCATCGGCATCGGCGGCACCGCCGAAAAAGCGATGCTGCTGGCCAAACAGGCCTGCATGGAGTCGGTCGACATTCAGGAACTGATCGAGAGAGGCCCCCGCAATGCGCTCGAAACACTGCGCCTCGATCTGTATCACAAGGTCAATGCGCTCGGCATCGGCGCGCAGGGGCTGGGCGGCCTGACCACCGTGCTCGACATTAAAATCCTCGATTATCCGACCCATGCGGCGAATTTGCCGATTGCGATGATTCCGAACTGCGCCGCGGCCCGGCATGCGCATTTCGTGCTGGACGGCACGGGCCCCGCCGAACTGGCCCCGCCGAGTCTGGCTGAGTGGCCGGCCCTCAGCCGGGAAGGCGCGCCGGCGAAGCGTGTCGATCTCGACACGGTCACGCGCGCCGAAGCGGCGAGCTGGCAGCCGGGCGATACGTTATTGGTCAGCGGCACCTTGCTGACCGGCCGCGATGCGGCGCACAAGTGCCTGGCCGACCTGATCCGGCGCGGCGAAGCCTTGCCGGAAGGCGTCGATTTCAAGAACAAATTCATTTACTATGTCGGCCCGGTCGATCCGGTGCGTGACGAAGTGGTTGGACCGGCAGGACCGACGACCGCGACCCGAATGGATAAATTTACCGAAACGATGCTGGCGGAGACCGGTCTGCTCGGGATGATCGGCAAGGCCGAACGTGGCCCCGAGGCGGTCGCCGCGATCAAAAAACACCGGGCGGTCTATCTGATGGCGGTCGGCGGCGCGGCCTACCTGGTTTCGAAGGCGATCCGTCAAGCGCGCGTGGTCGCGTTCGAAGAGTTGGGCATGGAAGCGATCCATGAGTTCGTCGTCGAGGACATGCCGGTCACCGTCGCGGTCGACAGCCGGGGCGTCTCGGTACACGAAGCCGCCCCGGTCATCTGGCGGGAAAGAATCGCCAACGCAAAGGCCTGAGATGAGCGCTTTACGGTTGCGTGCGGACGATATAAAAAAGCACACTCGCGGCAAACAGCAGCATCGAGGCGACAAGCTGTAATAGCGGATGCGCCGAGAAGGTCTCGACCAAGGTATCGAACAGCCCCTTTCGTGTCGCCAATGGCTCGCTGCCGGCGGCGGCCTTGCGTGGCGCGGGGGCGGCCGTTTTGACCGGGGCAGCCGTCTCGACCTGGCGAGGAGCGGAAGCGTTTGCGCCGGAGATAGTCTCGGAAGAAATTTGCAACGCGGCCTTTGCCTGCCTTTCCCTGTCCCTCTCGCGTTGCACCAGCCACAGGAAAGCCTCGCTGCCTAAACCGACCACATCGGCCGCTTGCCGGACACTGTCCATGTCAACGAGGGGTTTGCCGGCGTCATAACTCGCGCGCAGCGCTCTGTCGCAGAGGCTATTGATCAAGCGCGGCGTGCCTCGGGTCAAGCTAACGATGGCTTCAATGGCGTCATCGCTAAAAAGACCGGGTTGACCGCCCGCGACTTTCAAGCGGTGGCGTATGTATTCATGCGCTTGCGGCGGCGTCATTTTGCCGAGGGCCTCCAGCCAGGCGATGCGCTGCTTGAACGACTCCAGCTCGGGGCGGGCCAGGGCGCCGAGGAATTCTTCCTGCCCGATCAGCAGTATCTGCATCAGCTTCCGGCTGCCTTGTTCCAAATTATTCAAAAGCCGGATATATTCGAGCATCTCGTCGGAAATTTTCTGTGACTCGTCGATGATCAGCAGGCAACGATGATCTTCATGGTTGAGTCTTTGCAAGCGCTCTTTAATGTCTCTTAAAACAAAGGTTTTTCCTGTCAATTCAGGTTTTATGTTCAGTTCATGGGTAATGAAAAGCAACAGATCATCGCCGCTATCCGGCGGTTCTCCCAACCAAATGATTTTGGTTTGTTGGGGCGTTGACACCATCAGTTTCTGACTGAGCGTGGTCTTCCCCGTACCAATCGGCCCGGCGAGGACCATCAAGCCCCGGCCGGCGCTTAAGCTGTCCGTCATTCGATTCAATACGCGGCTGTAATCGCCTTGATCGAAAAAATAGGTCGGATCGGGAACGTTCTCAAAGGGCAGGCTTTTAAACGAGAAATGATGACTATACATTGATGTCTTGGAATTAAAATGACTAGTGGGCAAAGGTGAGTTTTATTTCTACTCGGCGATTTTGGGCGCGTCCGTCCTCGGTAAAATTGGAGGCAACCGGCTCGGTGTCGCCGAGTCCGCGCACGATGATTCTCTCCTTGGCAATGCCCTTGCGCTCCAATACCGAGGCAACAGACAGGGCCCGACGTAACGAAAGGGCTTCATTCCAATTCGGCGCCTTGACGCGTGCCGACATCTCACTGTCGGAATGCCCATCGACCATAATCATATTGTAGGCGTGTGTTTTGATCACCGGCATGATTTTATCGATCACTTTTTCCGCGTTTTTCTTCAGCGAGGCCTCACCGGGCGGAAAGAAACCTCCATTCAGTACCAGCAAGCGGGTGGGAATGACTTGTTGGAATGGGGCAGAGTTTTTTTTCGCGCCGGCTGCCGAATTGATGGTACTTGATAAATCCCCGGCCGATGACGAGGGTTCCGAAATCGTCGCGGGCGTCGTAGTCGGTGTTGCCGGCGAGTGATCGACTGCATTGCTAGGATCCGATGTGGGCGGAGAGGGGGCCTCTGATGGGGTTAAACGGCTTTCTGGATCCGTAACGGTTGTGTGGGCGGTCGTCGTTATCGGCGAGGGGGCGCCGTTATCCGTTTGCATGGAGGAGGCTTCGCCTTGATGAGCTTCGAGGTCCCGGGTGCCGGAGGCTGAGGGTAAATGAGCGTTTGCGGCGGTATCCTTCCGCAGTTGTTCAGATCGCGGCGATTCTCTGAGTACAGGCTGCAGCAAAGCCGCCATAAAAACAAGAACGGATGTTCCACAGAACATCAATGAAATCGCGGTAATCGCCCTGCGCATTAAGAATACTCCGGTTGTGTGCTGGTTAAACGTAACGCGTTCCCATCGACGGTAAAGCGCTGCGCAGCACTCACTCTCCTCAAAAAGAACCGGAGGCCGCCGCATGAAAATCAATCGAAATGTCAGAAAAAAAGAGTTGGGATAGCGGCTATATTCCCTAAAGCCCTTGTAGGATAAGGCGATGCCCATACAATCCACTTGCCAAGTCCCGTTTTGTCGTCACGTCGGGCCCGTGCTTTCTTGCAATCCTGCCTATGATCAGGGCATGAGGGGGGGGCTGTCAAGTTCCGATTTTAAGGTGTTTTCGCGAAAAATTGATAATGTTAGGCGAGCTTTTTTAACGGTCTATCACGCCCTTGCCGGCAGCCAACCGAATTCAAGACCTGCGCGCAAATTTGTACTTCCCGGCTTTATGCGGCATGCCCATTTCCGGTATAATCACCGCCATTTTTAACACAGAAATTTAAGGCGCTATGTCGGAAATCAACAAAGTGGTATTGGCTTATTCCGGGGGCTTGGACACCTCGGTAATTCTCAAATGGCTGCAGGATGTCTATGCCTGTGAAGTTGTGACCTTTACGGCCGATTTGGGGCAGGGCGAGGAAGTCGAACCCGCGCGCGCGAAAGCGCGATCCTTGGGCATCAAGCAAATCTATATCGATGATCTGCGCGAGGAATTCGCCCGTGATTTCGTGTTCCCGATGTTCCGGGCCAATGCCATTTATGAAGGCGAATATCTGCTCGGCACCTCGATCGCGCGGCCGCTGATCGCCAAACGGCTGATCGAAATCGCCAATGAAACCGGCGCGCAGGCGATCTCGCATGGCGCGACCGGCAAGGGCAACGATCAGGTACGCTTCGAACTGGGCGCCTATGCGCTGCGTCCGGATATTAGGATCATCGCGCCGTGGCGTGAATGGGAGTTGACCTCGCGGCAGACGCTGCTCGACTATGCCGAAAAGCACGGCATTCCGGTCGAAATGAAAAAAGGCAAGGCTTCACCGTATTCGATGGACGCGAATCTGCTGCATATTTCCTATGAAGGCCGCATTCTCGAAGATCCGTGGGCGGAGCCGGAAGAAGACATGTGGCGCTGGACGGTGTCGCCTGAAACCGCGCCGGACCAGCCGACCTATCTCGAATTGACCTATCGCCAGGGCGATATCGTCGCGATCGACGAGGTGGCGCATTCGCCGGCCGAAGTGATGGAAAAACTGAACAAGATCGCCGGCGCAAACGGCATCGGCCGGCTCGACATCGTCGAGAACCGCTATGTCGGCATGAAATCGCGCGGCTGCTACGAAACGCCGGCCGGCACGGTCATGCTGAAAGCGCACCGGGCGATCGAATCATTGACCTTGGACCGTGAAGTCGCGCATTTGAAGGACGAGTTGATGCCGCGTTATGCCGCGTTGATCTATAACGGCTACTGGTGGAGCCCCGAGCGCCGGATGTTGCAGCAAATGATCGACGCGTCGCAGGCCCATGTGAATGGCAAGGTCAGGGTCAAATTGTACAAAGGCAATGTGATCGTGGTCGGCCGCCAGTCGGATACCGACAGTCTGTTCGACGAAAGCATCGCGACTTTCGAGGATGATAAAGGCGCGTACAATCAGAAGGACGCCGAAGGCTTCATCAAGCTGAATGCGCTCCGGATGCGGATCGCGGCGGCTAAACAATTGCGCTGATTCACAAAAATTATATGCGGCGATGATCGATTAGCTTGTATAATTCGTGCCGAGTCATGGCATTACGATCTTTTCATAACTATAAAAAGAATTGGGCCGGATAGGGGTGGAACCGACTATCCGGTTCGAGAGGCGTTAATTGATGAGCGAAAATCAAGAATTTCATTCACAGATCATCGAGGTGCGGGGAAAGCTGCAAAGTATCCCTTCGACCCAGGCATTGATCAAGGCCAATCGGTTTTTGCTGCTGACGGTTTGTCTGTTGACTGTGTTGGTCGCGGTGCTCGGCTATTTTGTGGTTCCGCCCTATCCGTCCGGCGCTTATCTGAAAAAGCAGCAGATCGCGGCGAATGCCGCCGAAGGCAGTTCGGTGCTGAGTTCCGAAGTGAATGCGCTGAAAGGCCAGGTGATCGGTCTGGTCAGCGGTTCGATCGAAAGCAAGCTCAGGATGCTTGAAGACAGCATCAAGATGGGGGCGGCGGCGAGTTCACTGGGCACGATCGAGGATTTGAAGAACGACGTCAGGGTGCTGCGCTCCTATTCGGAACCGGCGCCCAAGGCCGAGAAGGCCGCCGAGAGCAACGAACAGGTGCTGAAAGAGATGTCGCAATTGAAGCGCCTGATTTATGTCAGTCTGGCGTCCTGCGGCCTGATGCTGGCGGCGGTCGCGGGCATCTGGTTTAAAAACCTGAATATCCTGACTTACCGTCAAACGATCAAGAATTATCTGCACAAACAATAATGGCTCGTGCGGGACATAAAAAAGCCGCGTTTGCCAATGGGCGACGCGGCTTTTTTATGGGGCTTATTTCAAATGAGATTGCGTAAACCTGGATCTACGACGTGGGTTTACGTCAACTCACTCGCTACCTTTCAGCAGGGTGTCATGCAACACCCTGCCACAGCGAAGGGGCTTATTTGTTTTTCAGATATGCATACAAATCATCGATCGCCAGTTCTTCGGTCAGACCGGCTTTTTTAACGGCTGGGTTTTTCATGATTTCATCCAGCGCTTTTGGCATGCCGCCTCTGCCGTCACGCAGAACTTGTTCGAATTTCGCTCTGTCCAGGGTGCCGGCTTTGATCAACGCGGGCAATTGCGGATTCGAAGCGATGTCGTGGCAAGTGCCGCAACCACGGCCGAACGAACGATCATAGATTTTTTTGCCGATTTCGTTGGCTTCGTCGGAAAAAGCTTGTCCGCTCAGTGCGACCAAAGCGACGCCCGCGAAGGTGGCTAATGATTTTTTCATGTTGACCTCTCTTGATGGTGAAAGAACTGCAGAACAGTCCGATTAAAAGTTAAACTCGCTAAGGATAAGGAATTTAACAGGAAATTTCAATTCTTATTCTTTTCGATCGGTGCCGCCAATCAGTCGAGCTTCATTATCGCCGCGGACACTGAATACAGACTGAATTGAACCGGCGCTATTATCGCAAGGAATGTCGATCAGGGCTAGAGTCTCGCGCGAAAATCCGCGGATTGGCGTAGGCAATGTCGTCGGACGCCCTTAGGCGGTCTTGAACCACTCCAGCTTGCTATGCAGACTCACGACCGTGCCGATGATGATCAGGGTCGGCGCCTTGATCTGTTCGCCGGCGACCTGGGCCGGCAATGTCGCGAGCGTGCCGGTGATCACCCGTTGGTGATGCGTGGTGCCTTGCTGAATCAGCGCGATCGGCAGGTCTTTCGGGCTGCCGTGCGCGATCAGCGCCGCGCAAATCTGTTCCAGTCCGATCAGGCCCATGTAGATCACGATGGTTTGATTCGGTGCGGCCAGTTGCGTCCAGTTCAGATTGACCGTGCCGTCTTTCAGATGGCCGGTCACGAACGTGCAGGACTGCGCATGATCGCGGTGCGTCAGCGGAATGCCGGCATAGGTCGCGCAGCCGGAGGCGGCGGTGATGCCGGGCACGACCTGAAATGGGATGCCTTGCTGCATCAGGGTTTCGATTTCTTCGCCGCCGCGCCCGAAGATGAACGGATCGCCGCCTTTGACCCGCGCGACGCGCTTGCCGGCTTTCGCGAGCTCGGCCAACAGTTCGTTGATCGATTCCTGGGGCAGGGTATGGTCATCGCGCTGCTTGCCGACATAAACCCTGTCCGCGTCGCGCCGCGCCAGGTCGAGAATGTCCGGCGTGACCAGGCGGTCGTATACGATCACGTCGGCCTGCTGCATCAGCCGCAAGGCGCGGAAGGTCAACAGATCCGGCGCGCCGGGTCCGGCGCCGATCAGATAGACTTCGCCGGTCTGTTGCGTCGAGTCGGTCCGCGCCAGGCTTTCCAGCAGATAGCGTTCGGCGTCTTCGTCCTTGCCCGCATAGACCAGTTCGGCGGCGCGTCCCTGGAACAGGTTTTCCCAGAATATCCGCCGCCGCGCGGGCTGTGCGAACGCTTCTTTGACCTGGGCCCGGTATTTTTCGGCCAGCCGCGCGAGGCGGCCGTAACTCGGCGGCACCACGCTTTCGATCTTGGCCCGAAGCAGCCGCGCCAATACCGGCGAAGCCCCGCCCGAGGTGACGGCCGCGATCACCGGCGACCGGTCGATGAGCGCCGGAAAGATGAAACTGCACAGCGCCGGATTATCGACCACGTTGACCAGAATGTTACGTTCCTTGGCGAGGCGGGAAACCGATCGATTGGTATCGCCGTCGTTGGTCGCCGACACGACCAGCCGGAAATCCCCCAAATCCTCCGCCGCAAAGCGCTTTTTCAGCAAGGTCAACGGGGGGCGGGTTTTGAGCGCGGCGACGCTGGCGCTGATGTCCTCCGCGACGACAGTAATCCGCGCGCCGGCACGGGACAACAGTTCAATCTTGCGGGCGGCCACTTCGCCGCCGCCGATCACCAGGCAGGGCTGGTCCTGTAAATTCACAAAAAGGGGGAAATAATCCATTTCGCTGCGATCATTCTCGGACAGTGGGGAGAGTGGTATTATAGGACGTCTTTACCGAGTCTTTACAGTTAAAATCGAACGATGGTTGAATTTGATATCGAAGTCGACGCCAGCGGCCTGCATTGCCCGTTGCCGCTCTTGCGCCTGAAAAAAGCCTTGCTGGAGATGGACAGCGGCGATGTGGTCAAAATGATCGCGACCGATCCGGCCGCGCACCTGGACATCGGCGTGTATTCGGACCAGTCCGGGCATAAAATCATCGAGTTCATCCGGCACGCGCAGCAGCAAGTTTTCTATATCCGCAAAAAATAAACGCCCCGGCCGGCTGGGTCATTTCCGTTCGCTCCGTTTTGTTCCCGTCAAACTTTCGACATGATCAATCATAGTGCCCTTCCTCGCATCGCGGGATACAAACAACTGAAGAAATTGCGCACGGTATTGGCGATCGCGCGCGGCTGTGTACTGCTGTCGGTGCTGCGCCAGGAAAACGAGGCGACCATTTCGCACGACCAGACCAAGCGCGTGACCTATCTGACCGAGCTGTTCTCGCATATTCACCGCGAGATGTATCAGGACTGGAAGGAACAGTTGACGGTCAAGCACCGCCCGGGGTCGATGCTCGATCCCGGCAAGCGCCAGCAGTTCCGCAAGGCGGTGGCCGGGCTCGTGCTCGACGATGAAAAATGTCGCGACACGGCCGTTTTCGATAACAACGGCTTCGTGATCCGCACCGCCGACATCGCCGAACGGCTGGCCGGTTTCTATCTGAAGATGCGCAGGATTCGCCCGTTTTCATACGGCAACCGGATCACGCTCGATTTTTTCATGACCGTGCTCGGCAAACTGCCGGCCTTCAAGAGCGTTTATGAAGCCGGCATCGATTTCCGCCGGTTGAGCGCCGAAGACGCGAAGGCATTGCATGATCAGCAAAGTTCGCTGGACGATCTGACCTTGGCGTTTGAACACGCGCTCGATCCCGCGCGCACGCGCAGCCTGCAAAACCCGCCGAATGCGTTCGGCAAATGGCCGGAACATAAAACCTTCGTCGGCGGCATTCCGTTTTTGTCGCATAGGACAGCGGACGGCGTCGATTGTCTGGTCAGGATCGACGGCGGCCTGGTGCCGCTCGCCAGCGTGCGCGAAGAAGACTTCGTGGCCGGCAAGCATTTCGCGGATTTCCCGCAGCGCATTTCGGAAACAGTGATCGGCTATCTGCCGGGCACCGAAGAACTGCGCGCCGCCGACAAGCACGAGATCGACGGCGTGCGGCCGAGTGTGAACGGGATTGTGCCGCTGTTCTGCCTGGACATCAACATGCTGACCGGTCTGCGCCTGCCGAGCCATACCGAACTGATGGAATTGCTTCGGCAGTGCGAGGGCGTCAAAACGCCGATCTTCAAACTGGCCAATAACGAAGCCTTGAAAATTCGTCTGCTGGTCGCGGCCGATGGCGATGCCAGGCTGAAACGCGGCGTCGAAATCGCCTACGAACGGCTTGGCCGCATCATGGCGAAGCTGGAGTCGGCGAAAGCGGCGATCTTTGAAGGCAAAACGCCGGATCCGAATCCGAAGCTGTTCATGTGCATGGGCGGCGCCGGCGCCGGCAAGACCGCGGTCGAGGAGATCGCCAAAGCCGAATGCGGCGACAATTTCGTGATCGCGTCGCTGGACGAGTTTCGCAAGGTCAGCGATTTATATCGGGTGCTGACCAGCGCCGGCCATCATAGCGACGATTACGTCTATGTCGAGCCGTTCGCGAACCGCCTGCGCGACATGGTCGCCGAACATGCGCGTCTCTTTCGTTACAATCTGCTCTATGACGGCACCAGCATTCCCTATCATCCGCGTTATGCGAACCTGGTCAAACAATTCAAGGAGGCCGGCTTCCATACCCAGATCGCGGCGGTCGATGCGTTCATCGTGAAGCCGCCGGGACGCGAGGAGGAACTGTTCCGTTCCGGCGTGATCGACAGCGTGAAGTCGCGCTTCGAAGACACCGGCCGCGCGTTGCCGTGGGTGATCACCGTCTACAAGCACATCCGCTCGCCCGAATCGTTTCTGAACGCGCTCGAAGACCCGGCGCTCGACAAACTGGCGCTGTTCGCGAACGACGGCGAGCGCGGCAAGCATTACCTGGTCGCCGAAAGTTTCCTGCTGTCCGACCGGCAGGTCGAAATCTTGCGGGAGAAACAACAGGACGGCGGTCTGGCCGAACATTTGCGCCTGATCATCGCCTGGCGCTACGATTCGCTGCTGAACGTGCTGTCGATCGGCGATCAGGACCGCTTGGCCGGCTTGCTGGCGCGGAATCCGGCGTTCGACGAAAGCAATGTCGCCTACCAGATCTATCCGGTGCAAAACGGCAACCGGGTACTGTTGCTCTACAATACCCGGCGGATGATCGATTTCGTCGAAAAACGGCAGCTGAATCCGCATGCCTCCGGCGCGGAAGGCTTGCTGCACAAGCCCGAAGCGCTCGCGTTCCATGTCGATCCGCATACGAAAGAACCCTGGACGACTCGGCTGCAGGGCTCGGTCGGCGGGTAGGGGAAAGGGGCCGGTTATTCGCCACGGCTTGATTGAACGCCAGTCCCCCTCATTGTATCCACATAATATGCTGTGTTTCTAATGGAACTTGGCATAGGGGAAAGTGTGGGACGATGCGGGGCGTATAGTCCTTGATTGGCCGGACGGCCGGAATCGTGAGGCTGTAAACATAGCCATTGACGGCGCCCGGAATCGGATGATCGACTGGGATTTGCTGGACAGTTTCTTTGATATCGGTGGTCGGTTCCGAAAACAGTTGCACCGAGACATCGTCGGCGGCCAAGTCACCCAGGTAAATGTGCAGCTTAAAGCTGTATTGGGAGCCCTGGTCTTCGATCTCCACACGCGCGACATGGATTTTCGGCCAGACGTCATAGATATACTCCAGCCATTGCTTCTTTTTTTTACCCATCTCGCCATCTTTTGCGGAGCGTTCTTTGTAATTCGCGGCCAACGGTAGATAGAAACGCTCGGTATATTCCCGCACCATCCGGTTGGCGGAAAAATGAGGCGTCAGCATGGCCATGCTGGCGCGCATTTTCTTGGTCCAGCGTTCAGGGATGCCGTTTTCGTTGCGGTCGTAAAATGCCGGCACGATCTCTTCTTCGAGCAGGCGGTAAAGAAATTCGGCCTGCTCCTGGTCGCTGTGTCCGGTCTCTTGGCCGTTCAAGGCCCAGCCGACCTCGGGCGTATGGGCTTCGGCCCACCAGCCATCCAGTTCCGACACATTCAGGCCGCCGTTGACCAAAATTTTCATGCCGCTGGTGCCGCAGGCCTCCCAGGGGCGTTTCGGGGTATTGATCCATAAATCGACGCCCTGAACCAGATATTCCGCGGTGATCATGTCGTAATCGCTCAAAAACACCGCGCGCTCGCGAATATCGGGGCGGCGCATGAACTGGTGCCAGGCCTTGATCAAGTGTTGGCCGGGCTGGTCGGCAGGGTGCGCCTTGCCGGAAATGACCAACTGCACTGGCTTGTCCGGATGGCAGAGGATGCGGGCCAGCCGGTCGGGATCGGTCAGCAGCAGGTTTGGCCGCTTGTAGGTCGCGAAGCGGCGCGCGAAGCCGATCGTCATCACGTTCGGGTCGAACACGCGCAGTACGTGTTTTACGAGTTCGTTCTCGGTCAAATTGCTATGGATGTTCAGTTCGCGTCTGTATTCGCTGCGCACGAAATGGACCAAGCGCTCCCGGTTTTTCGCGCGCATTTGCCAAAGCTGCTGGTCGGAGACACGGCTGAAATTTTGGCCGAGCATGTCCGGAGCGCAGGTCCAGCGCCTCTTGCCGCACAAATGCGTCCACAGCTCGTCCGCTTCCTTCGAATCCCAGGCCGGCACATGCACGCCATTGGTCACATGCGTGACCGGGATGTCATAGCGCGACCAGTTCGGAAACAACGGGGCGAAAATATCCCGGCTGACTTCCGCGTGCAAGCGGCTGACGCCGTTGATCGCCGCGCTGCCACGTATCGCCAGATAAGCCATGTTGAACGGTGCGGAGGGATCCGGGCAGTCTGGAACTCGGCCCAGGCTAAGCAGTTCAGGCACGCTGATATCGAGTTCTTTCGCATACAATCCCAGCTGATTGTTGATCAGCTCCGGGCTGAATCGGTCGAAACCGGCCTCGACCGGTGTATGGGTGGTGAAAAGGTTGCCGGCGCGGACAATCGTCAACGCGGTCGCGAAATCGAGGTTGTTCTCGCGCATCAGGTCGCGGGCGCGTTCCAGGACGACCAGGGCCGCATGGCCCTCGTTCAAATGACAGACGTCGGGAGTGATGCCCAGCGCCTGCAACACGCGCCAGCCGCCGATGCCGAGCAGGATCTCCTGCGCGAGGCGGTGGCTGGAGCCGCCGCCATACAATTCGGTCGTGATGCAGCGATCGACCGGATGATTGATCGGGTCATTCGTATCGAGTAAAAACAATTCGATCCGGCCGATTTGCGCCTGCCAAACCCTGACCCACAGCCGGTAGGGTGTCAGCAGCTTGATGCGCAGCCATTCGCCGTTTGCGTCGCGCACCGGGGTGACCGGCAGGTCGCTGGTGTTGCTGGATGGATACAGCGCGATCTGATTGCCGTCCGCGTCGAAGTCCTGGCGAAAATAGCCGTTCTGATACAGGAGGCCGATACCGACCAGGGGCAAACCCAGATCGCTGGCCGCTTTCAAATGGTCCCCGGCCAAGAGGCCGAGGCCACCGGAATAAATCGGCAACGCCTCGCTGAGACCGAACTCCATGCTGAAGTAAGCGATCTTTTTCAGCGCGGCTTGTTGCCCGTAATGGTGCTGAAACCAGCGGTTTTCGGACAAGGCGAGCCGATGCGCGGACACGATCGTATGCAGCTTTTGACAAAAATCCGGGTTCTCGGAGAGCCTTTCGAGGTGGGCATGCGACACCGATTGCAGCAGCAGCCAGGGATTACGGGTCAGCGTCCATAACTCGTCATCGAGTTTGGACCAGATTTCGTCCGCGCCGTGCGCCCAGGTGTAACTGCAATCCTGGGCCAGTTCGACTAGACCGTCGAGCTTTTTGGCCATGTCGGGCCGAAAGAATTCGCTTGTTTTCATGATGCTTTACCTATGCTGGAGATTGATGGCCTCTTCAGACTCATCCGTTGGCGATTTGGTCAACTCTTTTTTGAGCGTGGTGAACTGTTGCAACTGCGCATCGACCCTCGCATTGAACGATGTGGGCGGAAAGCCGCCGGCGGCGTCGATCTCGCCGGCTTCGAGGCCGGTCAATATTTCGAGCGCCTGATCGACGGTAGCGACCGCATAGATCGAAAACTGTTTCGTTTGCGCGGCATGCACGACATCCCAGCGCAGCATCAGGTGTTTCACGTTGCTGGCCGGAATGATCACGCCTTGCGTGCCGATCAGGCCTTTCGCCGCGCAAATGTCGAAGAAACCTTCGATTTTCTCATTGACGCCGCCGATCGGCTGCACCTGGCCCAGTTGATTGACCGAACCGGTGATCGCGAGATCCTGCCGGAGCGGCACCCCGGCCAGCGAGGACAGGATCGCGCAGAGTTCGGCCAGCGAGGCACTGTCGCCTTCAACCTGGCCGTAGGCTTGTTCGAAGACCAGGCTCGCGGCCAGCGAAAACGGGCTTTTTCTGGCATATTTGGCGGCGATGTAGCTCGACAGGATCAGCACGCCTTTCGAGTGCAGCGCGCCGCCGAGCTCGGTTTCGCGCATGATGTCGACGATCTTGCCGCTGCCGAGGCGGGTCGTCGCGGTAATACGGGACGGCTGGCCGAACATGAAATCGCCGAGTTGCAGCACCGAAAGTCCGTTGATCTGGCCGACGACCTGGCCGTCGGTATCGATCAGCAAGGTGCCGCGCAGGATGTTTTCGTACAGTTTTTCGCGGATCTTGTCGAGGCGCTTGATCTTGTGGTCGATCGCCTGCTGCACGTCGCTGTTGGTGATCTCAGTATGGCCGTTGCTGCTGGCCCAATAATCGGCTTCGGTCAACAGGTCGGTGATGCTGCGGAGATGGGTCAGCAGTTTCTCGGTATCGCCGGCGAGCCGCGCGCTGTGTTCGATGATCCGGGCGATGGCCTGGCGGCTGAGCGGCCTGAGTTTTTCCCGGCGCGCGAGCGTCGCCAGCAGGCGCGCATAGTCGGGCGTCTTGGTTTGCCGGGAGACCGTGTCGTCGAAATCGGCCGCGATCTTGAACAGGTCATGAAACTCGGGATCATAGGCGCTGAGCAAATAATAAAACAGCGGTTCGCCGATCAGGATCACCTTGACGTCGAGCGGGATCGGCTCGGGTTCGAGCGCGGAGGTGCTGATCAGGCTCAACGCGCGTTCGAGGGATTCGATCCTGATTTCGCCCATTTGCAGGGTTCTTTTCAGGCTTTCCCAGGCATAGGGCTGGAACAGCAGTTTTTGCGTGTCGAGGATCAGGTAACCGCCGTTGGCCTTGTGCAAGGCGCCGGGCTTGATCATCGTGAAGTCGGTGACCAGGGAGCCCATGAAGGCCTGATGATCGATCCGTCCGACCAGATTGCTGTAATTTGGGTTTTGTTCGAAAATGACCGGCGCGGATTTCTTCTGGCTCAAATCGATCATCAGATTGACCTGATAGCGTTTGAACGGATTCTGTTCCTGCGGAAACTCCATGAACGAGATTACTTTCTCGGAATGCGGCACGAAATCGCGGATATGTTCGATGATGTCCTGTTTGACATCCTTCAGATACGCGATGATCACGTCCTGCTTCGCGTATTTGGCGAGCAGATCGTCGATCGAATGGTTGACCGCGAGCTCGGCGACTTCACGGTTTAGCGCCTGCAGTTTGCGCTTGGTTTCCTTGCGCCAGTGCGGAAATTTTTTCAACAGGTTTTGCAGGCGATCCTGAAATTCGAAAATCGCGCCCTGGATTTTGTGCTGCTTGTCCTTGTCGAATTTGTTGAACTCCTCGGAACTGATCGGTTGGTCCTTCTCGTCGGACGGCACGAAGGCATAGCCGGTCGGCGTCTCGGTCAGGATGATATGGGCCTCGGCGGCTTGATCGCGCAATTGGCTGAGTTGATCGATTTCATGCTGGCGCGACTGGCTTTCCAGTTCGCCGACCCGGGAGCGGTATTCGTCGCCGTCGAATGCGGCCGGGATCGCGATGCTGAGTTCGTCGATCAACTGCTCCATATCGGCCTGGAAGATTCGACCCTGGCCGGGCACGAGCTTGATCGCGCTCGGTTTGGCCGGCTGGGTAAAATTATTCACATAACACCAATCGGCCGGAATCGGTTGACGGCTGGCTTCGTGTTCGGCCAACTGTAGTACCGACGTCAGTTTGCCGGTGCCCGAGGGGGCCATCGCGAACACGTTGTAACCTTTCTTCGCGATCCGGATGCCGAACTTCAACGATTCGATCGCGCGCTCCTGGCCGACCGCGAGGTCGATGTTCTCCAGTTCATCGGTCGAGGCAAAGTTCAGCTCGGCAATATCGCAAGGCTTGTAGAGTTGGGAAGGATCGAGCGGTGTCGTTTTCATTAGGAAATACTCGTCAATGAGGCATTTTTTATTTAGTGCACCGAATAATTTGCGACGATCGGCCCAGCATTCTTGTGCTGTATTTATTTTACTCGAGACCGACCGTTAACGCGCGCTATCCGTCTGGATAAAGACAATAAGTTTTGATTATAGTTTTCCTGGCTTAGGATTATCATGGCGTATTCGAGTTTCCCAACCCTGTGCCGATCCAATGGAATACAAAGATTACTACAAGATCATGGGCGTCGACCGGCAGGCGACGTCGGAGGAGATCAAAAAAGCATACCGCAAACTGGCCCGCAAGTACCATCCCGACGTCAGCAAGGAAAAGGATGCGGAAGCCAAATTCAAGGAAGTCGGCGAGGCCTATGAGGTGTTGAAAGACCCGAAAAAACGCGCGGCCTATGACCGGATCGGCCAGAACTGGCGGGAAGGGCAGACCTTCACGCCGCCGCCCGACTGGCAGCGCGAGTTCGATTTCGGCAAGGGGTTCGGGGGCGGGCGGGCGACAGGCTTCAGCGATTTTTTCGAAGCCCTGTTCGGAGGCGGTTTTGCCCCGCAAGAGGGGGTGTTTTACCGCGGTTTTCAGAGTCGGGGCGAAGACCAGCACGCACGCATCCTGATCGATTTGGAAGACGCCTATCATGGCGGCGTGCGGCTGATTGCGCTGAACCTGCCGGAGCTCGACGCCCAGGGCCGGATGGTGTCGAACCGCAAAACGTTGAACATCAAAATTCCGCGCGGGATTCAAGCTGGCCAGCGCATCCGTCTGGCAGGGCAGGGCATGCCGGGCACGCAGGGCGGACAGAGCGGCGATTTGTACCTTGAGGTCGAGTTCAATAAGCACCGTTTTTTTGCGGCGAAGAGCAAGGATATTTATCTCGAATTGCCGGTCACGCCCTGGGAGGCGGCCTTGGGCGCGACGGTGCCGGTGCCGACCCTGGGCGGGACGGTCGAAGTCAAAATCCCGCCGGGTTCGCAGTCGGGCGCGCAGTTGCGCTTGAAGGGGCGGGGGCTGCCGGCCGCGACGCCAGGCGATCAGTTCGTCACCTTGAAAATCGTGACACCGCCCGCGGCCGGCCCGGAGGCTAGAGCCTTGTATCAAAAGATGGCGGAGCTGATGCCGATGAATCCGCGCCAAGATATGGGGGGCGACCGATGAAAAAAGACATGTTGGTGGTCACGGGAATTGTGCTGGATGACACGATCCAGTTTACGCTGCTGGAACTGTGCGAGTGCGCGAAAACCAGCCAGGAGCAGGTGATCGAAATGGTCGAGGAGGGCATCCTGGAGCCCGAGGGTGCTTCGATTCAGAGCTGGCGCTTCGGACACCAAGGCGCTGAAACGGCTGCAGATTGCGATCCGCTTGCAGCAAGATCTGGGCGTGAATCTTGCGGGCAGCGCCCTGGTGCTCGATTTGCTCGAGGAAATGCAAGCGCTCAGGCAAATGCATGGACATTGATGTCCGCGTTAGGAATAAAAATCTTCCCGAAACCGGTGCTGGATCTCCCGGATGTCCGTCTCGTGCTCGGTCAGGGCCCGCACGCAGTCCCGATCGAATTGTTCGCCGGCGCATTGCGTCAAAAACTGGAAAGCGTCTTCATTGCTCCAGGCTTTTTTGTAGGACCGTTTGCTGGTCAACGCATCAAACACGTCGGCGACCGCGACGATGCGGGCTTCCAGCGGAATGCCCTCGCCTTTCAGGCCGGATGGATAGCCGCTGCCGTTGACCTTCTCGTGATGAAACTCGGCGATGTTGCGCAGAATGCTGATGTCTTTCAGGCCGTTCAATTCGAAATTGTTGATCAGATCGTCGATCATTTGCCGGCCTTTGACCGTATGCGTTTTCATCTGCGCGAATTCGTCCTCGTTCAACGGGCCCGCTTTCAGTAAAATGTGGTCGGGTATGGCGATTTTGCCGATATCGTGTAGCGGCGAGAACATGAAAATGCGGTTCACGAACAGGTCGTCCAATCGATAGGTGTCCGCCAAGGCGGAGGCGATCAGGCGGGCATAGCGCGACATCCGGTCCAGATGGTTGCCGGTTTCCGGATCGCGAAAATGCGCGATATCCTGGGTGGTTTTGACCGCCGCGTTCAGCATGCCGATCACGGACAGGTCGTTGATCAACAGCAAGGTGACGATTTACCCGTAAATATCGAGCTTGTGCAGGTTGCTTTCGCTAAACACATCGGTTTCGAACGAATTAAAGAATTGAAAGCCGAAAAACAACCCATGGTGATACATCGGGCGCGTATAGCTGGCCGCATAGCCGGCCTCGCCGATTCTGAGGGTGTGCGCGTGTTCGCCGTTCGCGAAAGTGACCAGGTTGTTCACGACCCGTGGTTTGCCTTGCCGCAGAATCTCTTGCAGGGAAGGCGCCTCTTCCAGGCCGGCCTGATAGTTTGGCAAGGGATTGTCCGTCCCGCTGCTATGCAGATAGGTCGCCAGTTTCTCGGTCTTGGGATCATACAAGGCAATCGCCAGGCGGGCGATGAACGGCATTTCCGCCCGCAAGATCCGGTGCAGGCGCACCAGTTTTTCCTTCAATGATCCGGCGTCATCAAAGGAAGTAAACAAGTCTTGATGATTGAACATGGCTGTTGTTGTTAAAATGATAGCAGGGCCTATCCAGTGTAGACGTGTTTTGGCCTTCCGCTTGTCGGCAACAGTGCTTGCTCGCGGCGTTGCCGGCGAAATGTCTCGCCAGGATTTCCCGGGTGTTTTGTCCTGCGGAATGGCGGGCGATGTATTATAATAGCGATTCGATAATGGTTTTGATAAGCCGTGTTTACGCCGGTTCTGTTTGTGGAATCCGTGCAGGACTGTATCATGGCTTGTGCGAACTTTCATGCCCCTCGTTACCATTGAGGATGCCAATCGATGCCCGATCTTAATTCTTAAAGTTGACGAGGTGTAGTTGATCACATGCGCAAGACCCCCCGCTTGCCTGCGCCGGTAAAAGGATTTTTTTCCGCGCTTCCCGTTTTGATCCTGCTGAACGGCTGCGCTCCCCCGCCTTATCGGCCCGTGCTGCCGCCGGCGTATATGCAGGAATTCAAACCCGCCGATCGAGACGATGCCGACGCCGAACCGGAACCGGCCTCGCCGGAAGCGCAGAAGCCGTCATCGCCCAAAGCCGAGGCGCGGGAGTTCAATTTAAATCAAGTGATCCATACCGCCTTAAAAGCCGATCCCGTGATTCAATCGGCCTTTGAAAACATCACCCAGGCGGAAGCAGATTTGTTGACGGCTGGCTTGCCGCCGAATCCCGATGTTGCGGTCAGCGGCTCCTTGGTGCCGCTGGACAGAACGTTCACGGTGAACCGGCAAGGCGGCCCGCCGCAGTTCGATGCCGGCATTTCGATGCCGATCGACTGGTTTTTATTCGGCAAGCGCGCCGCCGCGATCGCATCCGGCCAACACGGCGTCGACGTTGCGACCGCCGATTTCGCGAATACGGTCAGGCTCAGGATTGCCGCCGCGATCGCGGCGTATTACTCGGTGCTGGAAGCCCAGGCGATGTTGAAGCTGGCGCAGGAAAATAACGACAATCTGACCCGAATGGAACAGATCATCGTCAATCGGGTCGCGCTGGGTGGGGTCGGCACGATCGAGGCGGACAGAATCCGCTTGTCCATTTTCAGCAGCCACCGCGATGTGCATGCGCGCGAGCTGGAGTTGAACGTGGCCCTGAATCAATTGCGCGCCTTGTTGGGCATCGTCGAGAATGTGCCGATCCGGGTGCAAGGATCGCTGGAAGTCGCGGAGCCCGCCACACCGCTTGTGGTCGATACGGCCTTTAATCTGGCCGAGGAAAACCGTCCCGATCTTTTATCCCTGCAGCGGCAACTCAATAAGGCGAACGCGGATATTGCGCTCGAAGAACGCAAGGCCTATCCACAAGTCGTGCCGAAAGTCGGCTATACCCGCCAATTTCAACAGCAGGCCATCGGTTATCCGGATGCGAACTCCTGGGGCGCGGGAGTCGATATCGTGGTGCCGCTGTTCGACCGCAATCAGGGCAATATCGCGAAGGCAAAATCGGTATTGATACAGTCGCAAGCCAATTTGCAGGCGCAATTGACAACCTTGCGCGGCGAAATCGATCAATCGGTCAATGCGTTCGCTTCCGCCTATCAGGTCATGGTCGAAGATGACCCCGGCCAACTCGACGCGGCCAAGAACGTGCGCGACAAAATCAATCAGGCTTATGAGTTGGGGGGTAAAACGCTGATCGAGGTGCTGGATGCACAGCGCGTCTTCCTGGAGACCTATCGTTTGCACATCACCAGCCGTTCCAATTACTGGCACTCCCTCTATCAGCTCAATGCCGCGATCGGCAAAGAAGTGTTGCGATGAATCATCCGTTATTTTCGTTGTCCGGCCGACTTTTACGCTTCAAGATCGGCTTACTCTTGTTGCCGGCGATTATTTTGTTTTTGCCGCTTTCATGGCAGGCCGGTCGGGCCGAGCAAGCTCACGCAGACCCCACCGCGGTGGTCAAACTGGCGGGGCCTAAGATCGTTGCGGTGCAGGCCGGGAGCCTTTTGGAACAAAAGCTGGATATCTCGGTCGTGCCCAAGGATCAAATCACCACGCCGCTGCTCTTGGCGACGGGTTCGGTCGTCGCCCATCTGGCGCCGGGCTCGAATCCGAGCGAGGATCGCTGGCAATTCAACACGATCGAACTGTCCGGGGTGTATGCGGACTGGCAGCGGGCGCGCGCCGAAAAAGAATTCAACATCAAGCGCCTGACCAAGATTCGCGAACTGACCGCGGCGCAAACCCAGTCGCAAAAACTGGTGGTCGAACGCTTGCGCAAACTGGTCGCGACCGGCACCGAAGCGATCCGAGACTTGACCGCCGCGGAAGCGAATCTGCTGCAGGTTCAACTGGAAGGCCAGAAAGCGGTCTATGAGGCCGAAACCGCGTTGACGGTCGCGACGCGTAATCGCGCCGCGCTCGAACGGACCTTGCTGCAGGACGGCGTCGATCCCTTGCTGCTCGAAAATGCGGCCTCCGGCACCTCCCTGATCAAGGCGGACGTGCCCGAGTTAAAAATCAATCTGGTCTCGGCCGGTCAGTCCTGCGTGACCAAGTTTTACGGCTTGCCCGGACAATCCTTCATCGGCAAGGTCAAGAGTCTGGCGCCGGCGTTGTCCGCGGAGCAGCACACCCTGCGCGTCTTTTTTGAATTGCCGGATCCGAACAACAAATTCAAGCCGGGCATGTATGCCGAAATCGGCCTCGGCACGGACCCTCGGATGGCGATCCTGGTGCCGTCGGATGCGGTCCTGCACAGCAAGAATGCGGACTATGTGTTCATCGGCAACGGCCCCGGCTTATGGAAGATTACCGAAGTCCAGGTCGGTGAAAGCATCGGCGACAAGGTCGAAATTCTAGCTGGCTTGCAGGGCGGCGAGAAAATCATCGGCACCGGCGCGATTTTGTTGAAACCAATGCTGGTGCAGGCGCAGCTGAATGAAGCAGCGGCGAAAGAGACGCAGCCGGAGGGGGTTGCGAAATGATCCCTAGGCTTTTGAATACTGCGATGCACCATCGCCTGATCGTGCTAGGCACCGCGGTCGTGATCACACTGCTGGGTCTGTGGTCATTTTCACGGATGCAGATCGATGCCTATCCGGACATTTCCTCGCAAATGGTGCAGGTGATCACGGTCTTTCCGGGGCGCGCGCCGGAGGAAGTCGAGCGCCAGGTGACCGTGCCGATCGAGATTCAAATGCGCAACGTGCCCAGGGTCGATACGATCCGGTCGCGGACCATTTTTGGGCTGTCGGTCGTGCAATTGATCTTCGAGGAAGGCGTCGAGGGTTACTGGGCCCGGCAGCGGGTGCAGGAAAAACTGACCGGCCTCGACCTGCCCGGCGGCGCCTCGGCCGAGCTTGGGCCGCTGGCGACCGCTTACGGGGAAATCCTGCGTTATGAGCTGGTCTCGGACGGCCGCTACGATCTGATCGAGCTGCGATCGATCAACGACTGGGTGGTGATTCCGCATTTGCTGCGCGCCTCCGGCGTCGCAGACGTCAGTAATTTCGGCGGCTATGAAAAACAGTACGCGGTGCTGATGAATCCGGCGCAATTGCAGCGCTTCGGACTGTCGCTGAACGACGTGGTCGATGCGATCCAGACCAACAATGAAAGCGCGGGCGGCAGCGTGCTCTCGCGCGGCAGCATGTCCTTCGTGATTCGGGGACGCGGGGCGCTGCAAAGCGTCGAGGAAATCGGCAATATCTTCATCAAATCGCACGGCGGCACGCCGATCTATGTGCGCGATGTCGCGGATGTCGAAATCGATTCGAAGGTGCCCTCCGGCATTCTGAGCAAGGATCGCAATGATGCGACGATCGAGGGCATCGTGCTGATGCGCCGGGGCGAGAATCCCTCCAATGTGCTGAATCATGTGAAGGATGCGATCGCCGAATTGAACACGGTCGATCTGCCGCAGGGGGTTCAGGTCGTGCCGATCTATGACCGCTCGATGCTGGTCAACAATACCCTGCATACGGTCAGCCACAGCGTGCTGCTCGGGATTTCGCTGGTGACCTTGGTGCTGCTGTTTTTTTTGGGCAGGCCGTCATTGGCCTTGCTGGTCGCGTTGACGATTCCTTTCTCGCTGTTGTTCGCGCTGGTGCTGATGAACGCGATCGGCATTCCGATCGGCCTGCTGTCGATCGGCGCGATCGATTTCGGCATCATCGTCGATGGCGCGGTGATCATCGCCGAAAACATTGCCCACCGCCTGGATGAAGCGACGCGGCAGAAAAGCCAGACCGGTGTCGCCAAAACGGTATTGCAGGCGTCGCTGGAAGTCGAGCGCCCGGTGTTTTTTTCGATCCTGATGATCGTCGGCGCGTTTTTACCGTTGCTGACCCTGACGCATATCGAAGGCCTGCTGTTTCGGCCGATGGCGTTGACGATTCTGTTCGCGTTGATCGGCGCGATGCTGTTTGCGATCTTCGTGGTGCCGGCCCTGGCCAGCTATTTGTTTCGGAACGGCTACACGGATTGGGAAAGCCCGGTCTTGAAATGGCTCTATCCGCGCTATAGCCGATTGCTCGAAACGCTGATGCGGCATCGCTGGCGCACGGTCAGTGCCGCCCTGGTCGTGCTGTTCGCGAGTCTGTGGGCGATCGTGCCGCGTCTCGGCACCGAGTTTTTGCCCTACATGGACGAAGGCGTGGTCTGGGTGCGCGCGAATTTTCCGGAAGGCACCGCATTGGAACAAACCTCCAAGTTCGGCCGGCGCCTGCGGCAGATCGCGCTGGAATTTCCGGACATCGATTTCATCATGGTGCAGGCGGGACGCAGCGACAGCGGCACCGATCCCTTCCCGCCGAGCCGGATAGAAATGCTGGTCAGTCCCAGGCCGCGCGCTCAGTGGACGCAGTTCACCCGCAAGCAGGAGTTGGTCGCTGCTCTGGGTACGCGCTTTCGCGCCGAATTCCCCACCACCCGCTTCAATTTCACCCAGCCGATCATCGATAGCGTGACCGAAGACGCGAACGGCACCTCCGCGAACCTGGCCGTCGAGTTTTCGGGCGCCGATTCGGATGTGCTGCTGCGACTGGCGCGGAAGACCAAGGACTTGTTGACGAAAGTCCAGGGCTCGGCGGACGTCAGCATCGAGCAAGAAGGTCCGCAGCCGCAATTGGTGATCAAGCCGGACCGCTTTCTCTGCGCGCGCTACGACATCAGCGTCGAAGACGTGAATCGGCTGATCGATGTCGCGATCGGTGGCTCGCCGATCGGGCATTTGTTCGAGGGCGAGCGCCGTATCGACATCGTCGCCCGTTTCGCGCGCGAATACCTGACTTCGCCCGCCGCGATCGGACGCCTGCCGGTCTACAATGCGGAGGGCATCCCGATTCCGTTGGCGCAGGTCGCCCACATCGACATCATCGACGGCCAGACGATCATTGCCCGCGGCGACGGCCGCCGGCGGCTGACCGTGCGTACCGACATCGTGAACCGCGATCAGGGCGGTTTCGTCGCGGAGGCGAAACAACTATTCGAGAAGGAAGTGAAGGTTCCGAACGGCTACCGGGTGGCGTGGCTCGGCATGTTCGAGAATCTGGAGCGCGCGGCCCAGCACTTCAAAATCCTGGTGCCGACCAGCATCGGGGTGATCTTCCTGCTGCTGCTGGCGACGTTCGGTTCGCTGCGCGCGGCGCTGATCCTGTTGTTCGCGATTCCTTTCGCCTTCGTCGGCGGGGTGATGGCGCTGTATTTGCGCGACATGAACGTGAACGTGTCTTCCGGCGTCGGCTTCGCGGCGGTTTTCGGCGTGTCGATCATGAATGGCGTGCTGATCGTGCGCACGATCACCGAACTGCGGATCAGTGGCGCCGCGCTCGAAACGGCGATCGTGCAGGGGGCGCTGCGCTGTATCCGGCCGATCTTGATTGCGTCCTTGGTCGCGATCCTGGGGCTGGTGCCGGCCTCGCTGGCGACCGGTCTGGGTTCGGACGTCCAGCGCCCTTTGGCGACCGTGATCGTGTGGGGACTGTTTAGCGCGACGGTGATGACCATCTTACTGGTGCCGGTGCTGTACCGGCTATTCGAGCCACCGATCAATCTGCCCAGCCAGGAAGAACTGGAACTGGATGAGGATTGAGGCTTCGGCGTTTTACAAATCGCCGTTCAGGCCGGGGATGCCGATATGCTGGATGTGCAGGGCGTTCCGACCTTCCTCGTAGGCCAGGAGCTTGCCTTCCTCGCGCCAAAGCCTGAAGGCCAGCGCATAGGACAAGACGCGCACCGGGTAGCCGCGCGGCATCTCCTGCAGATAGGGTTGGATCGTCGTGAAATCCGAGGCGTGGTACTGGTCCATGATGAAACGCAAACCGCCGTTGGCGGGGCCGATGTTGTAGGCCAGCAGCGCCAGAAACAGGTCTTCGTTCATTTCGTTCAGATAATGCCTGAAGGTCGCGGCGGCGACATAGGCATTGTGTTTCGGATTTTTCAGATCCGGTTTGGCGACCTCCAACTCTTCGGCGGCTGCCTCGACGATCGCCTTCGGCACCTGGGTGATTTGGAACAGGCCGCGCCCGCCGTCGGCGCTGTTTCTCGGCATGAACGAGGATTCGGCCGCGGCGATGCCGTGCAGGATATTCACATCGACATCGAAGGCCTTGGCCGCCGCCTCGATCGCGGGCGTGAATGCCTTCGACCGGTCCAGCATTTTTTGCAGATCCTTGGCGCCATAACGCCGGTAGGCAGCATAAATTTGATGGGACAGCGTCACCCTTCCGGCTTCTTCCTTGCCGCCGACCAGGGTGCGGAATTGCCCGTAGGCCTGCGCGAAATTATCTTGAGCGCTAAAGACGCCAATCACGATCGCGAGACTCGCGGCGACCAGAGACGCCCACCATTCCGCCTTTGGATGCAGCCATTGCCGCAGCCGCCACCAGGCGAGCAGCAAAAACACCGCCAGCAGTACCAACAGCAAGATGCCGAACGCGAACGGCAGCAGACTGCCGAAAAAACTGGTGCCGGTGAAGCGGTCGGCGGAATAGCCGAGCAGTAGGATGATTGCGGAGATCGCGACGCTCGCGAGGCTGAGCAGTTCGACCGCGATCAGCGCCAGCTTGCGCTGCAAATAGCCAGGCGGCGGCGCTTTCTTTTTTTTGCGCGATTTCGCGGCGCCTTTCTTGCGCGGCGTCGAGTTCCGCTTCGGCGCGGGCTTCGGCGGCTTGATCTCGGTTTCGGCTTGGCTGTCCGGTTTGTCCATGAATTAGCTAATGGGTCATTTATGCAGGTGGTCGGTGGGGCAGATGCCGTTGCGAAGACTAATGATAGGCCATTTTGCCGATTCGGCGTGTTGCCGTAAGGTTTCATCGGGATCGACCGCGATCGGATTTTCGACTCGGCTCAAGAGGGGCAGATCGTTATGCGAATCGCTGTAGAACCAGCTGTTTTGTAGTGATTCGTTCGAACTTTGCAACCAGTTTTCGAGATAGGCGACCTTGCCTTCCCGAAAACAGGGCAGGCCGACGAAGGCGCCGGTATAGCGTCCGTCCTTGAATTCGGGCGTGGTCGCGAGCAGGTTGTCGATACCGAACAGCTTCACGATCGGTTCGGTCACGAAGCGGTTGGTCGCGGTGATCACCAGCAGTGTATCGCCGCGCTGTTGATGTTTGGCGACCAGTTCGAGCGCCGGCTGCAACAATAACGGACGGACGATCTCCTCGACGAATTCGGCGCGCCACTGGTGCAGTTGTTCCGCCGTATGCTGGGACAGAGGATGCAGCGAAAATTGCAGGAATTCGACGATGTTCAAGGTTCCGTGTTTGTAATCGTCGTAAAACCTCGCATTCACCTGTTCGTATGCGGCCTTGTCGACGATGCCCCGGTCGACCAAAAATTGCCCCCACAGATAATCGCTGTCGTCCGCTATCAGGGTGTTGTCCAAATCGAAAATTGCTAAACTCACGGCTGTCCTGTCAAGAATAAAAGGCTGGTCGCCTATGGAAACTCGGTTGATTTTATGGTTCAATGAGGCAGTTAATCTAACTGCCTCGCCCTCCCGGCAATTTTATCACACGCGCGTTCGGGACCAGGCGAGGCAAACACTAAGGTTTTGACATGATAGACTCTAAAGGATACCGGCCCAATGTCGGGATCATCCTTTGCAATGACGAGGGTCGCGTGTTTTGGGCAAAACGGATGGGGATGAATGCCTGGCAGTTTCCTCAAGGCGGTATCAATCAAGATGAAGACCCCGAAACGGCGATGTATCGTGAATTGTGGGAAGAGACCGGCCTTCAGCAGCAGCATGTGCAGGTGCTTGGACGCACCCGTTACTGGCTGAGATACAAGCTGCCCGAACGTTACGTTCGCAAAAATACGCTACCGGTCTGCATCGGGCAAAAACAGATCTGGTTTATTTTACGGCTGGTCACGCATGAGTCGAACGTGCGTTTCGACCATTGCCCCAAGCCGGAATTCGATAGCTGGCGCTGGGTCGATTACTGGGAGCCGCTGAAGGATGTCGTTTATTTCAAGCGCAAGGTATACCAGCGCGCGATGACCGAATTGAGCGAGGTGCTGGCATTCGAAGGGATGCCGGTCGAAGTGGAGGGCAAAACGGTCAGGGACCCGCAAAACACCGGCAAGCCCAGAGTCCATCGCAGGCCTAAATACAAAAAGGCCGGGGCGAGGGCGTAGCCGTTTTCTGAGTTTTCAGTAAGGATCGGCATTCGGCCGCAAGCCGCCAAGCGTTCCCTGCAAACGGTGAACGGTGGTTTCGAGGCCGCCGTCGGGGTACAGTTCGATCATCCGGTAGCCGGGCGCGGTATCGACCACGCTGAATGCCAGGCTTTCCGGTTCGAACTGAAAGCAGGTCGAGGGCGCGCTGAAGATGCGTATTGCTTCAATCTGTCTGTCCATCACCTGATGGATATGGCCGCAGGTGACCGCCTTGACTTCAGGATGGCGGCGCAGCACCGCGAAAAATTCCTCGCTGTTTTCGATCATCATCGCATCGAGCCAGGGGCTGGCGATGGTCAGGCAATGATGATGCACCGCAATCAGCGCATGCCGATCCGGACAGGCGCGCAGACAGTCTTCCAAAAACTCCAGTTCCTGCTTATCCAGACGGCCGCCCGGTTTGCCGGGTATTTGGCTGTTCAACGCGATGATCTGCCAGTTGCCGATGACTGTTTGTTTGTTGCAGCTGATCTGACCCACAGTCAAAGTGCTTTGCATCTGCGCCAGATCATCATGATTGCCGGGCAGACAAATGCAGGGTGTATCGTAAGTTTGCAGCTTCTGGGCAATGCGCCGGTAGCTGTCGAGATTAGGTTCTTGCGTCAGGTCTCCGGTGACCAGGACCAAATCGATTTTAGGATGTGTCTTAAACGCATGATCGAGAATCCGGTGAAAATAATATTCGGTATCGATGCCGAGCATTGTCTCACCAACATGCGGCAGCAGATGCAGATCGGAAATTTGCAGGAGGGTATGTGCCGGCATCAGGGTTTCAGTCGATCGTTTTGCAGAGAATTTTCGAATTCCGCGCCGGATTATAAATACTTTTCAGCGAATCCGGCAGGCTTTGCAAATCCGACTGGCTGAATCCGCGCTCAATAAACCAGTGCATCGTTTGCGTCGATAAGGCATAGATTTTTTGCAGTCCCAAACGCTTCGCCCTGGCATAGGCATATTCCAGCAGCCGGTTGCCGCGGGACGCGCCCTGGTAATCGGCATGCACGGCCAGACAGGCGATTACACCGCTTTGGCTCAGTTCATCCCGGTGCAAGGCGGTGCAGCCGATGATCAAGCCGTCGCGCTCGATGACGATGTAGTCGGATATCTCCATCTCGATTTTTTCGCGCGAGCGTTTGGCCAGGATACCCTGCTGTTCGAGGGGCTTGATCAGCTCCAGGATGCCGCCGATGTCGTTCAATGTCGCCGGCCGCAATTCTTCGAACGGCGTCGCGCTGATCAAGGTGCCGACGCCGTTGCGGGTAAACAATTCGAGCAACAGCGCGCCGTCGGTTTTACGGTCGATCAGATGCACCCGGCTGACGCCCGCGTTCGAGGATTGAATCGCGGCTTTCAACGGCAGGCTGGCGATAATCGGAAGATCCGGGTGTTGCTGCAAGAACGCGCCGGCTTCGAGGGTCGTCATCTGCTGGATCTGCTTGCCGCTGCCGGGATCCTGGAAGCTTTGCTCGGTCAGCAGGATCAGTTTTTCGGCCTTCAACGCGATCGCGACCTGGGTGGCGACCTGTTCGGCGGATAGATTGAACACCTCGCCGCTCGGCGAATAGCCGATCGGCGAAATCAACACGATCGCATCCTGATCGAGCTGCTGTGCGATCGCCGCGCCGTCGATGCGCCGCACTTCGCCGGTATGGCCATAATCGACGCCGTCGATCACGCCGATCGGTTTGGCGGTCACGAAATTGCCTGAGGCGACCCTGAGGCCATAGCCCGCCATCGGCGTATTCGCTAGGCCCAACGACAACAGCGCCTCGATCTCGACGCGCGCGGTGCCGGCCGCCTCCTTCACGCATTGCAAAGCCAGATCGCTGGTGATCCGAAGGTTGTTGTGAAACAGGGAAGGGGCATCGAGTTTTTTCAGGCGTTCGTCGGTCTGCGGACGAATGCCGTGCACCAGCACTAAGCGAATACCGAGGCTTTTCAACAGCGCGAAGTCGTGCACCAGATGATCGAAATCCGGATCGAGCAGCGCCTCGCCGCCGAAATTGATCACGAAGGTCTTATTGCGGTGCGCGTGGATGTAGGGAGAGGAATCTCTAAACCAGTTGACGAAGGCTTGGTTGGGTAACATGAAAGGTCGGATTGATTATTTGCTCAGGCGGCCAAGTTTTTTGTAGACGGCGTCGTCGTTGCGTTTACCGATGACTAAGACTTGTAAGTCTTCCCCATCCACTTGATAAACAATACGGTACTCGCCAAAATCAACGCGCCGATACGGATAGCCTTTGAGTAAGCTGGAATCTTGCGGTATTGGGTTTTTTAATAGGTTAAATAAGGTGCTGACGAGTTGTTTGAACTGCTTGCCTGGTAGATCATCCAAAAACGCTAACGCGTCGTTGGTTAAATTAAGCCGAAGCATCGATGCGTTCTTGCAGTCGGCGCATGGTTTCATCCGTACCCGCCAAACCGCCTGCAAGCGCCTGTTTTGCCCGCTCACCCCAGTAAGCGTCGTCCATCGCTTGCAAGCGTTCATATTCGGCAACCGATAACATGACGACAGCGGGCCGGCCCGACTTTTCGATCACAACGGGTTCAGTCAAGGCGCTTTCGATGTATTGGCCTAAACGTTGTTTAACTTCAGAAGCAGGGATATGTAGCATGGGAGCTCCTCGCTCATGATTGGATAAAATAGCTAATATAGACTATTTGTGGGGTTGCAGCAACTTCTGGGCCGGACGGGGCATGTTGCCCAGTCCGTAGGGTTTCTCGAATGCTATCTCTAAATCAAAACGTTAAGGACGGGGTTGCAAACCCCGTCCCGCGTGAAATGATCGTCAGCGCGTTGGCCAACTGCATCCAAACGCCCGGCCAGAATATCAGCCTCAATTTTCTTATCCCATTGGTCTGCCACAAATTCTTCAAACCATGCAGAAAATTGCATCAGTTCGCTGGCAGACAGTTGTGAAACTGCAATTTCCAGTTCTTGGACGGTGTTCATAATCGTGCTCCAATAAATTTTGTGGGTTGGGTTACGACTGCACGGATGCAGGAGCAATTACCGAGAGATAGCGTAACCCAGTATTTGCTGCGTCGATATAGCGGATTGTGGTGATGCCTATCTCAACCTATGGTCTTCACTTATCAAAACCTCTTCATGCGGCGGATTATGGCGCGCCCGTAGATCAATCAAGGCGGAAAGATTGTTTGTTTGCGCGTCTAATCCGCCCTACGGTCCTACGGCTCTTTTATCAAGAGGTTAGCTGTCATTGATGGCCGCTTTGGCCAGCTCCCTCATACGAGAGAGATTCTTCTCAATCCACTCAAAGAGCTCGCGGCGCTGCGGTGTGTCTTCGTTTACAGCTTCTTTATTGTACGAACGGTAGACGGCGACGCGGCTAGCCGCACCATCATCCAGACGTTCCCAGCTTACTGTCTCGCCATCAAGGGCTGCTTCAATATCCAAACGCTTCGCGAAAAGTGAGTCGAACATTCTTTTTTCTCGGTCATCTGACATGTAGATCTCGACCCGCATCCGAGACCCCATAGCCATGGAGACGTTGACATTAATCCCAGATCGACCTACGGAAGTAGCAAGCCAAGAATCTTTTGTTGGCGATCGATTCGCTGCCCAGGAATGTTTTCGCAACACTAAGTGTTGAAGCAGTGCGGACCAAAAGCGCCGCCGGAAGTCGTGGCGTGGTGCTTCCTCCCCTTCGACCGCCTCACGCAACACCCTCTTGAATTCGCTCGGAGATGCCTCCAGAATAAACTTGACTGCCGGGTTTGAGCTGTCTATTTGCAGGACTTCCGGACGAACGAGACCTCATCACCGGTAACTCGGTTCAACCATTGGATCGCAGCACGGTGTTCGTCGGTCACTACGGTAGCAATCCAAATGATGAGAGCTGCTTCAAGGCCAGATGCATAGGTTATAAGTTGACCTAAGTGCTTATGATCAGTTGCCGTGAGCTGGTTTTCTATAATGACCGGCGCGTCACTTCCTTCGACATGCCCGAAGATATCTAGTTCGTATGCGCCAACCCGCTTCTCGGTTTGGTCTACGACAAAAGGGACGCCGATTACCTCGACAAGACGAGAAATATTTTCCGCAATCCAAGGAGTGAAGTCGCGTTCCTCGTTCTTCCATAGCTGTCGAGGATCAATTGTTTTTAGGATACCAAGTGTTGGCATAGTCGTCGTGTGAATGAATGATAGCTAACAAGCCTCGTAGGTTGGGTTAGCGATAGCGTAACCCAACGTTTGCGGCTTCGATTGTTGGGTTACGGCTGACGCCTAACCCAACCTTGTATCTTATTCCATGTCATGGTTAGCTACCCTGACAAGAGATAGAAGCAGCTTGTGCCCAGCCTTAAGGATCAACCTTGTCGCGTAGATAAAGCCTTCTGTCTCGCTT
>Ga0207968_100013_pt1 | contig 78876 bp, 68 predicted proteins | sample LakWasMet21_HOW5_2_FD_183867 | JGI IMG/M metagenome (GOLD analysis project Ga0207968, IMG submission 183867) | Freshwater sediment methanotrophic microbial communities from Lake Washington under simulated oxygen tension - Sediment Metagenome... | ecosystem: Environmental > Aquatic > Freshwater >...
TATCCGTATCTCGAACGCTTCGCATGTCTGCCTGACCAACTCCCTTACTCGCTCTGCTACATCCCCTTTCAACACTTTGTAGCGATACTTCGTTACCCACACAAAATGGTACTCTATTTGAAAAACGGTGTGACTACCGTATCGATATTCCACAGACCACCTCCTTGGCCTCTATTATCGCAGCTAAAGCTGACCCGCTGAAGCGGGTGGTTTAAACCTTATGATGGAAAATAAACGGCGCGAGTTCCGACCGGCATCCGGGAAGCGATTCAAAGCCAATATCATAACGGCTTTTGTAAACTTTCTCACGCGCCGGACTTATGCTGAAATTCTGCGTTTCAGAAAAACCAGCAACCGCCTCGCAAGGAATTTTCTGTTACACTTGCGGTCATAAAAACCGCTTTTATTCACAGGAGGATACTTCATGAAAACAACCCATTTAAAACGCTTGGCTATCCTGTTGGCCGCCCTAGGCCTCGGCAATGCCGCCCATGCCGAGCGACCCGACACCACGATCGACGGCAAGGTGCATCATCTCGTGGTGATCTGGCTGAAACAGCACGGCGACCCGGAAGCGCGCCGGAAATATATCGAAGGCAGCAAACGGCTGTCCAAATTGCCGGGGGTTTTAAGTTATGACATCGGCCCTGCCGCCGGTATCAAACGCGAGCATACGAGCCCGGCGGTCGATGACAGCTTCGATATCGCGATTTCCGCGACATTCGAGAGCAAGGAGGCGCTGGAGAACTATTCGAAACATCCGGAGCATCACCAAGTGATTCAGGAAGTGTTGAAGCCTCTGGTCGATCACTACAAAGTTTACGATTTTGCGGATTGATGCCGGCTCTGAGCGCCAGCACGCAGTATGTAATGCTTACCAAACGCCGGGACGGCACGACGGTGCTGGTCGGCCTGCCCGATCCTGCGCCGCGGGGCGTCTGGCCGGGTCATTGGTCGGCGGCATTCGCGAAACGCAGGAGATGTAGATTTTTGCACGGAACAGGGCGGCGCGGCCGGTGTGGAAGTGATTCCAGTACAAAACATCAATCAAGCGTACGAGAATGCATGTTGATTCGTGATCGATATGGCGAGTTTGAAATAAGCCGCCGCTTACTGATCGATAAATTGCATCGCTTCCCGCCACCAGGAACGCCCAGCCTCCAAGGGCAGGCTGTTATGTCCCGCGTTTTCGAAGCGCCAGAGTTTTTTCCGCGCCGGCAGCGACCCGAACAAAGCCAACGTGTTCCGGTTTGGGATCACCTCATCCTGCCCGGCCAGGACCACGGCGATCGGACCGTTGAAATCACGCAACCGCGAAACATTGTCGAACCTGTCCCGGACCAGCCAGCGCGCCCACAAAAACCAGTAATGATGCTGCGCGACCTTCGCCATCGTGTCGAAAGGCGTGATCAGCAGCAGTCCCTGGATCGGCATCTGATGAGAGGCGACAATCCCCGCCACGACGCCGCTGCCCAGCGACTCGCCGCATAGGAACAATGGCTCTTTAAAGGTTTCCACGACCCTTTTTGCGGTCGCGATGCCGTCTTCGATCAGCGCTTTTTCCGAAGGCGAGCCGGCGCGCGCGCCATAGCCCGGATACTCGGCGATGATGACCCGGTAACCCAGGCGCTGCAGGGCATCGAGGTAATAGGCCCTGTGCAGCGCGGCGCCCGCGTTGCCGTGAAAAACCAGCACCGTGCCTTTGGGATTTTCGACCGGCGACCGGCTGATCATCGCGCGCCGTTCGCCGCCGGACGGCCAGGGTAGCAGGTTCAAAGCCGTCATCAATTGCTCCTGCGCCGCCGGGGTGAAACGGGTCGGAAAGTACATCATCTTGCGTTGCAAGAGAAACGCCGCCAGCAGGAGCAACAAATAAACCAGCAAGAATGACACGATGCTTGAGATTTTCATCAGGCAATGATAGCGGGTTGCGAACCGGATGCCTGACTCGCAGCCCGCGGAGCGGACGGAAAAAATGCCGCCCGCTGCAACTTATTGGCGATCCGAAGCCAATGCCACTCTCGGTTCGGAGCGTGTATTGCCGTCGTCGGTCGGTGCCCGGTTCAGCAATGGCGTCAAGGTCGGCTGCAGGAATCTGACGATTTGCACCGGCAGCGAACTGGTGAAGTGATAATTGCCGGCATCCTTACCCGCGACATAGGCGGTAAACACGCCGAAATACCGGTCGCCCATGAAGAAGGTAAAGACGGCCGCGCGGCTGATGAATTGCGCGCCGATCATTTGGCCACGCGCATTGAACATCTCTTTGCGGTGATCGCCGGTGCCGGTCTTGCCGCCCACCGGAATGAATTTTCCTTCGCCGTCGGTATAGACATCTTTTAGACGCGAGGCGGTGCCGCCATCTACGACCCCGAGCATCGCGCTTCTGGCCGCGATCGCGACTTCGGGCGGGAAGATGCGCTGACCTTCATTCGGGGTTTTATCGAGCACCGTCTCGTAGGGCGTCCCTTCCGCGAAGTGCAGGTTTTCAAAGCGAACGATCGGCATCCTGACGCCGTCATTCAAAATGATGCCGACCAGTTCGGCCAGCGCGGCGGGACGGTCGCCGGACGCTCCGATCGACGTCGCATAAGACGGCGTCAGTCTGCCGAACGGATAACCGACCTGTTTCCAGGCCTGATGAATCTGCTGAAAAGCCTCCGCTTCCAGCATGCTCATGATCCGGTGCTGCTGCCCGGCCTTTTTCTTTTTGCTTTGCAGCAGCCAGCGGTAAACGTCCAGGCGCTGCCGAGCGCTCGCCGCAATCACTTCCTCGCGGCTCGCCTGCGGATGCTTCGCGAGATAACCGGCCAGCCACAGTTCGAGCGGATGTATCTTGGTGATGTATCCCTGATCCTGAAGATCGAATTTTTCCGGCGAATATTGATCGTAGAGCGCGTAGATGTCTTCCTTCGCGATAACCTCTTTCGGCAGATGCGCGCGCAAATAGTTTTCGAGTTGAGCAACATCCCGATCAGGATAAACAGCACGGTACAGCATCGTCAGCCGAGATGTTTTAAGCCAGACCCGTTTCGTCAGTAAGTCCAGGCGTTCCGCCTCGCTTTTTCCTTGCACCTTCGCATAAAAGCGACCGAGATAGACCTGCCCTTCCCGATCGGCAAAACGCTCCAGATATTCCTGGCGTTTCGGACTTTCGGGGTCATCGAGCCAGCGCGCGATACCGTCGGGTTTATACTGGTAATGGTAAACGATGTCGCGCATCAGGCGGATGAAGACCAGGTTGACCGAGTCGCGCAACGCGGCGCGCACCGACATGATCTGGTAGTCGTCACTCTTCTTGAAATTATTGAAATGATGCAGGCCGCCGCCGGTAAAGAAATACTCGCCCGGACTGGCCGAATACTTGCGCTCCAGCGCCTGGTCCAGCAAGGTTTGCAGATCGATTTTGGGCTGCGCCTTCAGTTGGCTGATCACCCAGGCACTCAGATAGTCCCTGGGGTGCAGCGGCACTTTGTTCAGTTCCGCGACGGGCTGACCTTGATATTGCTGATAAAGCTCGGCAACCAGCTGCAAATAAAGCACCATCGTGCGCAATTTCGACGTGGAACCCAAATCCAGGCGAATCCCTTCGTTGATATCCAGCGGTTGATCCAGGTTGTCGGTTTGCACGCGCAGGAAGTTGCCTTTCGGCGTTTTCTCGAATAGCATCAAGCTATAGACGACCCGGGACAGATCGACATTTTCATTCAGCCGCCGCTCGCCAAAGGCGCCGGCCGCGCGGGCCTCCTCGGGATCGCTGAGTTTGCGCAAGGCGGCCGCCACGGCATTCTGCGTGTTGTAATCGATCGTGGTTTTGACCGTTAAATCGAGCCGGTCAAGATCATAAATCGTTTTGACATTCAAGGCTTGCGCCAGTCGGGTGCGCAGGACGGCCTGCGTCTTTTTCTCGGACACGAATTGCGTCGGCAGCGAATCGACCGGCACCGGCTTGACCGTTTCGGCCTGCAACGCCCGGTCGCGCAACGCGGCGGAAATCACGCCGGCATCGGCCAGCAGCCGCAGATAACTGTTCGCCAATGTTTGCAAGGCGTTATAGCCCGGCCCCATGAAATAGGACGGACGCCTTTGCGACAACAGAATGCAGAGCACCTGACGGTAAGCGATCGCCTGCTGATCGGTCATGCCTTCGGCGGAATTTTGTGTCGCCGCGCGCAGCAGATTGTTCACCTCATCGAAATTGGCGCCGAACCAGGCCGCAAGGCCGTCGCCCAAGCCGTGCACTTCGCCGACTTTCGGCGCGGCCGAAAGCGGCATCGAATTCAAATAGGTCAGCGCAATCTCGCGGCGCATGTCGCGGGTGTCGGGCCCCCACAGATACGCGCGGATCGAGGCCGACCCCATCTGCCGGAATTTGTCGACGATCGAATTGGTAAATCCATTCGGAGAATGCCTGTATTTTTCGATCTGGGTCGCCAATGTGCTACCGCCCGGCACATTCTTGTCCACTCCCAACTTGTGCGCGACCATCTGTAAACTCGCATAACCGAGGCGATCCCATTCGACGGCCGGATTGACGGTGACCTTCGACTGATTCAGCAATTCGCGGTTTTCGATAAACAGCAAGGTATAAAGGACTAAGGGAGGAATCGACTCGAAATTGGGATAGCCGTGATTGGGATAGATGTTGCTGAAAATCAGTTGATGGGTCTGATCGAATATTTTGAGGCCGGCCCGCGTCTTCTCGTGGTAAATCGCAAAAAAACCGTCATCGATCAACTGCGTCAGCATTGGCGACGACACCGCCTGAGACGACACCGAGAAGCCGCCCTTGGTCATCCGCTCGACCGCCTCGGGCAGCAAGGTGTAGCCCATGCGCTGATCATAAGGACCGTATTCGGGATAGCGTATCGACGAGCTGGGGCCTTTTTCGAGTTTGAAGCTGAGCTGTTTACTGATATCTGAAAGATAGCGCGCCTGATACCGCGAAGTGTCGACTTCTTCGCGGACAAATTTGACGACTACGATGCCGACTATCAGCAAACCGGCCATGAGGCCCAACAGCACTATCCGGGGTAAAATTCGTCTTTTATTCTGCATCGCCGAATCACGCCCAAGGCGTAATGTTACCTCTGTATATATAATTGAGCATTTAAGCGTAGTACTTTTTGACATCTGTCCAAGGGATTTGATTCATTTTTTGATAAGAATCAGGAAAAGCCCCCTACCTTGTCCGCTTGACAACCGGTTTATACCGGACTGCCTACATGGTTTACTCGCTTCACGGTTACTCGATTTTAATTCCGCTTGATTATAGCAAAATTACAACCCCAGTGCCGAATAGGTGATTAGGTGTGTTGTATCTTTACAACAACCCTTGACGGCGTGCGAGTGGCCTGATGTTTCAAAACCGTGATCAAAAATCCGCTCCAGACGCAAATTTCCTGAACCATAGACCTCGGCTTGCTGATAGAATTTCCCACTTTCAACCACGCACACTTCAAATGGACGTCATCAAACGCATCGCCGAAGAACTCGCCGTAAACACCCGCCAAGTCAGCGCCGCCGTCGCCTTGCTCGATGAAGGCGCGACCGTGCCTTTTATCGCGCGCTACCGCAAGGAGGTCACCGGCGGTCTCGACGACACGCAACTGCGAACGCTGGAAGAACGTCTGAGCTATTTGCGCGAACTGAACGATCGACGCGCTGCGATTCTCGACAGCATCCGCGCGCAGGAAAAACTGACGCCGGAACTGGAACAGGCGATCAATGCCGCCGATACCAAGACCTTGCTCGAAGACCTGTACCTGCCCTACAAACCGCGCCGGCGCACAAAGGCGCAAATCGCGCGCGAAGCGGGACTGGAGCCGTTGGCCGACGCGATCCTGGCTGATCGCAGCCTGCTTCCGGAACAGTTCGCCGCCGGCTATATCGATCTCGAAAAAGGCGTCGCGGACAGCGCCGCGGCACTCGAAGGCGCGCGCCAAATCATCATGGAACGGCTGTCCGAGGATGCCGAACTGTTGGCGGAACTGCGCGAGAGGACATGGGGCAAGGGCATTCTGCATGCGACCGTGGCGCCCGGCAAGGAACAGGAAGCGAGTAAATTCCGCGACTATTTCGATTATCAGGAAGCGATCCAGAAAATTCCGTCGCACCGGGCGCTGGCCTTGCTACGCGGCCGCAACGAGGACGTGTTGACCTTGACCTTGAAGCCGGCCCTGGAAGAACAGCAGGAACACGAGCTTTGCGCGCAGTTTACCGCGCACCGGCTCGGCGTCACCAACACCGCCAAGCCGGCCGATGCCTGGCTGGCCGAAACCGCGCGCCTGGCCTGGAAAATCAAACTGTTTACCCGCATCGACCTGGACTTGAAGATGCGCGTCCGGGAGGCCGCCGAACAGGAAGCGATCCGGGTCTTCTCGAGCAATCTGCGCGACCTGTTATTGGCCGCGCCCGCCGGCCACAAGGCCACGATGGGGCTCGATCCCGGCATCCGCACCGGCGTGAAGGTCGCGATCGTCGATGCGACCGGCAAACTGCTGGCGACCGACACGGTCTATCCGCACCCGCCCCGGCAGGCCTGGCGCGAGTCGATCGCGACCTTGGCCAAATTGATCGCCCAGCATCAGGTGCAACTGGTCAGCATCGGCAACGGCACCGGCTCGCGCGAAACCGATCAACTGGTCGCCGATTTGCAAAAGCAGCACCCGGAGCTGAAATTCAGCAAAATCGTCGTCTCCGAGGCCGGAGCATCGGTGTATTCGGCGTCTGAACTGGCCGCGAAAGAGTTTCCCGGTCTCGACGTCTCGCTGCGCGGCGCGGTCTCGATCGCCCGGCGCCTGCAGGATCCCTTGGCCGAACTGGTCAAGATCGAACCGAAGTCGATCGGCGTCGGCCAATATCAGCATGACGTGAATCAGGTGCAGCTCGCGCGCGGCCTGGATGCGGTCGTCGAGGACTGCGTGAACGCGGTCGGCGTCGACGTGAATACCGCCTCCGCCGCGTTGCTGAAACAGGTATCCGGCCTGTCGCAAAGCGTCAGCGAAAACATCGTCGCCTACCGTAACGAGCATGGCCCTTTTCCGAACCGCGCCCGGCTGAAAAAGGTGCCGCGTCTCGGCGACAAGGCTTATGAACAGGCGGCCGGCTTCCTGCGCATCACGAATGGCGACCATCCCCTGGACGCTTCCGCGGTGCACCCGGAAGCCTATCCGGTCGTCGAAGCGATCTTAAAAGACACCGGCAAGTCGATCCGCGACCTGATCGGCCAGTCGCAAATCCTGAGGCGGCTCGAACCTTCTCGCTACACCGATGACCGATTCGGTCTGCCGACCGTAACCGACATTTTGCGCGAGCTCGAAAAACCCGGACGCGATCCGCGCCCCGAATTCAAGAGCGTTCAATTCAAGGCCGGCGTCGAAAAGATCACCGATCTGGTGCCCGGCATGCGGCTGAATGGCGTGGTGACCAATGTCGCCAATTTTGGCGCCTTCGTCGATATCGGCGTGCATCAGGACGGTCTGGTGCATATTTCGCATCTCGCGGACACCTTCATCAAGGATCCACGCGAAGTCGTGAAGGCCGGCGACATCGTCGAAGTCAAGGTGATCGAAGTGGATGTGGAGCGTCAACGCATCGCGCTGTCGATGAAGTCGGACGCGGAAGTGGTCAACACCCCAAAACGCGAGGCGCCCTCCCGCAAATCACAGCAAAAATCCGCGCCGTCCGCGCCGCCGATGCCTGGCGCGATGGCGAATGCACTGGCCAATGCATTAAAAAAGTAAAGAAAAAATGCTCTGCTATACTTTCTAGGTATTATTAATACCTAGCAGGATTGGATATGATGACTTTTTCTCGTGTTTGTGCATCCTTGTCACTCGTTTGCCTGACAATTGCCTATGCACCACTGACAAAAGCCGAGCCTCCCACCATGGCGTGGGACATTGGCGCCCCCGCCCCGCCAATCCCGGCCAAGCCGCAGAGTTACGGCGAACGCGTCGGCGAAAAGGCATTGAACAGTTTCGCGAATCTGACGACCGGATGGCTCGAAATGCCGAAAAACATCATCAATACGACCAATCAAAGCAATATCATCTACGGTTTCATCGGTGGCCTGGCGAAAGGGATGGTGCATACCGCAGGACGGATGGGCGTCGGTATCGCCGATCTGATCACCCTGCCGCTCGCGACCAAACCGATCATTTATCCTATGTATATCTGGGACGATTTTGATGTCGATACCGTCTACGGCAATGTGATGCGGCTACACGAAGAGCCCAGAATGCCCACGACCTACCTCGCGCCGCCATCCGCGCCGCAAGCCGTCGCCCCGGTCGCGCCAGCGCCAGTACCGCCTCCGGCGCCGTATCCGACCGACACGAATCGCAAGATCGATGCGCTGTTCAAGGACAAGATGTTGAAATAAACTGCTGCATGTTCCCTAACGGCGTCGACGCCGTTAGGGAACATCACATTAAATCGCCTTGCCTGCTTCCTTGGACTGATCCAGAGACCAGAGTTTTTCGAGCTGGTAAAACTCTCGGGACTGCGCGGTCATCGCGTGTACGATCACATCGCCCAGATCCAGTAACACCCAATCCGAGCCCAAATCGCCCTCCATGCCCAACGGCTTGACGCCGGATTCCGCCAGCTTGTCGACGACATAGTCGCACAGCGCTTTCAGATGCCGGTCCGAGGTCCCGGTCACCAGCACCATGTAGTCGGTGAAACTGGTCTTGCCGCGGACGTCCAAGGTCGTAATGTATTTCCCTTTCTTGTCGTCCAATACGGTCTGGACGATGTTCAATATTTCTTCTGCTTGCATTCGTGTTCCTAACTGAGTCGATCGAAAGATCAGACAGGTTGATAAAGATGGTGCCGATGAATATAGTCTAGTACCGCATCGGGCAATAAGAAACGGGGATCACGTTTTTCCGCGATCAATGTCCGGATCGCGCTGGCCGAGATATCCAGCTCGGTGATCGGCTGAAACCAGAGTTTGCCGGCTTTGTGCCGTCTCAGCTCGGCCTGCTCGAAGACGTGTCGGGCGCTCAAAAACCCGTTTTGCAATTGGTTCAAATAGCCGGGCCGTGTCATCACGACGAGATGCGCATGGTCAAACAACTCGGTCCATCGATGCCAGCCTGACAGGCCATTGAAAGCATCGACGCCGATGCACAGCAGCAGCGACTGCCCGGCACAATCGTCACATAATGACCGCAAGGTATCGACCATGTAGGACGGTCCTTCCCTGTCCAGTTCGCGCGTATCAAGCACGACGCCGGACAGATTTTGGGTCGCGAGGCGCAGCATCTCGAGCCGCCTCTTCGGCGGCGCGGACGGTTCCCCTCGATGCGGCGGGGTCAGATTCGGAATCAGGCGTACATGGTCCAGATTGAAGATTTCCCCGACCTCGATCACGGCGCGCAAATGGCCGTAATGCACCGGATCGAAGGTGCCGCCGAAAACGCCGATCATTTATTGGCGGATATGCCCATCGCCGAGCACGATGAATTTCAGGGTGGTCAGGCCGGCCAGTCCGACCGGTCCGCGCGCATGCAGCTTGTCGGTACTGATGCCGATTTCGGCGCCGAGTCCGTATTCGAATCCATCCGCGAAACGGGTCGAGGCGTTCACCATCACCGAACTCGAATCGACCTCGCGCAAGAAGCGCCGCGCCAAGGTGTAGTTTTCGGTCACGATCGCGTCGGTATGCTGGGAACCGTAACGGTTGATATGCGCGATCGCCTCGTCGAGGCCGGCCACGATCTTGATCGACAGAATCGGCGCCAGATATTCGCTGCTCCAGTCTGCCTCGGTCGCGCGCTGCGCGAACGGAAGCAAGGCGCAGGTTTTCGGACAGCCGCGCAATTCGACGCCTTGTTGCCGGTACTCATCGGCCAGAACCGGCAAAACCTGCCCGGCAATCGCTTCCGCGACCAACAGCGTTTCCATCGCATTGCAGACACCGTAACGGTGCGTTTTCGCGTTGACCGCGATTCTGACCGCTTTGTCGAGGTCGGCCGAGGCGTCGATATAGACATGGCAGATGCCGTCCAGATGCTTGATCACCGGAATCGTCGCCTGCTTGGCGATGCGTTCGATCAGGCTTTTACCGCCGCGCGGCACGATCACATCGACATAGCGGTCCATCGTGATCAACTCGCCGACCGCTTCGCGGTCTGTCGTCTCGACCACCTGCACCGCGGTGCCCGGCAAGCCGGCCGCGGCCAAGCCCTCGGCGATGCAGGCCGCGATCGCCCGGTTCGAATGGATCGATTCCGAGCCGCCGCGCAAGATGCAGGCATTGCCCGCTTTCAGGCACAAGGCCGCCGCATCGACGGTCACGTTCGGACGCGATTCGTAGATGATGCCGATCACGCCGAGCGGCACCCGCATCTGGCCGACCTGGATGCCGCTGGGGCGGTAACTCAAGCCGGTGATTTCGCCGACCGGGTCGGGCAATGAGGCGACTTGCCGCAAACCGTCGATCATCGTTTGTATTGCCTTCGGCGACAAGGTCAGACGGTCCAGCATCGCCGCATCAAGGCCCTGCGCGCGGCCGGCATCCAAATCCTTGCCGTTTTCCGCGGTCAACATCTCGCGGCGACTGGCGAGCGCTTCGGCGATCTTGCTCAACGCCAGGTTTTTCCTGCCGGTCTCGGCGCGGCTGATTTCCGTTCCGGCTTGTCTGGCCTTGACCCCAAGACCCTGCATGTACTCTTTGATATCCACAACCGATACCTGCTGATTGGCTTAATAAACCGGCAATTATATCGGTTCTATTGGCGCGGCAACAACTGCAAAAATCAGGAGCAGGCAGATAATCGGGCGCCGTAAGCCAAAGCGCCGAGCAAGCCGACGTCCTGATTGATGCAGACCTTGACCGGAATTTGCTGCAAGGCCGCGCGGTAGCGCCCTTTCGCCAGGTAACCGTCGATGAACTCGCCGCGCGCGATGAACGACTGGATCTTCGCGGCGATGCCCCCGGCCAGATAGACCCCCGCATAAGGCAGGCACTTCAGTGCCAGATTGCCCGCTTCGGCGCCGTAAATCCGGCAGAACAGCGACAAAGCCGCGACACTCAGCGCATCGGTTCCGGCCACCCCCGCTTCGCCGATCACCGCGGCCGGATCGTACTCGGTCATCTGCCGCTCGATTTCGGCCTGTACCGGCGCCTGGCCGGTATGACTCAAAAACTGATAGAGATTGATCAGCCCTTCGCCGGACAGCAGTCTTTCATAACTGACATGGTCCGGGTATTTCCGCCACAGGAACTGCAATAAGGCGACTTCCTGGGCGCTACCGGGCGCAAAGTCACAGTGCCCGCCCTCGCTGGCCAACACGTGGTGTTTGTCTCCATCCCAGGCAATGATCGCCTCGCCGAGACCGGTGCCGGCCGCCAACACCGCGCGATTCCCCGGACGGGGCGGTGCCCCCGGATTCAATGTCACGAAATCCGTCTCCGGCAAATCCAGGACGCCCCATGCGGTCGCTTCGAGATCGTTCAACAGCCGCACCTTTTCCGTGCCGATACGGTCGCCGATTTCACTGCAATGCAGCACCCAAGGCAGGTTGGTCGCCACACAATCGCCATCGACGATTGGCCCTGCGACACCGAGACAGGCCGAAGTGATCGTGTATCCCTTGCCGTCCGCTAAAAAGTCCTGCAACAGACGCGTAAAAGCCGGATGATCGACGCTCGAATAGCGTGTTTTCTTGACGCATCGCCAACTCTCGCCGTCCGCTTCATACAGTGCGAGTATCGTCTTGGTGCCGCCAACATCGCCCGCCAGGATCATGATTATTTGCCTTGATAGTGGTTGAAGATTTGAAAATGTTTGTCCTTGTCGAAACTCATCACCTCATACGAATCGACGCGCCCCCCCATTTCCATGCCCGGGCTGCCGGTGACCATGCCCGGCACCGCAAGGCCCGTTACTTTCGGTTTGTCCTTCAACAATTTGAGGATGTCCGCGGCCGGAACGTGCCCCTCGATCACATAACCGTTGACGATGGCGGTATGGCACGAGGCCATTTCTTTCGGCACGCCGTATTGGGACTTGATCGCCTCCATGTCGTCGGAGACATTGTCTTTCACATTGAAGTTATTCTGCTTCAAATGCTCGATCCATTTGCCGCAGCAACCGCAGGTCGGACTGCGGTAAACGGTGATCTCGACCGGTTGATCCGCGGCGTAGCCTGCGCTTCCCACGATCGCCGTGAGCAGAAGCGATAAAACGATTTGAATTGCTTTCATAATAATTACCTCGGTGGGTGTCGAATGGGGTTTTAGGGCCGATGGTAAGCCGGACTGTAACGATGCACCGCCTCCACCATCGCGCCGACATGCTCCGGATTGATATCCGGCAGAATGCCGTGCCCGAGATTGAACACGTGGCCCGATCCCGACCCGTATTTTTCCAGAATCGTTTTGACTTTCTCGGCAATGATGTCCGGCTTGGCATAGAGCGCGACCGGATCCATATTGCCTTGCAGGGCCACTTTATCGCCGACCCTGGCGCGCGCCAGACCCATATCGGTTTGCCAATCCAGCCCCAGCGCATCGTAACCGGCTTCGGCCATCGTCTCGAGCCACAGTCCGCCGCCCTTGGTAAATAAGATGCTCGGAATCCTGCGGCCGTTCACCTCGGTTTTCAACAATGCCGCCACCCGGCTCGCATAAGCCAGGGAGAACTCCCGGTAATCCTCGGTGGTCAGCATGCCGCCCCAGGTGTCGAATACCATCACCGCCTGCGCGCCGGCCGCGATCTGCGCATTCAGGTAGGCCGCGACCGCCTCGGCGAGTTTATCGAGCAGGACATGCATCAAGGCCGGCTGTTCGTACATCAACGCCTTGACCTTCCGAAAACTTTTACTGCCGCCGCCTTCGACCATGTAGGTCGCCAAGGTCCAGGGGCTGCCGGAAAACCCGATCAACGGCACGCGCCCACCCAGTTCGCGCCGGATCAGACGCACCGCATCCATCACATAGCGCAGGTCGGTTTCGGGATCGGGAACGCCGAGGTTATGTATATCGGCCGCCGAACTGATCGGTCTTGCAAACTGCGGCCCCTCCCCTTCGGTAAAACTCAACCCGAGCCCCATCGCGTCGGGAATGGTTAGGATATCCGAAAACAGAATCGCCGCATCGAAGTCAAAACGTCTGAGCGGCTGCAATGTCACTTCACAGGCCAGTTCGGGATTCGTGCATAGATTGATGAAGCTGCCGGCCTCTTCCCTGACCTTCCGGTATTCGGGCAAATACCGCCCCGCCTGGCGCATCATCCATACCGGCGTGCGCTCGACGGGCTGTTTTAACAAGGCTCTGAGAAACGTGTCGTTTTTTAATTCTGTCATTCGTTATGAACTGATGAGTGGGTAAGTTTGCGAGCCGGTTTCTGACCACTTAGGGCTTGAGCGCGGAGAAGCTCTTTTCCGAGCGCGCCGAATTCCGTACCCTGGCTGACGTAAACTCGGGCGGCAATGATTTTTTTTGCGTTTTTTAACCGAGTCCTCATCCGCGCTTCACCGTTGCCGTGGTTTCATGTTTGTCCGTACTCGACGCGGTAAACCATTGCATAAAAAGCGCCAGCGACACCATGCAGAGCACCGCCGCGATCAAGATTTTGAACGAGTCATGACTTTCCTTGGCTTTATTCAGTTCCGGGAAATGAGCAATGATTTTGCCCGGAATACCGTGCGACACCCGATAGGCTTCATCGATCATACCGTCGGTCAGGCCTTTGCCGAAACCGAGCGCGGCCGAGAGCGAGGCGATATGCTGGGCAAAATCCCGGCATTCCTTTTCGAGCAGCGGTTTGGCTTCGACGATGAAGCTATTTTCGACGACCGGATCCGAGCAAATTTTGGTATGCCATTGGTCGTGCGTCAAGACGAGGAGAAGACGCAAATCCGCATGATTTTCGACGAACTGGATGAGTCGGGTCAGGAGTCCCGGCGCCAATTCGCCCGCATCGTCAACGACCAGCACGACGGATTTGCGAGCCTCCGTTGGCCGGTCATGACCGGAAGATCGGACCGATGCTTCCGGTTTTTGCTGCCGCAACAAAGGCTCGACCCGTTCATGGACTTGCTCAAACGTGAGGCCGCCCTGCGCATTCACAAGGCACCAGTGCCATTCATCCTGCAGGCGTTGCTGCAAGACGCTCACGAGGGCGGTTTTGCCGACACCCTCCGGCCCACACAGCGCGACGGCCTGCTCAAAATTGGCGAGTAAATGCTGCAATAATTCGAGGTTCTGGCTTCTCTCCGGCGTCATCAAAAAGCGCAGCGGGGGTGCCTTGCTCTCGTCTCGCACCATGATGACCTGATAGGTGTCACTATCAATTTCGACCATAAGTATTCAACGTCATTTCCAGGAGGCCGCGGTCAACATACACAGGCAATTTAGCCTTGCCTATTTCTTCGAGCAGGATCACGCGGATTCTGCCATCCAGATTTTTTTTATCGACCGCCATCAGTTCGAGAAAGCGCTCGGCATCGAGCGCTGCGGGCGGTGTCACCGGCAGTCCGGCGCGCCGGATCAACGCGATGATTCTTTCCATCTCCTGCGGGGACAGCCAGCCCATGCGCCTCGACAGATCCGCCGCCTGACAAATGCCGATCGCCACCGCCTCTCCGTGCAGATAGACGCCGTAGCCGGCGCCGGTTTCAATCGCATGGCCAAAGGTATGGCCGAGATTCAACATTGCCCTGACCCCGCTCTCGGTTTCATCCTCGGCGACGATTTCGGCTTTGTTGCGACAGGACTGTTCGATCGCATCAGCCAACGCAGTTTTATCGCGCGCACGCAAGGCGTCGATCGAATTTTCCAACCAGACAAAAAAATCGGCATCCCGAATCAGACCGTATTTTATCACTTCCGCGAGTCCCGCCGCCAATTGGCGGTCGTCGAGCGTGTCCAACACATCGGTATCGGCCAGGACGCATTGCGGCTGATAAAACGCGCCGATCATATTCTTGCCGAGCGGATGATTGACGCCGGTTTTGCCACCGACCGATGAATCGACTTGCGCGAGCAAGGTGGTCGGAATCTGCAGAAACGCGATGCCGCGTTGGTAGCAGGCCGCCGCAAAGCCGCCCATATCGCCGATAACACCGCCACCTAGCGCGATCAAGGTCGCATTGCGGCTAAATTTGGCGGTGAGCAGTTTGTCGAAAATCCGGCCGAGCGTCTCCAGTGTCTTGTATTGTTCACCGTCCGGCAATATCACCGTCTCGACCTGATAGGCCGATAAATTTTGCCTTACCTGATCCAGATACAGCGGCGCCACCGTGTCATTGGTCACGATCAGGACTTGTTTGGACTGGATATGCGCGGCATACAAATCCGCCTGACGCAACAGTGCCGAGCCTATGTAGATGGGGTAACTTCGGTCCCCCAAGTCGACGTGTAATTGTTTCATTCTGTTTCGGAGTGTAGGGTTCGGTAACGTTCCAAAATGCGGTTGACGACCGCTTTGCTTTGCATCACGCCGGTGTCGACTTTAAAGTCCGCGCAAGCCAGATAAAGCGGTTCGCGTTCGGCATGGAGACTTTCCAGACGCGCTCTCGGGTTGTCGGTTCTGAGCAAGGGGCGCTGCGTATCCTTCCGGGTTCTTTCGAGTATCCGTCCGACCGAACATTTCAAATAGACCACAAAACCGTTTTCTTTCAACAAACGGCGGTTTTCCTCGCGCAGGATCGCGCCGCCGCCGGTCGCCAGCACGATGCCCCGCATTTCGGTCAGTTGCCGGATCATTTTCTGTTCGCGGTCCCGAAAACCTTCCTCGCCCTCGAACTCGAAAATGGTCGGAATATTGACGCCGGTCGCCTCCTCGATCGCCTTGTCGCTGTCGTAGAAGGGCAATTTCAGCGCTTTTGCCAACTGCCGTCCGATCGTCGTTTTGCCAGCACCCATCAGGCCGATTAAATAGATATTTTCAGATCGCATGACGTGTCGCCGCGGTATCCTGCTTGTCAGTTAAAAAAGCGCACCATTATGCCTGCTTTTTTTTAACAAGATCAATTACCAGATTCAATTTTGTGCAAAAACCGCGGGGTTAGCCGAAAAACTGGCTTATAAAATAGTACGGCATGTAAAATACCCTTTATCCGCCGGAACAAAAAAGGGGGCATGAAGCCCCCTTCTACTTTATAGTTGCGTCAATCGTTATGGATTACTGGCGGCGAGCAGATCCTTGACGATTTTCGGTGTCACAAAGACCAGAAGCTCGCGCTTGTCATCGGACTTGACAGTCCGTTTGAACAAGAAGCCAATCCCCGGCAGATCCGCGAAGAAAGGCACCCTATTCACTTCGTTGCCGGTTTGGTCTCTATAAATGCCGCCCAAAACGACCGTTTCACCATCATTGACCAGCACATTGGTCTTGACCGAATTGATATCCAATACCGGCCGGCCCAAGACCAATTGCGTCGTGGGTTCATCGCGTGTAATGACCAAATCCATGTTGATGCTGCCCCCGGGGGTGATTTGCGGCGTGACATCCAGCGAGAGTAACGCATCGATGAATTTGACGTTGGTGCCGCCGTTGCCGCTTTGGGTTTCATAAGGGATCGACTGGCCCGATGTAATCGTTGCCTGACAGCGGTCCGTGGTCATCACCCGAGGATTCGACAAAACCTGCCCCCGGCCTTGGTCCTGCAAGGCCGACAATTCGAGATTGAGGACGTAATCGGCGCCCCTGGCCAAGGTCATGCCCAAGGAACCATAAGGATTCGATTTAGTGGCAAGGTCGACAATCGTATCCTTGATTTCGCCGATATTGCCATTTGCATCGGGTTGCGCATTACTGAAAGCATGCGTGCCGCCGCCGCCGAGCGCGAAGGTTTTATTCGAACCGAGGTCCGCAATTTTTGCGACGCCGAATCTGACACCCAATTCCTGAGCAAATCGGCTTGATGCGATCACCACGCGCGATTCAATCATCACCTGCTTGACCGGCACATCCAGTCTACGGATCAGTTTTTTGATTTCATCCAGTCGCTTTGCCGTTTCCCTGACGATCAACGTATTGGTTCGAGAGTCAACTATCGCCGTACCGCGGTCTGTCAGCATGTTCAGTTTTTCGCCTTGGCTTTGCTTCTCCTCCGAGTCAACGCCTCCGCCGCCGCCCATCGTAGTTGCTTTTTGAAACTCCTTTATTGCGGCATCGGCCTGACTAGCGGCACTCGACTTGGTCAGGCTTTTAGACAGATCGTTTGTGCCCTTGGCCAGGCCGCATACGGTATTGCCACCACTATCTTGGCCGTATAAAAGATTTCTAAAATTCTCGGCCTTCGCAAAGTTGATCTTCAGATACTCGGTCACCAGAGGATCGAGTTGTTCGATAACGGCTTCTTTTTCTCTTTGTTTCTCTTTATAGTCCTTGATCTTGCCGACCGGCGCGACCAAGGTCACATTACCGGTTTCATATTTTTCCAGACCCTTGGTCATCATGATGAAATCCAGGGCTTCGTCCCAGGGCACATCGTCCAGTTTGACGGTTACGGTTCCGGTCACATCGTCGCCCGCCACCACATTTTGGCCGGTAAATTCAGACAGCACCGCGATCACGCTGCGAATGTCGATATCCTGAAAATTCAGCGACAATCGGTCGCCCGTGTATTTGGCGCGTTGATTGTCGATTGCGTCTTTTTCAGCGCTGGTCAATGGCCGAAACTCGACGGTCAGCAAGCCTTCCGACTGAAATAATGAATAATCGTAGAGGGTATTTTGCAGCGCCACGCTGACTGTCGTTTCCTTGATCGTGGAGGCCGCATCGATGTACTTGACCGGGGTCGCGAACTCGGACACATCCATGCGTTTGCTCAAATGACTCGGTAATTGGGTATTCATGAAACTGATCACCACGTTACCGCCTTCTTCGCGGGTGTTCACGACCGTATTCGGATTCGCGAGTGAAATCAGGATCCGCCCCTCCCCTTTATCGCCACGTTTAAAATCAAAACCGGTGATCGATTGCTGCGGAATCAATTGGCCGACGAGAGACGGAGTTGCCGCAACCGGAGCCGCAGCCGCGGAAGCTGGTGAGGTATTGGCGCTTTTCGCATTGGCCAGCGTCAACACTATTTTCTGGCCTTCCGTTTTCGTGTCAAAGGCGACCGATTCGGTCAGATTGAGCACCACGCGCACTCTGTCGGTCGACTCCGCCACATACAGACTATTCACCACGCCTTGATTGATCGGATAAGTTTTTTGCGGCAGAGCGTTTTTTACGCCTGAAAAATCGAGTGCAATCCGTGCGGGATTGTCGGTCTTAAAAACTTTCGGCGCGACCGCAGGACCGTTCATTTCCAACTGAATCTGCAATTTATCTCCCGCCTGCGTCGCCACCTCCATCCGCGTAATGGCCAGTTCACCGGCTTTGACGGACGTTATCTGCGTTATCAATAAAATCAGGCATGCGCTGAAAATGCTTACTATCTTCATCAATAAGCCGTTTTGTTTATTAATCATCTTGTTGTCCTCAAAATCATTCCGCCAAAGCCAGGGAGGCCAATTGTTCGTGCCATGATCCCGGTTTATCGGAGATCAATTCCATCAATTCGATTTTGTCGCCGACAATTCGAATAATTTTTCCGTAATTTTTGCCCATATAATTTCCGACTTTCACCCGATAGACCGTACTGTCTCCCGCCTTGACCAGTCCCCACAAACCATTCTGCATGTTGACCGTACCCACCATGCGCAGACTATCCAACGCGTAGGCTTCCAGTTCTTCCTTCGGACGCGTCAAATCCGGCTTGATGCCGGAACTTGCTTCCGTGTCGGCGCCTGAGGTCTCCATTGCGTGTTCCAAAGGCGTAAACGGATCCCTGAGGCCATCCGGATTAAAGATAAAAGGTTCCACGACTTTAATTTCGGGCAACGGCTCGATCATCCCTTTCGGCTTGGCTTTTTCCGCCGCGACAAACGCTCTTAAATCGGATGAATCATTTTTTGCGCAAGCCGTCAGTAAAGCGATGCCGCATGCGCAGCACACCGGCATCCAGAAGGTTTTGTTCAACGCCGTTGATCTGCTATGAGATTTCATTTTTTAGCCCCCTTTCTTTTCTTCTTGTCAGAGGTGCTCGACGAGGGCTTGGCTGCTTCTTCCTTATAGGTTTTAACGACCGCATTCATCACCATCATGCCATCCGTGTTCGCGCCCTCCTTTTTGATGCCGTCCTTGCTTTTCGCCATCGGTTCAATATTCACATTGTGAACCGTGACGATTCTGGGCAATGAAGCCAATCCGCTGACGAACAAGCCAAGCTCCTCATAGCGGCCAATCACCTGAATGTCGATCGGCAATTCCGTATAAAAATCTTTTGCGACGGGGGCGGCGGGTTTGAACAAGCGAAACTCGAGTCCGCTCGCCAATCCGGTTTGCGAAATATCGATCAGCAGGCTGGCGACTTCTTCCTCGGTAGGCATTTGTTTGAGCATTTCGCCGAGAGATCCTTGAATCTGCTCCAGCTGCTTGATATAGTCCGCCAGGTTGACCGCCTTCTGCTGTTTGCTTGCAAAGGAAGATTTCAACTCGACTTCCTTTCGTTCCAAACCATCAAGCTCCGCCAACTGATCCATCGTGTCGTAATAATAGCCGCCGCCCGCCACCAGCGCGCACAAGATCATGATGACACCGACCTTGACGGGAAACGGCCATGTTCCCGATGCCTCGAATTCCCAATTAATTTCGGAAAGATTCATAACGGTTTCTCCGCATTCTTGTTTCCCTGATTCGCAGTGAGCGTAAAATCACTGATCTGCTCCGCATCCTTCTTGTCAGGAGACTGGATCACGACCACCTTCGGAGATTTCAGCCAATGGGATGCCTCTATCGCCCGCATGAACGCGGATACCCGCGCATTCGATTGCGTTTTACCGATGAAGCTCAGCGCTTCTCCGGTCTGCGTCAATTTGGTCAAATAGACGCCATCGGGTGCGGCTTTGGGCACCTCATCGAAAAGATGCACAATTTCGGGCCGACTTTCCTGGAGCTTTTGAATCACATCGATCTTGGCCAGCAATTTTTTCTTGGTGTCCTCGATATCGCGAATCTTCGCGATTTGAATATCCAATTGTTTGATCTCCGTCTCCAATAGCCGATTACGCTGACTCTGATATTCTTTCAGTCCACCGATATACAGATGCACCGTGACCAATAGACCGATGGTTGCCAACACCGATAGCCCCATCGCCATCACAAAATCCTTTTGTTTTTGTTTGCGCAGTTCCTCGCGCCAGGGGAGTAAGTTAATTCTTGCCATCAGTCAAAACTCCTCAATGCCAGACCGCATGCGATCATCATCGCCGGCGCATCGTTGCTCAGCCCTTGCGGCCTCACCCTGTTAGATAACGACATGTTCACAAACGGATTGGCGATATAAGCCGGGACGCCAAGGCTTTGTTCGACCAATTTATCGACGCCGGCAATCGAGGCGCAGCCGCCCGCGAGAATGATGCTGTCGATGCCGCGGTTGGCGCTGGAGGATACGAAAAACTGGAGGGATCTGGCGATTTGCTGCACCATCGCCTTTTTAAAAGGCTCCAGCACATCCACCACATAATTGTCGGGCAAACCGCCCTGTCTTTTCGCGAGTCCGGCTTCTTCATAGGAAAGACCGTAGCGGCGCTGAATTTCATCGGTTAACTGCTTGCCGCCGAAACCTTGTTCGCGGGTATAGACCGTTCTTCCGTCATGCAGTACGTTCAACGCAACGACAGAGGCCCCGATGTCGGCAATCGCCACCGTTTTACCTTTGACCGAATCCTCGAACTGATCCGCGAGCAAGGCAAAGGCGTTTTCCATCGCAAACGCTTCGACATCAACAATCTTCGCCTTCAACCCGGCCTTGTTCAGGGCGGCGACACGATCATCGACATTTTCTTTTCTCGATGCCGCCAGCAGCACATCGACCAGTTCGGGATTCTTGTCATTGCTTCTTTGCACTTCGAAATCGAAATTGACCTCATCCAGCGCATAGGGCACGTATTGATCGGCTTCCATCATGATTTGCTCTTCCATTTCCTCATCGGACAAGGAAGCCGGCATCGTAATGATTTTGGTCATCACCGAGGAACCGGAAACCGCGACCGCGGCTTGTTTGAGCTTGGAACCGGATTGTTTGACCGCGGTTTTGATCGCGGTGGAGATAATATCCATATTGGCGATATTTTTATCGACCACCGCGTCTTTCGGCAAGGGGGTCACGGCATAGCTCTCGACCCGGTAGCGCGAGCCCGACTTGCTCAGTTCCAGCAATTTGATCGACGCCGTACTGATATCGATACCAAGAACCGCGCTCTGTTTCTGATTAAGCAAGCTCATGGCCTATCCTTTAAAATGTGAACATTAACGTCACTCATATATCGAAATGCCCGTATTCGTTGAATGCAACGGCCATTCAGGAATTCGTTCACGTCCCTGTCCGGCCCTAATTTCTTGGAAAAGTATAGTTGCGATTTTTAAATTGACCGGGAAAGCGCATGTTTTTATCGCTTGCCGGAAACCGCGGAGTTCATACTGCCGCAAGCTCTTCAATTGTTGTGGATATCGGCGGCATTTTCTGGGGGATGCATCACAGACTCGCCAAAGCCGCCAGCCATTTCAGGCTTTTTCGTGGCGTTTTGACGGCATGACCTTTCTGGGGCCAAGCATGGCGCGATCCTGGCGCGGTCATCCCAGCAAAGTCATTGGCCACCGTAAACACGGGGACTGCACATCGAGGATAAGCATCGAAGGTGAAACGAGAACACCGACCGACTCACGGCAAAGTGGCATGTGGTCAACAGGACAAGCGCGAAATCGCTAGAAAACGGAAGGGAAACGCGAAAGCAAATTCAAGCATGCGAAGAAGCAGCGCTCACGAAGGACAGATAGCGGCAGGATGATATTGCGGACACCCTTTCAGACCAATAGCGTCGTCGATGTATCCGCATCGCCTATCAGTTCGTCTGATCAAAGAAACGCGAAAGCCGTCGGATGACGAGTTATTGGCAACCGATACCGAACATTTCGGCCGGGCAAGGGGGAGAGCTGTGATTCGAGGATCGACAATGGGCGCGGCTTGCAAACGGGAGCAAACACCGGCTGAAGGAAACCCGATAGCGGGTCTAGGTTAGAAGCAAAAAAACCAACGAACTGGAAGAAACCTTACCCGCACGTAGCGGCGGTCTCTCCCTGTCATTTTTGAATATATCAATCGCCGTGACGAGAAAAAAGCCCGCGATTGTGGAAGCGAGCGGCGGAGATTCGCCAGCCCCCAAAAAAGATTCGGAAGTCCGGAACCCGCGATGCAATTCTTAGTGTAAAAATTGCAAACCGCCGGCGGAACTTATTTACCGTATTTTTTCCGGAACTTGTCGACGCGGCCCGCCGTATCGACAACGCGTTGTTTGCCGGTGTAAAAAGGGTGGCATGACGAGCACACTTCGATCAACAGGTCTTTGGAAAGAACCGAACCCGTGACAAACGTGTTGCCGCAGCCGCAAGTCACAGTAATTTGTTTATAGTTTGGATGAATTTCTGGTTTCATAACTTCACATTACCCGCGCGGGCCATATACCGGTTAAAAAGCCGACTATGATAAGGCTTCTATCGCGATTAAGCAACCTGTTTTGATGTGTTACGACTCCTACATTGCCGCCATGATCGGCCGCTCGCGGCTGATCAGCCAGATAACCAACGAAATCGCCGGCAGTCCGACCGCGGAGGCGTAGATAAAAAACGCATAATAGCCGTAATGGTCGACGACAAGTCCGGCAAAGCCGCCCAAAAACTGGGCGGGCAGGGTCATCAGGGAACTGAACAAGGCATATTGGGTTGCGGTATAGGCCTTGCTGGTCAAACTGGAAAGATAGGCGATAAAAACCGATGTCGCGAGCCCGCCGCTCAAGTTATCCGCGCTGATCACCGCCGCCAGCAAGATCTTGCTGGGCGCGCTCAATGCCAGCACCGCGAACAGCAGATTGGTCGCGACCACCATCACCGCGCCCAGCAGCAACGGCTTCATCAGGCCGTACCTGAGCACCAAGGCGCCGCCCATCGCCGCACCGGCAATCGTCATGAAAAAACCAAAAATCTTGCTGATTTCGGCGATGTCTTTTTTACTAAAACCCAGATCGAGATAAAACGGATTCGCCATCACCCCCATCGTGATGTCGCTCATTTTGTAAACCGCGATCAACAGCAGAATGATCAATCCGCTTTTGCCGTTGCGACTAAAAAATTCGACGAAAGGACTCAATACCGCGTCGGCGAAGCCGGCCAGCAGCCGTTGCCAGAGAGAGGCCCGCCTGGACACGCCCAGGGCGGATTCCAGCTGGCTTTCGACCTGGCACGCCGACTCGACCGGCCGATGCCCGGGTTCACGCAAACACAAGGTCGTCAACACGCCCACCGACATCGCCGCCGCCATCGCCAAATAAGCCGAACTCCAACTCGAATATTCGGCGATATAAAACGCGCCCGCGCCGGCGGCCAACAACGCAAGCCGATAACCCAACACATACGCCGCCGCCATCGCGCCCTGATAGCGCGCATCGGCGGTCTCGATCCGGAAGGCATCGATCACGACATCCTGGGTTGCCGAACAAAACGCCACGCCGGCCGCCAACACGGCGCAGAGCTGCAATTCGGTGTGGGCATCCAGGCCAGCCATTCCGACCAGCCCCAGCGCGATGCCAAGCTGCGCGAGCAGCATCCAGCTGCGCCGCTTGCCGAGAATTCGGGTCAGCAGCGGAATCGGCAGGCGGTCGATCACCGGCGCCCAGAAGACTTTGATCGAATAGATCACGCCGACCCAGCTGAAGAATCCGATCACGGTGCGTTCGATGCCTTCATCCCGAAGCCAGGCGGATAGGGTCGAAAACACCAACAGAAAAGGCAGGCCCGCGGAAAAACCGAGAAAAATCATGCTGACGACGCGCGGCTGCCGATAGATCGCAAAAGCGGTACGCCAGCTTTTTTCGGCTGTCACGAGACCTTACCAGGACAGACGCGCCGCACGCGGGGTGCGGCGCGGAAAGAGGCAATTAGCCATTGATCAGATAATGCACGACGATGCTGCCGACATAACCGGCCGCAATCGCGGGCGTCCACTTCAAATGACTGAAGAACGTGTACTTATGATTCGACTGCCCCATCAACGCCACCCCCGCCGCGGAACCGACCGACAGCAACGAACCGCCGACGCCGGCCGTCAAGGTGACCAGCAACCATTGGTACAGGCTCATGTCCAGGTTCATGTTCAATACCGCGAACATCACCGGGATGTTGTCGACGATCGCCGAAATCAAACCGACCAGAACGTTCGCGGTCGTTTGCCCCAGGCCGTCATACATCGCGCCCGACAACAGCTCGAGATAGCCGATATAACCCAATCCGCCGACCGCGAACACGACGCCAAAGAAGAACAGCAGCGTATCCCATTCGGCATGGCGCACCTTGTTAAAAATATCGAAACCCTCTTCGCCTTCGACGGTAAATTTCTTTTTGATCCGGTAGCCGTAGAGCATCAGCACCGACAAGCCGGCCATCATGCCCATGAACGGCGGCAAATGCAGAACCTGCTTGAAGCTGACCGCGGTCGCGATGGTCAACAGGAACATCACGCAAATCTGGATCGCGCCAGGCTTCAATTGCACGGCTTCCTCATCGGACGCTTGCGGCTGCTCGTCCGGCACCGCAAAATACATCACCGCGGCCGGAACTGCGTAGTTGACCGCCGAAGGAATGAACAGCTTGAAGAAGTCGAAAAACTCGGCATAACCCGCCTGCCAAACCATCAAGGTGGTAATATCGCCGAACGGACAGAACGCTCCGCCCGCATTCGCCGCAACCACCAAGTTCACGAAACCGATGCTGACGAATTTCGGGTTGTCCGCGCCGACCGCCATCACCACCGCGCCGACCAGCAAGGCGGCGGTCAGGTTATCGGCGACCGCGGACAGGAAGAACGTGATGACCCCGGTGATCAAGAACAGTTTCCGGTAGCCGAACTGCCGTCTGACCAACCAGGAACGCAGCGCCTCGAACACGTTACGCTCGGCCATCGAATTGATGTAAGTCATCGCGACCAACAGAAACAGCATCAACTCGGCATATTCTTTCAAGTTGTATTCAAACGCTTCGTGCATCGCATCGACCGAAACGCCGGCTTGCGACGCCAAAATGGCCGCATGCGACCAGATGATCGCGGACGCCAAAATGACCGGCTTGGATTTACGCAAATGCGTAAATTCCTCGGCCATCACAAAGCCATAGGCAATCAAGAAGATCAGCACGCAATAAATGCCGCGCTCGGTCCCGGTCAGCCCAAGGCTTTCAATACCGCCGGCCATCGCGAACTCTGGCACCAGCAGCGTCATCAACAAAACAAAAAGAAACCTCACAAAACCCCTCCCATTGATGATTTTTATTATCGAAAAATTAAATGATTAAGCCGTCTTCAACCCGATATACTATCACTTCGGAATAACCTTTGTCATTTTATGACGCAGCGTATATGATTATCCGTCGATATTCTGCGCTAAACCAGCAACCACCAACCACCTTATGTACCAGTACAACGAACAAGATCAGACCCTTGTCGAAGAAAGGGCTGCGCAATACCGGCGGCAAACCGAGGATTTTCTGAAGGGTGAACTGACCGAGGATCAATTCCGCGCCTTGCGCCTGCGCAACGGCTTGTATATCCAGACCCATGCGCCGATGCTCCGGATTGCGGTGCCCTACGGCCTGCTGAATTCCAAACAACTGCGCAAACTGGCGCACATCGCCCGCGAATTCGACAAAGGCTACTGCCATTTCACGACCCGGCAAAACGTCCAGTTCAACTGGCCGGAACTCGAACGCGTGCCGGACATCCTGGACGAACTGGCCAGCGTGCAAATGCATGCGATCCAGACCAGCGGCAACTGCATGCGCAATACCACCTCCGACCATTTGGCCGGCGTCGCGGTCGATGAACTCGAAGACCCGCGCCCGTACTGCGAAATCATCCGCCAATGGACGACCTTGCATCCCGAATTCGATTTTTTGCCGCGCAAGTTCAAGATTGCGGTCAGCGGCGCCCAACAGGACCGCGCGGCGACGCAATTGCACGACATCGGCGTGCATCTGGTCAAAAACGAACAAGGCGAAACCGGCTTCAGAATCCTGGTCGGCGGCGGCCTCGGCCGCACCCCGGTCATCGGCCAGGTGATTCGTCCGTTCCTGGAAAGAAAGCATCTGTTGTCCTATCTCGAAGCAATATTGCGGATTTACAATCTGTTCGGCCGCCGCGACAACAAATACAAGGCGCGGATCAAGATCCTGGTCAAGGAAACCGGTCTCGAAAAATTCAGCGAGCTGGTCGAGGCGGAATGGCAACAAATCAAGGACGGCAGGGAATTGAGCGATGAACGAATCGCCGAGATCAAGGCGCATTTCACGCCGCCGGCCTACGCCACCGATGCCGCGAAGGACCAAAGCCTCGCCGCGCGGTTGTCGGCCAATCCCGCCTTCGCCACCTGGTACAAATACAATACCGCCGCACACCGCACGCCCGGCTACCGCGCCGCGTTCATCTCGCTGAAAGCGCCCGATTCGCCGCCCGGCGACATGACCGATACGCAACTCGATGCGGTCGCCGATCTGGCCGATCGCTACAGTTTCGGAGAGATTCGCAGCACGCACCGGCAAAATCTGATTCTGGCCGACGTCCAACAAGCCGACCTGCTTAGCCTATGGCAGGCGCTGACGGACTTGAAACTGGCGACGCCGAACATCGGCACGGTCACCGACATCATCTGCTGCCCCGGCCTGGATTTCTGCTCACTGGCGAATGCCGGATCGATCGGTGTCGCGAAAGAAATCAACGAAGCGCTCGACGATCTCGACTATGTGCACGACATCGGCGACGTGAAGATCAACATGTCCGGCTGCATGAACGGCTGCGCGCATCAAAGCGTCGGCCATATCGGCATCCTCGGCGTCGACAAGAAGGGCTCGGAATGGTATCAGATCACCCTGGGCGGCTCTTCCGAGAACGAAGCGGCGATCGGCGAGCGCCTGGGGCCTGCGGTAGCCCGCGACGAAGTCACGCAGGCGATCACGACGATTCTGGATGTTTATGTCCAACAACGGCAGGAAGAAGAATCATTTTTGGACATGGTAAAACGTGTTGGCATTACCCCTTTCAAAGAACGAGTCTATGCAGATCATTAAAGACAAAGCCATTACCGAGGACACCTTCACCACGCTGGCCGATGACGCCGACTTGACGGGCGGCGACGTCAGCGTCTCGCTCGCGCGCTGGAAGCGCGAGCGCGAGCGCCTGATCGCGCATCCCGGCAAAGTGGGCGTGCGCCTCCAGGCGAGCGATGCGGCGGCCGACCTTACCGACGATCTGAGGCACATCGCCATGATCGCACTCGACTTCGCCGAATTCGCGGATGGACGCCTGTTTTCGCAGGCCTGGCTGCTGCGGGGCCGGTATCATTATCAGGGCGAGATTCGGGCGACCGGGCATTATCTGCTGGACCAGATTTTTTATCTGTCACGGGTCGGCGTCAACGCGTTTGCACCCGCCAAGGCCGAGCAATTGACGAGAATCCTCGCGAATCTGCACGATTTTTCGGTCAAATATCAGCCTTCGATCGTTTAGATCCCAAGCCGCCGCAACAAAAAAGCCTTGTCCGGTACAAGTCCTGGACAAGGCTTTTTTATGTCTGGCGAAAACCTTTCGGATTATTCAGCAAGACCGGCACTGCCACCCTCCCGAAAGCTCACGGCAAAAACCTCGGTTTTGCCGTGAGCCGTGCCGTCCGATCAGTGTTTCATGATCGTCAGGCCCTTCAACAAGGACAACGCTTCGAAGACCGGATAATCGCTGACTTCGAGCTTGTCTTCTTTCGGCTTCTCCTCGCCGGCTTTTGGCGTTTCAAGCTTCTTCTTGCCGTTTTCCAGATGGTGCGACAAGTCGGCTTCCTTGACCGGCGTAAAATCCGGTTTCTCGACCGATTCGAGCTTGACCGGAGACAGCGCGATGTCGGGTTCGATCCCTTCGGCCTGGATTGACCGGCCGGAAGGCGTATAGTAACGCGCGGTCGTCAGCTTGACCGCCGCGCCGTTGCTGGTCGGCAGAATCGTCTGCACCGAGCCCTTGCCGAAGGACTTCTCGCCCATGATCACCGCGCGTTTCTGATCCTGCAACGCACCGGCGACGATCTCGGATGCGGATGCGGAGCCGGCATTGATCAACACGACCATCGGCGCGCCACCTAGCAAGTCGTCGCCCGCCGCGGTGAAACGCATTTCGGAGTTTTCGATACGCCCTTTCGTATACACGATCAGACCGCTTTTCAGGAACGCGTCGCTGACTTCGACCGCCGCGTTCAAGACGCCGCCGGGATTGTTCCGCAGATCGAGCACCAGGCCCTTCAGCGAACCCGCATTGTCTTTTTTCAACTGCGCCAGGCTTTCGATCAGACTTTCGCCGGTGCCGGATTGAAAACTGCTAATCCGAACATAGCCGTAGCCCTTTTCGAGCAACTTGTTTTTCACGCTCTTGACCTTGATGATGTCGCGGGTCAGGGTGAATTTCAGCGGCGCTTCCTCGCCTTCCCGGACCACGGTCAGCTCGATCTTGCTGCCGGGTTCGCCGCGCATCGTCTTGACCGCCTCGACCAGACTCATGCCCTTGACCGGCTTGTCGTCGAGACGGATGATCAGGTCGCCGGTTTTTAGCCCGGCCCGTTGCGCCGGCGTATCGTCGATCGGCGAAACGACCTTGATGAAGCCGTTTTCCATCGTGACCTCGATGCCGAGGCCGCCAAACTGGCCGGTCGTGCCCTCTTTCAGCTCCTGGTATTCCTCGGGCACCAGATAGGCCGAATGCGGATCGAGTCCGCTCAGCATGCCGCGCACTGCGTCTTCCAGCAGCTTTTTGTCCGATACGGGCTCCACGTAATCACGCTTGATCCGTCCGAAAATTTCGGTGAATGTCCGTAGCTCATCAAAAGGCAAAGCTTCCGATTCGCTTTCCGTGTTGGCTTTGTTCAGTTCCGCCAGCACATTGCCGCCGATGCTGATGAATACGCCCAACATGATCCCTAAGGACAATATAAACAATGTCTTTTTTTTCTGCATGCGCGTTGCTACCCCAAATACTTGATTCCCAAATGTGTTTCCATTGCCCGGCTTACTTTTGAAGGCTTATCCGGGATACCATACCAAAGGATCAACCGGCTTGCCATTCTTGCGAATGCCGAAATATAAACCCGGCTGCGACCGTCCCCCGCTTTGCCCCGCGCCGGCGATCACCTCGCCCGCCTCGACCCAGTCGTCGACCTTTTTATAGAGGCTCTGATTAAAACCGTACAAGGTCATGAAGCCGTTGCCATGATCGAGAATGATCAATAAACCGTAGCCGGACAACCATTGCGAATACACGACCTTGCCGCGGGTCACCGCGCGCACGTCCGCGCCTTCCGGCGCCTCGATCAGAATGCCGTCCCAGAGACTCTGCATTCCCTTGGAGGCCGCTTTTCCCGAGACCGGCCACGGCAATTGGCCTTTCAGCCGCTCGAAATCCACCTGGGCCGCGGCCGATTTCTCGTCCACGCGCTGATCCTCGTTCGGAGACTGGCCACCTGCCGCGTCGGTTTCCGGCGCCAGTCCATCCAGCGACTGATTCTCCCATTTCGCCTGCGCGTCAATCAGCGCCTTCAGCTCATTCTCGCTGTCTTTCAGCCGATTGAGTTGCTGCTCGCCGGACGAATAGTCGTGCTCGATTTCGGCGAGCAACCGGTTGCGTTCATCCCGCAACAGTTCGAGCGCGTTTTGCTCCAGGCGGTTCTTCTCGACATCGTGCTCCATCAGCAGCGCTTCTTCGCGCTGCCGTTTTTCCAGTTCGGCCAATCCTGCGACCGACTTTTGCATCACCGCCAGTTTCTTCAGCCGCTGCCGGCGTAAATAATCGTGATAGACCACCATCCGGCTCGCTTTCGCCAAATCCCGGTGATTCAGAATCAGCTTCAATTTTCCGCTCCGACTCATCACGTAGTCGGCGCGCAGTTGCGCCGCCAGTGCCTTGTGATGCAAGGCGATCTCATCCTTTTGCAACGCGATGTCCTGGTGGATCAATTTCATCTGGCGGCGATTCTGCGCGATATCATCCTGCAGTTTTTTCAATGCCGCCGCGGTCTCGCCGTAACGGTTCTCGATATCGGCGAGTTGATCCGACACCGCTTCTTTCTGCAACAGCATCGACTGAATTTTTTTCTTGATCGTGGCGATGCCGGATTGCACCACGCCCAAGTCGCCCTTGAGCGTGACCCCTTCGGCAGCGCATTCCTTCGCCAGCACCCCCAACACGATGCAGGTTACAATCCTTGCCCGCATCTCTCGCTTAATGTGCGGTTAGCAAAGACCGCCCGGTCATTTCCACCGACTGCGGAATGCCCAGGATGGTCGGCGCGGGGTCGGACAGGCTGCCGCCATCCGCCAACGGCTTATCGCCGCAGGCATACGCCAGAGGCACTTGGCTCATCGCATGCGCGGCACGCGCCTGCCCGGTGTCGTCATTCCGCATCCGCTCGATAGTGCCGTGCGCGGCGGTCATCGGATAATCGTGTTGCAATTTTTGTCCCAGCAAGGTTTTTTTGCCGCCGCAATGGCATTGTAATCTTTTTCGAGCGCGTACCCGAAGCCATCGAGAAATAACAAAACCAAGGGCTTTGGCCGAACCAACATCTTCAAAATTTCTCCAGTCACCAACACAAAAAGCAGGATTTGAGCCGCCGTTAGCCCTACATGCGATACCGATGAGTCATTGTTTCAAATCCATTACCCCCAAGACGTAAAACTAATGTATCATAGCGCCATTTACTAGGCTTTCGTGCGTAAGGATTGCGCAAATCAGGGCTGCTAAACGACCATTATATTAATACACGTTGGCAATCCTTGTATAAAAATAATTCATTGCGACCACTTTTTTTCAAAAACAACAATAACCATTCGGAAGGTCGGATTCATGGATACGCTCAACAAACACACGATCTACGACGACAACGACATCAATCGGGCCGCGCGCTGCATCAAGGCGATGTCGCATCCTTTGCGGCTGAAGATATTGTGTGTCTTGGGCACCAACTCGGTCAGCGTGCAGGACATCGTTGACCAAGTCGGCACCTCGCAAAGCAATATATCCCAACATTTGGCCATCCTGCGTGAAAAAAATATTCTCGGCTCCAAAAAGGAAGCCAACCGGGTCTATTACTACATCGATGACAACCGGATGCTGCAACTGATCAACATGATGCGCGAAGTGTTCTGCTCGCGCCATTGATTTTATTTACACTTTATCCTTCATTTGTTTCAACCCACCCGCCATGCAACGTCTTTTCGAATTTATTTTTAACCACTACGTTTACTCGCTCGCCCTGGCGGTCGTCACTTATCTGTTGATTCAAGAGTTTTTCGACACCACTTTCAAAAAATTCAAACCGATTACGCCGATGCTCGCGGTCGCGAAAATGAACGAAAGCGACATCGACATCATCGACGTGCGCGAAGCGACCGAGTTTACGCAAGGCCACATCGAAAACGCGATCAATGCGCCGCTCAGCAAGCTGAACGAGAAATTACCGAAACTCGCCGGCGACAAAAAATCGCCGTTGCTGGTCGTCTGTCAAAATGGCACGCGTTCGCTGACCGCCGCCAAAACCCTGGCCAAGGCCGGATACGAACAGATCTTCGTGATCACCGGCGGCATGGACGCCTGGACCGAGGATTATAAACTGCCGATCGCCACGCAACGCAAGCAAAAAGCCAGCGCCTAGGCACGCCGATGCGGCCGTGGCATGGCCGCATCGACGCCCGCTATCAACGCGAGAACGGTTTTTTCCGTTCTCGCGGTTTTTAACGATGCCGTCATCAAGACGACGCACAATTCCAACCATCACCTATTGAACATTGATTAGAGCTATCATGGCCGAAGAACAACAAAACGCCGAAAAACAATTTGCAATCCAAAAAATCTACACAAAAGACCTGTCTTTTGAAACGCCGAACTCGCCAAAAATCTTCATGGAAAAATGGGAACCGGTGGTCGATTTCAACCTGAGCACCCGCGTCGAGACGGTCGAGCCAAACTTGTATGAAGTCGTGCTGACCAGCACGATCACGGTCAAAATCGCCAGTGCCACCGCCTATCTGGTCGAAGTGAATCAGGCCGGCATCTTTACGATCGCGGGCTTCACCGAGCAGGAAATGGGACCGATGCTCGGCAGTTTTTGCCCGAATGTGCTGTTTCCTTATGCCCGCGAAGTAGTATCCGACCTGATCACCAAAGGCGGCTTTCCGCAGTTGTTATTGGCGCCGGTCAATTTCGACGCCCTCTATGCCCAACATTTACAGAATGTGCAAAACCAGCCGCCCGCGAAGGAAAGCCTGAACTGAGCGATGACGGCAAGAAAAATCGGCATTCTGGGCGCGGGTTCCTGGGGCACCGCGCTCGCGCTGCAGGCGGCGAGAAACGGCGCCGAGGTCCTGCTCTGGGGCCATCATCACCAGCATGTCGCCGCCCTCGCCCACGACCGCGAAAACAAGCACTACCTGCCGGGCGCCGCGTTTCCTGAGCGCCTGGCGGTCACCGCCGACCTACAAGAAGTCAGCCGTTTCTCCGAATTGTTATTGATCGCGGTGCCGAGTCGCGCTTTCAAGGCGACCTTGGCGCAACTCAGGCCGCTGGCCGCGGACAACGTCAGAATTGCCTGGGCAACCAAAGGCTTCAACCCCGATGACGGTTGCCTGCTGCACGAACTGGTGACGACGCTGTTTTCCGCCGAGACGCCGGTTGCGGTGCTGTCGGGTCCGACCTTCGCGCATGAAGTCGCAGCCGAATTGCCGACCGCGATTACGATAGCCTCGCCCTACCCCATGTTCGCGAATGAGTTGACTCAGCTTTTCCACAGCAAGCGTTTTAGGACGTATACCAGCACCGACATCGTCGGCGTCGAAGTCGGCGGCGCGGTCAAAAACGTGATGGCGATCGCGGCGGGCATCGCCGACGGTTTGGGCTTCGGCGCCAATACCCGGGCGGCGCTGATCACGCGCGGACTGACCGAAATCATCCGACTCGGCCTACGTCTCGGCGGGCAGCAGGAAACCTTCATGGGCCTGGCCGGACTCGGCGATCTGATCCTGACCTGCACCGATAACCAGTCCCGGAACCGGCGTCTCGGCCTCGCGCTCGGCCGCGGCCAGGCATTGGAGCCCGCGATGCGCGAGATCGGCCAGGAAATTGAAGGCGTGCTCGCGGCGAAGGAAACTTATCTGCTCGCCAAAAAGCATGCGATCGAGATGCCGATCACCGAACAAGCGTATCACGTGTTGTATGAGGGATTATCACCGGTCATTGCGGTGCAGAACCTGTTATCGCGTGAGTTGAAAAGCGAATAAACCGGGAGGGCTGACGCCGCCCGCCCGCCCGGCGTCGGTTTTTTATTTAGCTGCCGTGGTAATAACCGCCAGGCGAAGCGCCATGCGCTTCCCTCGGCACCCCGACCGGCGGCTCCTGTTCCAGCGGCGGCAGCCGTTCATAGATCAGCATCGGTTCACCGTCGAGCGCGTGCAAGGCCTGATTCAAGGCTTTTTGATCGAAATCGGGCATTTCCTCGTTCGTGGCCTTGCGGATCAAGTCGAGCGCGACCGCATAGCGTTGATCCTGGCTCATTTCCTCGCCTTCCAGATCCGGATGCGCCTCGATGTACAAGGTATTGTCGAGCCAGCCGACCTTGATCGGCTGCTTGACGATATACACCGGCGTGCCGATCTCGGCGTGGCTGTACAGTTCTTGAATGTCTTCCGGATACATGCGCACGCAGCCGTGCGTGATCTGCATGCCGATACCGTAAATCTTGTCGATGTCGGTGCCGTGAATCCGGTAGTCGCCCGGCAGATTCAGATACAGCGCATAGGCGCCGAGCGGATTGTGCGGACCGGGCGGCACGACTTCGGGCAGCGGGTCGCCCATCGCGGCATGCTCGCGGCGAATCGATTCGGGCGGATGCCAGCTCGGGTCCTTGACCTTTTTGATCACCTTGGTTTTGCCGAGCGGCGTCTTCCAGTCCTGGCGGCCGATGCCGTGCGCAAACGACATCACCTGCCGGCCGCCGGGCGGATAATAATACATCCGGTATTCGGACAGATTCAGCGTGATGCCTTCGTGCGGCGTATCCGGCAGCACGCGCCGATTGGCGATGCGCACGATTTCGCCTTTTTTGACATGCCAGCGATCGACTTTCTGATTCAGGTGCACGATCTCCATTTGCCCCAGGCGGTAACGTAAAGCCACGTCCAGCAACGTTTCATCCTGTTCCGCATGGGTAAAAGCGGAAGGCTGAACGTATTCCATCACGACCGTGTCGCCATTGCTCGGTATGTCATAGGTGGTCGCAAACGCCGAGGCCGACGCCAACAGACAAAAGGTCAATACAGTATTAAGCGATCGAATTCTCATTACATTAATTCGCGAATATTAAAGAAATCTGGATATTATGAATAAAGCTAGGATTTTAAATCAAACCGGATAGTTCAGAATAGCTCCGAATATCGGATCTTGCGGGAAAAATCGTGTGAAACCGGTCATAAATGGGTGCTATTGTAACACACCGCCAGGATCTGTCAGGCCATTCCACCCGTTCAGCTCAGCCCATCGGGCGATGGACCGGATCGGCGCCGGAAATGAGCGCGGCGGCACCGCCACCCGGGAGTGATGGAGGAAGCCGCCGCCGAGTCAAACTATCGGTCATCGAATGACAGGCTGAGCGGACATGATCCGTCTCAGCCTATCCGGCCGCATCAACTCCGTAACGCCTTCAGCACCGCCTGCAGCCTGTCGTTCGCATCACCGAACAGCATCCGCGTATTTTCGAGCACGAACAGCGGATTGCCGACGCCCGCATAGCCGGAGGCCATGCTGCGTTTCATCGCGATCGTCAGATTGCCCTTCCAACACTCCAATACCGGCATGCCGGCGATCGGGCTATTCGGGTCGTCCAGCGCGGATGGATTGACGATGTCGTTCGCGCCGATCACCATCGTGATGTCGACATTCGGAAAGTCTTCGTTGATTTCGTCCATTTCATAGACGATGTCATACGGCACCTTCGCCTCGGCGAGCAGCACGTTCATGTGGCCGGGCATGCGCCCCGCGACCGGGTGGATGCCGAAACGGACTTTTTTGCCTTTGTCCCTGAGCAGTTTGGTGATTTCGTTGACCGTGTGCTGCGCCTGCGCGACCGCCATGCCATAGCCCGGAATGATCATGATGTTTTTCGCGGACAACAGCAGTTGCGCGGTTTCCTCCGCCTCGATCGGCTGCACGTCGCCTTCGACGACCGCCGCCTCGCCGCCGGCGCCGGTGCCGAAACCGCCCGCGATCACGCTGACAAAATTACGGTTCATCGCCCGGCACATGATATAACTCAGGATCGCGCCGCTGCTGCCGACCAGGGCGCCGGTCACGATCAGCAAATCATTGCTCAGCATGAAGCCGGTCGCGGCCGCGGCCCATCCGGAATAGCTGTTCAGCATCGACACCACGACCGGCATGTCCGCGCCGCCGATCGCCATCACCATGTGCACGCCGAAGGCGAGCGAAATCGCGGTCATCACCAAAAGCGGCACGGTGCCGCCACCATTTTCGGCCTGCTGCAGAAACAAATAACCGAAGTAAATCACCACGACCAAGAGACCCAAGTTCAGCCAGTGGCGGCCCGGCAACAACAGCGGTTTGCCGCTGATGCGTCCGCTCAGTTTGCCGAACGCAATCACCGAACCAGAGAAAGTCACCGCGCCGATCAAGATGCCAACATAGATTTCGACTTCGTGGATCGTTTTTTCGACGCCGGACAAGGCGCCGCCTTCATCCATGAAATTCGCGTAGCCGACCAGGACCGCCGCCAGACCGACCAGACTGTGCATGATCGCGACCAGCTCCGGCATTTGCGTCATCTCGACTTCTTTCGCGGCCTTGAAGCCGATCGCGCCGCCGAACAGCAAGGCGGCGATCAAAATCGCATAAGCGCTGACCAAGCCGCTCAACACGGTCGCGACGATCGCGATCGCCATGCCGAGCATGCCGTAATAATTGCCTCGGCGCGCGGTCTCCTGATTGCTGAGGCCGCTCAAACTCAAAATGAACAGAACCGTCGCGGCAATGTAAGACATTGTGACTAAACTTTGTGACATGTTTTTTCCTTATTATTTTCTGAACATTTCGAGCATGCGCCGGGTCACCCAAAAACCGCCCGCGATGTTGATCGAGGCGATCAGGATCGCGAGCCCCGCCAGCGAGCTGATCATGAGGCCGGGCGCGGAAACTTGCACCAACGCGCCGATCACGATGATGCCGCTGATCGCATTGGTCACGCTCATCAGCGGCGTATGCAGCGACGGCGTCACGTTCCAGATCACCTGATAGCCGACAAAGCAGGCCAACACGAACACGGTGAAATGCGACATGAACGACACCGGCGCGACCGAGCCGAGGCCATAAAGCGCGAGGCCACCCAGCAGCAGCGGAATGAAGGGGCGAACCGCGGCCGGAATCCAGCGATTATTCGCCTTGGCTTTTTCCGCCACACCGGGGTTGGCCGGCGCTTCGGTTTGCGGCGCGGGCGCGGCCGATAATTTCGGTGGCGGCGGTGGCCAGGTGATCTTGCCTGCCTTGATCACGGTGGCGCCGCGAATCACCTCATCGTCCATGTTCACGTTGAGCTCGCCGTTCTTTTCGGGGCTCAATTCGGTCAACAAATGCCGTAAATTGGTCGCATACAATTGGCTGGATTGATTCGCGAGCCGACTCGGGAGATTGGTATAGCCGATGATCGTGACGCCGTGCTTGACCACCACCTTGTCCTTCTCGGTCAGCGCACAATTGCCGCCCTGCTCGGCGGCCAGATCGACGATCACGCTGCCCGGCTTCATCGATTCGACCATGCCCTTCGTAATCAACTCCGGCGCCGGCTTGCCCGGAATTAACGCGGTCGTGATGATGATGTCAACTTCCATCGCCTGACGCGCGAACAAGGCCATTTCGGCCTCGATGAATTCCTTCGACATCGTCTTCGCGTAACCGCCGGTGCCGGCGCCTTCTTCCTTGAAATCGAGCATCAGGAATTCGGCGTCCATGCTCTCGATCTGTTCCTTCACTTCCGGGCGCGTGTCGAAGGCCCGGACGATCGCGCCCATGCCTTTGGCCGCGCCGATCGCGGCAAGGCCCGCCACGCCGGCGCCGATCACCAGTACTTTCGCGGGCGGAATCTTGCCGGCCGCGGTAATCTGGCCGGTGAAAAAGCGGCCGAAATGCTGCGCCGCCTCGATCACGGCCCGGTAACCCGCGATATTCGCCATCGAACTCAGCGCATCGAGCTTTTGCGCCCTGGACATTCTCGGCACGCTATCCATCGCCAGCACAGTCACCTGTTTGCCGGCCAGTTTCTGCATCAACGCCTCGTTTTGCGCGGGCCAGATGAAACTGATCAGGTGGCCACCTTCGCGCAGCAGATCGCTTTCGTCTATCGCCAATTCAGGGTGGCGCTCGGGCGCCCTGACCTTCATGACCACATCGGAACCCTGCCACAATGACTTCGCATCATCGACGATTTCGACTCCCGCTTCCTGATAAGCCTCGTCCGAAATGTTCGCACCCTGCCCCGCGCCTTTTTCGATACAAACCGAAAAACCCAGTTTCATGATTTGTTCGGCGGTCTCCGGCGTCAGCGCGACGCGCTTTTCGCCCTGATGAATTTCTTTTGGTACACCAATCTTCATAGAGTCTCCTGTAGATGGAAAAGACGAGCAGCTGAGTTTTGTGATTCAGTTTCAGTCTGAGCCGGCCAGCATAGAAGATTAGCTGGTGCATTTCAATAAAAACTTGGCCGCCGCCGGCAATGCCAATAACCCCATTAAATATCGGCTTGAAGGCATTCGCAGGCGACGCGGCCGTTCCTCAAATGGATAGCGAAAAAAACAGAAAATCAGCTAGACTGCAAGTATCCATCCGATCATCGAGACGCCGCCATGAAAATTCTGGTGATAGAAAAAAGTGAAGTCTGCCGCTTCATGCTGGATCAATGTCTGGCCTCGCTCGGCCATGTGTTTCACCACAGCGGCAGCGCGGATGAAGCACTGCAATTTTTCCGCTCCCATCCCGTCGATTTCGTTTTCATCGATCTGGATTTCGGCCGGGAGCGCACTCTCGACGCGATCAAAGCGCTCAGAGCGGAGCACCCTCACGCCTGGTTTCCTCTCGTGGCGCTCAGTTCGGAAGCGGATGACGAAACGTTCGCGACCGCAATACTCTCCGGCGTCGACGCGCTGCTGGCGAAACCGCTCAGCCGTCATCGCATCCTGATGCAGGTGATTGCGCTGGAAAGAATTTATATCGGCCGGCAGAGCCTCGAAGCCAAAAAAGACCTGATCGCCGCGAATCTGGCGCTGCTGAAGTTATCGATGTATGACGACATCACCGGCCTCGCGAACCGGCGCTACTTCGATGAAACCCTGAACAAGGAAATCAGACTGGCCAAACGCAACCGCCGCCCCTTGAGCCTCTTGATGTGTGAAATCGGCGCCACGGCCCAACCCCATCATGGGGAGAACAGAGAAACCGAAAACCGGCGACTGCGCGCGGTAGCTGCCGCGATCGCCTGCATTCCGTCAAGACCGACCGATTTTGTCTGCCGATACGGCGGCAACAGTTTCGCGGCGATCCTGCCGAATACCGATCAAGAAGGCGCGCAACATATCGCGGAAAGGATTCAGCACGCGGTCGACGCGGTCATTCAGGAGACCACGCTCGGCCAGACCCACGTGCCGCCGACTTTTCGCATCGGTTTGGCCACGCATGAAGGTCATACTCAGACGATGGCCGATTTGATTCACGCCGCGAGCGCTAAATTGACACTGAGCGGTGTGGAAACGGCATGACCTTTATTTGATTCTGGCTCCGATCAACTGAATCAATTGCTCGGCCAGCCGGCCCTTGTCGGTCATCGCCAGCGTTTTTTTGCCGCCCTTCCAATAGACTTCGAGCGCATTTTGTTCGCTGTCAAAGCCGCCCTGCGCCTGCCCGACCCAATTGGCCGCGATCATGTCCAGATTCTTGCGCGCCAGTTTGTCCAGCGCATACGCCTCCAGATCGGTCGTTTCGGCCGCGAAACCGACCGTAAAGGGGCGCCGGCTCAAGGTTGCGACGTCGGCGAGGATGTCCCGGGTCTTTTGCAGCGCCAGCATCACCTGTTCGCCCTGCTTCTTGATTTTTTCGGGCTGCCTCTCGGCCGGCGTGTAATCGGCGACCGCCGCCGCGCCGATGTAAATATCCGCGGCTGGCACCCTGGCGAGCACCGCGTCATACATTTCGGCGGCCGTTTCGACGCGAACCCGCTCGATTTGCCCCGGCGGCGGCAACTGCGTCGGCCCCGACACCAAGGTGACCGCAGCACCCGCGTTCCTGGCCGCTTCGGCCAGGGCGTAACCCATTCTGCCCGAGCTGCGGTTCGTGATGTAGCGCACCGGGTCCAGCGGTTCCCGTGTCGGGCCGGCGCTGATCAACACGCTCAAGCCTTTAAGGCAGAGATCGGCAGGCTCCCTGAACAGCGCGGCGCAGATCTCCTGCGGCTCCGACATGCGCCCGAAACCGGTTTCGCCGCAGGCCTGCTCCCCCTGGGCCGGGCCGATCAGCCGCACGCCATGCCGCCCCAAGGTCGCAACATTTTCCTGAGTCACCGGCTTCGCCCACATCGCCTGATTCATCGCCGGCGCGACATAGACCGGGCAAGTCGAGGCCAGATACAAGGTCGTCAATAGATCATCGGCGAAGCCATGACTCAATTTCGCGATCAGGTTGGCCGTGGCGGGCGCAATCACCATCACATCGGCCCAGCGCGCGAGGCTGATATGATCCATCGCGTTTTCGCTTTCGGCATCCAGTAGATCGCCATGCACCGCGTTGCCGGACAGGGCCTGGAACGTCAACGGGGTCACGAACTGGACGGCCGCCTTCGTCATCGCGACGCGCACCTCGGCGCCCTGTTTGCGCAGCAGCCGTACCAACTCCGCCGACTTGTAAGCGGCAATGCCGCCGCTGACGCCCACTAAAATTCGTTTCGCTTCGCTCATACCGAACAGGATTAAAAAGGCGCATTATGGCAAGGATGCGCGAATTCTTCTACGCTTAACGTCTAAGATATATCTTTTTTTACCAAACGAGAGGCTCGCGCATGGGGATCAAAGATTGGGCCGAGGAAGACCGCCCTCGGGAAAAACTGCTGCAGCGCGGCTCCGGCGCGCTGACCGACGCCGAACTGCTAGCAATCTTCTTGCGCACCGGCACGCCCGGCAAATCGGCGGTCGATCTGGCACGCGATCTGCTAAGTGATTTCGGCTCGCTGAAAGCCCTGCTCGACGCGGACCGCCAGCGTTTTTGCCGGGCGAACGGCCTCGGCGACGCCAAATACGCGCAGATGCAGGCGGTGATGGAGATGGCGCGGCGGCATTTCAAGGAAGTCCTGCAGCGCGGCAATGCCCTGACCAGCCCCGAGGCGACCCGCGCCTATTTGAGCGCGCAACTGCGCGGCTACAGCTACGAAGTCTTCGCCTGTCTGTTTCTGGATAACCAGCACCGGGTCATTCAACTGGAGGAACTGTTCAAGGGCACGATCGACGGCGCGGCGGTGTACCCCCGCGAAGTCGCGAAAAAAGCCCTGCATCACAACGCGGCGGCGGTGATCTTCGCGCATAACCATCCCTCCGGCATCGCCGAACCCAGTCAGGCGGACCGGCAGATCACCGATAAATTGAAACAGGCATTGTCCCTGTTCGATATTCGGGTGCTCGATCATTTCATCATCGGCGACGGCATGCCTTATTCGTTCGCGGAGCATGGCTTGATTTAAGGAAACCCTGCCCAAGAAAGCACCGGCCTGGGCGCTTGGCCTGATTAATCTATGCACAAGGCCGCATGATTTTCAATTGTAGAAAGCCCGGACGCATCGTATCATGTGTCCGGCTTCACGTTTTTCGCCGGCGGCAGGCCCGAACGGTAATCCCTGCATCGGCATCCGATTGGCCGTTTCCCGCGTATATCTTCAGTGCAGAGAATACTCTTGCCTGCGACTGTTGCCGCCATCGTCTCGATTCCGAAAATCCTGGGTACGGAGATCAGAATGATCCTCAAAAAACTGCTGAGCTTTATCTTCTTGCTGTCGCTGCCCCTTGCCGCCGAGGCCCACGCGCCGGGCCCTGACATCAGCGGTTGGCACCATGGCTTCAGTCATCCGCTACACGGCTGGGACCATCTCTTAACGATGATCGCGGTCGGCATGTGGGCGGCGCAGCAGCGCGGGCGGGCCGTCTGGCTGCTGCCGTTGGCCTTCGTCGGCGTGATGAGCCTCGGCGGTCTGGCCGGGGTCGCGGGCGCGGCGGCGCCGGCAGCCGAAATGATGATTCTGCTGTCGGTGCCGGTCTTCGCCGTCCTGGTGATCCGCCGGCTGCGCTTTCGTGTCCTGACCAGCCTCGCCATCGTCGGTTTTTTCGCCTTCTTCCACGGCTTCGCGCACGGGCAGGAAATGCCCGCCTCGGCCAGTCTCTTGTCATTCGCCTTGGGTTTCATGCTGGCGACTTTGCTGCTGCACGGCGTCGGCATCGTCGCGGTGCGCCTGTTTCTCTTCGCTCTTGCCTGCCTGTTCGGCGCCGCCCATGCGGACCCGCTCCCGAAGGATGCTTCGGCCGAGGCCGAAGCATCGTCCGAAAAAGAGGAAGACGTACGCCTGCCGGAGATCGAGGTGGTCGAACGCAGCGATTCGCAGGTCGGCATTGCGGGCAGCGCTTCCGAAGGCAATATCGGTCAGGCGCAGCTCAAATTGCGCCCGATCTTCCGCCCCGGCGAAGTGCTCGAAACCGTGCCGGGCCTGATCGTCTCGCAGCACAGCGGCGAGGGCAAGGCCAATCAGTATTTCCTGCGCGGTTTCAACCTCGACCACGGCACCGATTTTCTGACCCAGATCGACGGTGTCCCGGTCAACATGGTGTCGCATGCGCACGGCCAGGGCTGGACCGACACCGGCTTTCTGATCCCCGAACTGATCCACACCCTCGGTTACCAAAAAGGCGTCTATTACGCGGAAAACGGCGATTTTTCGAGCGCCGGCGCGGCCAATATCCAGTATTTCAATACCCTGCCCGCCGGCATCGTCAAGTTCACCGGCGGCAGCTTCGACTACTATCGCGGACTGGTCGCCGATTCGGTCAAGATCGGCGGCGGCAATCTGTTGTATGCGGTCGAAGGCAATTACAACGACGGTCCCTGGCAGAACGGCAATCATTTCAGCAAGGGCAACGCGGTGTTACGCTACAGCCGGGAACAGGGCGACTGGGGCTGGAGCGCGACGGCGATGGCCTACGGCGCGGACTGGAACTCGACCGACCAAATCCCCCGGCGTGCGGTCGATGCCGGCCGACTCGACCGCTTCGGCCTGATCGATCCGACCGACGGCGGCCGCAGCCGCCGTTTCAGCCTGACCACCGAATGGCACCGGCAGTCCGATCACAGCGCAACCCGGGTGATGGCTTACGGCGTGTATTCGCTGCTCGATCTGTACTCGAATTTCACTTATTTCCTGGACGATCCGGTGCGCGGCGATCAGTTCGCGCAACCGGACCGGCGCTGGCAGAGCGGCCTGAAAGCCGCGCATACGCGCTATCATCAAATAGGCGGCAGGGAGTCGGAAACGACGCTGGGTCTGCAATTCCGCAACGACCTGATCGACAACGGCCTGCTCTTAACCGAAAAACGTCAGCGCTACGGCGCCGTGCGCGAAGACCATGTCTTGCAGAGCAGCCTCAGTCCCTATGCCGAGAACAAGACGCAATGGAATGCCTGGCTGCGCAGCAATGTCGGCGTTCGCTTCGACGGTTTTCGCTTCGACGTGAACAGCGATCGCCAGGAGAATTCCGGCCATCGCCTGGACGGGCTGATCAGCCCGAAAGGCGGCATCGTGCTGGGGCCGTGGGCGAAATCGGAGATATATTTGAACGGCGGCCTCGGCTTCCACAGCAATGACGCGCGCGGCATCAATACCCGCGTCGATCCGAAAAGCGGCGACACGGTCAAACGCGCCGATCCGCTGGTGCGCACCTACGGCGCCGAAATCGGCGCGCGCACGGCCAGGCTCGACGGCCTGCAAAGCACCTTGTCGCTCTGGTGGCTGGACATCGACTCCGAACTGGTCTTCGTCGGCGATGCCGGCACCACCGAAGCCGGGCGTCCGAGTCGGCGTTACGGCATCGAGTTGGCGAACTATTACACGCCGACCGACTGGCTGACCTTCGACGCGGATTTCAGTTTTTCGAAGGCCCGTTTCCGCGACAACGAAATCGATGCCGAAAGCGGCTTGCCGGTCGGCAAACACATTCCGGGGTCGGTCGAAACGGTGATCGCGGCCGGCGCGACCGTGCATGACCTGCGCGGCTTTTTCGGCGGGCTACGCCTGCGCTATTTCGGTCCCAGGGCGCTGATCGAGGACAACAACCAGCGCTCGAAGGAGACCGTTCTGCTGTCGGCCAATCTCGGTTACCAGATTAACAAACACCTAACGCTTATGGCGGAAGCCTTCAATTTGCTGAACCGGAAGGACAGCGGCATCGACTATTTCTATACGTCCAGACTGCCGGGAGAGCCTAGCGCGGGCATCGATGACATCCATTTTCACCCGGTCGAGCCGATCGGTTTTCGGCTCGGCTTTACCGCGAATTTCTGACCTTGAGTCGTGGTTTGATTAAGGATAGGACCAACAACTTCCCTACAGTCGCCACAGACCTGCCAGGTTTTAACAACCTGGCAGGTCTTCGAACGGTAAGTTGTTTCTAGCGAAACCCTAAGGCCGCTCGCGGACTTGCCGCCAGGCCGGATGCGCTTCCAAGAGGGACAAGGCCGATTCCAGCAGGGTGATGCCGGGCTCCATCCGATGCCAGGTCGATGCCCCGGACGGATGCGGCAGCGGAATCGCCTCGGCTTGATGGCCGTGAAAATTGACCGCATGCAACTTGCCGATCACTTCATTCAACTTTTTGACTTCGAGTAACTGGCTGATCGCGAGCTTGCCGACCGGCAGGATCAACGCGGGCTTCAAGAGCTCGATCTCGGCCCGCAGCCAGCCCACGCAATTGCCGATTTCATCAGGACTCGGCACCCGATCGCCGCCCTTCGGATTCTTACCCGGAAAACAGCGACACACCGCGGCCATGTACACGCGGCTTCTGAAGGTTTCCTCGTCCAACCCGATTCGTTCGAACCATTTGAACAGCGTCTTGCCGGCGGTCCAGGCGAACGGCTTGCCGAAACCGCCTTCCTTGTCGCCGGGCGCCTGACCGATCAACAGGATTGGCGAAAACACCGGGCTGCCACTGACCACCGGGCCGATCATCAGCGGGCATTTTTTACAGTCCGCGAGCGCTTCCCGATGCGCACGCATCGCTTGTTCATGCATCGACATCCGTTACAGCTCGATGTCGATGCCGACCGGGCAATGATCGGAGCCTAGGATGTCCGGCAGAATGAAGGCCTGTTTGACCTTGTCGATCAGCGCCTGGCTGGTCAACATGTAATCGATCCGCCAACCGATGTTCTTGCCGCGGGCACCGGCGCGAAAACTCCACCAACTGTAGGCGACCGTATCCGGATGCTGATGCCGGAAGGTATCGACGAAGCCCGCGTCGATGAAGCGGCTGAAACCGTCGATCTCGACCTGCGTGTAACCGGCCGATTTGTTGTAATTCGCCTTCGGCCGCGCAATGTCGATCTCGTGGTGCGCGACATTGAAATCGCCGCAGACGATCACCGGCTTCCGGCTTTGCAGTTTCTGTAAGTAAGCCAGGAATTCCGCATCCCAGGTCTGCCGGTAATCAAGACGCACCAGTTCCTGCCCCGCATTCGGCACATACACGTTGACCAGATAAAACGGCTCGAATTCGGCGGCCTGCACCCTGCCCTCGCGGTCGTGCTCGTCGATGCCAATGTCATTGACGACCGCGAGCGGAGGCGTGCGAGAAAGCAAGGATACCCCCGAATAGCCCTTGCGTTCGGCCGAGTTCGAATACAGATGGTAGCGGTCGATGCCGGCCAGCGCCGTCTCGATCTGATCGACCTGCGCCTTGGTTTCCTGCAGCAGGATGCAGTCCGCGTCGAGCTTCGCGAGCGTTTCGGCAAAGCCCTTGCCCTGCACCGCGCGGATGCCGTTGACGTTCCAGGAAATGATTTTCATTGCGTCAGGCGGACTTCGGCTTCCTTGTACTTGGCCGCGCAATAGCTCGCGACCTCGGCAGGCAATGACGGCCCCGGCGCGGTCTTGTTCCAATCGAGCGTTTCGAGGTAATCGCGCACATATTGCTTATCGAAGCTCGGCGGGCTGATGCCGACCCGGTATTGGTCGGCCGGCCAGAAGCGGGACGAATCCGGCGTCAGGATCTCATCGATCAGATACAGCGTGCCGTCCGCATCGACGCCGAATTCGAACTTGGTGTCGGCAATGATGATGCCGCGCTCTTGCGCATAGGCGGCGGCTTCCTTATACAGTTTGAGGCTGGCTTCCCGCACCTGGTTGGCCAGGTCTTCGCCGATCAATTCGACTGTTTTCGCAAAGCTCACGTTCTCGTCGTGATCGCCGACTTCGGCCTTGGTCGATGGCGTATAGATCGGCTCGGGCAATTGCTGGGCCTGCTGCAGGCCTTCGGGCAACCGAATGCCGCAGACCGCGCCGGTTTTTTGATAATCCTTCCAGCCGGAGCCGATCAGATAGCCGCGCACGATCGCCTCGACCGGCAACGGCTTCAGCTTCTTCACGACGATCGAACGGCCTTCGACCGGCGCGCGTTCGGCCGGGTCCGGAAGGACCTGTTCCAGCGGCATATCGACCAGATGGTTAGGAATCACATGGCTCATTTTCGCAAACCAGAAGTTCGAAATCTGCGTCAACACCCGCCCCTTACCCGGAATCGGATCGGGCAGAATCACGTCGAAGGCGGACAACCGGTCGGTCGTCACGATCAGCATGTGCCGGTCGTCGATGTCGTAAATATCGCGCACCTTGCCGCGCGCACGGAGTTTTAAGGAAGTCAGTGCCGATTGGTACAGCGCGAGCCTCGCTGAAGAATTCAAATCGGTACATTTTAGCATTATTTTGCGAGGCATGGGATCACCGCGGGCCGGCGATCGCCAACCCGCCGCGATGAAGGATACTGCCTTGAACGCTTCCCCTTCTTGCAAGCCGTTTATGCTGCCAAAGTCTATCCCCCAGACCCCACGTCCCGGCATCTCCCGGTCCCCCCGCGCATTAACGGTGAAGGTCGCACCAAAGTGAGCCACGACCTTTTAACTTTAACGAGTTGTGCTACGCTTCATATCGATTAGTTAAAATATACTAACTAATTGAATTAGATTTTTTGTTAGATATGCAAGTTATTTATTACCGATGTTATTTATCGTGCAAATAGACTTATTTGTCAATGGCGCCCTTTTCCAGAAAAACTGGAGCGAGATTTAAAAACATCCGATAAGCACTTGTATTGTTAATAATTTTCAAACACAAGAGATATTTTTATTACTATGAAAAAAATCAAAACAACTCTAAAAAAAGAGCGTTTTAGCGTTAAATCACTGACGCTCATAGGCTCGCTGGCCACCTTGGCCGCCTCACCGATCGCGTTCGGTGATCCCACCTTGGTGGCGGACACCTACGTCAAAGCCGGCCTCACCAAGAATTTCGGCATCAAAAATACGCTTTTGATCGCGAACGGCAAATCGGTATTCAACACCTATCTCAAATTCGATCTGAATAAATCCACACCCGCCGGCGCAACCGTATCCAAGGCGATGTTGAAGGTATTTGTCACCGGCATCAAAAAGAACACGGCCGGCAAATTGAAGGTATATAAATTATCCCTACAGGAAGCGGATCTTGGCTGGCTCGAAACGACTGTCGGCAATCTCATCTTGCCTACCCTCGGCGATGAAATCATCCAGACGCCGGATGTCGCTCCCCAGCTAATCAACCAATGGCTGGAATTCGACGTCACCCCGTATGTCCAGGACGCCATCGACGCGGGCGCAACGCAGATAGGGTTTGCGCTCAAGGGCACAGACTCGCTGAATATTAAACTGGAAAGCAAAGAAAGCAAGGCCTCCGGCCATGCGGCGGTCTTGAATGTCGACTATGCCACCAGCGGGCAAGGTGCAACCGGAGCCACAGGCGCGACGGGAGCGACGGGAGCGACCGGCCCCGCCGGCGGGCAAGGCTTGCAAGGCTTGCAAGGGCTTCAAGGCGCGATAGGCCTTACCGGTGCGATCGGACTGACAGGAGCGACGGGCGCGACAGGTCCACAGGGTTTACAAGGCCTTACAGGGCTGATTGGAGCGACAGGCGCAACAGGCCCGCAAGGTTTGCAAGGCCTTACGGGTGCGATTGGACTTACCGGAGCAACAGGCCCGCAAGGTTTGCAAGGCCTTACGGGTGCGATTGGGCTTACCGGAGCAACAGGCCCGCAAGGTTTGCAAGGCCTTACGGGTGCGATTGGGCTTACCGGAGCAACAGGTCCGCAAGGTTTACAAGGCCTGACAGGTGCGATTGGGCTTACCGGCGCGACGGGCCCGCAAGGCTTACAAGGACTCATAGGCCCCACCGGTCCCGCCGGTCAAGTGGCGGCCACCGTGGTTAAAACGGTCACCCAGGCCGCCCCCCTGACCGGACAACTGCTCAGCGTGGCTTGCGATGCGGGTCAGACCCTGGTCGGCGGCGGCGTTAACGCGCCGAACCTTGCGAACGTACTGCCTTTGAACAACGCACCGGTGCTGGACGTAGTGACCGGCTTGCCGATCGGCTGGCAGGGTTCGTTTGGCCTGTTGAATACCAACGTGACACAAAGCGTGCTGAGTTTGTTAACCTCTTTATTGGGTAGTGTAATCGGTACCGTGGGCGGTATTGTCCCGGGTGCGGTTCTGCCGACCGCGACCTACAGCGTCTACGCGGTGTGCGCGCAAGCGGCCCCGTAATCAGTCCTAGCGGCGGCGGATGAGTAGGATCATCCGCCGTCTTCTCGGCGAAAAATCTTTTGCATCGTTTCCACACTTTGGTGTGGGGGCGATGTGGAGGTTTTTTTCCCCCCAAGATGCCCAGTTTCTAGGCGTGATCCCGATCGGCGATCCGCCGTCACGGTTTTCCAGCCGGCGTGGTCCTCTTGTCACGCCTTCGCAAAGACGAATCAATCAGCCCGAGCCCCCGCCGCCCGGCGTTTCGATCTGAAATTGATCCCCCTCGAAGAGTTCGGTTTCGGCGCAACCCGGAAGTATTTCGACCCGGCCCTCGGCGCGGATGACTTTATTCATCCCAGGTTTTCCAGACTGACCGCCATCGAGGCCGAAGGGTGGAATGTTACGGTGATTCGAAAGAATGCCGGCCCGCATCGACTGCAAGAATTGAATCCGGCGCAGCACGCCGTCGCCCCTCGCCGCCGCTGTGCGCAAGCCGCGCGATAATTTTACGCCCCTGCCATCGCAGTCCGTTGCATTGGAACTTAATTGATAAAATCGCATCCCCCCTGTGTCTTGCGCGGTTTACGACATGCCCTCCCATTGCTCACCAATTTCAACGCCGATGATCATTCAAAGCACATTCAAACCGGCCTGGTGGTTAAAGAACACCCACCTGCAAACGATCTACCCCGCCTTCTTTCGGATGATACGGCCGCCCGCATCGCTAAGAAGGGAAAGACTAAACACGCCGGATAACGATTTTCTCGACATCGATCACTGCGGCGAAGCCGGACAGCCGATCGTGATCTTGCTGCACGGCCTGACCGGCAGTTCGGCATCCGGCTACATCAAAGGCTTGCAGCACACGCTCGCGAAACTCGGGCTGCGCACCGCCGCATTGAACTTTCGCGGCTGCAGCGGCGAATCGAACCGCCTGGCGCGCTGCTATCACTCCGGGGAAACCGAGGACATTCATTTCCTATACCAAACCCTGCGCGCACGCGAACCGGAAACCCCGATCGCCGCGATCGGTTTTTCGTTGGGCGGCAATGTGCTGTTGAAATGGCTCGGCGAACAGGGCGCCCGTCTTGACCTGTTCGCCGCGATCGCGGTGTCGGTGCCGCTGATGCTGAATATCTGCGCCAGCAAACTCGATCGCGGCTTTTCGAAACTCTACCGCAAGCACCTGCTCGACGAACTGAAGCAGTATGTGCGCTTGAAACTGCGGCACCTTGAAACATTGGGAATCGAGGAAGAAGCCGAAAAAATCAGGCAACTCGGCAATTTGGCCGAGATCGACTCGTTCTGGCAATACGATGACGTCGTCGTCGCGAAACTGCACGGCTACCGGGATGTGCACGACTACTATCAGCGCTCCAGCTCGCGCCAGTTTCTCCAATCGATCAGCGTGCCGACCCTGGTCATCCAGGCCACCGACGACCCCTTCATGACCGTCGAAGTGCTGCCCGAAGCGCATGAACTGTCGCCCGCCGTGTACCTGGAAATCGCGCGAGGCGGCGGCCACGTCGGCTTCGTGACCGGCGCCTACCCTTTCCGCCCCCGCTACTGGCTGGAACAAAGAATCCCGGAGTTTTTATTGCAGCATATCCGATCCGGCAAAAATCAGTCCGTCGATGGCACGGCCTGATCTTCAAACAAGGCATCATCGATGCAAATTTTATTCACGAGGGGCTTAAAAAAACCTGCTGGCTATGATTTAATATGCAGCTCTTCAAAACCTCATGCCAAGCCGGTGTAGCTCAGTTGGTAGAGCAGCGCATTCGTAATGCGAAGGTCGTAGGTTCGACTCCTATCATCGGCACCACTTTAGTGAAAATGCAATCGCGACGGTCTGTTTTCAATTTATCGGCGAGGCGCTTTTATTGCCACGGCATTCACCTTGACTCGTTAATGATGCAACATTCATCAGGAATCTCACCATGAAACATGCTTGGCCCGTCCTGATTGCTCTTGCGATTGCTTGGTTTAGCCCTGATGTCTTCGCCCTTCAAAAAAAGGATATAAAGACGATCGAAAGGTACATTTCACGCCAAGCCAAACAAGAGCACGGTAAGGTGCACAAAGAGGCGCGGAAGTTTATCGCCGGCGACATGAATCGCGATGGCGTGGCGGACGTGGCGGTACTCTACACGATTGAGAGCCAGGGAGGCAGCGACAATTACCTGCAATACTTGGCGCTATTCCTTCGTCGCCATGGTAAGCTTGTGCCGTTGACGCACGCCGAGGTTGGCGGGAAATTGGTTCGCTCGGTCGAAGGCGGCGAGGTGGATAACAACAGTATCCATCTCGATACCTTGACCTATGACGAGGACGACCCGGCATGCTGCCCGAGCATCAAGGGAACAACCCGGTATGTGATTGTCGGGAAATCCCTGCGCGAGCAAGAGTGAGGCCGTATCGTGCGCGGCATTTTCGGGTTCCCACGGCGCGCGGGAACCCGAAAACCAGCGGGATGATTTAAATTTACGTGTTACCGTCCCTGCATTATTTTATCTTTTTATAGTTTTCCTCACTTTCGCGCATCACTTTTTGGCCTTCCTCGGTCATGCGCCTGCCCTCATCGATTTTGCTTTGCCCTTCAGCGACCAACGCATTGCCGCGATCGACCAGTTGCTTGCCCTGTTTCCATCGATCGCCCAAGCTGGCGATGCCTTGACTTTCGCGGATCATTTCTTCTCCAGAAAGGATCGGCGCGGGCGCCGGCTCGGGATTCGAAGCGCAACCGCTCAGGACGATAAGGAGACTCGCGATCGTTAGATGCGCTCGGATAGTGAAATGATTTTGCATGATCAGTTACTCTTGCAGGTTATGGCTTAGAAAATGGCCGTTCATTTTACAAAAAAAGCGGTGTTTTTGCAGAGTCGATTGCGCGATGCGGGCTGATTTCATGCTTCCCACGTGGCGTGGGAAGCCTAGGCAGTTGAGTGGCGGCCTGCCTCAGGTTCGGAGCCAATAGGTCTTGTGGAGGCTGAAGCGATAACGCATTGCCCTCGGCAAATTCGAATGCAGTGCGCCCAACTTGAATCCAAGCCATTTCAACCCTGTTCGCAGCAGCGCTGACGGAATCAGCCAGGGCGCGTGTGCGGTCAGATAGCGGATTTCCGAGATCACAAAACGTAAGCCCTCGCCGGAGGCGCCGCCAAAGGTCTGTTGCAGCCAGCGGAAGTGCGCGTGAAACACGCCGATATCGAAGTAACGCTTGAATTCATCGATAAAACCATAGTCGTGCGAGTGGTGCACCTGGGCCTCCGCGCAATAGCCGATTTTCCAGCCGTTCATCACCATCTGGGCGGCGACGAAGGTGTCTTCATTCATGATCGTATCGACCGGAAAACCGCCGACCTGCATCAGCGCGCCGCGCCGATAGGCGGAAAAGGAATTGGAGATGAAGACGGTTTTAATGCCAAAACGTTGGCGATCCGCCAGGCTGCGCATCTGGCTTTCGGCCGGATAATTGAAAAGGCGGGCATGCGCGCCGATCGGCCCTGCGTTCCGGTGCGGCAATTGGCGTCCATAGACGGCGCCGACTTTCTCGTCCGCAAACATGGCGACCAGCTTGGCGATCGCATCGGGGTTGGCCAACAAGGCATCCTGGGTCAAAAAAACGATGATGTCCGCCTCCGATAACGTGTTCACGCCGGACTGACGGGTGCCGCCGTGGTTAAATTCCGCCTTCGCGATCACCTGCACGTCAAAGCCCTGGGCTCTCGCCATCGCGGCGGTGTCGTCACGGGACGACGAGTCGATCACCAACACATCATCCGGTTTTCGGGTCTGCGCGGCGAAGGCTTGCAGCCAGACCTGCCAAAGCTGGCCCGCATTCAGCGTCGGGACGATCAGGCCGACTTTATTCATAAGATGAACCTTCCTTGAGCGCTTCCGGCAGCTCGACCGGATCGGATTGCGTCAATACCCGCCAGACCTGATCGCCCAGTTTGACCGGATCGAGCTGCTGCTCGACATACTGCCGGCCGTTGGCCGACATTCGTTGCCATTCCGATCTTTCCAGCGCCTGCGCTTTCCATAGCGCGCCGCACACCGAGGCCACGTTGCGTTCGAACACGAAGCCTGCCCCCAGTGCTTGCAGATGGTCCCAGGCCAGACCTTTGGCGACCAGCACCGGCCGCCCCATCGCCATCGCCTCGGCGACCACGTTGCCGAAGTTTTCGCGCATGCCACCGGCCTCTTCCAGCCCCGAAGGCAGCACCAGGAAATGACTGGATGCCAACAGTTTCATCACGTCACCCCGCTGCAGATAACCGGTGTAGCGGATCGCGCCCTGCGCCTGTTCAAGCAACGTCTGAAACTCTTCGAAATAGGCGCCGTCGACGCTGCGCCCGGCAATGACCAGGCGATCATTGGGCCGGCGCACCTTCAGCCATGCCTTGATAAAGGCATTGATGCCTTTTTCCTGCTGCACGTGCCCCAGAAAGCAAATCTGCATGCCTTCGCCGGCAGGATAGCCGGCGACTGGAAACTCGCGGCTGTCGATGCCGTTCGGCACCCGCAGGATACGGGCTTCCTGGCCGAGCACGGCACGCACGCCTTCGGACTCGGTGTCGCTGGTGCAATGCACCGCGATCGCCCGGCGCAAGGTGGGAAAAGTCAGCCCGCGATAATACAGCCACTTGTGCGGTTTGTGGCGGCGTATCAGCGCGACATGCTCGGGCATCAGCCCGCCATGCACGGCCACCATGAACGGCCGGCGCAGCAGGCAGCAAAAAATGGCCGCCAAGGTGGACGGCCAGGTCGCGATACCGTGGATATAGACCACCGGCGACCGCAGGCATAAACTGAACAGCTTCGGTATGGCGCCCAGGCCGAAGCCCCAGCGTCTGAAACCGTAGCAGGAATAAAGCTGAATCTCGACCCGAGCGCCGAGTTTGACCTGTTCTACCCGCAACGGGCCGTCGAGCGACTCGTCCGAGGAGACCACCGTCATTTGATGGCCGCGCTCGGCCCAGGCCTTGGTCAGCACACTGGCGGTGACCGATACCCCGCCGTAGCCTTTCGCGGGGGGAATATGTGTCGTAACGATACCTACTTCCATTCTATTTCCTGTCTCTGATGCCGTGATCAAAAAAATCAACCTTCATACGCCAGAAAGCCGCGCCAAATGCCGACAAGGTTGTAAAACGAATACGCCAGCTTTTTCGGGTTCAATGACACCAGGGCCAGCAGCATTTTCAGCAAGGGCGCGACCACCATCTTGCGCGCGATGTAATACAGCATGAAGAGATCCTTTTGCTTGGTGAATTTTCGGATATAGGCCCCAACGCCGGTCGAATACATCAACATTCTGCCGGTCCCGAGCTTGTAGTGATCCTTGTCCGGGTGATAAATTTTGATGCCCGGCGTATAGAACGCGGTACTGCCGGTTCGCAACAGGCGGTACAACAGCTCGAAGCCCTCGCCGCCGGAATATTTCGAACCAATCCCGAAGTCACAGTCCAGATGGAATTGCCGCCGATCCAAGCGGCTCAGATCGAAAAACTGGGTAAACTCGACCCCCATCATCTGAAAGCGGGAAAAATATCGAGCCTTGGGACTGTTCACGCCGATACTGAAACGGCTCGACGAAAAATCGTACGAACCCGCGACCAGGATCGAGAGTTCCTTGCGCCGCGTAAACTCGGCGACGACTTTCTCCAGCACATCCTTGTCATAGGTACAATCGTCATCCGGAAAGGCGATGATTCTGCCTTCGGCCAGACCGATGCCGTAGTCCCTGGCTCTGGCGTTGCCGGTAAAATCCACTTTCACATGCCTCACGTCCAGCCAACTGCTGAGCGACTCGACGATCGTGTCGATTTTTCCGTCCTTGTTCTGATCGATGATGATCAACTCAAAGTTTTTATAGGTCTGCTCCAGCAAGGATTTCAGGAAATCCCCGACCTCGATGTCCCTGCCGAGCGTGGCCAATACGAGCGAAATTTTCATCGTCTTCACCCTGCTTGCACGCCGGCCTTCGCCTGCATATAAATGGTGGCCTCATACCAGGTAAACATCAGCGCAAACTCCAGGCCGGCCGCGCCGTCCCTAAAACCACCCCGAAACACGAAGTGGTATAAAAAGCGGCCAAGCACCCTGAGCCAGGACCGTCCCAATAACACGCTCAGGCGCCCGCGCGTCGTCATCACCGCATCCTGGGTCGGCTGCAGCCGCACCTCCTGCGCGGCCTTGCCGACATGTTTATGCATCCATTCGATGATCTCGCCATGATAAAAATAGTGATCATAAGGGATGTCCGAATAGCCGATCCGGCATGAATTGATGACCGCCTCGCCGTGCCCGGTATGGTTACGAACAAAGCGCGTGCTTTCCCGGCGCACCAGTCGCGGATGATAAATCGGATAACCGGGCGCATGGCCGAGGCGTTTGCCGCGCAGATACAGTATCGACGGCACCATCAGCACATCCAGCGCGTCGGAGCCCGCCATTTCGGCTTCGAACCGGTCGTAAAACGCCGACGGATAGATTTCGTCGGCATCGACGAACAGGATCCACGGCGTGCCGATCGCGCAGCGATTGAGCGCAAAATTGCGCTGCTCGGCGAAGCCGGGCCAGGGATTCGTATAAATGCGACAGCCTCGGCTCTCGGCAATCGCCAGCGTGGCATCGGTGCTTCCCGAATCCACGATCACGACCGGATAGCGTGCGGGTATCGCGTCCAGACATCGCGGCAGGTTGGCCTGCTCGTTCTGGGTCAAAATAACGACAGTTAGCATGTGACTTGCTTAATATTTTCGAGATGAAAACGACACGGGTTCTTAATTCTTGACGGCATAGAGATTGATGTAGATACCCAGCCCGAAGCAATGCATCAAGCCGGCAAACGGAATCTGCAGATACCTGACCAAGGCGTCGGCCACGGCCGCGGGCTTGCCTTTGAGGCCCAGCCGTCTGGATAACGCATTGAAGGGTATCCGGGTCACTTGCTCGACCTTCATGACGGTGAAGCCGTTACGCTCCATCAAGGCCTTCAAGCCCTGCTCGGTAAAGTAATTGACATGCTCCGGCACCCATAAACAGGCGTTATCCTGGGTGCCCAAGAGCTTGACCAAAAAGGAAGCGTAATTGGGCACCGCGCAGGCCAAGACGCCACCCGACGATAACAGCGCGGACACCTTCTTGATTGCCTGATCCGGTGCGAGCAGATGTTCCAAGACCTGTGACATCATCACGATGCCGAACGGCTCGCGGGCTTCGTATTTCTCGAACATCACCGCCAGCGGCTCATCGCCGTTCAAGCCTTTGAATACCGCATTCTCGTATTTGCCCGGATTGATGCTGACCGTCCGGTAGCCCACCTTCCTGAGCGCCTGCGTGTAAAAACCAAAACCCGAACCGATATCCAGGGCCAGAGGGTTCACCGATCGGTTGAACTGATCGGCTTTACGGGCCATGCGCCCGGCATCCACCGTGCAATTCGGAAACTCGGCCTCTCTGGCCAGTACCTCTTCCAAGGCGATCGGCTGCGTCAGCGCTTGCCCCGAATACTGATAGATCGCCTGCAGCCATTTGGCGTGCGGCGGCCGATTTAGAAAACCGGTGCCGCACGTTTCGCAGCGATAGATATGAAACTCGCTGTGGGTGGAGTTTTCGGTATAGTGAAAGTCTTTCTGGCGCCAATAGCGTATTTTCTCGGCCCCACAAGCGACACATTCGTGTAGCACTTCGCCGTAGATTTCTGAAACTGCGGGTGCATAAGTCATGGTATTTCTCTCCGGATAAGCGCTTGACTAAGAAGCGAGGTTTAAATGATTCAATGGCTCAATCGCCGACACAACGGTCATACCGTCACCCTACAGCCCGCGGTGTCCTCTTCGGCAGGGCCCGATGCCTCCTTCTCGGAACCGATAGGCCGCCAGGGCCGTGCCAGCAACGCCAAGACCAGCGCCTCGACTCCGAAATAGATCGGATTCGCGATCGCGGCGCCGGCCAGACCGAAATCTTTCACCAGCAGCGGAAGGCTGATCGCGGCGGTGACCGCTCCGCAAATGCGCCCGAACAATAACCGGCGTGTGCGTTTCTTCGCCAGCAGGGGCTGCGCGACCACGGTGCCCAATGCATGCAGCGCACAACCAACAGCGATCGCGGGCATCAACGCCACCGCCGAATGATACGATTTTGCGAGCAACCAAGCGACGACCCAGTCCTTCATCACCAGCAGCAGCGCCACGCCGACAAGCCCCAAGGCGATCACACAGGCTATCCAGACCCAGAGGATACGAAATCCCTCCTTGAACCGCTGTTGTGAACAATACTGAAAATAAACCGGCTGAAAGATACGCAGCAATACCATCGCGCTGCGGTTGAACGCCTCGTTGACCAGCGTATAGGTCGCCGCATATAAACCGACCTCCGCCGCGGTCAGCATATAGCCAATCACATAGCGATCGGCCAGGCCGTTCACCCAAAACAGCAACTCCATCGGGATCAAAGGCAAGGCATAAGCCCACAGATCGGGCCTAAAACGACGTGCGACGATGATGCTTGGGTTGTTATCGGCTTTCGGCTTCCAAGTCATCGACGCGACCCCGCTGGCCAGGATATAACCCAGCAGCACCCATTCGGCCTTGGCGCCGCCCCAGCCGACCAGCAGGATCGCAAACAGCGGGCGCAGAATACTGTCGCAGGTCTGCCTGAGACTCGCGCCCCGTTGTTTACGCTCGCCGATCAGCAACTGGATGCCCAGTTCGCGCCGCACGGTGACGGCCAGCAGAATGCCCGCCAGCATGAATAACCCCATCTCGGTGTGCGTCAGATGACGGTATACCGCGCTTCCGATCATCAGCAGCGCGATCGCCAAAGCCGTCGAACGCGCGCTCAGGCGGGTCACCACCCTGTGCAAGGCGTCGCGATCCCCACCGCTCCGGCATTCCGGCAGCAGTCTCATGCCGGCGCAGATGAACGGATAGGAAAAAACCGCCACGCCGAGGGCGACAAAACCGTTCAATAAGGCGACTTGCCCGTAGATAGCCGGGGTGACCTGTTCAGTCAGAATTCGGGTCCCCACCAGCAAGGCGATCGCTGACACCCCTTGCCCAAACAGCGCCCAAAATGCATCGCCGGCCAAGCGCTTATGTTGCTTGCCTCTGAACCGAGGTGTTTTCATTCGAAGCTCCTTGGTCAGGATGGGCGTTGATAATAAGGACCCGGAACGAGCGGCCTGGCCGCTGCCGGAACGGGAGCCGAATTGGCGCCCGTCCCCACTACGAGGCCCAGCAGGAACATCAAGATCGCATTCTGCGGAAAATATTCCCACATATTGAAGGTCAACCCGGCAACGAAGATGAACATCACGACCAAGCCTTTCTTCGGGTGGACGGATATCCGTGTAGCCATCCATAAAAAGCCAAGATACGCCAGCAAGCCGATCAGGCCATAACCGTTCAGCAGAAACAGATACAGGCTGTCGGAATCGAACTGACCCGGAAAATGTTCCGCCCCGAACAGAATATTGATCGTGTTCGAACTCAGCCCCAGACCCCAGCCGAACAGCAAGTCCATCGGATCATGGATGGAGCTCGCAAACACCCTCTGCCACAGATCGATCCGGCCATCTTCGGTCGGATTGGCATCGTCACGGCCGCTGAGCAGGGGGCTGGAAGCCAGCAACAGCGCGCCCACGGCCAGTATCGGCGCCGGCATCACCAAGGCCCAGCGATCGCGCGGCCGCAGCAGCCCATAAATCTGGAAAAACACCACCAGCAACGCGCTGATGAAGGCGGTGCGCGAACCACTCAGCAAGGCCAAGAATAGACTCAAGGCCAGCCATTTACGCATGCCCGGAACCAAGGCGAACAGCAGCGAGCAAGTCGCCATGGTCGCGCCGAACAGGTTCGGACTCACAAAGGTTCCGAAAGGACGGCCGCCACCCAGAAACGACACCCCGAACAAGGGCGGCGCCCACAACGCCTGCGCGACCGCCAAGACCGCCTGCAGCGCGATGTAATAGCGCAAATACCGCGCGAACTGGTAGATCACAAAAGCGCCCGCGCCCAAACGGCTGGTGACGAAGCCGATCAGGGCCAACGGCAGGTATTCGAAAACGCGTAGGCCCGCCATCGGCACGACCAGCGGCAGGTCCAGATACAAGGCATAGCCCACTTCAAAAAGGACATAGGTCGCGACCACGCTCAAAAAGGCCAGCACCGAACTGGCCGTCCCGCCGCGCCGCAAGCGGGGTTCAAAAAACGCATAGGCGACCAACACCACCAGCATCAGCTCGCGCAGGATGCGCAAACCGAAATCCTGCTCGCCATAGACCTCCTTGACGCCCGCCCAGGCCGACTCGACCTGCGGCAACGAAGCGACCGTCGAGGCGCTGACCAACGCGATCAGCAGCACCGGCAAATCCTTTTCGAAGCGTAACTGCATCGCTTAGCCCTGCGCCGTATTGTCGTCGATGTCTTCGATGATTGCATCAACAGCCAGATAGTCATGGTCACGCGCCTGGCGCTTACCGAACAAATCGCCCAACGCCTCATAGCCGGCCTTCAATACCGACTCGTGCTTGGGCTCCAGATCGCTGCGTTGGTAGGCGTAGCCGTAATACGGGTAGTAGGAAGAGCCTTCTTTCATGTCGTTGATGATGAAGCCGTTCGGCTTCACGCCAGCCTGTTGGAAACGTCGGAAACTGACTTCGAGCTCATGGGCTGTGTAGCGGCCTTCCTTGACGACCAGGAAGGTCGCGTCGGCCTGCTTGCCGAGGATCGCGGCGTCGGTCGCACCCAAAATCGGCGGCGAATCGATCACGATATGGTTGTAAAAATCCTTCAATTGCTCCAGCATCTCGGACAACTCACCGAGCACCAGCAATTCCGAGGGATTCAGCACCATGCTGCCTCTCGGTATCAAATCGATCCCGACCTCGGGCAGACTGACGATCACCTCGCCGAGCGTGGCCGTGCCGGCCAACAGGTCGGACAGGCCCGGCTGCTTGTCGATCGAAAAGGTTTCGTGCAGGCGGCCGTTGCGCATATCCGCATCGATCACCAAGACCCGTTTCTTGATGCTGGCCAGCAAGGCCGACAAATTGGTGCTGACGAACGACTTGCCCATGCCGGGCGCCGGGCTGCTGATCATGATCACCTTGCTGACGTTGTTCGCCATCGTCGCCTCCAAGGTGGTACGCAGGCTGCGCAGCGATTCGACCGTGATATCCAAGGGGTCCTGGCTGACCAGGATGCCGGGTTGGCGCTCCTTGCCCTGGTCGATCAAGCGCGCCAGTTTACGCTGCTTCTTGCTATGCGGGATCGCGGCAAAAAGCGGCAAGCCGACCTGATATTCGAGCAGGGCCGGGTAATTGTCGTGACGCTGCAAGGAGTGCCTCAGGAACACCCAGGCCGAACCCGCGCTCAAGCCGAGCAGGCTGGCGATCGCCAACAACAGGCTGGGTTTTGGCCAATACGGTTTTTCCGGCGTCACCGCATAATCGACGATGCGGGAGTTACCCAGCGACCCGGCCGCGGCAATGCGCTGTTCCTGCGCACTGTTCAGCAGCGAGGTATAAAGTTCGGTATTCACCTGCACATCGCGCGACAGACTCACCACGCTCTGCTGCGTGCGCGGCAGGTCCCTGATGCGCTTGTTCAAAGCCGCGAGCTTGCCGTTCACGCGCTTGATTTGCGAGTTGGTCGCGATCATGTCCGGATGGGCGGACTCCAGGCGCTGACTTTGCTCGTCGTACTTCTGTTTGAGTTGGATGCCCAGGGTCTCCATTTCGGCGGCCTGCTTCAGCAATATCTCGGCCTCGGCGGAGATGTCGACCGCGCCGTGTTGTTGCCGGTAAGCGCTCAGGCCCTGCTCCGCCTTTTCCAGGCGTTCCTTCACGATCGGCAGTTGGCTTTCGAGGAAGGCCAGTTTTTGCCCGGCTTCCGCGGACTCCCAATTGACCGTCGCATTCACATAAATGGTCGCGATATCGTTGACCGATTTGGCAAGTTGCTCCGGATCGCGACCTTTCAACTCGACTTTAAGAATATCGGTATCCTTCGAAACCTCTTGGACCGAAAACGCCTTCTGCAAGGTTTCGATCGCGGCCAGCGAGGTTTTCCGCTGCAACTCGAAATGCGTGCCGGGACGCGCCTCAAGCTCGGTCAGCTTGATGGTCACCGGCATACTCTCGCCGATGTCCGCGCTGAGGGATTGGCCCACCGACCCTTCGGCCAGCAGTTGATCCTTCGGACCCAGCAAGCGGAATTGTCCTTTTCCCAAGGCGACCAGGGCAAAGTCCTTGTCCAAATAACGGTCGGGCACCGTGAAAGCGGCGACCTTCAACTTTTCGCCGCCCCAGGCCCAGCTGTCGAACCCCCACCAGGCCCCCGCGATGCCGTCATGGGCGTCGTGCTTGCGGGCCAGGGTCTCGCCGATCAGCGGAAAATAAGCCGGCGACGTTTCCACCGTCAGGTTCAGGTCTTCGACGACCTTGCCCAGCACCGAACGCGAGCGCAGGATTTCGACCTCGCGCTGCGCCCGAGGATTTTCGGCCTCGGACGGCGACTTGTTCGCATCGCTGCGCAGGTTGGCCGCCAGCAGCGCCTTGTTCCTGTCGATCCTGAGCAACGCATCCGCCTTGTACGTGCGCGGCGCCAACACCAGATAGACGGCCGTCACCAGCACTACGGACAGCAAGGACAACAAGAGGATCTTTCTGCCTTCGATCAGCAGGTCGACGTAGTCCCGAATACTGACGCCCTGCTCCGCGATCCGGGACGGACTCAGCGGCGGTATCAATGTGGCTTCGTTCTGTGAATACATTTCGATGTCCTGATTGCGTGAATGGAATCGCTCTACTCCGAATGCCATTACATCCCCATGAAGGCGGCGCGCGACATCACCGAAGTGAACGATGACGGCAGGATTTGGTTAAGCACACGCGACCATTGGGTAACGCCCGCCGTGCCCACGAAAACGGTATCGTGCCCTTGCAGCGGAAACTGGTCCGCAAGGATCAAGGCATCGGGCGACTCCGCATCCAACTGGAAGATCTCCGGCTTCATCTCGCCGGGCCGGATCACATAGATCTCGCCCGGCCGCGAGGAACTGAAGTCAACGCCGTACGCTTCCGCGAGCGCCTGTGACAGCGTCATCCGTTGACCGTTACCGATTTGCAGGGCCTGCTGCTTGCCGACTTCGCCCATCATGAACACCTTGTTGTCCCGGCGATCGGGGATATTCAACACGTCGCCGTCCTTCAGCACCAGATTTTGATCAGTGCCGCCTTTTTCGTATAGATTCAATACATTGATCTTATAGAGTTTGCCAGCGCGGGCCAGGGTCACGTTGGTCGTATCGGCTTCCTCGGTCACGCCGCCGGCGCGGCTGATCGCTTCCGCGATCGTCATTGGCGTTTCGGTCATCGACTGGATGCCCGGATTTTTGACCTGGCCGACGACGGCCGCCCGATGGCTCTGGAACGACAGCACCCGGACATCGAGCTTGACTTTCTTGAAGTATTTGGACAGTCCTTCAGTCAATAAATCCCGCGCCTCGGCGACGGTTTTGCCAGCGACCGGGACATTGCCCACGTAGGGGTAATACAGCGTACCGTCATCCTGCACCATCTTGCCCGCCAGCTCGGGGTTGATTTTCTCACCACCCGGATCGTTCAGTTCCGGGTGCTCCCAGACCGTAATCTGCAATCTGTCGTGCGGGCCGATCTTATAGAAGGTGGGGTCTGCTTCCTGAGGCGGGAGATTAGTCGGCCCCTGCGGCTTCGTATTTTCCCGCTGGATGATCAGATCGGCGGTAATCGGGATGATCTTCGCTTTTTCCTTGACCAACTTGCCGTCTTTCATCGTCGGGACCTCGATATGCGACAAGGGGCTGTTGGTCTCCATCTCCATGCCCGGCGTCAGGGAGCACGCCGTCAGCAGCAAGGCCGATAGCAAGGGAATTGATCTATACATGGCAAGGGGCTCCTTAGTAGGCATTTTTATTGATAAAACCGGTTAACACGGTGCGCAGGGCAATTTCGAGGTCGAACCAGACCGACCAATGCTGGATGTAATACAAATCATGCTCGATGCGCCGGTTCAGGTCGGTGTCGCCGCGCCAGCCGTTCACCTGCGCCCAGCCGGTGATGCCGGCCTTGACCATGTGCTTTTTCATGTAATTCGGCACCTGGTCCTTGAAGACCTCGACGAAATCCGGACGCTCCGGACGCGGGCCCACCAGCGACATATCGCCCATCAACACGTTGATCAGTTGCGGCAATTCGTCCAGGCTGGTTTTGCGCAGGAAGCCGCCCAACCGCGTCGCCCGATTCTCGCCAGCCTTTGCCCACACCGCGCCGGTCTTGGCTTCGGCGTCGACCGGCATCGAGCGGAACTTCAGCATCGTGAATTTGCGGTTGTTCCAGCCCACCCGAACTTGCTTGTAAAACACCGGCCCCGGCGAACTCAGCTTCACGCCGATCGCAATCACTAACAATAAGGGGCTGATCAGCAGCAACAGGATGAAGGCCAGCACTCTGTCCTCAAGCTCCTTGATATAGCGGTTGACGCCATGCAGAGGCGATACCGAGACATCCAGCGTCGGAATGCCGGCGACCGTGTTCAGACTCAGGAATTTGCTTTGCTTGAACGCGAAACAGTCGATCACCAGCCGGATGCTGACCGGCAAATGCCGCAGTTCATGCTGAGCGCGCTCGGCCAGCGACTCGCCGGGGAAGGCCACCCAGACTTCGTCGATCGCTTCCGTGCTGACGATGTCCGCGAGGTCTTCGACTTTGCCAAGGTGCGGCAACGAAAAATCGCCTTCCTTGATCGTGGCGCCCGGCTGATCATCGACGTAACCGATCACCTGCAGGCCGGCCCAGGATGAATGGCTCAACTGGCGGCCGACCGCAACCGCCATCTGGTTCAAGCCGACCATCACGATACGGCCCTGCGACCAGCCCCGTGCACGCATCCATTGCAGCACTTGGGATAGCAGTCCCCGCGCCGCGAGCACGGAAACCAATCCCAGCACCCACCAGGTGATGATCCAGCGATAGCTGGAGCCGAACCAGAACTGCAAACGAATCAGGGCGACGATCGAAATCACCGACACGATCGCGGACACCCAGGCGCGGATGATGCGCGGGATTTCTCCCCGCATCGCATCGTTGCGCCAAGGCCGGTAAACCTGACCGATTTCGAAAAAGATGATGGCCGCCAACACGCCGAGCGCGATCACGATCCGGTAGTCCTGATCGATCCCGGACTGGCGCAGCCAAAGATAATGAGAAACCCACGCGGCGCCGATCAACATGGCGATGTCGATGCAGCGCAGCAACAGGATCACCGTGTGGCCGTATTGCTTGAAGAGTCCGTTGAAGATGTTGCCTAAACCGAGCGGCATATGGGCTACTCCCCTATTCTGTCTATGTTCATGATGTGATGCTCAGATCCATCGCAACCTGCGTTACGCGCAAGTCGCTACGTTGACATCAAGAATACAGAGACAAGATGAGGGGAAACCGCAAGGTTTGATTAAGATTTGATGAGGGCTCAGTTAATTTAGAATGAAGATTCGGGATGAGCCCCCAATATAGCCAGCAGAGAAACCCTGCGTGGGTTGGCCGTTCGGTTAGGTTGACCAGGGCGTTACGCATTGACATCGTGCGATGCCTGAAGATTCAGACGGCGGGAGACCGCCCCCGTCAGCGGATCGCCGCACAGAGAGCCCGAACGTGACCGCGCAACCAGCGATGCGCTTGATCGGCATCCATCCGCGGATGCCAGAGCAATGAAATCGTGAATTCCGGGGTGAGAACCGGAAGGGGAAAACTATGCATTCCGGCGCGCAGGATGCCGGTGTGACGTTCGGGAACAGTCACGATCAGGTCGGAGGCCCGAGCCAGCGCCAGCGCGGTCGAAAAGCCATCGACGATCGTGACGATTTCCCGCTCCAGCCCGAACGGCTTCAAGGCTTCATCAATCGGCCCCCGGTCGAGACCCTGCCGCGAGACGCCGATGTGCCTTCCGTCCGCATAACGGGAGGGAGTGATCTCGCCCTGACTCAGCGCGTGTCCGCTACGCACGACGCCGATGAAACGGTCTCTGAACAATGCCTGCGCACGCACCTCAGGTCCCGTCGTCTGCTCCACAACGCCCGTTTCCAGATCGACGGACCCGTCGCGAAGCGGCGCGCTGTCTTTGTTTGGCTTCTGCACGAAGCGCAGCCTCACGCCGGGGGCTTCCTCGCCAACGCGCGCGATGAGCTGCGGTCCGAAATTTTCCACAAAGCCTTCGCTGGTCCGAAACGTGAACGTGCGCACGAGCTGTTTGAGGTTGAGCTTGTCGGCAGGGCGCAGAACCGCTTCTCCCTCCTGCACGAGCTGACTGACCCGCTCGCGGAGTTCGAGCGCTCGCGGTGTGGGAACGAGGCCGCGCCCAGCCCGGACCAACAGCGGATCGCCAGTCGTCTCGCGCAATCGTGCCAACGCCCGGCTCATCGCCGATGGGCTAAGCCGCAACCGTTGGGCGGCGCGCGCCACGCTGCCTTCCGCGAGCAGCACATCGAGAGTGACAAGCAAGTTGAAATCGGGTGTTGACATCTTTCAAGCGTAACACAGTTTGATCATAAGCGTGGCGTCAAACGCACGAACAAAGTGCAAATGGCGCGCCTTCCGCCATGCCAGGCAAAGGCGTATGCTACTGACAACTCCATTTCGGGAAGCGCCGGAAAACGGAGTTATGTGTAAGTAAACCTCATCGGAGATCATTTATCGTGGATACCAGGTTTTGGCATCAAAAGTGGGAAAATAACGAGATTGCTTTTCACGCAAGTGAAGCCAACCCACTGTTGGTGAAATATTTTAATGCACTTTCTCTCGTGCAAGGAAGTCGTGTATTTTTGCCACTGTGCGGTAAGACGCTTGATATTGCTTGGCTGCTTTCCAAGGGATATCGCGTTGCTGGAGCTGAATTGAGCAAAATTGCGATTGAGCAATTATTTGCGGAGCTAGGGGTGGAACCCAAAATAACGGGCGTTGGTAAGTTAACTCGCTACAGCACAAAACATATCGACGTCTTTGTGGGTGATCTATTTGACTTGTCGCGCCAGATGCTTGGCCCAGTCGATGCAATTTATGACAGGGCGGCCTTGGTGGCCCTACCCGAAAAGACGCGCAATCGATACACAGCACACTTGACGGAGATTACGGATAAAGCGCCGCAGCTGCTAATTTGCTATGAGTACGACCAAGACTTGCAGGAAGGCCCCCCTTTTTCAATCAGTAACGAGGAAGTAAATCAACACTATGGAGAGGGTTATGACTTAACCCTCATGGCCAGCACGAATGTTCCGGGTGGATTGAAGGGGAAATGTGCCGCGAAAGAGAATGTTTGGCTGCTAAAAAATGCTTGATCCGCACAAGGGCCCGGAGGTCTGACGCAGGCATCTGATAGTCAATCGGTGGGCAGAACAGCGCTGCCCACCGGGCTCATCTATCAATTTGTCATCGTCTTGCCGGTCATAATCCGGTTTCTGCCAACTTCCCCCCCGGTGACAGGGCTTTGATTTCGCGGGAGATGAGCGAATAAAGCCCGAACGTCCACTCCGGAAGATATTCGGCGTTAGCCACCAAAGGATAGACCCTGGGGTCGTGCGGGGCAATCACGACTTTCACATTTCCGGGGCCCACGTGCGCGGTCAGCACGAAAAGTTCCTCTATTGCTTCGTCGCCCATCGCCAGACAACCGATGGAGGCGGCTCTGCCATGGATGAAAATATCCGAACCCGGATCGGCGCGTCCGTCCATCTCGGCATTGAAGAGGTCGAAGGCGTTGGGATAATTTATCTTCATCGCCAAATGGTAATGGCTGTTGGGGTTTAACCCCTCGATGCGATAAATGCCTTCCGGCACCTGCATGTCGCCCTGGCGCAATTTGGGACCGGACACGCCGCTGGCGGCCTTGATCCGATAGTCGCGAATGAAGCGGAACTCGCCGCTGTCCCTCGCCCATAGCTCCAGTTTCATTTCTTGTTTCAAGGCGATCAAGGTGACTTCCCGAGGCGGGTAGGACACCTGGGCCTTGGCGAAATAGGGGCTCAGTTTGCGCGTCGCGTAGTCGCCGTAAACGTGCAGAACATCCTCCACGGTCCGTTCGCCCGGCAGCGTGGAAGGAGGAATGTAATACATATTGCGGCCGGCCGGCGCTTGGGTTTGGGCTTGCGGTTTGACGGTGTGAGTGAGGGGCGAGGTAAAGGGAGCGGGGTGATGGTGCCCTGAGCACGCGCCGAGCAATCCTGTAAAAACCAGGCTGACAACGATTTTGGGGGGTGATTTGATCATGTGTAATTGAAGTGCAGTGGGATCCAAATAGAAAAATTATGCCTCGAAAGCAGAAACTGCGTAAAACGGCGCCGAGATTTTACCAGTAAACAGCACATAAGTTTACCCGCATCCGGTGAGAAAAAGCTTTATCGTTTGCCCACCATTTGCAGCAAAGTCGGTGGGCAGAAAAGCCCAACCACCGGGCTTCCGCTCGGTTTTAACGTCCTTCAGAATCTTCAAATATAGCAATTCCACTCAACCGGCTGTTCAATTTTGCAATGCCACCTCTAAGTATTTATACGAATTGTGATAACTCAGTGGTCTAAAAGACAATAACGATTAGCACTAAAAGGCTTTTAACGCTATACGGACGTACGAAAAGGCAAGAAAACTCGTGGGTGGATAATTTAAAGACCGAACCCGCTGAGAGATACTTGACAACAAAGACCAGTGCAAACAGGACGGATGGAATGGCTTCGGCTTCAAAAACCAAAAAGCAATGCCGCAATTCAAGCAGAATAGCCATGCCGCTTGATGGATTCGTTCCTAAAAACAACCGCTAGTATCGTCGTTAGACAAAGGAATGCGAACCATCTAATCAGGTTTGTTGGCTGCTCGATCCAACCCTGCGTCCACTACTTTTTAAGCATAAATTGGATTTTCAAAATGAATACACACCACATTAAAACACGGCTTATGGCCATCTTCTTTTACCGTTCGAACTTAACGGCATTCACTTTGATTGCTTTAATACCCGTAGTGCTATTCGCCATGGGTGGCTTGCTATTCTTTCCCATGCCTGTTTCAGCTGAATCAACGCTCACAATCCAAGCTGGCTCAAATAAATCATGTTCTCCTGGCACTTTGCTGGAGCTAACTTCTGGAGGCTGCTTTTCCATTAGGGATGTAAGGGGAAAACCTATCAAACAGCAACAAAAGTTAGCCGCTTCCCCCGTCACACCCCCTAGTCTACTTGAACTGCGAAGACAACGACTCATGAAACCTGGATTCAGAGCCCTACAAGGCGACATGCCGCCCCCTGGAGGCATCGGGGTAGGCACGACTTATCGGGTTGGAGCGATACAAGCCAACGACAGTAGTGAGTTACATACAAAAATGTTTGTACAACCCGGCGGCATAAACCCGTCAAATTCAGGACTTGATTGGTTATTCACGACGGCCACAAATAGAACACAGCAAGGAGTCGAGGTGGCTGGCATATATTTTCAGAATTCTCCTAATGGATCATTAGGGATCTTTGATTGGTCGTGTTCTTCAAACTCCCCATGTGATGTAGCCCCTGAGCCCGTCACCGGACCATCCTGGATTTGGGTTACTGATTTTACTAACCTTACCTGTAACATCAAAAGGACGCTCGATCAAGGTGGTCACTTACAAAACGTTATACAATATGTAAACAAAACGTCAAAGCTTAATAATGATACTCCTCCCTTATGGAAAAATGCAGTTTTTCTATGGAATTCCTGCGATAATAAGTGGGATCTAGTATGGGAGCACAGGTACAAGTCCGACCAAGCCGACTGTAGCACGGATAATGGATGCGGCGGGCTGGGTTGGTGGGGGCCGATACTCGAAACATTTGCATCCGAATCTGGAGAGGAATTTCCAGAGATTAACGAATTAGGTTTTGAACAATCTGCAATTCTACACGATGGAATATGGAGTGATCTTTCCCCGGCTGAAACTAATTTCGATTATCCTGCTTTTCCTTGGATGCTTTTTCATCTTGATTCAAACCGAGGTTACGGAGTTGGAAACCATGTTACCGCACTAACAAAGGGTGATTGCAAAAATAGTGGATGGAAAGTCTTCGGCTTCAAGAACCAAGGCCAATGCATCAAGTTTGTTAACACTGGAAACTGAGATCGATTATGTTCGTGAACGAAGTCGGTTGTCTCAATTGCATCCTACCGCGATACCGGCTCAGGGACTAAATTCTCTATTTAAGCTAAATACTCTACGGTAAGGAAACGGGAAAATTACAAGCCTAGGCGGGCAAACAGCTTCATCGTTTGCCCACCCTTCGCAGCAAAGTCGGTGGGCAAAAAAGCACTGCCTGCCCACTCTACCGAATTATCCGCCCATCAACTTCTCATACTCGATTCGTGGCAACACGTAAACCGGACTAGCGGAGATGGGGATGTTCGCGTTACCCGAGGCGTCAACCGAAAGCGCTTGGACATGCCCCACTACGTCCACCAGCAGCCACCGTTTACCGGGATCAAGCCGCAGTTGCCATTCACTTGTCGCCTCATCGGTCCGCCAAATCAAAAAGGTGTCGCCGAAGTAAGCCGCCTGGACAGCGTTGTTCTGGCTGTCGACGGCTCTATACGGCAAACCGTCGATCAAGGCGCCCGCCGTATAAAGGGCGGCCTCGCCGGGCTTGTGACCCATCGAATAATCCCAGATCCGCCCGTAAGCCAAGTCGTATTCGTGACCGATGCAGAACGCCAATCCCAAATAGTCGCTGCGACTGTTGACCCAGGCGATCATTTTCGCGGTCTGCTCGGCCTGCCAGCGCCGTCCTGTCGAGCCGTGCATGGCCTTGGCGCCGGTCTCGCCGAGCCAGAAAGGCAAGCTGTTTTTCCCGCCGAGGCTCGCGTAAACGGCCAGCACGCCGCGTTCGTCCTCGTTTTCGCCGTTGCCTATCGGACCGCCGAAACGCGGCGCTTTTTGCGGATAGGCATGCACATCCCAGGCATCCTGATAACGATCGAGACCCAGCTGCAATACCTGCCTGAACCAATCCGCCTCGCCCGGACGCACCAGACTACCACCCACATAATGAGCATCGTTGCGTGCTTTGTGCGCCTGTTCGAATTCCCATTTGGCCCGTTCCACCCAATGCGAAGGTTCGCGTAGTTTCTGCCATTCCGCTTCTCGGCGGATATCGATCTCGTTGGTCGCCTTGAAGAAACGGGTAAATGCGGCGGCGGTATCGATGAATTTTTGTCCATCCGCGGGATTGTCGTTCAACCAGACACTATCACCGGAAGAGTCGGCAAATAAAACCAGGCCGCGCTGCCGCGCGCGCTCCCACTGAGGCCTGTATTGCGGATCAAAGCCCGGATAGCTGCCGTAGCTTTTGTAAATCCCGATCCGCTCCAGCCAGGTAAAATAGCCGCCTGCCTGCTGCAAGCTCTTGTCGCCGTCGGCCAGCGCGTAATAGTCGTTGTTCCAGAGTTTTTTACTGTCCAAACGCCGCTTTTGCTCGGCCGCCCCGCGCACGACCGAAAAGCCGTCCGCGGGATAGTGCATGATCAACTGGCCCGAGGGCGTAAAGAAAGAGGGATATACCGCGTAATAGCCGGGCTCCTTGATCTGACCGAAGTCCACTTCGACCTGCCCTGGGAACGGGCCGCCAACTTCCTTGACCGCGACCTCGTTGCCGCCGTAATCGACCAGGCGCAAACGCAGTTTGGCCTGAAAACGCGGCAGCGGCGCCGACAAACGGCTTTCCTCCAGAATCGGATGCCAGCGCATGTCCACCTTCAGCTTGATGGGATCGCCCGGATGCGGCAGATTGGCAGGCGCATCCACGAAGATCAGCGGACGCAACCTCGCGGCGACCCGGTTAAGCGCTAGATCGGCCGAGGGATCGGTCAATTGCGTCTTGAGCGAATCCAGTGCTCGGCCCGTGGAGTCGGAAAACCGGGCGGCGAAATAAAACCTTTGCCCCTGATCGTGCTGCATGACCAGCTTGACCAGCAGGCTATGCCAGCCCGGCGACAGATTCAAGGTGGCGACTTGCGGCGCTTCGGGCCGGTCCGACAGCGCCGTGGCGACCAGGCCTTCGGTGGTCAATCCGCGCAGCAAGCCTTTTATTTGATCCACTGGGGAGGAATAACCGGCGGGCGGGTGTGGATCAGCACCCAAAACGAAAGGCCGACCATCCAGCCAAGCCGTGGTTTTGATGCCGGATTGTTGTAGATGCAGCTGCGCCTGCGTGGCCTGATCGGCGTGCAGGTAAAGCTGCGCATAGCCGCTGCCGCGCGACCAGCCATAGGCGTGTTCGGTGCGGGCCTCGATGTCGGCGCTGCCGTCGTCCTGCGTAGGCGCCGCATGCCAGTTCAGCATCTTGCCGCCCATCATTTGCAGGCTCAGGTAGGGCTGCCCTGGATTCGGCCGCAGCACGGTTTCGCTATCCAGTCCGATGATCGACACGCCTGCCAGGCCGTCCTGCAAACCTCCGACCAGCCAGGCTTCCGGCACGCCGGCACGCAGCGGTTTTGGGGCATCCTGGGTGACTGCGGGCGGCGCCGGCATCGCGCCGATTTTTTCGGGCTCAGCAAGAAATTTGACCACCTCCGCTGCGCTACCGGGCTCCGCCATCACGCCGAGCACGCCGTAATGATCGTCGGTGATCACCGCCGCGGGCAAGGCCGGCAAGTTCAGGCTGCGAGCCAGCGCCTCGGCGTCCTGCCCGAGCAGATACGCGACCGACAGTTTTTGATAGCCGGCGCGCGCGGCATCGGCCGCCAGCCCCCGAAACAGGATGTCATCCTTGGCGCCCTTGCCGTCGAGTAGGTACAGGCGGCGCTTGGCGTTCGGCAAGGGTTGGGTCAAGGCCAGAAAGCGATTCCGGGCCTGCGCTTGTTCGGCGCTCATCCAGTCGCCGAGCGGCGCCTCCAGTTTTAGTAAAAAAGCATCAAAGACCTTGGCCCCATCCGCCTTGCCGGAATTATGGATTTCCAGCCAGCGATCGCCCGGCAAGACGGTGACCGTAACCGGGGCCTCCAGCCATTGATATTCCCAAGGCGTGGTGTTGGTCAACGCGAAATCGCCGCGTATCGCCAACTGTTCGGGCTGCGTCCCGGCCCTGACGGTGAAATTTTGCGCCACCTGCGAGACCTCGCCGCCGCTTTTGTAGCGGGCAAAAACACGGTACTGTCCCGGCGCGATCTCCGGCTTCAGCGCGAAACGAAAATTCGCCTCCCAACGGCCAAAGCCCTGGTGAAACACCTGCACCTCGTCCTTTTCGGTCAAGACCGACTCGGCGCCGGGCCCGGCCGTGGCCTCGCCCAACTGGACCCGCAGCGTGTCGGTTTTTTCGGCGGCGGCAAACGCGGGAGCCTTGCCTAGATCGAGCAGCACCAGCGGTTTATTCGGGTCGGCGCTGGCCGGCAACGCCGACCCGGGCGACGCCAGCAGAAAGGCGTCGAAAACCTTGGCATCATGCCCTGCCCCGCTATCCCTGACCTCGATGACCGCGTCATCGGCCTTCAGCACGACCGGCGCTTCGCCGGCTATCCAGGCGTAATCCCAGCCCTTGGGTTTCAGCGCCAGGGTGCCGCGCAGTTCCAACCTGGCGGCATCGGGGCCGGCCCAGACTTCGAAGGTCTGCACACAGACCGCGGGATCGCCGCCCTGCCGCCAACGCGCCCAAAACGTGTACGCGCCGGCCGGAAAGCCGCGACCGAGTTTGAAGCGAAAGCCGACCTTCCAGCTGCCGAAGCCCGGATGCAGCGAACGGATTTCATCCTGGTCGGTCTGAATCGACGTGTCCCCTTCGTGGCCGGAGACTTCCCCGGTCACGACCCTCGCGGTCTTATCGTCAGTACCGCTGGCTGCCGGATCGCGGCCGAGTTCTAGCAGCAGCACGGGCCTATCGGCGCTGCCGTGCGCCGGCAACGCCAGGATGCCGCCGGCATGGCCAGGAGACGAGTCGGCCAGTGCGAAGAGGAGCGCCAGGAGGATCGGGATAAATAATGCTAATGGCTTCATAATCATAGAAAAACTGGATATGGAACAAACTGATACGGTCGCGAGAGGGCGAACGCTGCGGTGCAAAGTGTGTATAATGGAGGCCATTCGATCGGATTAGCCAGCAAATCGCCGGATCGACATGCCGATTTTTTCGATGCCGAACATGCATTGTCATCCTGCGCATCATCCCATAGAGAGATTGTTGGAGAGGGATTTTTGACGATCAGACACGTCAAATTATGAAAGAGTTTATTAACAACTTTATTTTGGATATTTTCAAAAAACCGGATGCGCGAAGACGCGTGCCGGCATTAGGGGAATGGCTGCATGCCCTGTTCGGCCGGATCCAGTTCAAAAAGAGCTTATCCTTAAAATCCCTGATCGTTTTAGGCTTTGTGATCGCGGTGATTCCACTGTTTTTAGCCGTCCTGTACGCGGCGTTCGGCATGCGCGAAACCTCGACCCTGGGCAGGACGATCAATTCGCAGGTCTTCGAACAGACCAAGACCATTCGCCTGGTGTTACAAAAGACCGCCGATATCGAGCGCAAGGCCCGGCTGTTCATCCTGCTGTCCGACCCCGCCCTGCGCCAGCCTTATGAACGGGAATCGTATGAAACCGCGCGGGCCGCGTTCAAACAAGCCCTGAACGAGTTGCTCAAGCTCCATGTCGCGAACAAAATCGCGCTGCTGGTCAACGAATTATCGGAAAAGGAAAACCTGATCTATCAACAGGTGATCAGCTCGACGACCGAGAATAATCCCGGCTTGCCGGTCGATGAGGCCTTCCAGGGCCTGCGCGAAGCCTCCAACACCCTGTCGCACGAATTCGAGAGTCACGTCGATCATGAATTCAATGAATTGCGCGTGCAGTCGGAATCCCTCGAACAAGGGCTGTTGATCAAGGCCGCGGTGCTGTTGTTCGTCTCGTTTATCTTCATCGTGACGCTGCTGGTCATCCTGTCGCGTTCACTGCGCCAACTGGATGCATCGGTTCGCCGGCTGGGATCCGGAAAACTCGCGCAACCGATCAGCGTGGCGGGCCCCGCGGACCTGCGCTATCTGGGCGATCGGCTGGAATGGCTGCGCACGCATCTGCTGGAACTGGAGGTTTCGAAACAGCAGTTCATCCAAAACGTGGCCCGCGAAATCGAGCTGCCGCTGGAGAATCTCCGCGCCGGCAGCGAACGACTGCTCAACGAGACGGATCAGGACCCCAACAGCGCGCGCCAAATCATCGCACAACATCTGAGCGCCGAGGTTGAAAAACTGAAAACGGTATCCGATGAATTGGTTCGCTACAGCCAAATCCATTTAAAACCGGAATCGAACCGCAAGCAAACGGTCAAGGTGAAGGAGTTGCTAGAAGTAGTCATCAAGGATTTTGAAATCCCGCTGCAAGCCAAATCGATTACCCTGAAAAAGCTGGTCAGACCGGTCGAGATTTCCGGCATCCCGGAGCAGATCCGAAACATTATCGAAGAATTAATGTCGAATGCGGTGAAATATTCGCCGGTCGGCGGCGAAATACGCGTCATGCTGCGCGACTCGGGCACCCAGATGGAATTGGAAATCGAAGATGAGGGTCAGGGAATCGAGCCCGATGAACGCGCGCATGTCTTCGAGCCCTTTTATCGCGGCAAGGCCGCCCAAGGCGACGAGCACGGCGAGGGTCCCGGCTTGGGGCTGGCCATCGTGAAGGAATATGTCGCCAACCACCAGGGCAACGTCGATGTGATCGACGCCAGACAAGATCAACAGGGAGCCCGCCTCCGCGTGCAACTACCGCTCAGCGGAGACGCCTGAACCCTACGCTGCACCTAACTCTATGCTGTCATTACTCTCTATTCGCAACACTCTCTTAGCATTCGGCCTGTTGCTGCTGGCCGGATGCGCCGAATTCAATTCCGGCTGGAACGCCTATTCGCCTTCCTATTCCCGTTATAACGATCCCTATTCACAGTCGGATTTTGACGAACTGCTCAGTTTCGGCGCCACCCTGGCCAACATATCGCCCTCGTCGCGCGCCGAGACCTGCCGGACATTACTGAAGCGCCAGAAAGACTCGCGCTCTTCGCTGGAAGGGATTCAACTGCATCTGATGATAGGCCGCCTGCTATCCGATGCCTGCGGCGACATTCCGCGAATTCTGAACGGAGTCGCCTCGATCTCCGGCCGCCTAAGCGATGACCGGATGCGGAAACTGGTCGCCATTCACACGGAAGCCTTGAAACGTCTGAGCACGCAGCCGAAAAGGCTCGGTTCCGTGGAGCGCAAGCATAAAACGTCTCCCACCGAGCCCGATGCGCAAGAGACAACGGGAGCCAAGAAAGATGAAAACCGCCTGCTCAGGGAAAAACTGGAAGCCATCCGATCCATGGAAAAACAGATGGATCAGAGCGACGACGCCAACTAGACGCATGTTTCGCTTCCGTCTGGCCGTTGTCATCGTTGTTGCGTTCGGGTTTGTGTTGTGTTTGGGAATCGCGCTGTATTGGGGCTCGAACCAGGTCGCCCGCTACTTCCAGCGCAGCCAGACGGCCTATGAAGCTTTTGATCATTATGAGCGTTTGTCTCAGGAAGCCTACCGCCACTTCAAACAGCGCATGGACAGGCTGATCACGGCCACCCCCGTTGCCGAAGCCGGCGTGGAATCCTCCAAGCTCCGTCTCTACAAAGCCATGCAGGTCCTTAGAAACACCGCGGTCGAGACGCCAGACAAGAGCGGTCGCGCCGCCGAGGGGCCGGCGCAAACCGCCGAACTGGAAAGAGTGGCCCATTTCACCGCCTTCCTGGATGCCAGCGAATACCGCTTCGACGAAGTCGAGCGCTTACGCCAGCAAGGCAAACGCGAAATGGCGATGCAGGCGCTCTCGAAATTCTCGGAAGAAGAAATCGACGGAAAATTCCAGCCGTTGATCGATGCCGCGATCGCCGCCGAACGCGAAAAGGCCCGGAAAGCCAAGCAGGAACTGGAAGATTTGGTCATTCAGTCGCGTTGGATCGCGATCCTGGCCTCCCTGCTTGCCGCGATATTCAGCTTCACGTCCGGCGTATTACTGCTGCGCGGTGTCAGGAAACCGATCGAAGCGTTGATGAAGGGTACCCGCGAAATCGCCTCCGGCAATCTGGATTATCGCATCGAGCTCGATACCCGCGATGAATTTGCCTATCTCGCCAGTCATTTCAATCAAATGGCGCAGGTGCTGAAAGTCCAGCAGGATAAACTGCGCGAGGGGCGCGCGGCGCTCGAAAAAAGAGTGGCCGAACGGACTTTCGAACTGAACCGCTTGAATAAAGAATTGAAAAGCATGGACACGGCGCGCCGGGAGTTTCTAGCCGACATCAGCCACGAACTCCGCACGCCGATTACCGTGATACGCGGCGAGGCCGAAGTGACCCTGCGCGGGCAGGAACGCGACGCCGATGAATACAAGGATGCCTTGCAGCGCATCGTCGAGCTGTCGCGGCAACTGGGAAAATACGTCAACGACCTGATGTTTTTGGCTCGGACCGAAACCGCCAACCTGCAATTCGAATGGGACAGCGTGGACCTGTCCGAACTCGTCGCCAGCGTCGCCGAGGATTTTCAGGTGATGGCCGAGGAACAGTCGATTTCGGTTGCCCTGGATGCCCCTCCAGGCCCGCTATGGGTGCGCGGTGACAAGCAGCGGCTGCGGCAGGTGCTGTTCATTCTGGGCGACAATGCCTGCCGCTATTCGAATCCTGGCGGGCATATCGCGGTCGCCTTGCGGGTCGACGACAACGAAGCCAGTGTCAGCCTGACCGATCAGGGCATCGGCATACCCGCCGAGGATTTGAAGCGCATTTTCAAGCGCCACTTTCGCAGCCAGAATGCCCGCCATTCCCGCGAGGACGGCACCGGCCTGGGCCTGCCGATGGCCAGATCCATCCTGAAGGCGCACGACGGACGCATCACCGTCACCAGCGTGGAAAACTCGGGCTCGACCTTCACGGTCACGCTGCCGCTGCTTTCGGCCGATCCGGATGACAAACCCAGCGACGCGAAATAACTTCATTTCATTCATTGAACAGGTATCGCCACCATGCGAGTTCTGCTAGTCGAAGACGATGAGCGCATCGTCGATTTCATTCAGCGCGGCCTGAAAGCCGAAGGCTATGCCGTCGAGGTGGCCCGGAGCGGGCCGGAAGCGATAACGATGGGGATCGAGGGCCAATTTCAGGCCATCATTCTGGATTTGGGCCTGCCCGTCCTGAATGGACGGCAGATCTGCGAACACTTGCGCAATAATGACATCGACACCCCGATTCTGATGTTGACGGCCCGGGATACGGTGCAGGATAAGGTGGCCGGCCTGCGCTCCGGCGCCGATGACTATATGACCAAGCCGTTCGCATTCGAGGAATTGCTGGCCCGGATCGAGGCACTGATGCGTCGCCGCGGCGGCGAGTCCAAAACCGAAGCCAAGGAATTGCGGATTGCCGACCTGGTGTTGAATGGGGAAACGCACGAAGTGAAACGGGGCGATACCTCCATCGACCTGACGCCGAAGGAATTTGCCCTACTGGAATGCTTGATGCGCATGCAGGGCAAGGTATTGAGCCGCACCCGCATCCTTGAACAAGTCTGGGGCTACAGCGCCGACCCCTTGACCAATGTCGTCGATGTCTATATTCGCCAGTTAAGGCGCAAGATCGATGAGGATTTTGAGCAGAAACTGTTGAAGACGGTGCGCGGATACGGCTACAAATTGGATGTCTCCTGAGCCGCCTTCCCGGCACTTTAACCTCGCGCTGCGCTCTAACTCGTGTATCGCGGATTTCCGGTCCCTGACATTGAGCCCTGTCCTGATGAATCGGCTGGACAGAAAAAAAGACGCGGACAGTATCGGTTTTCTTAACGAGGAGGAGCCATGAAAACGCAATTTGCCTTGCCCAACGAAGAAGCGACAGACTGCGACATCGAAATCACCACCGAGCATTCGGCCAGCAGTCACGGACGCCCGGTTTTAGTGACCGCGAACAACGACGTTATCGACTCCTTGTCGTGGACTTTTCATAGAATCGTATCCGCGACACCCGAAGAAATCGCGCAGCTCAAGGCATTGGGGCTGCATACGCAGCACATCTGACCCGAGGTTTTCGCCTCGTTTTGACGAAAAAGACGAGGCCAACCCAGCCTCGTTCATCGGCTGAGTCTTGCCGGCAAAAACAGGAATAATACCCCTTCAAATCAGGAAAAATCCCCTCGTCTCTTTCAACAAAGCTTTTGATAATGATCCATTTAACAACGGACATTATCATGAGACGCTTTTTTATCATTCTGCCGAGTATCTTGCTGTTTTCATTTGCCGCGTTAGCGCACGGTCCCACCCCGCAGAAAGGGCTGGAAAGCATTACCATCAACGCGCCCGTCGATAAGGTCTGGGACATGGTCAAAGAGTTCGGCGCCATCGCCGACTGGCATCCGGATGTGAAGGAAAGCTCCGGCGACGGCAAGCACGCGTCGGGCGGCATCCGCACGCTGACCCTGCACAATGGCGGCCAGTTGGTCGAAGAGCTGGATTTCTACAGCGACAAGGACCATGAATACAGCTACCGGCTCAAAAAAGAAAACGTCGAGGCGTTTCCGACCAGTTCCTACTCGATGGAAATCCAGGTCAAGCCGGGCAAGGCAGAAGGCACCTCGGTCGTGACCCTGAAGAGCCGCTTTTACCGCGGCGATACCGGTAACACGCCGCCGGAAAACCTGAGCGACGCGGCCGCCGTCAAAGCGGTCACCGCATTTTTGAAAAACGGTCTGGACGGATTGAAGGCCAAAGCCGAAAAATAAAACCGACGGCGCCCACCGGCTTGCGATTACCCGGCGGGCGCCAGCTTTGCCGAAGCCCTCCTCACTCAATCAAGCCCATGGATCAAACCATGCCGGTCCGCCAGCATGGCCAATTCCGCCGCGGTTTTAACTTCCATCTTTTCCTTGATCGAAGTGCCGTGGTTGCACACCGTTTTATAACTCAGGCACAGTTTCTCGGCGGCTTCTTTCGCGGTATAGCCGTTCGCCAGCAAACAGAAAACATCGAACTCGCGCGGCGACAGCCGTTTAAGCTTTGCCGATTCATCCTGCCCAGCCGCCATCGACATGGCCAGTTGCTGCGCCAGTTCGGGATCGATGTAAATGCCGCCCTGCGCGATCGCGCCGACGGCCGCGATCAGGATGTCCGGCGTACTGTTTTTGGTAATGTAGCCCTTGGCGCCAGCCTTGAGCGCGCGCGAGACATAAACCAGCTCGTTGTGAATGCTGAATACCAGGATCTTGCAGCGCGGATCGCGAGTGATCAGACGCCGTATCGTTTCGAGCCCACTCATGCCCGGCATCGACAAATCCATCACCACGATGTCCGGTTGATACCGGCTGTAGAGCTGGCAGGCCATTTCCCCGCGATCCGCTTCATGAATCGCGCCTATCCGCTCGGATAAGGCGAGAAAAGTTTTATAGCCGGTGCGCACGACCGCATGGTCGTCGACCAGCAAGACATTGATTTTGTCCATCACAAACTCCTTCATTTGATCCTCCTATGTTGCCCGAAAGCACCGGCAGACATCATGGGAATTCTTCCCGATCCGCGCTAAAAGCGCTTTTTCAGGAATTTTTCTCGGCTCTTTTGAGGATTTTTTCCTAATCGTATTACAGGTTTATTCCGTAACCTATACCCGGACGGCTCGGATACCATGTTGCCAGCTCGGACCCGCGCCTCGATGCAACCGTTTTGATCAAGAAAGCTGAGTGTCTATTTTTACCGATGCGCCCGGTCCAGGCTTTTCAAATTCAGG
>Ga0207968_100014_pt1 | contig 75778 bp, 69 predicted proteins | sample LakWasMet21_HOW5_2_FD_183867 | JGI IMG/M metagenome (GOLD analysis project Ga0207968, IMG submission 183867) | Freshwater sediment methanotrophic microbial communities from Lake Washington under simulated oxygen tension - Sediment Metagenome... | ecosystem: Environmental > Aquatic > Freshwater >...
TCCTTATTTTTGTTGAAAATATTGCATACGCAATAACACCGCTCATAGTGACTAAACGTAAAACCAACTGGGCGCGGACCACGAAAGCGAAAAAATGAGAAATGGTCGCATGGCCGCGCTCCGGTTGAATACTATGACAGATATTGAGTTTATTTCGACCTAAGTTGTTCATTTCCAAGCTATATCTATTACTTCATTTCCGTCAGGTCGCCCGCTGGAATAGCCCCTTCGGAACGGCCTTTAAGATAGGCATACAGGTCGTCAATGCCATCGACCACCATTTTGTTGCCACGGAACGAATACATGATCCCACGACCCTGAACAAGTACCCGCCGGAACTGTTCTTTAGTCAGGCTTTTCATGCTGTGGAGTAAATTCGGATTACTGACGTTGCCCTCTCCAGTTGATTGATGGCAGCTTCCGCAAGCTTCCGTTCTGTAAATATTCCAGCCATTGAAAGTAGCTTTATCGACACGGTTCCCTTCGGCCTTATAAAGGGGCTGTGCAAAGGCATGCTGGATGGGGAATAATACAAAAGCGCCAATCATAACAGCGACCGGCATAATTTTGTTTTTACTACGAAATATTTTGTTCATGGTTACCTCTCTTAAATCATAATCAGTCTTATTAATCTCCCGGTTGAATAAACTTTGTCCACTCATCCATCGTTGTCACTGGGTGGATAGCCCCTTGCTGCGTGGGGATGAGGGGTACAAAGAACTCAAGCATGCTCTGGTAGTCTTTAGCCTGTACGATAATGTAATAGACATGCTCTGTTGCCCCCACATAGGCCCCATGAATCTTGACGCCTTTTTTTGCGGCTTCCTCGCGTTTAGCCCAGAAGTCAATGAGCATTTGAGCACCCTCTTTACTCCTGCCTGGACAATTTTCCGGGGTATGGGTCCAGTGGGCAACAAAGAACATTCCATCGTTTTCGGTTTTTTCCCCTGCTACCGTCATTTCATCAGCCATTTTCGCCTCCTTAAGTTGATGGTTGCGTTATGATGCGGAGGCATTCATTGTCAACCCATTCAATAGCTGCCTATCAAACAGAGATTTATTTCTCCGTACTTGTTAATTAAAAAGCTTATAGTCATATAAGACAAACGATACTTTTTGGACATTAGTATCGGCATATCCGATATTAAGCGCGAAGCGGAGCGCCGAGCAAGTTGAGTGATGAACACCGGGCCTGGTTAAAGGCGTGGGTCAAGGCCGAAGCGTTAACCTGCCGGGTCTTGATCGATCGCCTGGAAATCGAATGCGGCATTCGCCTCAGCGCCAATACCTTGCGTCACGAGTTGAAACGCATGGGGTATGTCTGGAAGCGGACGCGCTACAGTTTAAAAAAAAGCGCGACCCCGAGCGCTTCGCACAAGCCCAGCGCGACATAGCCAAGCTCATCGTCCAGGCGAAGGCCGGCGCGATCGAGCTGGCTTATGTCGACGAAGCCGGGTTTGCGCCGCAACCGGCCAACCGATCCGCCTGGACGAAAAAGGGCAAAACCCATATCGTCACGGCGAAACGGGGGCGACGACTGAATGTGATGAGGGCCATGCTGTCATCGGGAAAACGGGTGATGGCAAAACTGTGGCAGCGCATCAATGGGTTGGGGTTCTTTGCCTTCTTGATGGCCATGCTGGATAAGGTCAGCAAGCCTTTGGTGGTGATCCTGGACAATGCGTCCATCCACACCGCCAAAAAACTGCAACCTTACTGGGACTTATTGGAAGAAAAAGGCATGCGGTTTTATTTCCTGCCGCCTTACAGCCCCGAATTGAACCGCATTGAATTGCTTTGGCACAAGATGAAATACGAATGGCTCAAATTCAAACTGTATACGCCGGATGAGCTGGAACGGGCCATCGACGAAATTGGGGAAGGGTTCGGCAACTTATACAAGCTGACTTTTTGAGGGGCGCTTAATTGCAGCCGTGACAATTTTGCTCGTCAACTTTATTAAAACCATTCTGTATAATCCCGCCTTGGTCTTTTAATTGAAAAGCGCAACAGATCTACTCAAGCAAAATGAGCATCATCAAAAAACTTGCCTCGCAAACCGCTATCTACGGCCTCAGCAGCATTTTCGGGCGGTTTCTGAATTACCTCTTGGTACCGCTCTATACATATCATTTCTCGGCGGCCGAATACGGGGTCGTCTCGGAGTTTTATGCGTATGCGGGCTTTTTTGCGGTGCTGTTGGTGTTCGGCTTCGAGACCGGCTATTTCCGCTTTCGCGACAAAAACGAGCCGCAACGCGACGGCGCTTATGCGACCGCGTTATGGTTCGTGCTGGCGGTCAATCTGTGTTTTCTGGGGCTGATCCGCCTCGTCCAGACGCCGCTGTCGGACGCGCTGCATTACGCCCATCACCCCGAATACGTGCAGTGGTTTGCGATCATTCTGGGCCTCGATGCGATCGCCTCGATTCCGTTTGCGAGATTACGCGCCGAAAACAAGGCCTTCCGTTTCGCCGGTATCAAGATCGTCGAGATTGGAGTCACGGTCGGCTTGAGCCTGTTTTTCATCGCCTATTGCCCGCCGCTCTACGCGAAAAACGAACAGATATGGTTCGCGCCGATCTATGATCCCGGCATCGGCCTCGGCTATGTGTTCATCGCGAATCTGGCCGCCAGCGGGGTCAAATTCGTGCTGCTGACGCCGCAGTTGAAAGGGCTGCTGTGGGGCTTCGACAGGGCGCTGTTCCTTAGCATGCTGCGCTACTCGCTGCCGATGGTGGTGATCGGTTTCGCCGGCATCATCAATGAAATGCTCGACCGCGCCTTGCTGAAGTATCTGCTGCCACACGATCCGTTGACGAACATGCGCATGCTCGGCATCTACAGCGCCTGCTACAAACTGTCGATCCTGATGTCGCTGTTCATCCAGGCATTCCGCTATGCGGCCGAGCCGTTCTTTTTCGCCTATGCGGACAAGAGCGATGCGCGCCAGGTGTATGCGGACGTAATGAAATATTTCGTGATCTTCTGCATGGCGATCTTTTTGTTGGTGACCCTGTACATCGATTTCTTCCAATATTTCATCGGCAGGGAGTTCCGCGCGGGGCTCGGCGTGACGCCGATCCTGCTGCTCGCGAATCTGTTTCTCGGAATTTATGTGAATCTGTCGATCTGGTACAAACTGACCGACCGAACCCTGATGGGCGCTTTCGTATCGCTCGGCGGCGCGCTGATCACGATAGGCCTGAATCTGTGGTGGATTCCGTTGTACGGCTATGTCGGTTCGGCCTGGGCGACCTTGGCCTGCTATGCGGCCATGGCCTTGGTTTCGTATCTGCTCGGCCGCAAGTATTACCCGGTCGCCTACGACCTGAAACGGATTACTTTTTATATCGTCTTCGGCCTCGGCTTGTATTTCGCCCGCGAGCCGCTGTCGGCGCACGCTCCCGCTTTACCGTCCTGGCTGATTGCCGCGCTGCTGATGCTGAGCTATTTATCGGCCGCGGCGCTGTTGGAACGCCGCCGGCGCACTGCGATTGTCTGAGGAATCGAGCATGCACCTCAGCGATCGTGATTTTCTGGACGTGATCGAGCGGACGCCGCTGGTGTCGATCGACCTGGTCGTTCAGAACGCTGCCGGCCGGGTGCTGCTCGGCTGGCGCACCAATGAACCGGCCCAAAACACCTGGTTTGTGCCGGGCGGGCGCATCCGCAAGAACGAAACGCTGGACGCCGCCTTCCTGCGCCTCACCTGTGCCGAACTGGGCAAGGCCGTCGCCCTTCAGGAAGCGGTGCCGCTGGGCGCCTATACGCATTTGTACGAAACCAATTTCGCCGGAGTGGACGGCATCGGCACCCATTATGTGGTGCTGGCTTATGCGCTGCGCCGAGCCGAACTTCCCGAACGACTGCCCGCAGAACAGCATAGCGATTATTGCTGGCTGAAGGCTGACGAGGCGCTCCGCGATGCGCAAGTGCATCCCAATGTGCTGCCGTATTTTGCAGCCCTTACAGGATTAGCCGCCAGGCCATGATGATTCAAAAACACCTGCCGGGTTTTTAAAACCCGGCAGGTTTTTTGCTCAATCCTTAACCCAGCCTTCCCTGAGCGTGACGGTCCGGTTGAACACCCGATTGCCGTCCTTGCTGTCCTTGTCGAGGCAGAAATAGCCGATCCGTTCGAACTGGAAGCGGCTTTCGGGCTCGGCGTTCGCCAAACTGGCTTCGACGCGGCAGCCGGTCACGACCTGCAAAGAATTCGGGCTCAATGCATTCAGGAAGTTGTCTTCATTGTCTGGCTGCGGCACCGAGAACAGGCGGTCGTACAGACGCAGTTCCGCCGGCAGCGAATGTTCCTCCGAAACCCAGTGGATCACGCCTTTGACCTTGCGGCCTTCGGGGTTCTTGCCGAGCGTGTCAGGATCATAGCTGCAGCGCAGTTCGACGACATTGCCGTCCGCGTCCTTGACCACCTCGTCGCAGCGGATCACGTACGAACCGCGCAAGCGCACCTCGCCGCCCGGCACTAGACGCTTGTATTTCGGCGGCGGATTTTCGGAAAAGTCATCGCGCTCGATCAACACCGTCTTCGCAAACGGGACGGTCCGTGAACCGATCTCGGGGCGCTGCGGATGGTTGCCGAGGCTCAGGTTCTCGACCTGTCCGTCCGGATAGTTCGTGATCACCAAGCGCAAGGGCTCCGCGACCGCCATCGCCCGCAGCGAGTTCTGGTTCAAATCCTCGCGGATGCAATGTTCGAGCACGCTCATTTCGATCCAGGAGTCCTTCTTGGTCAGGCCGATCCGTTCGCAAAAATCGCGGATCGCGGTCGGTGTAACCCCTGCCCTGCGCAGCCCGGCAATCGTCGGCATGCGCGGATCGTCCCAACCCGACACATGCTTTTCGGTGACCAATTGATTCAGCTTGCGCTTGCTGACGATCGTATATTCGAGCTGCAAACGGGCGAATTCGATCTGCTGCGGCCGCCACGGCGTATCCAGTTGCTCCAGCACCCAGTCATACAAGGGCCGGTGGTCTTCGAATTCGAGCGTGCAGAGCGAATGCGTGATGCCCTCGATCGCGTCCGAAATGCAGTGCGTGTAGTCGTACATCGGATACAGACACCAGTCATCGCCGGTGCGCTGATGATGCACCCGGCGAATCCGGTACAAGGTCGGATCGCGCATGTTGATGTTCGGCGAGGCCATGTCGATCTTCGCGCGCAGCACGTATTGACCGTCCGCATACAGACCGTCGCGCATGCCCTGGAACAGGGCCAGATTGTCCTCGATCGAACGGCTGCGGTCCGGGCTGTCCTTGCCCGGCTCGGTCAAGGTGCCGCGGTAGGCGCGAATTTGCTCCGGCGTCGAGCTGTCGACATAGGCCTTGCCGTCCTTGATCAATTGCACTGCATCATCATAGAGCTGGCCGAAATAGTCGGACGCATGGCGCAGTTCTGTCCACTCGAAACCGAGCCAGCGCACATCGCGCTTGATCGCCTCGACATATTCGTCGCTTTCCTTCTCCGGATTGGTGTCGTCGAAGCGCAGATTGCAGGTGCCGTGGTATTCGAGCGCGAGTCCGAAATTCAGGCAGATCGATTTGGCATGGCCGATATGCAGGTAACCGTTCGGTTCGGGCGGAAAACGGGTCGCGACCCTGCCGTTGTGTTTGTTGGTTTTTAGATCGTTAGTGATGATATGGCGAACAAAATTCGCCGGCGACGGATTATCGTTAATGGACATGAACTCTTGGCTGTAGGGTTTTATGCGTGCCGCGCCGATTGAGCAAACACGCGTTATCGAAATTTTTTGGCAGCCTCAAATGCTACTTGATTTGCCGAACTCAGTAAAGATCAATGACCCGAAATCGTGGCGGCACGCGTGGTTTTGAGCGGATCAACGGTTCGCCTAAAAAAATACGCAACCGTTTCGGATCTTCAACCGGCGATAGGTTGGCAAAACGCCCGCTCTTCGGAAAGCGGCTTCGGCATGCCGGTGAAATAGCCTTGCGCGTAATCGACGTGCAAGCCGTTGAGGGTTTGCAGGATCACCTGATTTTCGACGAATTCGGCAATCGTTTTCTTGCCGAGCACATGGCCGATATCGTTGATCGATTTGACCATCGCCAGATCGACCGAGTCGTGCTCGATATCCTTCACGAAAAATCCGTCGATCTTCAAAAAATCGACCGGCAAATGCTTCAAATACGCAAATGACGACAAACCGCTGCCAAAATCATCCAGCGAAAACTTGCAGCCATACTCCTTCAGGCGCTTCATGAAATCGGTCGCGAGCGTCAGATTCGCGATCGCCGCGGTTTCGGTAATTTCAAAACAGACCTTCTCAGGCGGCATCGCCGTTCTGACGAACTCGCTTTCGATAAAACCCAACAGATGAGGATCGCTCAGACTTGCCCCCGATAGATTGATCGCGCACAGCGACAAATGCTCCAGACGTTTGCGATGGTCGGTAAAATAATCGAACACCTGCCGTATCACCCAGCGGTCGATTTTGGTGGCCAGTTGGTAACGCTCCGCGGCCGGCAGAAAAGCCTTCGCCGAAACCAGGTTGCCATGGTTGTCCTTCATCCGGATCAGAATCTCGCAGTGTTCGCCTTCGTCCTCGCCGAGCGACACGATGTCCTGGGTGTACAGGCAAAACAAATTCTGCTCCAGCGCATTATTGATCCGAACCACCCAATTCATCTCGCCGTGATGCTGCACCAAAGCCTTGTCATCTTCCCGGTAAATGTGCGTCCGGTTTCTGCCGGCTTCCTTGGCCGCGAAACAGGCCATATCGGCCTGTTTCATGTGAATGTCGGCGCCGCCGTTGCATAAGTCGATCATCACCAGTCCGATGCTGACGCCGATCCGAAAACTTTTATCCTCCCAGAAAAACTGGAATTGTTCGACCGCCTGGTGAATTTTTTCGGTCACCGCGGCGGCCGCTTCGAGCGGACAGTTTTCCATCAAGACCGCGAACTCGTCGCCGCCGAGGCGCGCGAGCGTATCGCTGCGCCGGATCACGGCAGCAAACAGGTTGCTTATCTGCCTGAGCAGTTCGTCGCCCGCGGCATGACTGCAGGTATCATTGACGATCTTGAACTGATCGAGATCGATGTAGCACAAGGCGTGTTCCGCCTTGCCCGTGTCCGTCAGCGCAAGCACGCGTTCGAGGCGCCGGTCGAATTCCTGGCGGTTGATCAGATGCGTCAACGCATCATGGCTGGCCTGATAGGACAGTTTTTCGGTCAACAGCAGTGCTTCGGTCACATCCTCCTGAATCGCGACATAGTGGGTAATTTCGCCTTCCGGATTGATCACCGGCGCGATCGATTCCCGCGCCCAATACAAATCCCCGGATTTTTTCCGATTTTTTAACACGCCGCGCCAAACCTGCCCCGACGAGATGGTATCCCATAAAGCCAGGTAACTGTCCGCCGACAAGCCGGAGCTGAATATCCTGGGCGATTGACCGACCACTTCATCCGAATAATAACCGGTCGTTTCGGTGATTTTGCGATTCGTATATTCGATGATGCCGTTCCGGTTCGTGATGAAAATGAAATTCGGGCTGTTGTCCATCGCGTGGTACAGTTTACAAAGATCGTTTTCAACCAGCTTCCGCTCGTGGATATTTCTGATGACACCAAAAACTCTCGATCGCCCCTTGACGTTATCTTGAGCCAGATTGAACAAATCGATCGAATGCGGATTGATGTCCATCGCGGTAATTTCAACATACTTGAACTCCCCTCCATTCTGGCAGCGCAAACGCAACTGCGCCGTCTGCGGAATACGATCGAGCCCTGTGCTGCTAAAGATGGCGTCGGCTTTTTTCCAGTCATCTGGGTAGACCACATCTGAATAATGCTTGCCGGTCATTTCGGCCAGCGAGCATCCCAATACAGTCTCTACCGCTTTGTTCAGATAGGTAAAATACCCGTCCGCGTTCAGTAGGAAAATGATGTCCGGAGAATTTTCCACGAAAAACCGGTGCATTTGTTCCGAATGATGCAGTCGGTTAAGAATCTTCTGATTTTCATCCTGCAAGCGGATGATTTTTTGCGCCTTCGCGACGGAATTTTTCAAGACCTTGACCTCATAAGGCTTTTTAATGAAGTCATGGACAAAACTGTAGCGCAGGGTGCGCCTCGCCTCGACAAAGCCGGCGTCGCCGCTGATCACGATCACTTGCGCAGCCAACATCATGTCCGCGACATGCTTCAACACATCATAGCCGTTGCCATCCGGCATGTTCAGATCCAGCAAAACCAGCTCCACCGGATGCCTGCTCAAAATATCGATCGCTTCACGGCCGTTTTGCGCGACCACCACCTTATGGCCGTCAAACTCAAAAATCTTGCACAAACTATCTCGCGCCAGCTTTTCATCGTCAACGATCAACAGTTCGATCCGCTCTCCCTCGGTCTTGTCTGACTCGGCTCCGCAAGATATCAGGCTTGAATCAAAAAGCATGGCAATTCACCGTTACATTTTTCGATCGGATTTAAGAGAGGTTCTCGGCACAAATACGTAAAAAACCGTCCCGCTCGCGGAGGTATCGCAGCGTATCATGCCTTTCAATTCGTCTATCAGGCTTTTACAGATCGTCAGTCCGAGCCCCGAGTGATTGTTGCCTTTGCGGGTGACAGCCGGCACATAGAGTTGGCGCAAGACGCCCTCGGGCAAGCCCGGGCCTTGGTCCTCGACCCTGATCTCGATGAATCCGCCGGAGCCGAAGTAAACGTTATCCTTGGTTGAGACAGTGATTTTGCTACCCGAAGCAGAAGCTTCCATCGCGTTTTTTACCAAGTTGATCATGATTTGTTTCAGTTTGTTTTTACTGATCACAATCGCGGGGATTGCAGGCTCCAGCTTCAGCACGATGTTGATTCCCCGCAGGGTAAACACACCCGCTTGAAAAAGATTGCTCAGATCGGTGATCAGCGCATTGACATCGACGCTGCCATCCTCATCGCGCGGCGTATTTTCGGTAAGATTCGGTAAACGCAACAGCAATTTGCCGACCCTGTCGATTTCGTCCTGAATGATCCTGATTTCATTGGCATTTTCGTCGCCTAACCGTTCTGAGAGCAGATAGAGATAATTTTGAATGATGCTGAGTGGATTACCGGCTTCATGCGCCAGTTTTTTGGCATGCAGGCGGTAGTTTTCTGTCACCTCTGCCAGTTCTTGCCGGGCCGATCGCTCGGCTGTTTCGATATTCAGCAGCGCGCGCGCCGCCTCCCTCGAAAAGAGCGTGATAAACTCCGCTTTCGACCCGATCACCTGCGCCTGGGATTTACTGATCCCTGCCGCGATGACGCCCACGTTGCGCTCCTGATCATACAGAGGGATCAACATCAACCCCTCGGCACCCAACAATCGGCAAATTTGCCGATCCACGATCGATTTGAGGGTTCTCGTACAGGCATCGAACGAATGCATGGCCCGTCTTTGCAAAAGACACTTGGCAAGCAGGCTATGATCGGGAGACAGTTTGATGATCACGGATGACCAGAGAAGATCCTCTTCCGGGTGGCTAGATATACCGACCAGATCATTCGATTCAGGCCGGAACAGAAAAAAGGTGGCGACCTGAAAACCAAACAAGGCGCTCAAGTCCTTCTGAATCACACCGACCAGAGTGCTCAATTCCGGGGATGCCTCCAGCTGCTGCCGAACCGCACTAGATAACATCAGGGCTTTGATGCGCTCGCCGATGCTGTTTCGGATCGATTCTCTCCGCTGCACCGGGGTCAGACATTTGATCCCCCGGCCTTCGGGAACCGCCACCGTAATACCGATGTCATCCGCCGATTGCCGGAGACGTTCGCCGACTTCCTCGAGCATATCATCGATTAGCGGCTCATTGATGCCGAAAAGCCTATCGGCCAGTTCAATGACTTGCTCCCTGTTTTCCGCGTCGATGCGGGCAATGTGCCCGGCCAGATTGATGATCTTTACCAATTGGGCGCCGTCCGCAATCGCATCGAACGGTTGATGCTGATGGCACACCGCATCGGAGATGAATGATTGCAGATTCCAGTTTTCAATCAGAGAGCCCCCAATTTGATCGTGACTGGCGCCGAATAATTGCTTTTCCAGTACGCCTTCGCATACGTCCAGATGTTGCTCCAAAAACTTGGGGTAGTCTTGTGGAAAACATTCCAATAAAACCAGTTGGCCAATCCTGTGCAATAAACCGGTCAAATACGATTCCTCCGGAAAAGGATACGCCGTCATTTTTGCCAATTTGTGCGCGAGATGGGCGCACATTAAGGAGCGGTACCAGATCAGTTCAACGCAGTCATGATGGCTATGCGGCATTTGCGAAAAATATTGCTGAACCGAGCGGGTGATCGCAATCGTTTTTACGGTAGACAGTCCCAACACGACGACCACCCTGTTCAAATCGGTGATTTCGCCCCATTGCCGATAAAAGGAAGAATTGGCCGCCGCCAGTACCTTCGAACTCAAACTGGCATCTTGGCCAATGATAGTCGCCAGTTCCTTAAAATTGACCTCGATACTCTGGGTCGCCCTGATCAAATCAAGCAACACCTTCGGCACGACCGGCAGATTATTCAGATCAACCTTGGCTAAAATTGACAGAACGGCATTGTCCATAGTTCTATTACATCACCCAGGTTACAATGAACACTCGACTTGATAAAACAAACTCAGCACCCTCGGATGCGCGCAGGACATTCAAAATGCTATTCATTGTAAATGTCGACGTAATATTTTTTTATTTTATTTTATTTTACTTAAGTCACAGTATAGTCTTTAACGGTCTGCTGTCCAGTGGCACTAGAAATATCCGCGCGTCATTGCCTCGCCGTTATCATGCAATCCATGCATCTACGCCAACCTGCTGAATTGTCTTGACAAATTTTGCTATCCGCGAGCCGCCCTGAATACGGCTCCGACCGCGGCAATCCTTGCAGAAGGGTTACGCCGACGCGCCATCAAAACAAATCGCGGCGCGCGAGGAAGGTGCCGCCATGCGGCGAAAGGGAAACCGGTTTTTTGTCAGATCGACTAGGGATTGAGCCGTCGCCAGGGCCGGTAACATTGGCCAACATAAGGATAATATCCGGCAGGGTCGTCGCAGTAATACCAGTAGCCGGGCTCCATGCCGTCGGGATAGGGGCTCACGCTTTGCCAGCCTTCCGGACATTCGGTCACAGTCGGATAATAGCTGTCGGCGCTCGGGCAGTAGGACCAGTTCTGCGCGCCATAGGCGGGATTTCTTCCGGGCGGTTCGATAGAGGCTGGCGGCGGCGACGGTACCTGATAGGCGGGAGGGTAATAATAGGGCTGATACACATAAGGCCGATAATAATACGGCGGATACAGATAAGGAAGGCCGAAATAAAAGCTGAATCCCGGATGCTGCCAACCGCCGCCATAAAATCTGATGCCGCCATGCGCATCGGCATCCAGGCTACTTGCCGACCACAAGACTAAAACGCTGACAGTCATCAATCTGCTGAATTTCATTGCATTGACCTCGCTCGCTTCAAAACCGATAACCCTTTCTCGGCGCGGCAATCTCATCGCAACGGGCACCTATCCGTTTAACCTTAAAACCGCAGTGAGTCCACGAAAAGCACGAAAGACACGAAATAAATCAAGGTGGTAGATCGCGTGATCCGATCACCCGGAGGATGTCACTTTTCTAAGCAATAACTTTCTGAATGTTTTCGTGATTTTGGCGTGTTTTGTGGATCAACTGATTTTTCTAGGTTTAAAGGCTAACGGCGGCCATGCCCGCCACCATGGCCTCCGCCGCCGAAACCACGACCACCGGAACCGCCACTGAATCCACGGCCACCAGACCCGCCGCCACCCCATGAGTGTCCGCCTCCGAAGCCATAACCGCCGGCGCCGCCGCCGTCATGGTGGCCGCCCGAGCCGCCGCCGTGACCCGACTGCCACCCGCCCGCACCGCCTGAGCCCCCGCCCCAATAGTGGCCGCCACCCCCGCCTTGCCAGTTGTGCCCGCCGTGTCCGCTCCAGTAATGACCGCCTCCGCCATAATAGTGATGATACGGCCAATAGTTATAGGAGTAATACGATGGATAACTGTAATAGGAATAAGGCCAATAGCCATAGCTACCATAACCGATTCCTACCGAGGGATAGTAAGAATCATAATAAGCACCGGCCGGCCCGTAATAGTAGCAGCCTTGCAAGAAAAGTATTCCCGACACCGCCATGAATCTAACCAATCGTTTCATATCTGCCATATCTCACGTTCAAGCGCTGATTATTTGCTTCGATCTCTACCGGAATCCGCCCGCGTCTGCCTCATCTAGGCGGCAAGGCAGGGGCCTGCGTTCCCGGCGGTGGCGGATACAGCGTAGGGGAACCGGAAGGTTGCGGCGTATAAGGCGCTTCATCGACGAAATTGCCGTTGACAGGCACCCGATTGCCGAACGCATACATGCACTGGATATAACTCATATCGTAGCGCTGCTGGGCTTCGTAGCCGGTCGCGCGGGCGCTCTCGGCGCCGGAGATCGTGCCGGCCAATAAGCCCGTGCCGGCGCCGATTGCGGCACCTTCACTCCCACCCAGCGCCACGCCGGCGGCCGCGCCGACCGCGGTACCTGCCGCCGCGGTACCTGCCGCCGCGGTGCCGACACCGCTGCCGGTTGCGACCTGGCCCGGCGTGGCGCCGCCGCACTGCGCGAGCGCATAGTGCCGGCATTGCATGTCGTCGGCGCGAAATTGTTCGAACGATTTGCCGATGCCGGGCAAGATCAGCACGCTGGGGCCGGTAGGCAGCGACGCACAGCCGGCCAGCAGCAAAACCGGCGCGATTGCCAAAGACACAGGTTGAATCATCTTCATTGAACTTCCCTCGGATTAAGGCGCGATCCGCCGGACGCGCGGTGACTGATGAGTTAGATGGGCGCAGCGGGGCCCGGTTCATTCGCCTGGCACCCTGTCATTTTCAATACGGTGCGCGATTGACTCCGACCTTTGCGTTCGCCTATGATGAAGCGCTTAGGGTCCACAATCCCGTCAAATCAACGGCCCCTCGACCAGCCGCACAATCTAAGCCATGGCTTTCAAATTAGCACAATCCTTTCAGAACCGCACGCTGGCCCTGTTTCACGGCCGCCTGCAACAGCAGCAGGCGCTGCTCCGACGCATTCGTGCCGAACTACCGCAACCCTTGGCGATGCATTTGCTGCATTGCGTGCTCGTTGAGAGAACACTGCTGCTTTATACCGATGCGGCGGTGTGGGCTTCGCAATTGCGTTTTCTGAAGCAGGAAATCTTAGGCGCGGCCGGCCCTACGCAGAACCCGCCCGTCGACAAGCTGCAAATACGCCTATTGGCCGATCGACTCGGCGAAAGCCAGCCCACCGCAAGCAAGGCAATTATTCCTTCGGCGGAAAAAATCGCGATGCTGAACAAGCAGGCGAACGAAATGGGAGACACTCAGTTGCGGCAAGCGTTGCAACGGTTGAGCACAACGCTGGCGCGACTCAAGGACGAATAAAACGGGGGGGTCAGGCGGCAGGGCGAGGTGCCTCGGCCGAGCGCATGAACGAAATCGGCGCTTCGTTCTCGTTTTCGAAAGTGACCATTTCCCAGGCGTCCTTATCGTCCAACAAGGTGCGTAGCAATTGGTTATTCAGGCCGTGACCGGATTTATAGCCGGTAAACTCGCCGATCAGACTGTGACCGAGCAGATATAAATCACCGATCGCATCGAGGATCTTGTGTTTGACGAACTCGTCGGCATAGCGCAGGCCGTCTTCGTTCAGGACTTTCGCATCGTCGACCACGATCGCGTTGTCGAGGCTGCCGCCGAGGGCCAGATTGTTGCGCTGCAGCATGTCGATGTCTTTCATGAAGCCGAAGGTTCTGGCGCGGCTGACTTCCTTCACAAAGGTCGTCGAGGAAAAATCCATCGTCGCGGTTCTGAGATGTTTGGCAAAGGCCGGGTGCTCGAAATCGATCGTGAAGGTCACCTTGAAGCCATCGAACGGATCGAAGACCGCCCATTTATCGCCGTCTTCGACCCGGATGCGCTTTTTAATCCGGATATACTGTTTGGCGGCTTCCTGTTCCTGCACCCCGGCGGATTGCAGCAAAAACACGAACGGCCCGGCGCTTCCGTCCATGATGGGCACCTCGGCCGCGCTGACATCGATCAGCGCATTGTCGATGCCGAGCCCCGCGAAGGCGGACAGCAAATGTTCGATCGTCGAGATCTTGACATTGCCGTCAACCAGTGTAGTCGAAAGCACCGTTTCGCCGACATTGCCCGGCGAGGCCTGAATCGTGACCGGCTGATCCAGATCCACGCGGCGAAAGCGAATGCCGGTATTCGGCTCGGCCGGATGCAGGGTCAGGTAGACCTTCGCGCCGGTATGCAGACCGACACCGGTGGCTCTGATCGAATTTCTCAAGGTACGCTGTTTAATCATAAATGATCTGTAGAATCTAAAGCTGGGAATGGCTCATTCTATCATGTTCAGCCCACAAATACAGAAACCGCGGCGCCGCCGATCGGGTCGGCAGAGCCAAACCCGACCGCCACGGCGATGCCTCAATCGGCCTGACGGCGCAGGAACGCCGGTATATCCAGAAGCTCCAGATTGGTTTCCTTGGCCGCCGCAGCGGTTCCCCCCAAGCGGGACTCCCGGCTTTCCGGCTTGTTGCGCATCACGGTCGGTTTGTCGAATTCGTTGTAGCTGACTTCGCCGGTCGCGGCCCTGTGCATCAACTTGACCGGCGCTTTCGCCTGCTGCCGCGGCAGTCCCATGCCGGTCGCGACCACGGTCACCTTGATTTCATCGCCGAGACTCGGATCGATCGCGGTGCCGATCTTGATGATCGCGTCTTCGGAAGCGAATTCGTGCACGATCTGGCCCACTTCGTTGAATTCGGCGATCCCCATGTCGGCCGCGGTGATGTTGACCAGGATGCCTTTCGCACCCTGCAGGTTCAGGTCTTCGAGCAACGGACAGGCGATCGCCTTTTCGGCCGCTTCGCGCGCGCGCTGATCGCCGGAGGCGGAGCCGGTGCCCATGATCGCCGCGCCCATGCCCTTCATGACCGTGCGCACGTCGGCAAAGTCGACGTTGATCATGCCCGGATGCACGATCAGTTCGGTGATGCCCTGTACCGCATCGAGCAAGACGCGATTGGCCGCCTTGAACGCATCGACCAACGACACGTTATGGCCGAGCACCGGCAGCAATTTCTGGTTCGGAATCGTGATCAACGAATCGACATATTTTTCCAGCTCCGCGATGCCCTGTTCCGCGATCGCCTGTTTCTTCTTGCCCTCGAACAGGAACGGCTTGGTCACGACCGCGACGGTCAAAATGCCCATTTCGCGCGCCAGCGATGCGAATACCGGGACCGCGCCGGTACCGGTGCCGCCGCCCATGCCGGCGGTCAGGAACACCATGTCCGCGCCTTCCAACACTTCCTTGATGCGATCACGGTTTTCCTCGGCGGCCTGACGGCCGACTTCGGGATTCGTGCCGGCGCCGAGGCCCTTGGTCAACTCGACCCCCAACTGGATGATCGTGCCCATGTTCAGTTTTCTGAGCGCCTGCGCGTCGGTATTCGCGCAAATGAACTCCACGCCTTCGATATGGCTGTTCACCATTTGGCCGACTGCATTGCCGCCGCCGCCGCCGACGCCGATCACCTTGATCACCGCCGACTCGGTACATGTATCGATTAACTCATACTTCATAACCCACCCCTAAATCGTCTTCGTTAAGTTAAAAATTACCCTGAAACCAACTTTTTATTTTCGACCACCACCCGGCGCCCTCATATTCGATGTTTCTTCCATAACTCTGGTGTTCCCTGCCATAGATCAACAAGCCGATGCCTGTTGAATAAATCGGATTTTTGACCACTTCCGGCAGGCCGGTTACGTTTTGCGGAATGCCCATCCGCACCGGCATGTGAAAAATCTCCTCCGCCAACTCGATCAATCCCGTTACCTTCGAACTGCCGCCGGTCAACACGATACCGGCCGCAATCAATTCTTCGTAACCGCTGCGCCTAAGTTCCGACTGCACCAGGATCAACAATTCCTCATAGCGCGGCTCGATAATCTCCGCGAGGTTTTGCGTCGAAATCTTGCGCGGCGCGCGGTCGCCGATGCTCGGCACGTCGATGGTGCCCTCGACATCGGCCAGTTGCGTCAACGCGCAGGCATATTTGCGCTTGATCTCTTCCGCATTGACGGTCGGCGTCCTGAGCGCGACCGCAATGTCGTTGGTGACCTGATCACCGGCGATCGGAATCACCGCCGTATGCTTGATCGCGCCGTCGGCAAACACCGCGATGTCGGTCGTACCGCCACCGATGTCGATCAGACAAACGCCCAACTCTTTTTCGTCTTCGCTCAGCACCGCGTTGCAGGACGCCAGTTGTTCGAGCACGATGTCGTCGACTTCGAGGCCGCAGCGGCGGATGCATTTGATGATGTTCTGCTGCGCGCTGACGCTGCTGGTCACCATGTGCACCTTCGCTTCGAGCCGGATGCCGGACATGCCGATCGCTTCCTTGATGCCTTCCTGCAGATCTATCACGAATTCTTGCGGCAAAATGTGCAGAATCTTTTGATCGGCCGGTATCGCGACCGCGCGCGCCGAATCGATCACCCGATCGATGTCGTATTGCGTGACTTCCTTGTCCTTGATCGCGACGATACCGTGCGAGTTCAGGCTTTTGATATGGCTGCCGGCGATCCCCGCGAACACCGACTTGATCTGGCAGCCGGCCATCAGTTCCGCTTCCTCGATCGCGCGCTGGATCGAATTGACGGTCGATTCCAGATTCACCACGACGCCTTTTTTCAACCCGCGCGACGCGGTCTGGCCGATGCCGATCACCTCGATATTGCCTTCGCTGGTGATCTCTCCGACAATCGCGGCGACCTTGGTGGTGCCGATGTCCAGACCCACGATTAAATTACGCTCTGTTTTTTTTGCCATGTTTTTTACTCTGTGTCGCTTTATTCGTAAGTTCTTCGCCGGCCGGCTTTGGGTCTGCCAATTTGCTCCAGTCGATCGGCGGCGTATCCGGCCGCCAGGTGATCGCATAACCGTTCGGATAACGCAAATCCGCGATCGCGATCGCCTCGGCCCGCTCCGCGCCCAGGACCGGCAGCGTCCGTAAAAAACGCTGCAATTTTTTTAACTGGTCTTCGCGCCCCAACAGGATGTCCATGCCGTTCGTGAGCCGTATCCTCCAGGACCAGCGCTCATTGACCGTAAATTGGGTCAACACCATCGCCTGATCCGCCAGCGCGGTCGTGACGCCTTTCATGATTTCGAGCACTTTCTGTTCCTGCCGTTCGGGCCCGGATACCTGCGGCAGCATCAGAAACCGATCGACATTGCGCGGCGAAAAAATCACGCCTTGCTCGGTGATCAGGCTGTTCTCGCGCCAGCGCGCGAAAGCGGTTTTCTCGCCGACCCGTATGTCGATCGCATCCGGCCACACCCGCTTGACCTCCACCTCTTCAACCCAGGGCAATTTCGCGACCGCATCGTGCACCGCCTGCATGTCGGTCGCCAGGAATCCTGCCTGTACCAGCGGTAACAACGTATTTTTGATCTCGTCCTTGGTCAGATACTGGAACACGCCGCCGATCCTGACATATTTGACCGGCGTGACATCGGAGCCATAGGCCTTGATGCCATGACCGTATTTCCAGAACAACACGCCGATCACGCCCAGCGCGGCGAGTATTTTCCAGCCCGCACTCATCGTTACCGGCAACTGGTCGCCAAGATCCGCCACACCAATTCATCAAAATCGAGCCCGGCCTGGCGCCCCGCCATCGGCACCAGACTGTGATCGGTCATGCCCGGCACCGTATTGATTTCGATCAGTTGCGCTTGTCCTGCATGATCGATGAACACATCGACCCGCGCCCAGCCTTTCACGCCGACCACCTGGCTCGCGCTCACCGCCAGTGCCTGCAAGTGCGTCTCCTCGGCTTGATTCAGGCCGCAAGGACAGTGGTATTGGGTCGTGTTCGCATGGTATTTCGCATCATAGTCGTAAAACGTATGCGGCGTTTCGAGACGGATTACCGGCAAGGCTTCGCCATTCAGGATGCCGACCGTATATTCCTGCCCGGTCACCCAGGCTTCCGCATACACATCGCACTGGTACGAGGCGGCCAATTGGTAGGCCGCGACCAGTTCCTCGCGGTTGTGCGCCTTGCTCATGCCGATGCTGGAGCCTTCCTGCGCCGGTTTCACGATGACCGGAAAACCCAATTGCTCGATGCAACCGTCGACATCGTTTTGATCCCGCAGCAGGGTCCAGGCCGGCGTCGGCAGACCGAAGCCGCGCCAGCACAGCTTCGTGCGCAGCTTGTCCATGCTCAATGCCGACGCCAGGACGCCGCTGCCAGTATAGGGAATCCGCATCACTTCCAGCACGCCCTGCAGCACGCCGTCCTCGCCGCCGCGGCCGTGAATGATGTTGAACACGCGATCGACCGCGAGGCCTTGCAAGGCCTCGATGGGACTGCCGGTTACATCGATCGCGACCGCATCGACGCCCTTGCGTTTCAATGCTTCATAGACCGCCGCGCCGCTGCGGAGCGAGACCGGCCGTTCGGCGGCGGTTCCTCCCATCAATACGGCCACGCGCCCAAATTGTTCCGGATTATTATTCACTCAAAGTCTCACTCGTTTCGCCGACCTTACAGACCTCGGTCTGTAGGGTGATACCATAATTGTTGTTGACGGTTTGCCGAACATGGGCGATCAGCGCCTCGATATCGGCCGCCTTCGCGTTGCCCAGGTTCACGATAAAATTCGCATGCTTCTCGGAAACGCAAGCGCCGCCGATCGCATACCCTTTCAAGCCGGACGCTTCGATCAAGCGTGCCGCATGATCGCCCGGCGGATTCTTAAACACCGAGCCGCAGCTCGGCTGATGGGTCGGCTGCGTCTTGCCGCGCCGATCCAGCAGTTCCCTGATTTTTTGCTGGCTGGCCTCGGCATCGCCGTTCGGCAGCCGCAAGATCGCCGCAATGAACCATTCCCTGTCCGCGTCGAAGCCCTTGACCGAGCGGTAGCTGATCTGGAAGGACGCCTTGCTGCGTTCAAAAACGTCGCCCGTCGCCGACAGCATCTCGACGCGTTCGACGATCTCCCAGGTCTCGCCGCCGAAAGCGCCCGCGTTCATCTTCAACGCCCCGCCCATCGTCCCCGGAATGCCGGCCAGAAACTCGGCCCCGCAGAGGCCCTGTTCGCCGCAAAAGCGCGCGACATGCGCGCAGGGCACGCCGGCCTCGACATATACCGAGCCGTCGGCCAGCCGTTTCATTTCCTTCAAGCGACCTTTCGTGTTGATCACGGTGCCGCGAATGCCGCCGTCCCGGACCAGCAGATTGCTGCCGAGTCCGATCCAGAGCAGCGGCTCTCCGGGCGGCAAGCCGCGCACGAAAGCGATCAGGTCCTGCCGGTCGAACGGGATGTACATCCGGTCGGCCGGCCCGCCAACACGCCAGCTCGTATGCTTCGAGAGCGGTTCGTTTTCGAGCAGGCGGCCTTTCATCAAATCGCTATCCAGACTCAGCATGCGGCCAGCGCATCCTGCAACAAAGACGGCAACTGCGCCGCGATCTGGCCGACATTGCCCGCGCCCATCGTCATGATCACGTCATTCGGCTTCACGATGCCGGCCAGCACGTCCGCCAACTCTTCCCAGTTCTCGACAAAAATCGGATCGACCTTGCCCCGGTTCCGTATCGCCCGGCTCAGCGCGCGGCCGTCCGCGCCGTGGATCAGCGCTTCGCCGGCCGCATACACGTCCAGCAGGATCAGCACGTCGACCGTCGACAGCACATGCACGAAGTCCTCGAACAGATCACGCGTCCGCGTATAACGGTGCGGCTGGAACACCAGCACTTCACGGCGGTCCGGCCAAGCCTGACGCAGCGCCTCGAGCGTCGCGGCGATTTCGCGCGGGTGATGGCCGTAATCATCGATCAGGGTCAGCTTGCCTGCCGCCAGTTCGATCGTGCCGTTGATCTGGAAACGCCGGCCGACCCCCTTGAACGCCCGCAGGCTCGAAACGATCGCGCTATCGTCGATGCCGAGGCGCGTCGCGACGCTGATCGCGGCCAGCGCATTCAGCATGTTGTGCCAGCCCGGCAGATTCAGGGTCACCTCGAGCGGCGGAAAATCGCCGGGCCTGAGCACCGTAAAGCGCGTATGCATGCCCTGCTGCACGACGTTCACCGCGCGCACGTCCGCATCGTCGTGCACGCCGTAGGTCGTGACCGGCTTCGACAACTGCGGCAGGATTTCCCTGACGCCCTCGTCGTCCATGCACAACACCGCCATTCCGTAAAACGGCAGGTGGTGCAAAAATTCGATAAAGGTTTCCTTCAAGCGCTGATAGCTGCCCTGATAGGTCGCCATATGGTCCTGATCGATATTGGTCACGATCGCCATCATCGGCTGCAAATACAGGAAAGACGCATCACTTTCGTCCGCCTCGGCGACCAGATAATTGCCGAGGCCGAGTTTCGCGTTGGTGCCGGCGCTGTTCAGGCGCCCGCCGATCACGAAGGTCGGATCGAGACCGCCTTCGGCCAGCATGCTCGCGACCAGACTGGTCGTGGTGGTCTTGCCGTGCGTGCCGGCGACCGCGATGCCGAAGCGGAAACGCATCAATTCGGCCAGCATCTCCGCGCGCGGGATCACCGGGATCCGTTCCAGATAGGCCTGATCGACCTCATCGTTACGGCGATCGACCGCGCTCGAAACGACCACCACGTCGGCCTCGGTCACGTTCTCGCGCTTGTGGCCGATCGTGACCTCGACACCCAGGCCGCTAAGCCGCTGGGTCGTCGCACTCTCTTTAATATCCGAGCCGGAGACCTCGTAACCCAGATTCAGCAAGACTTCGGCAATGCCGCTCATGCCGGTACCGCCGATGCCGACGAAATGAATCCGTTTGATGTTGCAGAGTACCGTCGCCGGTCCGTTGATATTCGGGATGTTCATCAGTTCGCCTCGGCAATGCAGTAAGCCGCGACCGCCTCGGTCGCATCGAGCCTGGCGCATTGCCTTGCCGCCGCGGCCATCGTCGCCAATTGACCGCGCACGCGGGTGATCTCGGCCGAGAGGCTCGCGGGCGTCAGATCCTTTTGCAGCAGGATCACGCCGGCGCCGGCATCGCTCAGGTATTGCGCATTCGCGACCTGATGGTCGTCGATCGCCCAAGGCAACGGCACCAATATCGCCGGACAGCCGCTCGCCGCCAGTTCGCTGACCGTCATCGCGCCGGCCCGGCAAATCGCCAGATCGGCCCATTGATAGGCCTGCGCCATGTCCTGAATGAAAGCCTTGGCTTCCGCGTTCACGCCGAGTTCGCGGTAACGCGTCGCCACCTGGTCCTGCATCGCCGCGCCGGTTTGGTGGTGCACATGGATGCCTGTTAACCCCGCCATCGCCTCCGGCACAATCTCGTTCAGGCGTTGCGCGCCTTGGCTGCCGCCGACGATCAACAGCTTCAAATCCTGCGCGCTCGACGCCTGTTCGGCTGCGGCCCCCAGTAAAAATTTTTTCCTGAGCGGATTACCGGTGCAGACCGCCTGCCGTTTCTTGTCGAAACTGTCCGGAAAGGCTTCCAACACCCGATTGGCCAGCCGCGCGAGCCAGCGGTTCGTGGTGCCTGGCACCCGGTTTTGTTCATGGATGATCAGCGGGATGCCGAGCATTTTGGCCATCAGTCCGCCGGGGCCCGCGACAAAGCCGCCCATGCCGAGCACCACGTCCGGCCGGCGTTTTCTGAGCAGGCGCGCCGCCTGCTGACAGGCATTGACCAGCTTGAACACCGCGCTAAACTTCGACAACACACCCTTGCCGCGAACGCCGGCGACCGCCAGCCAGTCGATCGCGATGCCGTGCTCCGGCACCACGCGCGCTTCCAGGCCATTACGCGTGCCGAGCCAGGAGACCTCCCAGCCTTTTTCGAGTAACGCTTCCGCGACCGCCAGGGCCGGGAAGACGTGTCCGCCGGTGCCGCCGGCCATGATTACGATGCGTTTTGCCATCTCGATTTTCCTTTCGGCGTGCCCGCGTGAATTTCCGCGACCTCGGTCTGCACCTTGAATAATAGGGCAACCGCCGCGCACATCACGATCATACTGCCGCCGCCGTAACTCATCAGCGGCAACGTCAAGCCCTTGGTCGGCAACATGCCCATGTTCACGCCCATGTTCACGAAGGCCTGAAAACCGAACCACAAGCCGAGTCCATAGGCGATGAACGCGGCAAACAATTGCCCGGCCTTTTCGGCCGCGGCCGCGATCTCGAACGTGCGCCAGAAAAATAGCGCGAACAGGCCGATTACGACCACGACGCCGGCCAAGCCCAGCTCCTCGGCGATCACCGAAAACAAAAAGTCGGTATGCGCTTCGGGCAAATAAAATAGTTTTTGTATACCGCTGCCCAAGCCGACGCCGAACCATTCACCGCGCCCGAACGAAATCAACGCCTGCACCAATTGAAAGCCGGTGCCGAGCGGGTCGGCCCAGGGGTCCAGGAAACCGGTGATCCGCTTCATCCGGTAAGGTTCGAAATAAACCAGCAAGGCGAACGCAATCACCCCGACCACACCCAGCGGAATCAGGATCGACATCCGCGCGCCGGCCAGAAACAGCATGCCGACCACGATCATCAAGATCACCACCGCCGAGCCGAGGTCCGGCTCCATCAACAGCAACAACGCAACCACCACGAACAAGCCGAGCGGCGCAAACAAGCCCATCGCCGATGACTGCAACGTCGCCTGGCGCCGGTTCACATAGCCGGCCATGTAGATCACCGCAAAAAACTTGACCGCCTCGGACACTTGTATCCTGAGGACGCCGATCGTCAGCCAGCGGGTACTGCCCTTGACCTTCACGCCCAGCCCCGGAATCAGCACGACCGTCAGCAGCACGATGCCGAGAGCCAGCAGGGCGGGGCCGAGTTTTTCCCAGGTGCTGACCGGCACCTTCATGATCACCCAGCCCGCGATGAATCCGGCCAGGATATGCAGCAGTTGGCGCATCGGATAATGCAGCGATGTCGCCCCCTCTTTGACCCCGAGATGCAGCGAGGACGAAGCCACCATCACGAAACCGATCAACAGCAGGCTGGCGGAGGTCAGCAGCAACACCGAATCGATAGGCTGACGACTGACGCGGGAAAGGCGGTGTTCGCGGCTCATGTCGCCAGTTCCTGGACGGCCTTGGTGAATTTTTCGCCGCGCTCCTGATAGTTTTTATACTGATCGAGGCTCGCGCAGGCCGGCGACAGCAGCACCACGTCGCGAGGCTCGGCCAGATCGGCCGCGATCCGCACCGCTTCCTGCATGTCTTGCGCGCGATAGACCGGCACACAGCCGCTCAGCGCCTGTTCGATCAGGTCCGCATCCTTGCCCATCAACACCACGCTTTTGACTTTTTCCTCGACCGCAGGCCGCAATTCGCTCATGTCGGCGCCTTTCGCGTCGCCGCCGGCCAGCAGGATCACCTTGCGCTCATGGTAGCCTTGCAGCGCCGCGACGCAGGCGCCGATATTGGTCGCCTTCGAGTCATTGATCCAGACCACCTCGTTCTTTTTCATGATGCGCTGCATCCGGTGTGGCAGCCCCCGGAAACGTCTGAGCGCATCGCACATCGCGTCCGGATTCAAGCCGACCGCGACGCCGAGAGCCAGGGCGGCCAACGCGTTGGCCGCGTTATGGCGGCCTTCCAGACGCAGTTCGGACAACTCCATCAACTTTCTGCCGCCATAGACCAGGCATTCGGCGCCCTCGATTTTCGCCAGCGCAAAATCGGCCGCCTGCTTGACCGAAAACACATAGGTGCGCCGACCTTTCCGGCGCATTGCATTGACCCGCTCATCATCCGTATTGATCACCATCGCGCCGTTACCCTCGAAGATGCGTTGTTTGGCGCCGGCATATTCCTCGACATCCCGGTGCCGGTCCAGATGGTCTGCCGATACATTCAGCACGGTCGCGGCGGCCGCATTCAATGCGGTCGTTCTTTCCAGCTGGAAACTCGACAATTCCAGCACGAACAAGTCCGCCGGCGTTTCGAGCAGATCCAGCGCGGCCGTGCCTAGATTGCCGCCGACACCGACCAGCTTGCCCGACGCCTTCGCCATTTCGCCGAGCATCGTCGTGACCGTGCTTTTGCCGTTCGAGCCGGTAATCGCGACGATCGGCGCATTCGTCGAACAGGCGAACAGATCGATATCACTCAGCATCACCGAGCCCTGCGCGATCGCCCGAGCGATCGCGGGTTCGGTCAGCGCGACGCCGGGGCTGATCACCAGATGGCTCGCGACCTCGAAGGCTTCCTCGTTGAATCGGCCGGTAAAGACCGGCACATCCGGCATCTGCTCGGTGAACTCCTTCAGCGACGGCGGATTGTCCCGGCTGTCGACGACCGCAAAATTGAAGCCGAGCCTCGACAGATATTTCGCGACCGACAGCCCGGTGACACCGAGGCCAACCACCAGCACTTTCGCGCGCCGGGGGTCCAGTGCAAAACGGGAAATCAATTTTTTAATCATTGCGGCGTTTTCCATGTTTCTCTTCTCTTCTACAGGCATCAACGCAGCTTCAGGGTCGCCAGACCGATCAGCACCAGAACTACCGTGATGATCCAGAAACGCACGATCACGCGCGGTTCGGGCCAACCTTTCAACTCGAAATGATGGTGGATAGGCGCCATCTTGAATACGCGCTTGCCGGTCATCTTAAAGGACGCAACCTGAATGATCACCGACAGAGTCTCCATCACGAAAACGCCGCCCATGATCACCAGCACGATCTCCTGCCGGACCAGTACCGCCAGAAGGCCGAGCGCCGCGCCGAGCGCGAGCGCGCCGACGTCGCCCATGAACACCATCGCCGGATAGGCGTTGAACCACAGAAAACCGAGTCCCGCGCCGATCAGCGCCGCACAGAACACGAGCAGTTCGCCGGAATGCGGCAGAAACGGGATCGCGAGATAATTCGCGAACGCGGCATGCCCCGACAGATAGGCAAAAATGCCGAGGCCGCCGGCCACCATCACGGTCGGCATGATCGCGAGACCGTCGAGGCCGTCGGTCAGGTTCACCGCGTTGCTGCTGCCGACGATCACGAAATAGGTCAGGACCACATACAGCCAGCCCATCTCGAACACGACATCCTTGAAAAACGGCAGGAAAAACTGCGTTTCGGCCGGCGTTTGGGCGCTGTGATAGAGGAACAATGCGGCCGCAAGACCGATCACCGATTGCCAGAGATATTTCGCTTTCGCGGACAGGCCGTCGCTGTTGCGCTTGATCACCTTGCGGTAATCATCGACAAAGCCGACGATGCCGTAACCCAGCGTGACCAATAAGATCGTCCAGACATAGTGGTTGCTGAGGTCGGCCCAGAGCAAGGTGCTGACCGCGATCGCGACCAGAATCATCGTGCCGCCCATCGTCGGCGTGCCTTTTTTTTCGTAATGCGACTCGGGACCCAGTTCGCGAATGCTTTGGCCGATTTTTTTATGCGTCAGCTTGCGGATCATCGCCGGACCGAACAGCAGCGAGATCGCCAGCGCGGTCAACGAGCCCAGAATGGCCCGGAAGGTCAGGTAATGAAACACCCTGAAGGCGCTGTCAAACGACATTAAATAATCTGCAAAATACAGTAGCATCTCTTACGCTCTAAAATTTTCAACCAGCGCCGCCGCGACATTTTCCATTCGGCGCATTCTCGACCCTTTGACCAGGATCGTTTCATCCCCGGTCAATTCCTGTTCCAACGCCCCGATCAGCGCATCCTGAGTCTCGTAAAAAGAGGCTCCTTTGCCGAAGGCTTCGACCGTTGCCCTGGCATCGGAGCCCGTGGCTAGCAGGCGCACAACTCCGCTCGACTTGATCAACTCGCCCATGTCCCGGTGCATGCTCAGGCTCTCGGGCCCCAACTCGGCAAACGCGCCCAGCACCAGCCAGGGCTTTTGCCCGACACCCGTCAATACGTCGAGCCCGGCCTTCAGCGAACCCGAGTTCGCGTTATAGGTATCGTCGATCACAATATTGCCTTTTCGGCCGACCCAGGGTTGCAGCCTGCCGGTGACCGGCTTGACCGCCTGTAGACCCTGTACGATCTGTTCCAGGTCCAGACCCAGCGCCAAACCGGCGCCGGCCGCCGCCAACGCGTTGACCACGTTATGCGTGCCCGCCAACTGCAATCGGCACGGCAGACGACCGGCGGGCGTCGTCAACAGAAAGGTGGTCGCGAAGCGGTGCGCGATGATTTCGGTCTTGATGTCCGTCGCGCTGACATCGCTGTCTCCATTCAAACCGAAGGAGATCATCTTGCGACTGCCTGTGACCCCTCGCCAGTAGGCAAAGAACGCATCATCCCGGTTGATGATCGCCACGCCGTCCGGCTTCAGCGCCGCGAACAGTTCGCCCTTCGCCCGCGCCACGCCTTCGACATTGCCGAAACCCTCGATGTGCGCGGGGCCCGCGTTGGTGATGATCGCGACATCCGGCGCGGCATAAGCCGCGGTGTAGGCGATTTCGCCCGGATGATTCGCGCCCATTTCGATCACCGCGTAACGATGCCGCTCGGCAAGGCGCAGCAAGGTCAACGGCACGCCGATATCGTTATTCAAATTGCCCTTCGTGTAGAGCACGTCGCCCACGGCCGCGAGCACCGCCGCCATCATCTCCTTCACGGTCGTCTTGCCGTTGCTGCCGGTCACGCCGACGACTTTCGCGCGGGCTTTTCTGCGCCAGGCGCCGCCCAGTTCGGCCAGGGCCCAATGGGTATCCGCGACCGCGATCGTCGGGATGTCCGCGCTGCCGACGCCCCGGTGCACGACCGCCGCCACCGCGCCAGCCTGCGCGGCCTGCGCGACGAATTCATTGCCGTCGAAGCGCTCGCCCTTGATCGCGACATACAGGTCGCCCGACCGCAAGGTGCGGGTATCGATGCTGACCGAGCCAAAGACGCCATCACCGCCGCCGCTCAACTCCCCGTTCAGAAGCCCCGCGCATTCACTCAACCGCATGTCCACCGCTCGTCCTCAAATCTAATGCCTTCTGTACCGTTTCGGCGTCTCTAAACGGATAGCGCGCGCCGGCTATTTCCTGATAATCTTCATGCCCTTTGCCGGCGATCACGATCCAGTCGTCCGCCGCCGCCGCCCAAATGGCCGTTTCAATCGCCTGTTTTCTGTCCCTGATCACACGCACCCGCTCCGCGCGGCAGCCTGCCAGAATGTCGTTCACGATGTGCTGACCGTCTTCGTGACGCGGATTGTCATCGGTCACGATCACATGATCGGCCCACGCCGAGGCGCCGGCGCCCATCTCGGCACGTTTGCCCCTGTCGCGGTTGCCACCGCACCCGAACACGACCCATAAATCCCGCCGGCAATGCCGCTTGACGCTGGACAGCACCTTCACGAGCGCATCGGGCGTGTGCGCATAATCGACAAACACCAGCGGGTGTCGGCCGCCGCCAAACCGCTCCATGCGCCCTGGCACCGGCATCAGCCCGCGCAATTTGGAGGCCGCCGCTTCGATCGGTTCGCCGAGCGCGAGCATCACCGCCAGCACGCTCAAACAGTTGTCGATATTGAAATCGCCAAACAACGGCGTCGCCACGCTCACACGCTGCTCGCGCCAGCACAGGTCGAACTCGATGCCGTCCGGCCGATGCCGGACATTCTCGGCCCCGAGGCTCTCGCCCTGGGTGATGCTTTTCCCTTGCCGGCTGTGCCCCCAGACCGCCACGCCGTCCGGCGTTGCGGCCAGGATTTGCCCGCTGTAGTCATCATCCAGATTCACTGCCGCGAATTCGAGTCCCGGCTGCCTGAGCAAGGCCAACTTGGCCGCGACATAGGCCGCCATCGTGCCGTGATAGTCGAGATGATCACGGCTGATATTCGTGAACACCGCGCCCCGGAAACGCACCCCGTTCACCCGCCCCTGTTCGAGCCCGTGCGATGAGACCTCCATCGCGACCGACTGCTTGCCCTGTTGCCGCAATTCGGCCAGCATCCGCTGCACCGCGAGCGCATCGGGCGTGGTATTCAGCGTCTTGTTCAGCCTGCCCCATTCGCCCCAGCCCAGGGTGCCGATGATGCCGCAAGCGGGCAACAGTTGGCTCAAAAACTGCGAGCAGGAGGTTTTGCCGTTGGTCCCGGTAATGCCGAATACGCTCATCGCCGATGACGGATGACGGTAAAAGCGCGCGGCCAAATCGCCCAATCTCCAGCCCAGGCTTTCGACCGCCAGAGCCGGCGCATCGTTCAAGCCTGCCGCCAGCTCCGCCCCGCCGCCTGTCGGATCGTAGAGAATCACCGCCGCGCCCTGTGCGAGCGCCTGCGCGGCATGGCTCAAGCCATGCTGATTCGCGCCGGACAAGGCGATGAACGCATCGCCCGGCGCCACCCGGCGGCTGTCCAGCGCCAGACCGCCGATGTCCAGATCCTGTTCGCTCGCCAAAGGGCCCGCGAGTAATTCAGTTAATTTCATGGCCGTCCGTGGGTGAGTCTTTATGGGACAACACGATCGGCATCGTATCCTCCCTGTCCGGCGCAATATCCAGCACCCGCAAGGCGCCGGTCATCACCCGCGAAAACACCGGCGCCGACACCAGACCGCCGTAATACTTGCCCGCCGAGGGTTCATCGATCATCACCGTGATGATCAGCCTCGGGTTGCTGGCTGGCGCAAGACCCGCGAAAACCGCGAAATATTTGTTGCTGGTATAACCATGCGCGCCGTCGGCCTTCTTGACCGTGCCGGTCTTGCCCGCCACCGTATAGCCATCGACCCTCGCCTCATAGGCGGTGCCGTCCTTCATGATCACGCTTTCCATCATCTTGCGCACGCTTTTGGCGGTCTTCGCCGAAAAGACGCGCACCGGCTTCGGATCTTCGTCGCGTTTCAGCAGGCTGACCGAGTGCAGCACGCCATCGTCGGCCAGCGCGGTGTAGGCTCTCGCCAGTTGCACGACCGAAGCGCTGAGCCCGTAACCAAACGACAATGTCGCCTTGTCGAAATCCTTCATCTTCGAATAATGCAATAACCTTCCGGACGCCTCGCCGGGAAATCCAGCCTCCGCCGAGGCGCCGAAACCGAGTTGTTTGTAGATGCCCCAAAAATATTTCGGCGGCATCTTCAGCGCCATCTGCGATACTGCGACATTGCTGGATTTCTTGAGCACATGCGTCAAATCCATCGTGCCGTAGTTATGCACGTCCCGAACCGTATGCTTGCCGATTTGCAACGTGCCGTGCGTCGCGAACACCGCATTCGGCCGCACAAAACCGCCGTCCAGCGCCGCCGCGACCACGAATGGCTTCACGGTCGAACCGGGCTCGAAAATCTCGGTCATCGCCCGGTTCCGGTAAAGGTTTTCCTGCAGGTCTTCGCGCGCGTTCGGGTTGAACGGTGGCAAACTGACCGCGGCCAAAATCTCGCCGTTCTTCGCATCCAGCACCGCCAACGAAGCGGACTTGGCATTGTTTTCGGCCACCGCGCGCTGCAACTCCTTATAGGCAATGTACTGAATGCGCTGATCGATGCTGAGTTCGAGATCGCGCCCCGGCGCCGGATCGCGAACGTTTTCGACATCCTCGATGATGTGCTGCTTGCCATCACGGATCACCCGCTTGCGTCCGGACACACCCTTCAGCACATTTTCGTAGCCTTTCTCGATGCCTTCCTGACCGGCATCGTTCAGATCGGTAAAACCGACCACATGCGCGGACACCGCCCCCGCCGGGTAAAAGCGCTTGAATTCGCGGTCGAAATTGACGCCCACAATCTTCAAGTTCTTCACCTTGTCGGCGAGCGGCGGATCGATCCGGCGAATCACATAGGCAAATTGCCGCTTCGGATTGTCGTTCAACAGGCCGGCGACTTTTCCGGCCGGCAAGCGCAGCAAGCGCTCCATCTCGCGGATTGCGGCCCGGGTCGAATGGCGATGCTCCTGCAACTTGGCCTCGATTTCCTCCGGACTTTTTTTGCTTTTCTTCAGATCGTCCTCGAAATCCTGCTCGGCCTGATGATGATCCTTCGCATTCACCCAGATCGACTGCATCGGCGTGCTGACCGCCAGCGGTTCGCCGTTTCTGTCCCGGATCATGCCGCGATACGCCGGCACTTCCACATCGGTCACATAGGTTTTGTTGCCCTGCTTCTGCAAAAACTGCTTGTCGAAGACCTGCAAGTCGATCGCCCGCACCACCAACGCGGCCATGCACACCATCACCGACGTCACCAACAGCCTTCTGCGGCGCTCGCAATCGACCGGCGTCGGCCCCGATTTGACTCTGTCGCGAAAATCTCTCATGGCTTCAAATAAATGATTTTGTCGCGTTCCGGCATCACCAGTTTCAGTTGTTCGCGCGCGCTTTGTTCGACCTTGCCTTGTTCCTCTTGCGTTCTCAGTTCCAGTTGCAGTTGCCCCCACTCCACATCGTACTGATCCAGAATCTTCTCCTGCTTCTGAATCTCGATAAAAACCTGACGCGAATGGTATTTGCTGTAAATCGCGGCCAGCGCCGACGCCAGCAGCAGCGCGAATAACGCCCCCGTTGCCAAATTCTTGAATGCCGCCACTACACCCTCTCCGCCGTCCGCATCATCGCGCTACGCGCTCTGGGATTTTGTTCGATCTCTTGCTGTCCGGCCTTGATCGAAGCGCCGATTTTTTTCAAGGCGCCTTTCTCAATCTCGCTCTCTCTGATCGGCAACTTGCCGGGATCGTATTTGCTGCCCGACTCGCGGCGAATGAAGCGCTTCACGATCCGGTCTTCCAGCGAATGAAACGCGATCACGACCAGCCGGCCGCCGGGCTTCAAGACCTGCACCGCCTGCCGCAATACGGCCTGCAATTCGTCCAGCTCATGGTTGATTTCGATCCGTATCGCCTGAAACGTGCGGGTCGCGGGATGCTTGTGCCGCTCCGTGGCCGGCGCCGCCTCGACGATCAACTCGGCCAGTTGCCGGGTCGTTTTGATCGGCGCGGCACCTCTACGGGCCACGATCGCCTTCGCTATCCGACGCGCATGGCGTTCCTCGCCGTACTCGAACAACACCCTGACCAATTCTTTCTCGTCCACCGTCGCCAGCCAGTCCGCCGCCGAAGGACCGGTGTCGCTGTTCATCCGCATATCCAAGGGGCCGTCCTTCATGAAGCTGAAACCTCTTTCCGGATTGTCCAGTTGCGGCGAAGAAACGCCAAGGTCCAGCAAGATGCCGTCGATTCGGCCTACCAAGCCTTCGCGCTCGACGATCGCGGCCAACTCCGAAAAACAGCCATGAACCAATTGAAAACGTTTGTCCCGCAGCAAATCCTGCGCGGCGCCGGACTCGACCGCTTCCAGGTCCCGGTCGATCGCCAACAGGCGCCCGTCCGCATCCAGTCGCTGCAATAGAGCCCGGCTATGCCCGCCGCGCCCGAAGGTGCCATCCAGATATATCCCGTCGCGCTTGACCGCCAATTGCGCAAGCGCTTCTTCCAGCATGACCGGTAAATGCGACACCGTTTCTCTCTTCAAACTCGCAATTTAAAATGACAACGAGCCCAGCTCGTCCAGTCCGTCGTTGTCATCGCCAGCCAGCCATTCGGCCTCCTTGGCGGTCCAGGCGTCTTCATTCCAGATTTCGAATTTGTTCAACTGTCCGACTAAAACGATTTTCTTTTCCATGACCGCAAAGCGTCTGAGTTTTTCCGGCAGCAACAATCTGCCCTGCGCGTCCATTTCACATTCCGAGGCATTGCCGATCAAGAAGCGCCGCAACTTGCCTGCCATCTTATTCAAGGTCGGCAATTTGCTGATCGTTTGTTCGAGTTTCTCCCATTCGGGCAGCGGATAGAGCCAGAGGCAGCCGGCTTCGCCGACACACAATTCGTTGACCGCGACGGTCACCACCAACTGACGCTCGCAACACGCCTGCAATTCGTCCCGGTAGCGGGTCGGAATCGCCAGGCGGCCCTTGTCGTCAAGATTGAGCGAACTGATGCCCCGAAACAAAAACTCCCCCAGCCATGAGAAAAAAACCAAAATTTTCCACTTTTTACCACTCAGAGTCCACTATAAGATTCTAGCGAACCAGAGTCAAGAGCCTTCGCGATAAATTTCTTTCTTTTTTGACAATGACTTACGCAAAGCGCACGCAGACATCAAAACTGAAAAATGACTGGATAATAAATAATTGTTGGCATCAGCCAGTTATAAGGGAATAGTAATAAATCACTTTAACAATGCACAAGAATCGGATTCGATCCCGAAAAATCAGCACGCCGAAAAGAAGAAAACACGCGAGGAAGGGAGCGGATAAAAAAAGATATGACCTGGACGTTTGGATCAACCAAACACAGGATAAAGAAAAACTGAAAGAGTCAGCCTGTAAGCCGGGTTCTGTCTTGAACAGCCATTCATCTAGGTTGCAAGTTACCTTGCAACTCAAGCAATCTACCCAGGAACCGCGCGGGCCGCGCGTTTGTTCCTCTATTTGATCTTGCTCCGGGCGGGGTTTTCCCTGCCGTCTCTGTTACCAGAGACGCGGTGCGCTCTTACCGCACCTTTTCACCCTTACCCAGCCCCTAAACTTCCTGAACCTTTGACGTTGGTCAAAATTTCAGGAAATTCAGGAGACGGGCGGTATATTTTCTGTGGCACTTTCCGTAGACTCGCGCCTCCCAGGCGTTACCTGGCGCCCTGCCCTATGGAGCCCGGACTTTCCTCCATCTTATCATTACGATAAAACAGCGACTGCTCAGCCGACTCTTTCAGCAGATAGTGTATCACAATCCTGTCATAATCGCCGAGCAGAATCTATTAACGCCTATAATCATTCCCGTCAACCTCAGCAAGCGCCAGCGCGGCCTGATACAGCACCTTCTTGCGCGCACCGGTGATCTCGGTCGCCAGCGCGACGGCGGTTTTGATCGAACACTCCTTCAGCAAGATACCCAGCACCCTTTGCTCCTCGGCCGAAATCTCGGCCGTATGCGCCGCTTTCGGCGCGCCTTCGACGAGGATCACAAACTCGCCCTTCTGCATGTTCTGATCGCTTTCGACCAAGACCAACGCGTCCGCCAACGTGGTCTTGACGATCGTTTCATGCAGTTTGGTCAGTTCTCGGGCGATCACGATCTGGCGCTCCGGTGGTAGCACCTCGCCCATGTCCCGCAGCGACGCCCGCACCCGGTGACAGGATTCGTAAAAGATCCAGGTATCGGGGGATGCCGCCCTGGCCTGGAAAAAAGACGTCCTTTCCGCCGATGTTCTCGGCGCGAAACCTTCGAACGTGAAACGCGCGGTCGGCAAGCCGGCCGCCGACAAGGCCGCGATCAACGCACAGGCCCCCGGCAGCGGCGAAACCTCGATGCTGGCGTCGCGGACCCGCCGCACCAGCGGCATGCCGGGATCGCTGACCAACGGCGTGCCCGCGTCCGACACCAGCGCGACCGACAGCCCCGCGCGCAGCTTTTCGAGCAAATCCGCCGAGGCGCGTTCTTCGTTATGCTGATGCAGCGAGACCACTTTTTGATTGATGCCGTAGTGCTGCAGCAAGGTTTTGATATGCCGGGTATCCTCGGCCGCGATCAGGTCGACCCGCCTGAGCGTGTCGACGGCCCGGTAACTGATATCGCCGAGATTCCCGATCGGGGTTGCCACCACATACAATTTGCCGCATTCGTTGATCATGCCTTTATCCAAAGAGAACCCTCACCGCGACAGACCGGAAAAATTGTGCCAAACTCGTTCCGTCAGCCCGATAAAATAGCTGTTAATCGCCAAAACCTGCGATTATAACCCGGCCGAACCCAACCCTTCCCGGAATAATGAAGAAAGCGAAAATCTCCCTGTTGACCCTGCTGGCCGGCCTCCCCGCAAAGTCACCCCACCTCGTGCGCGGCAGCGCCGCCGAAGAACAGGCCCGGCAATTCCTGCTCGGCAAGGGCCTGACGTCGGTCTGCCGGAATTTCCGCTGCAAACAGGGCGAACTCGATCTGGTGATGCGGGACGGCCGCACTCTGGTGATCGTCGAAGTCAGATTTCGCCAATCGCGGCATTACGGCAGCGCCGCGGAAAGCATTACCCGCGGTAAGCAATCGCGTATAATAGCCGCGACCCAGGTGTATCTATCGCAGCAAAAACTCGACTGCCCGCTCCGCTTCGACGTGGTCGCGATCTGCGGCGACGGCGGCATCGACTGGATACCGAATGCCTTTTCAGCGCCAGACTAGGACATGAGTTTACAAGAACGCGTCATCAGCCATTTTTCGCACAGCATCGCCATTCAGCAGGAAGCCCTCGCTAATCTGTCCGAACTGATCGGCTTCGCCTCGCAGCGCCTCGTGCATGCACTGCTCAACGACAACAAGATCCTGGCCTGCGGCAACGGCGGTTCGGCCAACAACGCGCAACTGCTGGCCGCCTCGCTGGTCAATCGTTATGAACGCGACCGCCCCCCGCTGCCCGCGATCGCGCTCGGCACCGGCATGACCATGCTGACCGCGATCGCGAACGACATGCAATACGACGACATTTTCGCCAAGCCGCTCAGAGCGCTCGGCCACGGCGGCGACATCCTGATCGTTTATACGATCGGCGGCCATTCCGCGAATACGCTGAAAGCGGTCAGCAGCGCGCACGACAAGGGCATTGCGGTGATCGCGCTGACCGGCCAGGACGGCGGCAGCATTGCGCCGCTGCTGCATGAAAACGATCTGGAACTGCGTGTGCCGTCGAACTCGGCCGCGCAAGTCCTCGAAACCCATCTGATGATCACGCACTGCCTATGCGACCTGATCGACTACCAAATCTTCGGCGGCTGACTCGGCGACGCCGTGACCATGGCTAAGCCGCCCGCATTGGCGGCCGGCTTTTTGTCCCGGCTCCGGGCTATCCTGCCGCCGGAGGCCGTGCTGACCCACCCCGAAGACTGCTGGGCCTACGGCTACGACAACAGCCGCCGCCAGTCCCTGCCGCAGGCGGTCGCGTTTCCGACCTGCCATGAGCAAGTCGTCCACATCGTGAATGCCTGCAACCAATTCCGGATCCCCCTGACCGCGCGCGGACGCGGCACCAATACCGTCGGCGCGACCGTTCCGCTTCAGGGCGGAGTGGTCTTGGCACTCGAACGGATGAAAAAAGTGCTCGAATTTTCGCCCGAGAACCGTTACCTGATCGTCGAACCGGGACTGACCAACGCCGAGGTGCAGGCCATTGCCGGCAGCCGCGGCTTTTTCTGGCCGCCCGACCCGACCAGCACGGCCTATTGCAGCATCGGCGGCAATCTGGCCTGCAATGCGGCGGGCCCGCGCGCGGTCAAATACGGCACGCCGCGGGAGAATACGCTGGGCCTGCGCGCGGTGACCGGCGCCGGCCTCGACATCCGCACCGGCGTCCGCACCAGCAAGGGCGTGGTCGGTTACGATCTGACGCGCTTATTGTTGGGCTCGGAAGGCACGCTCGCGATCATCACCGAAGCGACCTTGAAGCTGACGCCGCGGCCGGAAGCGACCCAAACCCTCCGGGCCATCTACCGCCGCGTGCAGGATGCGGCGGAAGCAGTCGCCAAGATCATGACGCAACCGATCGTGCCGTGCGCGCTCGAATTCATCGACGGCAACGCGATCGCGATGATCCGCGACCATGCCGCCTGCGACCTGCCCGAGACGGCCGGCGCGCTGTTGATGATCGAGGTCGACGGCCCCCGCGAAGGACTGGCCAGCGCCGCCGCGAAGGTCGCCGAAGCCGCGCGCAACGACGGCCTGCTCGACCTGCGCGGCGCCGCGACCCCGCAGCAGGTCGAGGCGCTCTGGCAGGCCCGCAAGGCCCTGGCCCCGGCCCTGCGCAAGGTCGCACCGAAAAAGATAAATGAAGACGTGGTCGTGCCGGTCACCGCGATCCCGGAGCTGATCGAAGGACTCGACTGCCTGTCCGCCAAATACGAACTGCCGATCATCAACTTCGGCCATGCCGGCAACGGCAATCTGCATGTGAATTTATTACTGAACCCGGACATCCCGGAACAAAACCGAAAAGCGCAAGCCTGCCTCGATGACGTGTTCACATTGGTGCTTGCGCTCGGCGGCACCTTGTCCGGCGAACACGGCGTCGGCCTGGAAAAGCGGGATTTCATCGACCGCGAACTGGACGCGAATGCGCTGGACATGATGCGCGCGATCAAGCGGCAATTCGACCCGAACGGCATCTTGAATCCCGGCAAGCTCTTGCCGGATGGATGACGAGGCGGCAAGCAAGATGAGGAGATTCGCCGCCCCAACAACCCTGCCCGCAAGGGAGGACGATCAAAAAGGAAATTTTCGTTGCCTGCAGCAACCGGCCATCACGACCTTAACGGGTGCCAAATACCACGATCGTCTTGCCGTGCGCGGTAATTAGCTGCTTTTCTTCCAGCTCCTTCAGTACCCTTCCTGCCATTTCGCGCGAACAGCCGACCAGACGGCCGATTTCCTGGCGGGTGATATGCAGTTGCATCCCGTCCGGATGCGTGATCGCATCGGGCTGCTTGCTGAGGTCGAGCAAGGCCCTAGCGATCCGCCCTTCGACATCCATGAAAGCCAGATCGCAAAACTTGCGGCTGGTCATCAATAAACGCGAGGCCAATTGATCGCCCAGCAGATACAGCAGGTCGGCCGCATAGTCCAGCAACTCCTTTTTCAGCACCTGCTTGAAGCGATCATAACCGATCTCGGCCAAATGGCACGGCGTACGCGTTTTTACGCTGACCTTGCGCACCTCGCTGCCCTTGAAAACCCCAACTTCGCCGATGAACTCGTTTTTGTTCAGATAGGCCAGGATGATTTCCTGACTGCCTTCTTCATCCTCCGCGCAAATACTGACCGAGCCGTCGATGATGAAATACAGGCGGTCGCCGACATCGCCGGGCCTGATCACGGTCGCCTTGGCTGGATATTTCTTTTTATGACACAAATGCAAAAATGCGTTCAGTGCGTCCTGATTCAATACTGGCGTGTTTCTTAACATGATGCTGTCCACCGTGGTCCCACCCGAAAATAGTGTTCTACAGCATCGAGTTTAGCAAAGACCGCGCCGTCCAGCACAAAACATCCAGATTTTTCTGCACGATATCCGGAACTTTCCCGGCTAAAGAGCGCGGTTGCCGCTTTTCAAATCAGGGGCGCGCGGAAGAATCGCTAATATTTCCCGGATAGGGTCGCCACCGCGACCGCTGGCGCGCAATCGGCGGCGGTCATGCCATTCGTCTCGAACGTGGCCGGAAATAACGCCGAAAAATCGAGATAAGGACGCCCCCGCGCTTCCGCCAGGCGCCGGACCAGAAAGCGTCCGACACCCGCGCCGATCAGCGGACTCGACGGCGCAAGGCGCGCCAAGCGGCGTTCGCAGCCGCGCCCAATCTTAGCCAATTGTTGGCTGCGTAAATTTTCGGCCAGGCGTTGCCAGCGCGGCAATTCGGCGGACTCAAAATCGCAGCCGATCATCCGCGACAGACGTCTCGCACTCGCGAGCACGGTTTTTTCGGCGCCGTCAGCGGTATCGGTCTGGTCGTGCAGTTCGTTCAGCTCGCCGGTCAGCCGGTAAACGTCCGCCATCGTCGCGAAATATTCGGCCATCAGGCCGACTTCCCTGCCCTGATCACCGATACGCTCCGCGACCGCCATCACCGCGGTTCTGACGATACCCGTATAGATCAACTCCTGAGTCACCAGGCGTTCGTAATCGCTGTAGCCTTCCGCGCTCACCCGGCCGTGCTCGAGCAGCAAAATATCGGTCGTGGTGCTGCCAATGTCGATGAACAGCCCGCTCCCAACCTGTTGCGCGGCATAGCTTGCGCTGGCCAGCCAGTTGGCGGAGGCTATCGCGGCGTAATGATCGCGCCTGACCTGCGCCGCATCGAGAAAGCCCCGCGTGCCGGCATAAATCGAAAGATCCGCGCCGGGCAAAAGCGTCACCATCGCCGCGATGATCGTTTGGACCCCGTCGTCGCGCCCTGCGAATAGATCGACCAGTTCGCCGGTCATCGTGACGGCATGGCGATAAGGCGCCGGCGGCAATGCGTTCATGATCGAATCGACCGCAGACCGCAGCTTGTCGAGCCCCTGCCACAGCGGGCACGGCGTCTGCACGATCGCGGTCAATTCGCCGCGGCCGTTCAGCACGGCAGCCTTGACATGCGCGCCGCCGATGTCCCAGCCGATTACTTCATGTGTCATCTGTTTCCTGTTTGATTTGAACCCTGACCGTTTGATCCGCGCTGCGTCGAATGAGCGGATCGCCATCCACCAACTGCAACACCAACGCGGCCACGTTGATCCCCAGGGCCGAATTCAGCCCCGCGAAGGACGACGTCAATCTCGGATTGATTTCCAATACCCGCATTTGCTCGGGCGTTTCGATCAGGTCGATGCCGGCGTAACCCCATAAACCGGGCACCGCCTTGGCAATCGCCGCGGCCAGGCCCTGATAAGCATCCCGAGCGGAGCGGTGATTGACCCGAATCGACGTTAACCGGTACTGATCGTTGACGATCTCGAACTGCTGCAAATTGACCGACAGCAGCCAGGCCCGCCCCTCACGGAACAAACAGGACAGGCTGGTTTTCTCGCCAGCCAGATGCGGCTGAATGATATGGCGACGCATACCGCCAAGACTCCTAGCCACCCGGTCGAAGTCGTCGGCACTTCGAAGCAGATAGCTGTCGTTGCAGCCGGCGCCGTCTATCGGCTTGACGATGCTCTCGCCCGGAAAAGCGGCACAATCCTTGAAAAGCCGAGTCGGGACCGTCGGTACCCGGCCTCGGGACAAGCAGGCAAAGGTCTCGTACTTGTCCGCCGCCAAGCGCACCGCCTCCGAACCGGACGTCAGCAAGGTTTTACCGAGTCGTTCGACCGTCCTGCACAATCCGCATAAAATCGCATCGAACTCCGGCGCAATCGGCCAGACCGCATCATGCCGTTCAACCAACTGCTCGAAGCGCGCGCTGCAGTCCTCTTGCGGGCCGATCACGACCCTCTCGAACACCGACGACGCTAACTGACCCCAAAGCCGCCCATCGAGCATTACCGTCACGTCCAAGCCCGGAATCTCGGCCAGATCAGCCAGCAACGCGTTAAGCATCAGCAGGCCTTCGCGGGCCAGCGCCGCCGGCAATACGTCCCGATTGAAACCGCCGCCGCTGATATATTCGAAAACCAAAATTTTCATGACTCGTTACGGCCTCAATTTCCGCTCAATCACTCACCGCTATCCTCGCCGAATATTGTATCATTGCAGCCATGCGCTTTTGGACACAGCCTCTACTCCCATGCAAGTGATTCCGGTGATCGATTTGAAAGACGGCGTAGTCGTGCACGCAAGGCAGGGCAAGCGCGACCGCTATCGCCCGATTCATACCGACTTGTGCCCGTCCGCGGACATAAGCGAGGTGATCGGCGCCTATCTGAACTTGTTTGATTTTCAGATTTTTTATCTCGCCGACCTGAATGCGCTGGAGCAACAAGGCGATCATCGGGACTTGGTCCACAGGGTGGCAGAGCGCTTTCCCAAGCCGACCTTTTGGCTCGACAGCGGCTTGCTTACCAGGCCGCCGCAGGATAATCAGCCCCCAAACATCAAAACGGTGCTCGGCAGCGAATCGCTGCGGGATGACAACGTAAGCCTGCTCGAAACTTACGCGCAGGACTTTATTTTGTCGCTGGACTCTGTCGGCACAAAACGCCTGGGCGCCGAAAGCCTGTTTACCACGCCACGCTATTGGCCGAACGACATCATCATCATGACGCTGGAACGCGTCGGCAGCGGGTCAGGCCCGGACCTGGAAACACTGGCGGCATTTTGCCGAAAGCATCCCGGCAAAAATTTCATCGCCGCCGGCGGCATCAGAAACCTGGAAGACTTGCAGGCCTTGAAAAAAATCGGCATCCGGCAGGCGCTGGTTGCCAGTGCGCTGCATTCGGGCGCGATCGGACGCGCCGAATTCGCCGCGCTTTAGACAAAAAAATACCCCAACGAGTGGGGTATTTTTGTGCGCCTAAACAGCTAAAAGCGGATTAGTTGGCAGCGAACGGGTGTTTCGAGCTGCCTTTGGCTGCAACAACTTCAGCAGCGGTAGGAGAACCGGCAACAGCGCGAGCGATTGCTTCTCTGGTGGCTTTATAGTTGTATTCTTGGATCTTCGCGTCGTCTTCAGCAGCCCAGTGGATGAAAACACCCACGCTGATGAACAGGTCATCGGCTTCATCAGCCGGGATGGTGCCGTCTTCAACGCTGTCAGCAACAGCCAAAGCCACACCGCGTTGCGCTGGGCCAAACATTTGCACGGCTTGTTTTGCACCTTTGATGGTGACTTTATTGAACAAAATGGTTGCTGGCTTAACCATCAGGTTTGGAGCAACAACGGCCAACAAAGTAGAGAAACCGTCTTTGTTGTTGGTCAAGGCAATTGCAAAGGCGCTTTCAGCGGCAGAACCTCTGGGTCCGATGATCAGGTCGATGTGCGCAACTTCGTTGCCTTCGCCAACTAAAGATTCACCAACTAACAATTTATTGATTTTAGCCATGCTTGTTTTTCCCCTGTGAAGAAAAAAGTTAAAAAAAATGATTCCAGTGTCATTACGATGGTTAGCGGATATATGCGCTCGACGTAGCTCGCTATCAGAGCAACGTCAAGCGTTCAAGCTATCTTCCAACAATACCGTAAAAAGTGTTGCCACGGTTAGATCGGCCGTCGTTCCGGGATTGATGCCCTTGGACTTGAATTCCCGATCTATCTGGTAAAGCAACGGCAACATTTGCTCGGGACTTTCTGCTTGCAGTAGCGCATCGCCAAGCTCAGCCATCCTGGCTTTTACCATCCCGGTGTATTGATCGCCATACTTCCTTTCGATATGGCTATCGGGAAACCGGCTCAGCAATCCGGCATAAACCAGTAGAGCCGCCCAATTACGACCAATCCTTCCACTTATAACATTGTAATACAATTTTGTGGAGAAATCGAATATATCTTGATAATCTGAGCTATATTGAAAGGCTATGCGGTCTCTCGAAGCCGCCAGACACATCGCTTCACGCAGGTTCACGCCGGCTTTTTGATGCACATCCTGCTCGCTCGCGCTGCCGAGTCCGCCGGGAGCGGCCAAGGTGATCGCCTTGAAAACCCAGTCCGCATCGTCGATCGTCGTCGAGGACAACACCCGGCCCAACGCTTGCCGCAATGGCGCCTCTTTTGACTGAACCGCCGCCTGCACCAGCGGCGCGCACAGCAGCAGAATCCCCAAATTGGTATTGCAGCCGACCGCCGCGCGCGTCGCCTTGACCGCGTAATAGATTTTTTGACCCAGGGAATAAGCCGGATTGCACAAGGGTCCGGCGCTGACTGCGGCGCTCAGCCGAAAATCGGCCACGGTCATGTCGTGGCCGTCCGCATAGACACTGACATTGCCCGGCTTGAACGCCTGCAATTCGATTTCGCAGGCTTCGCGAAACAGCGCTTCGAGCGTTGCCGGAGCGATCATGAAATTTCGGCGGGCACCCGAGAGCGGCTCAGCCCCAGATAGCGCCCGAGCAAATCCTCGACCAGCAACACCGCGATATTCACCGCGCAAACGCTTTCGAGCCCCTTCCAGGCCGGCACGCTGTTCACCTCGATCACCGTATAATGCCCATCCCGGTCGAGCATGATGTCGACACCCGCATAATCCATTTCGAGCGTCCGGGTCGCCCTGACCGCCAGTTCGGCCAGTTCATCGCTCGCCTCGATCCATTCGCAGTCCGCACCCTGCGCGACATTGTTCAGCCAGGACTTGCCACGCCTTCGCATCGCGGCGACCGCTCGGCCGTTGATCACGAACACGCGATGATCGTAATAGCCCTCTCCGGCCGCGTGCACGAAGCGTTGCAGATAATAAACGCCGCGGCTCGAGGTCAGCCAGAACAGATCGGTCATTTTTTCGATTCGGCGTATGCCTTCGCCCTGCGAGCCGAACAAGGGCTTGCTGATCAATAAATGGCCGTGTTGCAATTCGCTCTCGGCGATCCGCCGCGCTGCCTCAGGATCGCCCAGTACCCAGGTCGGCGGCGTCGGCAGGCCCGCGCGCAGCAACAGAAAGCTGGTCATGCCCTTGTCGACGCTGCGCTCGATCGCGCGGCCGTCGTTATAGACCGGAACGCCCAAGAGCTTCAGCGCATGCAGAACATCCAGATACAGCACCACTTCCTCGAGCGAGCCGCCCGGCACCCCGCGCACGAACGCCGCATCGGGAAGCGCCTGATCAAAGCCCGGAATCCAGACCGGCAGGCGGCCGGAGGCCAGCATCAACCGGCATTCGGTCAGCGAAACGTATTCCGCCCGGCAGTCGTACTCGGCAAACGCCTGCATCAGCCGTTTGCCGTGCCAGCCCGGATCGTCGGTAAAGATGGCGATGCGGCGCACGAGTGCCTTTTACGCGCCGAAAGACTGATCCAGCAAGGCATTGTCGAGCCTGCCGGCACGGAAGCTCTTGCCCGAGTCGACCGCGGTCACGATCACGCTGGCCGGACTGAACAACATCGCATCGATCTTGAAGAAATCGTATTCGTATTGCTTGAAAATGTCCGCGAACGGCTTGCCGTAATCCTTCGAGGTCGAACTCGGCAATTCCTTCGCGAGCTTTTCGGCTGCGTCGTCGCCGCCCTTCACGAACAGATGCACCTGGCCCGCGAACAGGATCGCGTCATTCGTGCGCCCCATCGCCTTCACGAAGTTCGGGTGCGGCGGGCAAACCGGCGCGCTGCCGAAGCCGTCGATGATGTTTTCAAGCGGGAAATGCAGGGCATGCGCCTTGTGCATCGCGACCTCGAGCACCCGCGCGACGACCTGCAAACCGCCGGCCAGAGAGCTGGTCGGCGTCACGATGAGGGTCAATTTACTGGGGTCGACCTTGCAGGCACTGGCGACTCTTTCGACGATCTCGAGCGGCGGAATCGCATCGTTTTCGATCACCAGCACGGTCGCATCGAAGCTGTCGCGGTAACCCAGCTCCTTGTACAATTCCTCGACCGGCTCCTCCTTGCCTTCCTTCATCTTGGTCGCGAGCGCGCGCGCGGGGCCCGAGCCGAGCGCATAATATTTCTCGTGCGACAGGCTCCAGCCCGCATACTGGCTGCCGAGGCAACCCAATACCGGATTGCCGGTATGCACGTTCACGGTCAAAGGCCAGTTCGTGGTGTAGGGGCTGTGGCTCAACGTGACCGTGCCCATGCCGCCGAGACAGATTTCGGCGATGATCCGGCCGGCCTCGAGACCGCCCGGCGCCGTGATGCCGGCATCAATGACCGTACAGCCATTGTCGAGAGTCTTGACCGCCACCCGCAGCTTGTCCGCATTCGCGATCAAATGCCGCACCAGGGGCTGGGTCAACTTATTCACACTCGCTGGATATTCCATCTCACTGAACCTTTACTAATTGATTGAAAATTTGTTGCTGCCGGGCCGCCAGCGCCGCCAGCACTTGCCGCGGCTCGCTGCGGCGGGCGGTGATGCTGCACACGGGCTGGCCCGGGCGGCAAACCGCACCGACACTCGGCCTGTCCTGCGTCCACTCGGGCCAGTCAAAAGCCTCGGAAACGCGCAAGTCCGTGTCGGCATAAACGACCCGAAAGCCGGCATAGCCCCGTCGCTTCGGCAACGCCGCCGGCAATCGGCCCTGGCAGGCTTCGATATGGTGAGCCAGCAAATCGCCGTATAACTGCATGCTCGCGGACGGACGCGGATTGATCTCCAGGACATAGACGTCCTCGCCGTCCTGAATGAAATCGAGCGAGTTCAGGCCCTTCAATCCAAAAGCCTGGACGCATGGGGTCAACCAACGGGAGATCAGCAGTTTCTGGTTGCGGGATAAAGTCGAATGATTAATGAGGCCGGAAAATGCAAATTCAAGCCCGGTTTGCAATCTGGCGGTGAATTGCATATTGAAACCGATCACGCGCGCCGCTTCGGTGTCGGCCAAAAACAGCACGGAGCCCGGCGTTCCGGACTGGAATTTTTGCCAATAATGCGCCGAACCGATCGCGCTATCCAGATCATGACGGCGAATCCCGGAACCGCCCTGTCCTTGCATCGGCTTGATCAACCAAGCGCTATCCGAGACAGGCGCGGTAAACGAAACCTCCGGAAACGGAATCGCGCGCGCGGCCAGCGCGGCGAAAAAACCGGCCTTGTCCAGCAGGCTGCGAAAAACCTGAGGCGTGTTGCCCAGCACCGTCAGCCGCTGATGCAAATAATCCAGGGTATCCGGATAATATTCCAGACCGCTGCCGTAGACGACCTGACTGACACCATACAGAGCAGACCAATCCGCCAGCAGCGGCGCGACCTGTTCGATCGCCAATGACGAGACCCGACAGACATCGACCGCATAAGGCCGGGTATCCAGATCGGCATACAGATCGATCACCAGCGCCTGATAGCCGGCCTTATGCGCGGCTGCCGCCAACATGCGGCCGGAACTGGCGACAATCAATACGATTTTGGAACGATTCACGAGAACACACCCTTATCCGCTTGCACAGACCGCTTTCACCGCCTACTCGACGACCACAAGCCCGCCGCTATTGCGGGCGCTCGCACAGACAAACGTCAACATGGCGTCGGCCGCGAACCGATGCCTGGCCTGCTCGACCAGCACCGCCGCGCGCTCGACGCCATTGACCATACAAAAACCGGTCGGCCCCCAGGAGGTTTGCCCGACCGCAACCGCACCCTGCTCGGCCAGCCACTGCATCGCGGCGGCCACCTCGGGACTGGTATAAATGCCGCCCTGCACCGCCGCGAAATGCTCGCCGACCGAACGCTGCAGACGCGTGATCACCTCGCCGAAGCGGGCGATGTCATTCTCGGCGAGGGCCGGCAGCGCCTGCATCAGCAGCAAATAGCTCAATTGCTCGGCCTCGCGCCGGGGAAACGCCGGCAGATCCTGAAACGCCTGAATCTCCTGCAAACCGTGCAGGCCCTGGCCGCGCCGGTCGAACACCAGAATAAAACGCCAGGCTTCCGGAATCGCCATCCGCGCCAGCAGCGGCGGCGTGACCGTATGCTCGCCGCGGCCGCCGTCGACGACCAGACCGCCCTGCTCGAACACGCCGATGCCGATGCCGGAACGCAGCCCCCTGACCATCACGCGCGCAATGTCGCGCACACTCAAGCCCAAATCGTAAAACGCATTCAAGGCCGCGCCGATCGCGAGCGACATCTGCGTGCCCGAGCCCAGGCCGACATGCTCCGGTATTGCGCTTTCGATATCGATGGCGAGCGTGTCCGGCACCTTGAAGGCCTCGCACAAGGTCGTCAGACATTTTGCCGCGCGCACGGCAGACGGCCCCGAAATAGAGCGCCGATCGGAGCCCACCACGGTCAGGCGAATCGCTTCCTCATTCAGCGCCACGCCGATGCTGCCGAAATGCCGCCCAAGGGAACCGCTCAAATCGATAAAGCCCATGTGCAGCCGGGCCGGTGCGGTCACCGCTACTTTCTGATGTCGAAATTGCAAGGGATGTTGTCGAAGACTGCATTCAAAAACAGGCGATTATACACGATCGGGCAGACGGCGGCGACCTAGCCGCACATCACGTCCAGCAGTTCGGCCAGATCATTCAGCACCAGCCGGCAACGCGCAAGCGTTTCGGCGTCCACCGGCAAGGCCGACGGCGCCATCACCGGCACGGCGCCCGCGCCAGCCGCCGCATCGATGCCGACGGGGGAGTCTTCGAGCACCAGGCAGCGCTCGATCGCGACCCCGAGCCTCGCCGCCGCCTGTAGAAAAACATCCGGCGCCGGCTTGCCGCGTTCGACATGATCGCGCGCGATCATCGTCGTAAAGACGCCGTCGAGTCCGGCCAGGCGCAGACATTCCTCCGCATTGCCCGAGGCGCTGTTGGTCGCCAGACAAAAAGGAATGTGCTGTCGGTCCAGATAGTCCCGCAGTTGGTAAAAACCGGGCTTGACCTCGATGCCGTGCGCCGCGACATGGTCACGCCAGCAGGCCGCGCTCAGGCGCGTGAATTCGCCGGGGTCGAAACCGGGGCCGCAAAAAACCGCGATCATCCCCAGCACCGCCTCCATCGACAAGCCGGACAGCGCATCGAGGAAGGGTTCCGGAAAGTCGTGATGCATCGCCCGTCCGGCCTCGCGCCAGGCGGCCCGGTACGTCTTTTCGGTATCGAGCACCAGGCCGTCCATGTCGAAGATGACCGCCCCGATCTCGGCCCATCTAAGCATCGATCACCTTGATATGTTCGCCGTACGCCTCGCGGCTGGAGCCGACCACGATCTGTTGCACACCCTCCGCGTTCCGTTCGAGCATGCCCGAGACTTCGACCCACTCCCCGTTGAAGGCCTGACCGACATAGGTCGCGGTAAAACACACGATCGCGGCGACCGCATCATGATCGACGCGATACACGGACGGATAATCGAACGCCCGGGTGTCATCCGTGATCCGGCATCTCAGCATGATCGGACCCAGCTTTTGAAACACCGACGTGATACCCGCGTCGTCCTGCTCGATCAGACTCAAATCGAACTTACGCCCATTCACCAAAGCCTTGTTGAATTTACGTTTTTCGTGGCGGACATAATCCTCGTAACTCAACGAACAATTGCGGCGCCGGTACGATTCCCGCCAGTCGCTGTCCGCCAGAGCCTGCAGGCGGTCCTGTTCGATCAACGCCCTGACGCCGGCCCGGCATTGATGAAACGCCGCGCGTCCATAACAAACCAGATCGATATCCGAACGCTCGTTTTGCACGCCGACCAGGACCGAGCCGGTGATGCCGACCGCATCCAAATTGATGCCTTGCCGCCTCAGCAGTGCGCCGAGCGCAAACACATCGCGCTCGACCGGATCATGGTGATCGGCCTGCATGAGATGCCCAAGACGCCGCCTCGGCCGGTGGCGCCTGGCAATCCGATCGACGCCCACCGCATGCAAGTGCGCATCCAATACGGGTGAATAATGCAGATAACCGGGATGATGCCGCCGCAAAAACGCATTCGCCTCCTCGGTGGCCTGCTTGCGCCAGCCGCCTTCTGCGCGCACATAGCGCAAAAAACACAGCGCCTTGCCCTGCTCCAGGCCGGGACTGACGACCGCGAACAACAGGCCTTCGGCGGTTTCGATGAAATCTTTGGGGGAAAACATGAATATATCGTTGACAAGAAAAAAACGATCAGAACATTTTCCGTAATGATCTGCACTGATGCTGCGCAAAGCCGCATGCCTTGGTATGCGGACTTATACTCGCGTAGGATTTTTTGAAGATGCCAAAGCAAATTTTACCGAGCAACGCTCGCTCTGTCTAATCATCATGAGCAGGCCGTCAATTGAATCCGCCCCGCATTTCGCTTACAATCCTTTGAAAAGGCCCGTACTTCGGCAAGCTTCGCGCGAAAAGCGTTAATCAATCCAACCGGCCTTTCGAAGTGTCGAAAGGTTTAATTTTTTTATTCGAGACTGCTCATGAAAGTCAAATCAAAAGTAAAAGCCGGCCCGGTTTCCCATCCTTGGTAAGGCCGGTCATTCTTAAAGAAAAAAGGATATTTTAAATTCAACAGTAAGCGGCGCCAGTAACCGTTATCCTATACTGTTACTGGCGCCCATCTTTTTTCGTAGACTCGTGCATTAAAATGCAATGCCGTTAAGTCTGCACTTATGGCCCACTTGCGCCGTCAGGAGAATGAGGCTCATACGCAAGCTGCCCGCACTCTAGCTCAGATCAATCCTAACAAAGACTGAGCCTCCTTGTCGTTATGGTCAGAGCCATAGATGCCATCCCGCGCCTTGATTTTGTTCCAGATCAGTTCTTCGCTGTCTTTCGACAACACCCAGCCCAACGCAGGCGGATTCTCGCCCTTGTTCAAATCGATCCGGAAATGGAAAAACGCAGGCTTCGTGCTTTCCGATAAATGGCAGCCCTCCGGCCAACGCCCGCAGTCATCGATCCAGGCGATCAGGTTCTTCACGCCTGCAATCCCATGGCCTTCGCGCGAATTCAGAATCCCCAGGATCGGACCGAGCGTTTCATTCGCGCCGTTGTTATCGGTCAGGCGGGTGAATTCGCCGTTGAAATCGGTGACCGCCGGCAGCGGCTCGGAAACGTCCGGTTGCGGCTTTATCCACAGATCGCTTGGGCATTTGACCAGGCCGCCTTGATCCTTGTCGCAGACCAGATTGTTGTCGTTCGTGATCAGCACGACGATCGGCTTGATCGCATAGCGTTCAAAAAAGGATTTCCCATCGCCGCCTTTCAGCAATTCCAGCGCTTGCAGCAACTCTTGCACGGTGATCGCGCCGTTGTTGTCAAAATAACCGCCGTCGATCAGATGCCCGTTGTCCTCGCGCATGTCAAACCAGCCGCCGTCGTAAGGCAAGGTGCCGGGCGGACTGACATAAGTAAAGCGGGCGCTGTTGCCGGCCGCGGCCGACAGCGGCATATCGCTGCCCCCGAGCAGATCGATCAAATCGACATCGTCCACGAAGGTCGCGGAATCCAGTGGAAAAGGACTCGTAATCACCTTTCTGCCGGTTTCCATATGGGTGTCGTTCAGCAGCAGCAACGGCAGCCATTTGTCCGCGCCGCCGGGCTTGCTCCATGTGCTCGAATAAGGCTCCGCCATGCCTAGAGTGTCGCCGAACGCCCTCGACCAAGCCTTCTCCCACCCCGTTTCCAATGCTTTTTGCCGATCGGGCAAAATGCCGACAGGCAAAAAACGCTGCAACAGATCATTGTAGAGCAGCGCGGAAATGGTCGGCCCCAGGAAGTCGTGCGACAACATGTCGCGCGCGCGGCCTTGCAGACAATCCTTGCCGGCGGCCCGCGCACAGTCGATGTTTTGCTGCAGCAATGCACTGTAAAATGCCGCCCCGACACTGCCCCCGGATACGCCGCTGATCGCAAACACCGACTCGGCGAATTTCGGATGGTTGTCGGCCAGATACGTCAACACCGCCGCAGTCCACTGCGACGCGCGAATGCCGCCGCCGGCCGCCGCGACAAAGATCATCGGCCTGACCTGGGTGGCTCCGGGCTGATTGCGCTGGGCCCATTGCTCGGCAAAGGCCTCCAGTTTGGGCCGTTCTGGCATTGGATTCAGCACGCGAATGCCGTGATTATCATTAAAGAAACTGAACACAACCGCGACGACGAATAATATCGACAACACCGGAAACTGCGTCGCCTCCCCATAATCCAAGTGGCCGTTACGGGTCACGATGCTGCGGATGATGAAATTGCCGGAGGCGGTCAGCGAGCCGAAGCCCAGCACCGCAATACCGGCGGCACCGAACGTAAAGCCGAGCCAGACCGGCGCAAAGGTCGCCAATAGCAACAAGACCAGCACATAAGCAATCGTAAAAGCGCCGGCCGACGCATGCAAGTTGTCCAACTGCGCCCAATGCCGCTCGACCGGAATACCTTTCCTTGCGCACACCGCTTGAATCCACCGGCGCCTATGCATCGTCAGCGCATAAAAAAGAATCGCAAGACCGAGGTCGGCCGCGATCACTAGGCCGTGCGGCGAAAAAAACGCGATCCGGCCGTGCTTGACCGGCAGCCATAACGCCAGCAGTGAAATCCCGAAAGCCAACATGCCGAGGATTCTCGGCCAATGCTCGACCCAGCCCGGCTTGGACTCCATCGCCTTCGCGCAGCATGCCTTGCCTTTAGCCAGACGGCCGAGCCATGTTTTTTCCTGCGACACCGCGCTGATATGATGCCAGCTGCGGGGTTGCTCCATGCCCGGATCGACGCGTTTTTCGACCATGTCGAGCACCTTGCGGGTTCCGATCCAGGCTTGAAATGCCCACAAAAATACACCCACAAGAAAAACCAACGCATACCCCAGGCTGGTGCTGAGACGAATGGTCAATTCCGCCCCCTGGCTGTTGGGCAGAAATAAAAAGACCGCGGCGAAAGCCAGAATGAATAACGTGACCCGGCTGCATTTTATCAAATCGAAGAAAAAATCGTATTTTTGCCAGACTTCGGACAGTTGCGCCAGCCAGGCGCTGAAAACGAGAATCCATTCATTGATGCAGGCCCAAAGCGGAAACGGATTGCCCGGCGCCGGCAGCAAGCATTGCTTGAGTCTCGACCACAGGTTCTTAAGCGACTGGTGTTGCATGAATCCCCCAAAAGATTGAATCAACAGGCGCGCGGCCTGTCGTCAAAAAATCCGGCGGGGACGCCATCACAGAAAAAATGAAGTTGATCCGCCGAGCCTAGCCGCCATTATTCCAGACGGTCTCAGTGTTGATGCTCCCTGCGGTTTTCAGAAACCTGCCGAAAAAAACCAGCGGGTCAGGCTGCCGAAAATAGCCTAACAAAATTCATATGTCAATCGCCCCTAACGCCGTCTCACAAAATCTTCAGAATTAGTCAGCACATAATGTAAACTAGCACCGATCAGGCCTGCCCATGTCGGTTGACGCGCATTGTGTTGACCGCACGGCGCTAACTCCATAGCGTATCGGCGGTCGCTTCCCAAGACATAAGGTTTACTTCATAAAGACTTAATAATACCATCGGCGCGTTATCCCTCAAATTTCACAAGGTTTTAGCTCATGTCAAAAACCGTCAAGCTTCTCTGCCTGGCTCCGCGGCCCCATCAAGACGCTGTAATCCTCGCCTTGCAACAGCTGGATTATGATTATTCAAGCATCGACTCCGACCTCTGGCTGCAACAAACATTTCGCGCAAGCGGCGCGCGCATCATTCTTTTGTTACCCGAAACCCGTTTAGCGATCGAGCAGATTACCCGATCGATGCTGTCCACCCCCGATGCCGCCTATTTGCTAATCCATTCCACCCCGTTGAGCGCTCAGCTCGGCCCCATTCTACACCTCTGCGGCGATTGTTGCCGGTGGCCTTGCGATCCTATCGAACTGGATTTCCGCTTGCAACGGCTGCCGTCAGGACACGGCCCGCTGTTGGATTTGAACCCGCGGGGTCTTGAAGCGGCGGCCTGGAAAAATTTGAACCTGATCGGCCAATCCACATTATTTCTGAATACTCTGGCATTCATCAAGAAAGCCTCGAATTGCGACGCGCCAGTACTGATCGAGGGCGAAACCGGCTGCGGCAAGGAAGTCGCGGCGCGGGCGATCCATTATATGGGCAACCGCAAGGATTATCCGTTCGTGCCGATGAATTGCGGGGCGATACCGGATCATCTGTTCGAAAATGAATTGTTCGGCCACGAAAAAGGCGCCTACACCGACGCCAAACAGAGTCAGCAGGGCCTGACCGAACAGGCGCACCACGGCACGTTGTTTCTGGATGAAATCGAGGCCCTGCCGGCCAAGGGTCAAGTGACGCTGTTGCGTTTCATCGAAGACAAAATGATCAGGCCACTGGGCTCGAAAGCAAGCAAAAAGGTCGACGTGAAAATCATCGCGGCCAGCAATGTCGGCTTATCCGAACTGGTTGCCCAGGGTCAGTTCCGGCAGGACTTACTGTTCCGTTTGAACCTGTTGCATTTGCAGCTGCCGCCGCTCAGGGAGCGCAAGAGCGATATTCCATACCTGGCCGAGCATTTCCTCGAAAAATACCGCCGCCAGTACCAACAGCCAAAGAAGCGCCTGCATCCCGAGACCTTGGCCTGGATGCAGGCGCATCACTGGCCCGGAAACGTGCGGGAACTGGAAAATTTTGTACACCGGTCCTTCCTGTTGTCGCCGGATGCGGACATTATTCCCGGCGCCCCCAGCGGCCCGGACCCGCAAACGCAAGGGCGCCGAAAATTATTCGAACGTCGCCAACACTTTACCTTCGATGCGCCTTTCAACGAGGCGAAAGATCATGCGCTCGCGCACTTCGAGCAACGCTACCTGACCTGGCTGATCTCCCACGCCAAGGGTAATGTCACGCAGGCCGCCGACCTCGCGCAAAAGGAACGCCGCGCGCTGGGCAAGCTGCTCAAAAAGCACGCGATCGATCCGCTCTTGTATCGCGGCCTCTAAACCCTCCGCTCGCCTCAGGCCAACCGCAGCTCGCGCGGGTTCAGGCAGCGGCGCCCGCTGTGGCGCGCGCCGCCGAACGCTGCACGTATTTGACGCCCTTGGCCAAGCGCGGGATGGCTCGCCCCCGCCTCGACCCTAATAGCTTGTGGGTCAAACCCGACCCACTAACGCCCCTCTCCCGTCACCTAAATAATGCTTTGTTTTTCATAAGGATAAGTCATCCCACGGCGATACTGCCGGGTCAAACTTTACCCGCCTCCCGAGCGACCTATTTTTTTACCTATTGTTATCAATAAGATACAAAATGGCACGCATCTTGTTATCTGATTCAACAAGATTCAAGGCGAGGCTGAACATGCCTGAGTTCGACGATTCCGAGGTCCGGCGCATAGCGGAGTTAATCGCGTGCTACTTGCGCGCTCATCCTTATGCCGCGGATACGATCGAAGGCGTTGCGGAATGGTGGTTGCCGAGCAAAGGAATTGACGTATCGACATCGATGATCCAACAGGCACTGGATCATCTATGCGCGCATTCGGTCGTTGTCTGCCATGTCCATGCCAACGGCAACAACATTTATTCCAGTCAACAAGCGCAAAACGACTAGTCAGCAAACAGGAGACGCAACATGCCAGTATCACCCACTTACCCCGGTGTTTACATCGAGGAAATCCCCAGCGGCGTGCGCACGATCACCGGCGTCGCGACGTCGGTCACCGCCTTCATCGGCAGAGCCAAGCGCGGACCGGTCAACCAAGCCGTCGTGATCAACAGTTATGCCGACTACGAACGGCTTTTCGGCGGCCTGGACTTGAACAGCGCGATGAGTTACGCGGTCAGGGATTTCTATCTGAACGGCGGCAGCCAGGCGATCATCGGCCGGCTGTTCCAGATCAACATGGGCGAAGAACCGCTGGCCGTGATCACGGTCGGTTCCCTGCAGTTGGTCGCGGCGAATCAAGGGGCGTGGGGCAACAAGATCAGGGTCCGGGTCGACCACAACGTTTCTGCGGACGTGGCGGCGGCGCAAGGCTTGACGACGAGCGACCTGTTCAACGTCACAATCCGCGATACCGGCACCGGCGTAACCGAAACCTATTTGAACGTATCGGTCGCGAACGGGCCCCGGCGCATCGACAAGGTCCTCGAAAATCAATCGCAACTGGTCCGCGCGCAAGGCTCGTTACCGATGACGCGGCCGGCGGCCAGCGCCGACCCGCAGCCGGGCGAAGATCCGTTCGCGATCAACACGATCCCGACCAATTATCCGGCGACGACCGTTGCGGTCGACAGCCGGGCACTCGTGATCGGCTCCTATACCGGCGCCGGCTTCAGCGACGCGAAGCAAGGCCTCTATCTGTTGAAGCAGGCCGACTTGTTCAACCTGTTGTGCCTGCCGGTCGAGGGGGCAGCGAATTATCCGGTCGGCCTGCTGGCCGCCGCGACGACCTTGTGCGAAGAAAGCCGGGCGCTGTTGCTAGTCGATCCTGACAGCGCGTGGACCACCAAAGATGCGGCGAAAAACAACGTCGGCACCTACGTCGGCGCGCGCAGCAAGAATGCCGCGCTGTTTTTTCCGCGTCTGTTGCAGCCGAATCCGCTGCGCGACAACCAGATCGAGGAATTCGCGCCCTGCGGCGCGGTCGCCGGCGTGTTTGCCCGCACCGACGCGACGCGCGGCGTCTGGAAAGCGCCTGCCGGCATCGAGGCGACGCTGCGCGGGCTGTCCGGCCTCTCGGTGAATCTGAATGACGCCGAAAACGGCGAGCTGAATCCCTTGGGCATCAACTGCCTGCGCACGTTTCCGGTGATCGGCTCGATCGTCTGGGGCTCCCGCACCTTGCGCGGCGCGGACATTCTCGCCGACGAATGGAAATATATCCCGATCCGCCGGCTCGCGCTGTTCATCGAGGAAAGCCTGTTCCGCAGCACGCAATGGGTGGTGTTCGAACCGAACGACGAGCCGCTATGGGCGCAAATCCGCCTGAACGTCGGCGCATTCATGAATACGCTGTTCCGCCAGGGCGCGTTTCAGGGCACGACGGCGCAGCAAGCCTATTTCGTCCGCTGCGACCGGACCACCAATCCGCAGAACGATATCGACCGCGGCATCGTGAACATCGTGGTCGGCTTCGCGCCGTTGAAACCGGCCGAATTCGTGATCATCAAGCTCCAGCAAATCGCTGGTGAACTGCAAGTTTAATAGGAGAAAATCATGGCTCAGTTTAGTGTCAACCCGCAACGATTCGATCCTTATAAAAACTTCAAATTCCGCATCAAATGGGACGGCCGTTTCGTCGCAGGCGTCAGCAAGATCGGCGCGTTGAAGCGCAGCACCGAACTGGTCGAGCACCGCGAGGGTGGCGACCCCAGTTCCTCGCGCAAATCGCCCGGCCGCACCAAATACGATGCGATCACCTTGGAACGCGGCGTGACTCACGACACCGAATTCGAAAAATGGGCGAACAAGGTCTGGAATTTCGGTTCCGGCCTGGGCGCGGAAGTGTCGCTGCAAGACTTCAGAAAAGACGTGATCATCGAGGTCTATAACGAGGCCGGCCAGCTTGCGATCGCCTACAAAGTCTTCCGCTGCTGGGTTTCCGAATATCAGGCCCTGCCGGATCTGGACGCAAATGCGAATGCGGTCGCGATTCAGACGATCAAGCTCGAAAACGAAGGCTGGGAGCGCGACCTCGACGTGACCGAACCCAGCGAGCCGCAATTTACCGAACCGGCTTGATACCCGATGAACTCGCTGAACGCCGCCGACATGTTGACCGTGTGGGAGCAAGGCTTGGTGCGCCCGTTGTCGCAGCGCTCGCTGCTGTTGCTCACGGCCGCCTGCCCCGAGATGAGCGCAGACGCGATCGCTGCGCTCAGCATCGGCGCCCGCGATGCCGGTCTGTTGTCTCTGCGCGCCCGCCTGTTCGGGCAGCGCCTGGTCAATAACGCCGCCTGCCCGCATTGTGCCGGGCGCATCGAATGGGAACAGAACGTCGCCGACCTGCTTGTCGGCAGCAACTGCACAGCGGTGGAACAGACGTTTTGCCTAGAGGCGGAGCATTATCGGCTGAACTTTCGCCTGCCGAATTCGCTGGACATGGCCGCGATCGAAACCGCCGAACCGGCGTCGGCGCTACGGCTCCTGCTGCAACGCTGCACCCTGACCGCCGAATACGGAGGCACGCCCTATGCAATCGAGCAACTTCCCGAAACGGTAATTCAAGCATTGAACGACCGCATCGAAGCGTTGGACCCGCAAGCCGAAATCCGCATCCAACTGACCTGTCCGGACTGCGGCCAGGTCTGGGACGTGCTTTTCGACATCGAGAGCTTTCTCTGGCGCGAAATCGAAGCCTGGGCTGAAAAACTGTTGCAGACGGTGCACAAACTCGCGAAAGCCTATGGCTGGACCGAACGCGACATTTTGGCTTTGAGCCCTTTACGCCGGCAACTTTATCTCGGGATGGTCGGCGCATGAGCGGCATTTTACAAAATCTGATCGCGCGCCATCAGGGCCGGGCTATGACGGTCGAACCCCGGCAACGCACGCTGTTCGAACCGGACGCCGGAGCAATCGAACGCCCGGCCGTAAGCGAAACCGTAGCAACCGAATCCTATCGTCCCGACGCGGAAATCGCGCGGAATACCAGTGCCGTTATGCCGACGCCGTCCGTTCCGGCATTTTCGCTGCCTGCCGAGCATTCGCCGAAGATCAAGCCAATCGAACGGCAAACCTTGATGCCGATGCCTGACCACGGTTTTCCAGAGCTTGAGTCTCGCCTTCAGGACATCCTGGCCCGGATGACCGCGGCGCGGCCCGATGCGCCCGCCACCGTTCAGGATAGCGGCATCGCAAATGCCGAAATACCGGACGTCGAACGGCTCGAAGCGATGATCGACAGATTGGCCAAGCAAACGCCGAAGACCGTCCCGACTGCAAGCGTCGAAGATGCCGCTAAAACGACGCCGGTCCCGCCCGCCGTGCTGATGCCGTCCGAGACGCTCCCCGTCCGGCCGGATCGCCGCGACGTTGAAAACGCAAATTCGGACGCGCCTGCACATATACAGCCGCCAGCGCCTCTCAGCACCCCAAGCGAAACCGGCGCCTTGCAAATTCCGGCCTGGCTCCTTGCCCTGCAAGCGCAGCTCGGCCGGCAGACGGAGAACGCGTCCGGTCAAAGCGCGGAAGAGCCTATCATCAACGTCACGATCGGCCGCATCGACATCCGCGCCGGCAAAACCGACGCCGCGACGTCCGCGCCGACACCCCGTTTGCCGTCCGGCATTTTGAGCCTGGACGACTATCTGAAGCAACGCAACACGAGAAGCCGGCCATGAGCAGCCCGGAAGCATTGGCGACCGTGACCGCGACGTTGCGCCACATTTTGTTGAGCACGGCCTCTCAGGTCACCACGAAACCGCCGAGCCTCGCCCGCGGCGACGAGACCGGCTCGCAGTTGAACATTTTTTTGTACAGCACCCAGATCAATCCGGCCTTCAGCAATTTCCCGCTGCCGGGCGCGGCCCGAAGCGGCGAAAATTCGCCGCCGCCGTTGGCGCTGGCGCTGAATTATCTGATTACCGCATACGGCGCCAACGACGACGACATCTCCGGTCAGCAGGTGATGGGCCGGGCGATGAGCATCCTGCACGACCATCCGTTGTTGAGCCAGGCCGACATCGCCGGCATCGTGCCGGATTCCGGCTTGCAGAATCAAATCGAGCGGGTCAGGATCACGCCCGAGCCGATCAGTTTGGACGACATGTTCAAGCTGTGGAGCAGCTTTCAGTCGGCCGAATACCGGTTGTCGACCGTTTACCAGATTTCGGCGGTGTTGATCGACAGCACGCTGGCCAGCCGCGCGGCCTTGCCGGTGCTCCGCCGCGGCGAACAGGATCGCGGCGCGACGGTCAGCGCGGCGCCGCTGCCGGCACTGACCGGCATCCGCTTCCCGCTGCAAAAACCCGCCGCAGAATTCGGCGACCGCATCGTGCTGCTCGGCGAGCGCCTGACCGCGGACAACGTGAGCGTCCGCTTCGAGCACCCCCTGCTGGTCGATCCTCTCGATCCTACCAAGAAGCTTCCGATCGAACTGACGCCCGCGGCGGACGGAAACGATGCCGAATTGCCGGTCGTGCTGCCGTCGCCGGCAAGCGATCCGGCCGTCGGCTCTAAATGGCCGGCCGGTTTCTATCAGGTTTCTCTGGTCGTCGCTCGGCCGAATACGCCCGACTTGACCAGCAGCATCGTGGCGATGGCGCTGGCGCCGCAAATCCTTTCGGTCAACCCTGCAAACGCGCCCGCCGGCGACGTCGTGCTAATGCTCACTTGCCGGCCGCAATTGCGGGCCGGCCAACGCGTCGCACTCCTATTCGGCGACCAGCTCGTCACGCCGGACAACGTCGTAACGCCCCCAAATCCGACGCAGCCGACGACGCTGACGTTCACGGTCACCGCGGCCAAGGCCCGCCCTGCCCCCTACGTCCTCCGCTTGCGCGTGGACGGCGCGGACAGCATTCCGGTCGACTTTTCCGGTCCCGTGCCGCAATTTGCAGCCAATCAAACGGTCACGATCACATGAGCGCACAACTCGACTGGAACGCAATCAACGAAAGGCATTTGGCGAGCGCGGTCAAATGGGCGCGTCTGCGCTTGCAGCAATTGGCGCCGGCCGAGACAGACCACGAGAAAAAAGGCGGCTTGTTCGGCCGCGGCAAAGACGCCCGGGCCACGACCAACGATGCCGTCAATCTAGAGCTCGGTGAACTCCGTCAGGATCTCGACAAACTCGAAAAAAACACGCCGCCGCCCGCCTTGCGCCATTTGGCCGACGTGTTGGGCTTGTCGGCGTTCGAGCGCAACGTGCTGATCCTGTGCGCGGCGGTCGAGCTGGACACCCGGGTGGCGGCCCTTTGCGCGCAGGCGCAGGACAATCCGAACAAGCCCTATCCGACCTTCGCGTTGGCCTTTGCATTGTTCGACGATCCCGACTGGAATGCGCTCGCTCCGCACCGCCCGTTGCGTTATTGGCGGCTGTTGGAAATCAACCAGACTGCGACCCAGCCGCTGACCGCCTCCGCGTTGACGATCGACGAAAGAATCCTGAATTATTTGAAAGGTCTCGATTATCTCGACGACCGCCTGCTGCCGCTGATGGACCCCATCATCGCCGCCGCGCCGGACGCACCTTTGCCGCCGTCGCAGCAACAGGTCGCCGATTACCTGATCCAACAAATACACGCTGCGAACGGCAAGGCAAGGATCCCGTTCGCCGAATTGCTCGGCGCCGATCCTGCCAGCAAACAAGCGGTCGCGATGAAGGTCGCGGCGGCTTTCGGCCTGAGTTTGCAACTACTCGGGCTGCACAATTTGCGCGCGCAAAGCGGCGATTTCGAAAGCTTCTGCCGGCTCTGGCAGCGGGAATCGTTGCTGATGCCGCTGGCGCTGTATGTCCGCGCCGACGCCGCCGAAAAGCAACTGCTGCAACGCTTGCTGGAGCGCAGCGGCGGCATGGTGTTTGTCGATAGCAACGACGCCAATGCGGAAGCATTGCGAACGAGGATCAGCGTCGACGTCGGCAAGCCGTTGCCCGAAGAGCAACGGCAACTGTGGACCGACGCGCTCGCGGAACAGGCCGGCGACATGCCGCAATGCCTGTCCGAGCAGTTCTCTTTCAACCAAGACCAGATCAAACGACTGGCGGCAACCGTGTTGACCGGCGCTAGCGCCGAGCCCGGCAAACCGCTGCGGGACGACCTCTGGCAAGCCTGCCGCATTGCCGCGCGCGCCGGCATGGAGCAATTGGCGTCCCGGATCGATGCGAAGGCCGATTGGGAACAATTGGTGCTGCCGCCGGAACAGATTGCTCTGCTTCGCCAGATTACCGGCCAAGTCGCCAGCCGCAACCGCGTCTACGATGCCTGGGGTTTCCGTGAGCGGATGAACCGCGGCATGGGCATCAGCGCGTTGTTCGCGGGCGAAAGCGGCACCGGCAAGACGATGGCTGCCGAAGTGATCGCGAACGCGCTGCAACTCGATTTGTTTCGAATCGACTTGTCTGCGGTCGTGAACAAATACATCGGCGAAACCGAAAAGAACCTGCGCAAACTGTTCGACGCAGCCGAAGACAGCGGCGCGATCCTGTTCTTCGACGAAGCCGACGCGTTGTTCGGCAAGCGCAGCGAAGTGAAGGACAGCCACGACCGCTACGCGAACATCGAGATCAATTACCTGCTGCAACGGATGGAAGCCTACCGCGGCCTTGCGATTTTGGCGACCAACATGAAAAACACGCTGGACAAAGCCTTCGTGCGGCGTCTGCGCTTCATCGTCGATTTCCCGTTCCCCGGCGTCGAAGAGCGCAAGCAAATCTGGCAAAAAGTGTTTCCGCCCGCCGCGCCGCTCGGACCGGCATTGGACTATCAACGTTTAGCAGCGCTGAACCTGACCGGCGGCAACATCCACAACGTCGCGCTGAATGCGGCGTTTCTGGCGGCGCAGCAAGAAAACGGCCGGATCACGATGCCGCTGCTGCTGAATGCCGCGCGCAACGAATTCAAGAAACTCGACCGCCCCGCGAAAGAATCCGAATTTCGCTGGCTGGATGCCCAGGAAGCGTGATGAAACTGAATCTGCACATCGAAAGGATCGTATTGGACGGCACCGGCGTCTCGCCAGAGCAGATACCGTCGCTGCAGGCCAGCGTGCAGAACGAATTGATCCGCTTGCTCGGCAGCGGCGGTTTGGCGCCCGAGCTGTGCGATCGCGGCGAAATCGCCAAGCTGACGACCGGCAACATTCGCGAGGTCGGCAACGACGCAAAAGATTTCGGCCGGCAAATCGCACGCTCGGTTCACGGAGGGATAGGCAATGCTTAAAACTTTTGCGCCTCAACCGACCAAAATCGCTCACACGCTGCAGCGCAAACGGGCCTCGAACGACAATACGCGTGCCGTCGGCAACGACAAAGCCCCGCCGATCGTCGACGAGGTTTTGCGGTCGCCGGGTCAAAGCCTCAGCCAAGACGCGCTCACTTTTTTCGAGCCGAGATTCGGCCGCGACTTCAGCGACGTGCGCATGCACACGAACGCCCGTGCAGCGGCTTCGGCCGCAGCGGTCGATGCAACGGCTTATACGCTCGGCCGCCATATCGTCTTCGATAGCGACCGCTACGCACCGGGCACAGCCGCCGGCCAGCGGCTGTTGGCGCACGAATTGACGCACGTCGTCCAGCAAAGAGGCGGCGATCGGGACACGCCGCTGCAGGTCGGCAACGCGCACTCTTCAGCCGAGCAGGAAGCCGATGCGATTGCGCAGCGCATGACCGGCGAGGATGACCTGCCCGCACCGAGCCAACCAGCCGCTCCGGACACGCTCCAGCGCCAGACGCCGGAAGAAGACGAGCGCCGCCGACGCCCGACAGCGGAAGCGAGCCCCGGCCCGTTTCAACTGCGCCCGCCGGTACTCGGAGAGAACCTCGGATTCAGGCCGCCACGCGTCGGCATCGACGTCCCCCAACTCCGCCTCGATCCGCAAATCGAAGCCCAGATTCGTGCGATGCAGATCATCAAAGGCGTGCTGAGCATCTCAAGCATCAGCCAAGCGCTCGACTCGCTGAGCCTGGCCGGCCTGACCCCGCCGACTGCGGCACCGGCATTGCCGGGTTTGTCGCCGCAAGCACCGCCGATACCGGCGCCGCAACCGGCCTCGACGGCGCCTTTGCCGACCGCCGTACCCCAACCGGCACCGCCGTTGGTCACGCCGGGCGCAGGCCCTGCAACGCCGCGCCCGGCGGAGGCCGGCGACGTGTTGAAAGCGGTGCTGCAAATTCCGGCGGTGAATACCGCGGTGACGGCGCTGCAAAACGAAGCCGAACGCCGCGTGCGCACCGACTTCAACAGCTTGTCAACCGGCGAAAAAGCGCTGGTGATCACGCAAGGCGTGGTGATCGGCGGCGGCGCATTGGCGGGTGTTTTGTCGAACAGGGAAGGCCGCCAATTCGTGCTGGAACAAATTCAAGGGCGCGCAATTCCGGTTCCCGGCCTGCCGCTGACCCTCCAGCTCGACAACCTGACCGGCGCCGACAAGCGCTTCCAGCTCAATCTGGACGTGGGCGCGCTATTGCCGCCGCAACTGGGTTTCGGGCCGAAGAAATAACAGACGACACATTCACTGCAACGCAATGAGAGGCCTCACGTGACCACTTTTCCCGGCTCACCGAAATTGATCAAAGGCGGCATCGTCCTGCTGAATCCCGAGACCAGCGCGGTGCAGCGGGTCATTGCGCTGCAATACAACGCCGAAACCTTGAACCGCTCGTTCCAGATTCAAAGCTTCAGCAGCACCAGCGGCGACCGCTCGGAAGCCTTGCGCCTGAAAGGGCCGCCGATCGAAACAATCAAGCTGGAAGCCGAGATCGACGCAGCCGATCAACTGGAGTTTCCCGATCAACACGCGGAAATCGTAGCGAACGGACTCCATGCGCAACTGGCCGCGCTCGAAACGATAATCTATCCGAGCAGCAGCCGGTTGCAGGCGAACGACAGCCTGGCCAGCGCCGGCACCTTGGAGATCGTGCCGATCAAGGCGCCGTTGACTTTGTTCGTCTGGAGCAAGAACCGGATCGTGCCGGTCCGCTTGAGCGAATTCAGCATCACCGAAGAAGCCTTCGATACCGCGCTGAATCCGATCCGCGCGAAAGTCAGCCTCGGCATGCGCGTGCTGACCATCGACGATCTGGGCTTTTCGCACAAAGGCGGCACGCTGTTCATGCGTTATTTACAAAACAAGGAACGATTGGCCGCGCGGTTTCGCGGCGGCGGCTTTGCCGAACTCGGCATCGGCGGCGTTCCTTAGGAAACCGCGAATGAATCGCCTCTTCCTTGCGACTAAAGCAAGGATTAAGTATGGAAGAATTGGGATGTCAGGGATTGTTTTTAAAACTTTAGCTTACCGGAAGGCGTGAAAGTTATGAGCATCATTAATGGCGTCGTTGATGTTTCTCATCATAATGGGAAGGTTGATTTTGCAAAAGCCAAAGCATCGGGAATTGTCGGTGTCATACAAAAGGCAACGCAAGGACAATCCGGCGCAGATCGCACCTATGACGATAACCGAAAGGCCGCGTTAAAAGAAGGTCTATTATGGGGGGCTTATCATTTTGCAACCGGAAGCGATGGCATTAAACAGGCCGAAAACTTTCTTAAGGTTGCGGCTCCTGAAAAGGATACTTTATTAGTTCTTGATTTCGAGCCAAACCCAACCGGGCCGACCATGGATTTGGTAGAAGCCCATGCTTTTGTCAACCATATCCAACAAGTGACTGGTCGATTTCCTGGTTTTTATTCAGGCCACCTTATAAAGCAATTATTGGGAAGCAAAAAGGATCCTCTGCTTGCCAATTGCTGGTTTTGGTTGGCGCAGTACGGGCCTACGGCCGTAGTTCCGCCAACATGGTCAACTTGGACGATGTGGCAATACACCGATGGCAACCTCGGCCCTGGCCCTCATGAAGTACCCGGAATAGGCTTCTGTGACCGAGATAAGTTCAACGGCGACCAAACTCAATTGGAAAAGCTTTGGAAAGGTTAAAAAAGGAATCGCCGCATAGCGTATAAACGCGGGATGTGCGCTGAAATCCCAAGCAATTATTGCATAGATATTGGCAAAAAGACCGTAGCCCAGCCAGGAGAACACGATGGACCCGATCAGCATGATGATGCAGGCCGTTACGCCGAACGCGACCCGGTTTCCGCCCGGGAACCGTTACCACGGTCTCGAAACGGCGACCTTGACCTTGGCGGATGGCCGGGAGGCGATTTATTTGCGCCGCCGCTTCGTGCCGCAACCGGAGCAATACGCGCTGCTTCAGGAACATGTGGTCAGTCAGGGCGAGCGCCTCGACAACATCAGCGCGCATTATCTCGGCGACCCGGAACAATTTTGGCAACTCTGCGACGCGAACCGGGCGCTGCGCCCGGCCGAATTGACCGAAACGGTCGGCCGCAGGCTCCGCATCACCTTGCCACCCGGTATTCCGGGGATGAACGATGGTTGACGGCATCTACCTGACCCTGCTGGTCGGCCCGGTCGTACCGGTGCCGGTGCCGCGCGAGGTGCTCGATGCGCTCGAAAGCGTGTCGGTGCGGACCGCGGCCGGGTCGGCGAGCGGCTTTGAACTGCGCTTCAGTTTTACCAGCAAATCGCCGCTGAATACGATTTTTCTACTCGCAGCCGGGCAAAATACCAGCCTCGGCACGCCGCCGTTGCGGGTCGTGCTGATCGTCACGCTCGGCGGCCAGCCGCAGGTCCTGCTGGACGGCGTGATGACGAACGTGCAAGTGCAGACGGGCCAGGGCGGGACGCCCGGCAGTCTGGTCGTGACCGGCGACGATCTGACCAAGGTGCTCGACTTGCAGGACTTCAGCGGCCTGCCGTTTCCGGCGATGCCGGTCGAGGCGAGGGTCGCGCTGATCATTGCGAAGTATGCGGCGTTCGGCCTGATTCCGCTGGTCGTGCCGCTGCTGTTCACGGACGTGCCGATCCCGGTCGAACGAATACCGGCTCAGAAAGGCACCGATCTGCAATATCTGCAGGAGCTCGCGCGGCAGGCCGGTTACGTGTTCTATATCGAGCCGGGTCCGGTCCCCGGCACCAACATTGCGTATTTCGGGCCGGAAATCAAGATCGGCGTGCCGCAACCGGCGCTGAACATCGACATGGATGCGTATACGAACGTCGAATCGCTGCGTTTTCGCTTCGATTCGAGCAAGGGCGTGCTACCGATCGTGTTCATTCAAAATCAATTGACCAAGATTCCGATTCCGATCCCGGTGCCGAACGTGAATCCGCTGCAGCCGCCGTTGGGCGTGCTGCCGGCGCCGATCAGCAGCATCAAGATACTGCGCGACACCGCGAAACTGAACCCGGCGCAGGCGCTCGCGCGCGGCGTCGCGGAGGCCGGCAAATCGCAGGACGCGGTGACCGCGAGCGGCGAATTGAACGTCGTGACCTACGGCCGCGTGCTGAAGGCTAGGCAATTGGTCGGCGTGCGCGGCGCGGGACTCGCTTACGACGGCTTGTATTTCGTGCAAAGCGTGACAAGCACGCTACGCAAAGGCGAGTTCAAGCAGAGCTTCGAACTGACGCGCAACGGTTTGATTTCGATTACCCCGAGGGTGCCGGTATGACAGAACGTTACTATGGCAAATATCGCGGCACCGTGATCAACAACGTCGATCCGGAACAAATCGGCCGTCTACAATTGCTGGTGCCCGATGTCGCGGGCGTGGCTCCGACGTCGTGGGCAATGCCGTGTTTCCCAAGTTCGGGAAGGCAGATGGGCGCCTATTTGCTGCCGCAGATCGGCGCGGGGGTTTGGGTCGAATTCGAACAAGGCGACCCGGACTATCCGATCTGGAGCGGCTGCTGGTACGGCTCGGCGGCCGAAGTGCCGGCGCTGGCCCTGGCCGGCAATCCGGCGATGCCGAACATGCTGCTGCAAACCGAATTACAGAACACCTTCGTGATCAGCGATCTGCCGGGGCCGACCGGCGGCATCATGCTGAAGAGCACGACCGGCGCGTCGATCATCGTGAACGACACCGGTATCTACATTCAGAACGGCAAGGGCGCGAGTCTGGTCATGACCGGCCCTACCGTCACGATCAACAACGGCGCATTGGTCATCACCTGAGGAGGCGAGATGCCGGGATTTTTGGTTCATGTCGGGGCACAAGTGTTGTGCTCGCACGCGGGACAGGCAACGCCGACCGCACCCAATCCGCGGGTGCTGGTCAGCGGCCAGCCGACCGTCACGATCGCCGCGCCCTACGTGGTGGCCGGCTGCACCTTGCCTCCGCCGCCCGCCGCGAACGGGCCCTGCGTGACCGCGCAATGGCTCACCGGCACGACCCGTGTGACCTCGAACGGCCAACCTCTGGTCGTGCAGAGCAGCCAGGCGATCTGCGCGCCGACCGCGACGCCGTTGGTGATCGTCGCCACGCAAACCCGTGTCAGCGCGTTATAGGAGACGACCATGTTCAACATCGACTTTCCGTTTCATTTCGACAGCCGCGGCCGCACGGCGCTGACCGATGACGACGATCACATCCGCGACATGATCGAACAATTCCTGTTCACGAATACCGGCGAACGGGTCAACCGTCCCGATTTCGGCAGCGGCATCCTGCAACTGGTGTTCGCGCCAAACAGCCCGGAACTGGCTTCGGCCCTGCAATTCACGATTCAGGCCGGTTTGCAGCAATGGCTCGGCGACCTGATCGAAATCCAAAGCCTTGAAGTCGGCAGCGAAGACGCGATCCTGCGCGTCGATTTGAGCTACCGCGTGCGGCGGACCGGCCAGATCACCGGCGCCACCTTTACCCGGAGTACCGCGGCATGACGACCTTACATTGCAACAGCCGGTTGCGCCGGGAGCGCGTGCGCCGGCAGCAAGCCCTGAACGGCCTCGATTACCTCGAAGTCGGCCTGGACGAGGCGGGCGAAACGACGCTCGCAAGCCAGCGCCGTCTGCGCGTGTTTTTTCTCGGCAAGGCCGCGGTCGAACTGACCCCCGCGAACATTCGGATCGAAGGCGGCCGGCGCATCCGGGACCTCCGTGCGACCGACGTTTCGATCCACCGTTTCGAGAGCGCCGACTTCGACGATTACATCGACGTCGTGGTCGACAAGGCCGGCGATCATTCGACCTACACCTTGCGCGTCGTCGAACAGGACGAACGGCACCGGCTCCGGCCGCATTCGGCGTTCGACCCGCGCTATGACCGGATCGAGTTCAGCTTCAAGATCGATTGCCCAAGCGACCTGGACTGCCTGGCGGAAGCCTCTTGTCCGCCGGAGCCGGTCAGCGAACCGGACATCAACTACCTGGCGAAAGACTACGCGAGCTTTCGCCAGTTGTTGCTGGACCGGCTGGCGCTGCTATTGCCCGAATGGAAGGAACGGCACGTGCCGGACATCGGCATCACCTTGGTCGAAATATTGGCCTATACGGCCGACCAGTTGAGTTACTATCAGGACGCGGTCGCGACCGAAGCCTACCTGAACACCGCGCGCCGGCGTATTTCGGTGCGCCGCCATGCGCGTCTGGTCGATTATGCGCTGCACGAAGGCTGCAACGCCAGGGCCTGGGTCTGCGTCGAAACCGATGCGACCCTGCCGGCGATGCCGCTTGGCGAAATCTATTTCACAACCCGATTGAACGACCTGTTGCCGTCGGCCCCCGCGCTGGTCGACGAAAACCAACTGGCCACTCTGCAAGCGTCGCAATACGACGTGTTCGAGCCGGTCATCGTGGCGGGCCGGCCGGAGACGGTCCGGTTTTACAAACATCACAGTAAAATCCGCTTTTACACCTGGGGCGAACAGGAATGCTGCCTGCCGCGCGGCGCGACCGCCGCGACCTTGATCGGCAAATGGCGCGCGCCCGATCCGGACGAGGCCGACAGCGAATGCGATGACGACGAGGCGCAGGAAATGCCCGAAAACGTGCCCGCCGCCGCGGTCACGATCACGAATGCCTCCCGAACGCCCCGGTTGCGCCTGCTGCCCGGCGACGTATTGATCTTGATCGAAGTCAAAGGTCCGAAGACGACGCGGGAAAGCGAAGCCGAACAGGCCCTCGACGCCGACCCGCTGCACCGCCACGCGGTCCGGCTGACCCGCGTCGAAGGCGACGTCGATCCGTTGACCGGGCAGCAAATCGTGCACGTCGAATGGGCCGAAGAAGATGCATTGCCGTTCCCGCTCTGCATTTCCTCGCTCGGCGCGGCGCCCGACTGCCGCTTAATCGAAGACGTCAGCATCGCCTGCGCCAACGTCGTGCTGGTCGATCACGGCAGGACCGCCGAACAGGACCTCGGCAGGGTACCCAAGCGAAATGAAGCACAGTGCTGTATCGACGTCGAAAGGGCCACGGACGCGGCCTTAATTGCAGGCCGCTTCGAACCGATGCTCGCCGGCGGGCCGTTGACTTTCAGCGCACCGGCGGACGCCGCCACGCCGGCCCGCCTGGCACTCTATCAGGACGTGCGCTCCGCTCTGCCGCGAATATCGCTCGCCGCCATTCCGCCCGGCGAAGGCGGCGACGAGCCCTTGTTCACCTGGTCCGACTTGAACGAAGTGCTGGCGCTGGCCAACCGCTTGCAAGCGCCCAGCGGCGGCTCGGACGAGATGCTCGCGAGCCGCCTGTCCGCCAAGACCCGGAACCTGCTGCAAGAGCGCACTTGCCCGACCGATTTGTCGGACGCCTTGAAAACCGCCCTGACCGAAGACTTGCAGGCCTTGTTGCAGGCGTGGTCGCCACAGCCGGACCTGTTGGCCAGCAACGCCGACGAGCGCCACTTCGTCGTCGAAACGGACGACGAACGCATCGCGCATCTGCGCTTCGGCGAACACGGCCTCGGCCGCAAGCCGGACGCGGGCACGTCGTTCCGGGCCCGCTACCGGATCGGCAACGGTCCGGTCGGCAACGTCGGCACCGGCGTGATCGAACATCTGGTCTGGCGCAAGCATACGCTGGATGCCGGTAACGTGAAAATTAGTAATCCTCTGCCCGCGCAAGGCGGTAGCGAGGCCGAAGCGGTCGCCGAGGCCAAATTGTATGCGCCGGGCGCTTTTCGGCACGTGCTGCACCGCGCGGTGATTGCGCAGGATTACGCGGACCTCACGGTGCGCGATTTCAAAAGCAAGGTGCAAAACGCCGCCGCCCGCCTGCGCTGGAACGGCAGTTGGCACGAGGTGCTGACCGCGGTCGATGCGTTGGGCAAGGAAAGTGCAGACGACGCCTTGCTCCAGCAAATCGCCGAGCGGCTGCACCGTTTCCGCCGGATCGGCCATGACTTGACGGTCGGCAATGCCGAGCGCGTCGCGCTGGACGTCGCGCTTGGGGTCTGCGTGCTGCCGAACTACCTGCGCGGCCACGTGAAAGCCGAATTGCAACGCATCTTCAGCAACAAACGCTTGCCGAACGGCAAACTCGGCCTGTTCCATCCGGACGCGCTGAGCTTCGGCGACGACGTGTATTTGAGCCGTTTGGTCGCCGCCGCGCAAGCGGTCGAAGGCGTCGAAAGCGTCGAAGTGACCAAGTTCCAACGCCTGAACGAACTTCCGAACGACGAAATCGAAAACGGCGTGCTGCCCTTGGGCGCGTTTGAAATCGCCCGTCTCGACAACGATCCGGGTTTTCCCGACAACGGCAGATTCACACTCGACATACGGGGGGGACGATGAAAGCATCCTGCGATTGCTGCCGCGAGGCCGACGATGCACCTTGCGGCTGCTGCGAAGGCATCGAGATCAAGACGCCACTGCCGATATACAACCGGCCGGGCCTCGGGCAACTGGCGTACCGGATCGGCACGCACAGCGCGTTCTTTGAGAGCATGCAAGCGCGGTTGTCCGGCTTGGCGCTGGAAAATACGGACGCCGAAGGCAAGCCGATTCGGACGTATCCGCTCGCGAGATTGACCACGCGCGACCCGGGCGATCCTTCGATCGCGTTGCTCGACGCCTGGGCGACGGCCGCGGACGTATTGACCTTTTACCAGGAACGGATCGCGAACGAAAATTACCTCCGCACCGCGACCGAGCGCCGCTCGATCGTCGAACTGGCCGCTCTGGCCGGTTACCGGCCGCGCCCCGGCGTATCGGCAAGCGTTTTTCTGGCCTATACGATCGATGCAAATACCGCAGGCGAGGTCGTGATCCCGGCTGGCAGCCGTTCGCAAAGCATGCCGGGACCGGGCGAAATGCCGCAACCGTTCGAAACCAGCGACGATTTGAAAACGCGGGCAGCCTGGAACGATCTGAAACCGCGTTTGGCACGGGGGCAAACCGAACAATCGATCACGAAAGGCGACAGGGTGTATTTACAAGGTATCAATACCAACCTGAGTAAAAACGATGCGCTGTTGGTCGATTTCGGCAGCGGTACGCCGGTTTTCAAGCGCGTCGCGGAAGTCGTGCCGGACAACAAGGCCGACCGGACCCTGGTTCGGTTCGCCCCACCGATCGTCGCGCCGTTGAACGCCTTGCCGGCCTTCAATCTGATTTATCAATTGGTGCTGCCGGCCTCGATTCAACCGGCCAACCGCTTTCAACTGCGGCAGGATTTGCGCAGCCAATTCGCGGTGCCGGCCAAAGCGGTCTCCCAGTCGCCCGGACTCGACGGCGCATTTTCGACGGAGCCGCCGGCCAATACGCTGCTGCGGCCTTCGGCCCAAGCCGGCTATGCGGTCTTGAACGCATTTTCGCCGGTGCTGGGCCGGCATTTCGGCGCCGCAGACGCGAGCATCCAATTGACCGAAAGGCCGATCAAAGTCTATGCGCTCAGAGCCAAAGCCTCGCTGTTCGGGCACAATGCTCCTAGAGCACCCCAATATAAGCAGAACATAATACAAGATCAGCCCTGGCCGGAATGGAAGTACGATGGTAGTGAAGCAAAAGATACACTGTATCTGGATCGCGCTTACAAGGAAGTCGCGGACGGCGATTTGATCGCGGTGCAGCTGGGAAACCAGGAGCCCATCGTATACAACATAGACAGCGCGCAGAACCTTTCCCGCAGCGTCTACGGCATCAGCGGCGAGACGACTCGAATCACGGTAAACAATGCAAGTTTGTGGAATCCCGATCCAAAGAATGAAATCAGCTCGATCCGCACCACGACTCTTTATACGCAGCCGGAAATGTTGGAACTGGCCGATGAACCGATCGAAAACGCGGTCTGCGGCGGTACCGGCGACCCGATCGAGCTGGACGGATTTTACGAAGGGCTCGAAGCCGGCCGCTGGGTGATCGTCTCCGGCGAACGCGAGATCGACGGTACCCGGGGCGTCCGTTTCAGCGAACTGGCGGTACTGTCGTCGGTCAGCCAGAGCATTGCAAGCAGCGGCAATAAGTCGGTGCCGCTGCCCGGCGAGAAACGCCATACCTATATCAAGCTGGCCGAAAAGCTGGCCTATTGTTTTCGCCGCGACTCGGTTGCGATCCACGGCAACGTGATCAATGCGACCCACGGCGAAACCCGCATCGAAGTGCTCGGCAGCGGCAATGGCGGCAAAGCACTGCAAAAATTCACGCTTAAGCAGGCGCCGCTGACCTATGTTTCGGCGGCGAATCCGTCCGGCATCGACAGCACCCTGACAGTGTTTGTGAATCAGATCGAATGGCAGGAAGCCGATGCGTTGGCCGGCCTTGGCCCAACCGACCGACGCTTTACGACGCAAACCGGCGACGACGGCAAAACGACCGTGATTTTCGGCAACGGCGGTCAAGGCGCCCGGCTACCGACTGGTATCGAAAATATCCGCGCCGAATACCGGAGCGGCATCGGCAAGCCGGGCAACGTGAAGGCCGAACAAATTTCGCTGCTGCTGACCAAACCGCTCGGCGTCAAGGAAGTGATCAATCCGTTGCGCGCATCCGGCGGCGCCGACCGGGAAACCCGCGATCAAGCGCGGAAAAACGTCCCGCTGGCCGTCAAAGCGTTGGACCGTCTGGTCTCGACGCAGGACTATGAAGATTTTTCCCGCCTGTTCGCCGGTATCGGCAAGGCCTATGCGGTCGAGCTCAGCGACGGGCGGCGTCCGCTGGTCCACGTCACGATCGCTGGCGCCGCAGACGCGCCGATCGACGTCAATTCGGACTTGTACCGCAATCTGAGGAAATCGCTGCACGACTTCGGCGATCCGTTGCAGAAAATCACCCTGGCCGTGCGCGAATTGCTGTTGATCGTGATCGAAGCCCGCATTGCGATCTTACCCGCTTACCGCTGGGAAACGGTCGTCGCCGACGTTCGCGCCGCCCTGCTCGACGCGTTCGGTTTCGAACGCCGCGAGATCGGCCAGGACGTCGTGCTCAGCGAAGTGATCGGCGTGATGCAGGCGGTGACGGGCGTCGCCTATGTTGATGTCGACGCTTTTGGCGGCGTGCCCGAAAAGCAGCCGTTCACGCAGAAAGAGATCAAGGAAGTCACCAACGACGGCGAACTGCCTCTGGCCGACACGCGCCGCTTCCTGACGACTGACGAAATCTCGGATGAAGTCGCCAAAATCTCCTGGCGGATTCAAGGGCTCGACGAAGCGCAACTGCAAACGCTTGCCGAAGCCGGACCGTTGCGCGTACCACAGCGTGTTAAAGTCGGCGTGCCGACACCGGGCGACCTGAGACCGGCGCAACTGGCGTTTTTGAGCCCTGACGTGCCGGCCACGTTGATTCTGAATCAGATCAAGTGAGACAGCCATGAACGATGCGAGACTAGACCGTTTATACGACCTGTTGCCGGCCATCTACCGGATTCGCGACGTCGAACAAGGCGAGCCGTTGAAAGCTTTGCTGAGGGTGATCGCCGAGCAGATCAATCTGATCGAGGACGACATTGCAGGCTTGTACGAAAACGCCTTCATCGAGACCTGCGACGACTGGGTCGTGCCGTATATCGGCGACCTGATCGGTTATGAGCCGGTGCACGAGGCCGGCGATCCTTCGTCAGGAGCGAGTCCCGAGGCGCAGCAGCGCAACCGCATCTTGTTTCCGCGCCGGGAAGTCGCGAATACGATCCGTTACCGCCGGCGTAAAGGCGCGCTGGCGCTGTTGGAACTCCTGGCCAACGACGTCGCCGGCTGGCCAGCGCGGGCGGTCGAGTTTTACCGATTACTGGCCTGGAGCCAAAACCTCAATTACCCGCATCTCGACCGTGCCCGCACGGTCGACATCCGCCGAAGCGCCACGCTCGAACTGTTGCACGGCCCGTTCGATGCGACCGCGCACAGCGTCGACGTCCGCCGGATCAATGCCCGACGCAGCCCCGGCCGCACCAACATTCCGAGCGTCGGCGTCTTCGTCTGGCGCCTGAAGTCCTATGCGGTCACGCAAACGCCGGCCTATTGCGTGGAGTCGGTCGCGCCGAACGCGTTCAGCTTCAGCGTGCTCGGCAACGACAGCCCGCTCTATGTCGCGCCCATCCGCGAAACCGACCCGACCGCGATCGCCGGCGAACTGAATCTGCCGGTGCCGATTCGGCGGCGCTTGCTGAAACAGCAAAAAGCCTACCTTTACGGCGACGGCAAGAGCCTCCAGATCTGGGTCGGCGAAAGCAGCCGGAAGTCCGCCAAGCCCGCGTTGGTGCCGGCCGAACAAATCGTCGTCGCCGATTTGAGCGATTGGACCTACCATCCGAAGAAGGGCAAAGTCGCGGTCGATCCGGTACTGGGCCGTCTCGCCTTTCCGCTCCGCTCGCCGCCGAAAAACGGGGTCTGGGTCAGCTACCGTTACGGCTTCAGCGCCGACGTCGGCGGCGGCGAATACGACCGTCCGCGCGACCAGCAACCGGTCTATCGGCTCTATCAGGTCGGTAAGGGCGGCGAGTTCGAGTCGCTCGGCGATGCGCTCAAACAATGGCGCCGGGACGCGAAGGAAGACGACACGCCGCTGCATGCGGTGATCGAAATCGTCGACAGCGGCGTCTACGTCGAACCGGTCAACATCAAGTTCGGCAAGAACCATCAAAGTCTGCAATTGCGCGCAGCCAACCGCACGCGCCCGGTCATCCGCCTGCTCGACTGGCAGACCGACAAGCCCGATGCGCTGACCGTCGAAGGCCGCCGCAACAACCGTTTCACCTTGGACGGCATTCTGGTCACCGGCCGCGGCATGCAGGTCTCCGGCGACGTCCGGCAACTGACGATCCGCCATTCGACCCTGGTGCCCGGCTGGTCGTTGAACTGCGACAACGAACCGCAGCGGCCGGCCGAGCCGAGCCTGGAAATCTCGAGCCCGCAAGCCTGCATCAAGATCGAACACAGCATCGTCGGCTCGATCCAGGTCTATCCGAGTCTGGTCGAGCTGGAAGATAACGACGAGAAGCCGTCGGAAGTCTGCCTGGACGAGCAGCGCAGCGCCCGTCTCGACCCACTCCGCGTCTGTATCAGCGATAGCATCGTCGATGCGACCCAGAACGATCTCGAAGCGATCGGCGCGCCGGACTGCACGGTCGCGCACGTCGTGCTGTCGATCCGGCGCACGACCGTGTTCGGACTGGTGCAAGCGCATGCGGTCGAGCTGGCCGAAAACTGTATCTTCACCGGAAAAATCACGGTCGCACGGCGGCAGCAAGGCTGCGTGCGCTTCTGCTACGTCCCCCCCGAATCCCGTACCCCGCGCCGTTATCAATGCCAGCCCGACCTCGTCAAAGCGGCGATCGCCGAAAAGCTGATCAACGACAACATGAACGATAGCTATAAAATCAAGATTGCCCAGGAGCGGGAAGCGCACCGCGTCAGGCCCTTGTTCAACGGCGTCCGCTACGGCGCGCCGACCTATTGCCAACTGGCGGCTTGCTGCGCGGACGAAATCAAGGCCGGCGCCGACGATCAGGCCGAAATGGGCGTGTTTCATGACTTGTTCCAACCGCAGCGGCTGGCCAATCTGCGTGTCCGCCTGGACGACTATTTGCCCTCCCGACTGGACGTGGGCGTCATCTTATCGAATTAGGAGTGCAACATGAAAAATTTTGAAAACAGCATCATGCGCGGCGAATTTCGGGGCGATTTCACCCGGGACTCCTTCCATCCGGAAAAAACCTATTCGCGCGTATTGATGCAACAGGGGCGCGTGCAGTTGGACGCGGACTGGAACGAACAAGTCTCGATCACGCTGCATCATCTGCGCAGCCTGGCCTGCGACGTGGCAGGTCCGCATTGGGGACCTCACGAAGGCAGCGGTTTCGAGATCAAACTGGCAGGAAACAAGGATTTTTCGATCGGCGCGGGGCACTATTATGTGAACGGCATCCTTTGCGAGGCAAGCGAAGACGCAACCTACCTGAAGCAACCCCATCTGCCCGCGCCTGATCCGATCCCGGCGCCGAGCGACGATCAAGCGATATTGATCTATCTCGACGTTTGGGAGCGGCACATATCGGCGGTCGAAGACGATACGATCCGCGAAGTTGCGCTCGGTGGTCCAGACACGGCGAGCCGCGCGCAAATCATCTGGCAAGTCCGCGTCATGGCGTTGCCCGCAATAGACATCGGTGACGGCGAAATCGACAGCCCTGCCGCGTTGAGGCGAATCAAAGAAGACTACAATCTATTTTTAACCGCTATTCAGGATCGGTATACATTCGGCAGCGCTGGACGGCTCGCCGCGCAAGCAAAAGACCGCTCGGCCACCGATACCGAGCCCTGCCTGGTGCAACCGAAGGCCCGTTACCGCGGCCCCGAAAATCAGTTATACCGGGTCGAGATTCACAGTCCTTCGAAAAGCGACCTCCCCGGCACCTTCAAATGGTCGCGGGAGAACGGCGCGGTCGTGTTCCCGATTCGGAACCGGACCGACTCGGACAATGTTGCGACCTTGACGCTCGAACATCTTGGCCTGGACGAACGCTTCGGCCTGAAGGCCGACGATTGGGTCGAAGTCCTCGACGACGATGACGTACTGAGCGGCACGCGGGTCGATCTGCTGCAAGTGATGACGGTCGACATCGAAAACCGGCAAGTCACTTTGAAAGGCATTCCGTCCTCCCCTGCCGGCCAGGACGACAGTAAGCACCCCTACCTGCGCCGCTGGGATCAGCGCAACGGCAACCAAGACGGCATCCCGATCAAGCTCAGCGCCGACAATAAACCGCAATGGCTAGACCTCGAAGACGGCGTCCAAATCAGTTTTTTTGCCAATGCGGATGCCAACAATCCCTTCCGCCAAGGCGACTACTGGCTGATCCCGGCCCGGCAACTCACTGGCGATGTCGAATGGCCGGTGCAGGGCGATACCCCCCAAGCCCTGTTGCCGCACGGCGTGCGCCATCACTATGCGCCATTGGCCGTTATTGCTTCGTCAAAAAAAGCGACCGCGGCCTCGGGCGCCACCAACACCCTGATCGATTCACGGCGGATTTTAATGCAGAATTGGGTTTAGAGAATCGAATCCAGCATGCCTCTGGTCCGCCGCCGGCGCCACCTGGATCGCCCATGACATTTACTGGCAGGCGCGGCCGGCACTGTAGGGCACTTCGAAAAACCTCATTTTCAAAAACTCAGACTCAAGCGAAACAATGGGTTAGCTCACGGATTTCGCCGAATTACAGGGTTTTTCGAGGTGCCCTGTAGGCAGAAAACGTGGCGATGGCGATAAATCGCAGGACCATGCAAAAGTCGTCTTCAAATAAAACTCACTCACCCTGGCATTGATGTGCCTTCGGGGAAACAGGTCAAAACGGCTAGAAAATATTGATGATCTTGACTGGAAAATATTCGAGGCCGTTTGATGCTGAACCTTTTTACCATCAGTAGAGCCACTTTGCAGGTAAGGTTTGGGACACGGTTATGCCGGACTTCCTAACCTTCGGTAATTAATACTCAAGAAACTGAGGTAATACAATGAAAACTCTAAATAAAAGTGGGGTGGCTCTGGTATTGGTAGGCAGCTTGATAGTATTTAACTCTGATTTTAGCCGTGCGAGCAGCTGGGCATGTGGCGGTTGTACCAATGGCACCAATGGTGGCAACAATGGCAATGATGGTAACAGTGGCAACAAGAATAAAAATCATCAACTACATGTTCCGGGAGTCGTCACTTCAGCGGCTTCTCCTGGTCTTAATACGGGGAACCTCGAAAAACCGAGCATCATGAGATAATAACCGCATAATTCACCGCCTTGAAAATCTCATGATCAAAGAAAGCCTGTTTGCTGCGGAAGAACGTGAAACCAAGCTGGATAAGTTGGGTGATGTGCTA
>Ga0207968_100015_pt1 | contig 73340 bp, 97 predicted proteins | sample LakWasMet21_HOW5_2_FD_183867 | JGI IMG/M metagenome (GOLD analysis project Ga0207968, IMG submission 183867) | Freshwater sediment methanotrophic microbial communities from Lake Washington under simulated oxygen tension - Sediment Metagenome... | ecosystem: Environmental > Aquatic > Freshwater >...
CACAACCTGAAGATCGGCACGATCTCTGATCTGATCCACTACCGTATTCAGCACGAAAACACGCTCGAACGGATCAGCGAATGCCAGCTGCCGACCGAGTTCGGCGATTTCAGGCTTTATGCCTACCAGGACCGCAACGACAACAACCTGCACCTGGCGCTGGTGATGGGGCAGGTATCCGGCGACGAACCGGTGCTGGTCAGGGTGCATGCGCGCAATCTGCTCGACGATCTGTTCGCCTCCAAACGCAACGCCAGCAGCTGCTCGATACGCGCCGCGATGCAGAAGATCGCCGAAGCGGGGCGCGGCGTGCTGGTCGTGATCCGGCGCAGCGAAGACAGCAAAGCGCTGGTCGAACTGATCCATCGCTATCAATTGCAGGACAACGGCATCCACGTCAGCGACGATGAATTCGAGGCCCCCGACTGGCGCATGACCGGCACCGGCGCGCGCATCTTGGCCGACCTGGGCGTACACAAACTCAAAGTGCTGGGCGCGCAGAAAAAATATGTCGGCCTGTCCGGATTCGATCTGGAGGTTGCCGAACACGTCGGCAGCGGGCCGGCGGACGAGGCAGCCATGTAGGGCGGGTTCGGCGCGCGATCAAAAAACCTTGCGGATTCGACGAAACGCACCGCGCGCCTAACCCGCCTTTCGCAGCCGCAACTGTAATGGTGGGTTTATATAGTTTAATTTTATGTAAATCTGGATATACGAAGCATAACGACTTCTCCCTGAGCGAGCAGGGCTTATTTAAACAGGCGTAGGCTCGCGGACGAGCCTACGCGCGCACGGCCTCTGCCTGCCGGCGTATTTCACTTTAACAGTGCGGATTTTCTATGAGCATTACCACGTTTGAAGGCAATTTCTCGGCGGAGGGCGGCAAATTTTGCATCATCGCCTCCCGTTTCAACAGTTTTATCGTCGAGCAACTCGAAGCCGGCGCGATCGATACCCTGGTTCGCCATGGCGCGAATAAGGCGGACATCCATCTGGTCAAGGCGCCCGGCGCGTTCGAATTGCCTTTGGTCGCGCAGCGCGTCGCCGCCAGCAAAAAGTATCATGCGATCATCGCGATCGGCGCGGTGATCCGCGGCGGCACGCCGCATTTCGAATATGTCGCGGGCGAATGCGTGAAGGGCATCGCCGGCGTTTCGTTGCAATACGACGTGCCGATCAGCTTCGGCGTTCTGACCGTCGATACGATCGAACAAGCGATTGAACGCGCCGGCACCAAGGCCGGCAACAAGGGCGCCGAAGCGGCCCTGTCCGCGATCGAAATGGTCAGCCTGTTCAAGCGGCTGGACAACTGATGAGTCAGGCCCGCACCAATGCCCGGCAAGCCGCTGTCCAGGCTTTGTATCAATGGCAAATGAGCGGACACAATCTCGGCGAAATCGAACGCCAGTTTCTCGAAGACGGCCGCCTGAAGGATGCGCAGAAAAGTTATTTCAACGAGCTCTTGTTCGGCGTCCCGAAAAACCTCGATGAGATAGACCAACTGTTGGCCGAATTCATCGACCGCCCGATCGACAAGATCGATCCGGTCGAACGGGCGATCTTGCGGATCGGCGTTTACGAACTGGAACACCGTCCGGACATGCCGTACCGGGTGATTTTGAACGAAGGCATCAATCTGGCCAAGTGTTTCGGCGCCGACGGCAGCCATAAATATGTGAACGGCATCCTCGACAAAGTCGCGCAGAAGAAGCGCGCGGCGGAAATCAAAAAGAAGTAAGGATTACTCTACGCAAGACGGGGTCGTACCCCCCGTCTTCACGTTTGCCGCGACCACCCTATCCGAAGCATGCTATAAACCAGCGGACTGCAACATGCCTCGTCCGGCGGACCTTCCGCTTACACCTTAGTTCTCGATTTATGCCCCTCTCCGAATTCTCGCTGATCCGGCGCTTTTTTACCGAACAAAAAATCAACAACCCGAGCACCCGTCTCGGTGTCGGCGACGATTGCGCCTTGCTCTCGATTCCCGAAGGCTGCGAACTCGCGATCACCGCCGACACGATGGTCGAAAACGTGCATTTCTTCGCCGGCGCCGATCCGAAGCAGTTAGGCCATAAATTGCTGGCGGTGAACCTCAGCGATCTGGCCGCGATGGGCGCAAGCCCCTTGTCGGTGACCTTGGCCCTGACCCTGCCGAGAGTCGACGAAGCCTGGCTGAGCGCTTTCGCGGACGGTTTCCTGGCGCTGGCGGCCCGTCACTCGGTCGATCTGATCGGCGGCGACACCACCTCGGGCCCTTTGACCCTGACCGTGCAGGCGATGGGCCTGATGCCGAAAGGCCAGGCCTTGAAGCGCTCCGCCGCCCGGCCCGGCGACCTGATCTATGTCACCGGCAACTTGGGCGAGGCGGGTCTCGGCCTGAAAATCTGCCAGGGCTACCGCTGCGACCGGCCGGAGCCGGCCTTGAAGCGCTTCCATGAACCGGAACCCCGCTGCGCCGAAGGCCAGGCCTTGCGCGGCATCGCGAACGCCTGCATCGACATCTCGGACGGACTGGCCGGCGATCTCGGCCATATCCTCGAACAAAGCGGCGTCGGCGCCACGATAGACTGGGATCTGTTGCCGCTGTCAAAGGAGGTGCAGGCCTATTGCGATGCGGCCGGCGACGGGCGGCTGCCGCTGTCGGCCGGCGACGATTACGAACTGTGTTTTACGGTCAGTCCCGAAAAAGCTTCTACTTTACCGTTCGTCTGTCATAAAATCGGCGCAATCGAGACGGCGCCGGGGCTTCGGCTCTATAAAGCGGGAACGCTACACTTATTAAAGGCACAAGGCTATGAGCATTTTTCATAAATCAGGACTCGGTCAGAACCAATTGACCGCCCGGCAGATCATGACCGATCCCGCGCTGTTTCTGGCCTTCGGTTTCGGCTCCGGCCTCGCCAAAAAAGCGCCCGGCACCTGCGGCACGCTTGCGGCGATTCCGCTATACTGGCTGATGATTCAGGCCGGCCTGCCGATTTACAGCCTGCTGACCGTCATTGCGACCGTTGCCGGCATCTGGATTTGCGGCATCGCCGCCGACAAACTCGGCGAACACGATTTCGGCGGCATCGTCTGGGACGAAGTCGCCGGCTACCTGATCACGATGTGGCTGGTGCCTTTTTCCTGGCAGGCGGTGCTGCTCGGCTTCGTGCTGTTTCGAATCTTCGACATCATCAAGCCCTGGCCGATCAAGTGGATCGATCAGAAAGTGCAAGGCGGCCTCGGCATCATGCTCGACGACGTGCTGGCGGGGGTATTCGCGGGCGCGCTGCTGTGGATCGCGGCGCGGCAGGGATGGGTTTGAGTCCAGGCCATCGATCATGACGAATAACACCGCCGAAGCACGCATCCTGAATATCGCCCACCGCGGCGCGCGTGCCTTCGCGCCCGAAAATACGCTCCCGGCGTTCGCGAAGGCGCAAACCTTCGGCTGTCAGATGATCGAACTGGATGTGCATCTATCGAAGGATCATGAGATCATCGTGCATCACGACGACAACTTGATCCGTTGTACCGACGTCAAAGACAAGTTCCCGGAGCAACCGAGTTATTTCATCTCCGACTTCTATTACGAAGAGATCGACCAGCTCGATGCCGGCGGCTGGTTTGCAAGAGAGCTGAATCTGCCGGCCGAAGACCGGCAAGGCTTCCTGCAAGGCCTGACGCCGGAAGAATTCGCGTATTACCTCAGCCCCGAAGATCTCGCGCATTATGCGTCCGGCGCGGTCAAGGTTCCGACGCTCGGACAGACGCTCGAACTTGCCCACAGCCTGAGTCTCCGGGTCAACATCGAACTGAAAATGCTGCCGCGCATGTATCCCGGCTTGACCGAGGCGGTGCTCGATCTGGTCGAGGCCATGGCGATGCAGGCCGATGTCTTGATCTCGTCATTCGATCACGAACAAGTGCGGTGGGTGCGCGAGCGTTCGCCAGACATTCCAACCGCGGTGTTGACCAACGAACGCCTGGCGCTGCCGGGCGATTATCTTCAGCGCATCGGCGCCGACGCCTTGCATCCGGGCACCGAACCCTTGGGCCTCCAATCACTGACGCGCACGCTGGACGTCGAGGCAATCGCTGCCGTTCGCAAGCTGGGCAAAGGCGTGAATGTCTGGACCTGCAACGACAAGGACGACATGCGGCAACTGCTTGCGGCGGGCGTGACCGGTCTGATTTCGGATTATCCGAATCGCGTCCGCGAGGTTATCGCAGAATTAGACGTGATGACAGGCTAAGCCGAAGCGCTCGTCTCACAACCCGACATGCCACCATATCCTCGGTTCCGCAAAGCTCGATCGAGGCTTGCTATTTGATTTCATCGAAAGTTTTAGAGTTTTTCAGCGTCTCGATTAGCTTGTCGATAGCTCGCCTGATCGGAATCAGACGAATTTTAAGCCATGCCTTGACCGCTTTAAGCCTTGCCGCAATGCGGCGGTGAATCGAGCTCGATTTGATTTTTTCGATGATCGAGACGAGCACATCGTAAGCCTGTTTAAACCAGACGAATGACATCAGTTTTTCTTTCGAGATGCGAAAGAGCCAAAAAGTGAAGGCGGCAACCGGAATCTTACCCGCATACAGCGCCGTCCCGGCGATCACCTTGCCCGTGCCAATCAGCTTCAGCGCGAAAATGCCCAGCAACTCCACCTGGGTAAATAACGCTAAAAATAGCACTAGCAATACATGGCGATTGAGCCTATCAATAAACGCCTCGGCATTTTGCAGAATAACCAGGCCATGGATAAACGTGTAAATTGGCTCGGCGATATTTTCCCAGACCAACTCTTCCAGGACGATATAAACGGCCACCAATAGGCCTAAAACAATATCGGCGATTTTGGTCAGGATTTTTTTTAACATCATCTTATTCTCCGCAAGCTCGGTGTCATGTGTCCCATTGTATAGCAAACGCCAGGACCAAGCATTTTCGGACAGCAGGATGGGTTATGTGCTGGCGTTTCCTGGCGCCGAAGACCCGCCACGCACGGTACGGCAGCAATAATCGAGGAGGCGGGATATATGCCGCACTTATTTCTTTATTTTTTCTTAACGCCTTTGGAGTGGCGCACTGCATCGCTGATGCCTTTATTTTAGCCTCTCTACTCGCCGCCAAGCTGCATGATTATCAACATTCGTGTTAGACTTTCCGGTCGTAAACCGTCCGTCGAAAATGCGCACGGCGCTGCCGGATTTTTCAACAGCGGTTTGCCTGTGTTAAATCAATGCGCCGTTCGAGCGCAACCCTAGCGCTTAACCGGTCATCATTTCTTTTGGGGAGAGCATACGATGTACAAAATACCAAACCGTCGGTCTCGGATTTTACTGGGCTTAGTTTCGGCCGCGCTGGCTTTCGGCGCGGCCGCGGCCGGGGTAGACAACGCCTACCGCAAGGCGGTCGAGGACGCCGCCTTTGCCGAAGAGAGCGAGATTTCCAACGATCTGATTCCGATCTCGAAAGATAATACGAACCTCGTCTGGAACGCAGACAAAAGCAAGATATTGGTCGCGACCTGGAAGGCGCAAGGCGCTTACGAGCGCTTTTTGAAGCCCTACGATAAAACCTCGGACAATCCGGAATACGCGGTCTGGGTTACGACCGCGCCGCAAGTCAAAAACCTGTGTGCCGAGTTCGCCGCGGCGAAACCTAAGATCACCAAGGACGCGATCGACCTGCGACTGAAACAATATTTAGGCCTGGATTCTGAATGGCAGTACGACGTGTTCGTCGAAATGTGGGTCGACCCCGCCGACCTGTTCCGTCCCTGCGTCGATCCGCAAGCCGACGACAAAACGTGCGGCCGCGATTTCGCCGGCGAGCCGCCCAAGGTGGATAAAATCGCCGATTACCGCGCCTTTTACCGAGACCTCTATTTCAAAAGCTTCCGCGGCAGCGCCGGCGTGCCGTGGACCGGCTTGGGTTACACCTACGATTGGGGCAACAAAAAAAGCGAAGTCGGCGCCAGCGAGTTCATCGTGAAACCTGAAAGCCACTACGAAATCAAAGCCGTGACGCCGACGATGGAGTATTGCCGAACCTGAGGCGCATTTCCGCTTGCGGCCAAGATACGCGTGTACTCCGGCAGCCGGCCGTTCTATACGTCGTCTTCGCCAGACTATGCCAATCGGCGCCGTCCGGCGCTTCTCTGCCGGACGGTTTCAAACGATTTCAATGTCCTACCCTGTATTCGGACGCCATCAGCGTATCTGATGCCCCACCCGCCGCGTACAACAACCTGGCATCCGCTAGCGCTTGCTCGATCAGATTGACCGGCACCTCCTGATTTCGACTTAGCGCCAACGCGCGCAGGATCGCGGCTGCCTGCTCCGGGGACAACCACTGGTTCGGTAACGCCTCGCCGTACAACCACAGCGCGGCCGATTCCGCCGGCGGCACCTGATCGAGCCCGGCCAGCGCGGCGGCCGTCGTCAACATCGACGTGGCCAGCAAGTCCATCACCCCGGCCGTCGCCTGCCGTTCGAGCAAAATTTCGGCGGAGCGCAGTTTCGCCTCGGCCGCTTTCCGCAGCGGATCGGCCGAGGCGGCGGCTTCGAAGAGCGGCCGCGATTCGGTGGCCGGCGCTTGCATGCCCAGACGTCGCAAGCCGGTGAGGATGCGGGAATCGACCACAGCGACCGGCACATCCGGCTCGGACAAAGTTTGCGCCGCGTCTTCGTCGGCAGCGTGGTATTGGCTGACGACCGCCAATAAACCGCCGCCGGAAGCCAGCACGCGCACCAGCCGGGATTGATAGGTCGCCTGAATTTTCTCGATGATCCTGCGGGTTTTGCCGTCATCGTCCGCTTCCGGCCGATGATGCGGCTTGTCCGCCGTCGGCTCGATCGTCGTTTCGGGTTCGGGCGCGGCCAGCTCTTTTGCCACTGAGGGTTCCGACGTAACGGCGGCCGATTCCTCGCCGGCCAAATCCTCGATCAAGGTCTGCAGCAGCTTTTGCGACACCCCGACCACGTCTTCCGACGCCTCGGGACTGACCACGTTCACGAACAAATCGCGCTTGCCCTGCACCAGCCGGGCGACGTGCTGCTCATAAGAATCCTCGGCCAACAGCAGAAAAATCTGCACGTTCTGTTTTTGCCCCAAACGGTGAATGCGCGCGATACGCTGATCCAGCAGCGCCGGATTCCAGGGCATGTCCAGGTTGATCAACACGGTCGCGGCTTGCAGGTTCAGGCCGGTGGCGCCCGCGTCGGTCGAAATGAACACCTGCACCGCGGCGTCATTCAGGAATTTGTCCATCAGCGCGCCGCGGTTAGCGCTAGGAACACCGCCGTGCAACCGCACGCAGCCGAGCCCGATGCCTTTGACCAAGGTTTCGACCATCTCGGTCATCAACGCCCATTGCGAAAAAATCACCGCCTTGCGGTCGCTTTGCAGGCACAATTCGTCGAGCAGGCGCGCCACCTCGTCCAGCTTCGGCGAGCCGTGCGTGACCTTATCGACCAGGCCGGCCGCATCGCAGGCCATCCGCGCCTGCTGCAAGGCGGCCATCAACCGGTTCTGTTCGCCGGGCGTCAGCGGTCGGCGCTTGGCGATTTGCGCCAAATTGCCGGCGGCGGACAGCGCCGAATCGTGCAGGCCCTTTTGTATGTTGTCCAGCGGAATGTCCAGCCTGACCTCGGTGCGTTCCGGCAATTGATCGTTGACCAGGCTGCGGTTCCGGCGCAGCATCACCGGCGCGATCCGCCGCCTGAGCTCGGACAGATTGCGGTAGCCGATCACCTTGCCGCGCTCGTCGGTCACATGGAATTCCAGCAGGCAGCGCCACAACGGTCCGAGCACGCGCGCATCGACCACTTGCAGCAGGCTGTACAAATCTTCGAGCCGGTTTTCGAGCGGCGTGCCGCTGAGCACGAACACATAGCGCGAGGGAATCAATTTGACGGTCGAGGCGAGTTTGGTGCGCCAGTTTTTGATCCGCTGTGCTTCGTCCAGGACCACCAGATCGGGCTTCAGCGTTTCGTTGATCACGCTCAAATCGCGCACGGTCAGTTCGTAATTGACGATGAAGAACAGCGCGTCGGCCCGGTATTGCACCGCGCGGTTTTCGGCCGCACCCTGAACGATCTGCACCGGATGGCCGGTAAATTTTTCGATTTCCCGAGCCCATTGCTGCTTCAGGGAGGCCGGGCACACGACCAGCGTCTTTCTGACCCCGGCGTTGTCGGCTAGCCAGGAGGCTGCGGCAATCGCCTGCAAGGTCTTGCCGAGGCCCATGTCGTCGGCCAGCAGCGCGCGCCCGCGCGACGCCAGAAACGCGACGCCCTCGCTCTGATACGGAAACAGCCGCGCCTTGATGCCCGGCAACACGCCATGCGCGCGCAGAATGTTCCGGCTGATGTCTTGCGCGCGAATCGCCTGCGCCGCATCCTCCGCGCATTGATGCACATACTGTGTCGCATCGTCGCCGAGCAGAAAGTCCTCTCGTCCCGACACCTGCGCCGAAAAACGGAAAAAATCCTCCGGCACCCGGCCGTTGAAGACGCCGTCCGCGCTGAAATATTCCGTCAACAGCGCCGCCAGATCGGACTCGACCTGCGATGTTTTATACAGCCGCAGCACCGGCCGCGTCGCCGACTCCCAGGCCAGATACACGAACGAAAGCGGGCTGCCCGCCTCCTTCAATTGTTGATAGTCGGGACGCTTCCTCGCCTGATGCAGAACCGCCTCGATATGCTTGCAGGTGCCGAGGCGGTTGGTCGCGAGGTCCGGGCAGGTGCAATAGTTCATGCGCTGGTCGAGCGAGCGGATGTGCACCTGATACGATTTCTTTGTGTAGGTGGCCGAGATGATCGAGGTCGCCTGCCAGATGCCGAAGCCCGGATTGCCGCTGAGCAATTTGACGTTGACCTCGTTGTGGCCTTTTTTGACCCGCTCCAGAATCGCCTCGTCGACCGCGCCGCCGAGCAGTTCCTCGTCGGCAAAGCCGAATTGCTCGGCATAGCTGTAGAGCGCGGCAATCGCATGTTTACAGACGCCAGGCTCGGCACAGTCGCAGGCGACTGCGAGATCGCTCTCTTCGCGCTGCGTCAATTCGACCCAGTACGGCGCGTTGAAGTCGGCGTCCTCGACTTGCGCGGTCAGCACATCGCCCTGCACGTCCAGCGCGAACACCCGCTTCTCGGTAAAATACGCCAGACCCTGTTTGACCGTATCGTCCGAGGCGATCGTCTTCAAGCGTTCGGTGTCGTAGAGAAATAGATCGTGATTCATGGCAGACCGGGTGCAAGTCGAAAAGCCCCTTATTTTACCCGGATAAGCCAGCCGGCGTTAGTGGCCTGACGGGAACGACGCGGCCGTTATTTTTGCTTTACCAGCCAGCCGCCGACCGCTTGCACGGGACCCAGTGAGTCCGGCGTGTTGATCCAGACGGCTAACGCCCGCGGAGGCGCGCGAAAGAGTTCGGTCTCGGGCACCGTCAATGTCGCGCGATTGCGATCAGAACGTGCGGTCTGATGCGACAAGGCGACAAAATCATGACTCAACAATCGCCCCGCGTTTTCGCCTCTTTCGACCTCGGAATGCACCTCAAAGCCGAGGATCACGGCATGATATTCGAGCTCCTGTGGCGCGCCGGCATAGTCGATAACGATCTGATCCCCGGTGATTTCCACCGTCAAAACGCCAGCTTTTTGCAAGGGTTGCTCGGGAAGCGATTGCTGCTTAAACCATCCCTGCCATTCTTTTCCATTCACGACAAACCCTGGGGTGTAAACCGAACTGATTTTATTTTCCGCTTCATAATGAGTTTGCCGCTGCGCATTGCCCGGTAACGCCAACTTATCCTTCCAGCCGATGTAATCCCAATAATCGACATGAAATCCGATCGGAATAAAGGTTTGCCATAAGCCGGGATCAGTCTTCAGTCCGCTCAGCCAGCGATCGGCGGGCGGACAACTGCTGCAGCCTTCGGATGTATACAATTCGATCAAGGCCACTTTTTGCTCGCCGCTTTGCAGGCGGAGGGTACTCTTGGCCTGCGCGGTCAAAGCGATGACAGACAGGATCAGGGGATAAACGAGTTTCATCGTTTGTTAGCTCCTTTGCCGAAAAAGATTTCGACGCTTATTCTCTGGGTATTTGGCGATTTTTTCAAACGAAAAATGCGCTTGAACTCAGTTGACAGACGGTCGCCCGCCTCAACTCAACGGAAAAGTATCAACAAGAAACGCTGCGCCCCGCCGCCCCAGGCCTGGATGGGGTCTATCCGGAAACCGAGGAACCCCCCGACGGGACACGCCGTCTAGAAATTTTGGCCGTTAGCCGAGTAGAGCCAACGATCTATTTGCAATCGATTATCGGTACATTTTTTCTAAATCATCTCCTTCGAATCGCCTTACTAATTCAGGCCACCTCGCCCCCCGGATTGTCCCGGTTGCAGCAGCGATTTATAAACGTCCTCGGCGTCCTGCAAAATCGTCGCGGCACCGGCCGTATCGCCTTCGCGGAGCAGACGGCGGGCATTGGCGATGGCACGGGAACCGCGCTGGGTCTTGACTTCAAATGAGCCGCCCACAATATCTTTTGAAGACTGTCCGGCCGCCTTCATGTGCTCTTGCGCCGCATCCAGCGCATTCGCCGCGAGCGCCTTCCGGGCTGCGTCCAGATGCGCGATCGTGGTGCTGATCCTTTGGGCAATCACGGTTTCGGCCACTCCGGCTACGCTGATTTTAGCGCCGACTAACAAAAAAGCCAGCACGGCGTAAACTGACAATGCTTTGATCGTGTTCATCATGTTACCCTCCTGCGACGAGTTGATTCGAGCAGGCATTCCAGGCCCTTGAAGAGTCAACCCGGTTGAATAAAATTTGAAGATACTGCAGAATTGACTACGGACAAAACCTCTTGGTTTTGTAAGAGACAATCCTTTGACCCAAATCAAACGATTTGATTCGATCAATGCGCAAAACCGAGTCCGACTCATGATGGATAACGACGGCGACAATCCGCTCCCTCCGCTCCCTCCGCAATTCCGCAAAGGCCGCGGCGCGCTGAGCAATCGCAGCGGGCGTTTCGAAGCCGAAACCCGGGACGCGTTCGACGACGGCTGGGGCAGTCTCGACGAATTGCCGGCGCGCGTTCCGACCGTCTTGAGCATTGATGCGGCCAAGACCGTGCTCAGCTACAATCAGTCGCCGGACGTGCCCTTCGACCGCTCGATCAATCCGTACCGGGGCTGCGAACACGGCTGCGCGTATTGTTTCGCGCGCCCGAGCCATGCCTATCTGGGACTGTCGCCGGGACTCGACTTCGAAACCCGGCTGTTCTACAAACCCGATGCGCCCGCACTGCTGCGCGAGGAACTCCGCGCCCGCCGCTACCGCCCCGCGCCGGTCGCGCTCGGCATCAATACCGACGCCTACCAGCCGGTCGAGCGCAGGCTCGGACTGACCCGGCGGATTCTTGAAGTGCTGCAGGAAACCGGGCATCCGGTCTCGATCGTGACCAAATCTGCGCTGATCGAACGCGATCTCGATATTTTGCAGGAGATGGCCGCGCGCGGTCTGGCGCAGGTCGCGATCTCGGTCACCACCTTGAAGGCCGAACTGGCGCGCCGTCTGGAACCGCGCGCGGCCGCGCCGAAGCGGCGCCTGCAAACGATCGACCAGCTGGCGGCGGCCGGCATTCCGGTGTCGGTGCTGGTCGCGCCGTTGATTCCGGTGCTGAACGACGAGGAACTCGAAACCATCCTGAGCGCGAGCCGCAAGGCCGGCGCGGTCGATGCGGGTTATGTGCTGCTACGCCTGCCGCTGGAACTCAACGATCTGTTTACAGAATGGCTGCGCACGCACGCGCCGTTGCAGGCCGAGCGCGTGCTGCAACGAATTTTCGAAGCGCGCGGCGGCAAGGCCTACGATTCGACTTTCGGCGCGCGCATGACCGGCACGGGCCCTTACGCCGAGCTGCTCGGCCAGCGCTTTCGGTTGGCCTACAAACGGTTGGCCTATCCCGGCGCGCCCGACTTCACTCTGGACCGGTTCCGGCCGCCCAAGGCGGGCGGCCAGATGGACCTGTTCGGGTGATCAGCCCTATTTTTGCGCGAAGAAGGACTGAATCGCCGCATCCCGGCCTGCCGCGACCTGCTGCACGAAAGGCCGGCTTTCCATCCGCTTGAAATAATCCGCGACGCCAGGCACATGGGCCGCGACCAGATCCTCGCCATAGACTTTTTGCGTCGCCAGCGCAATCAGGCCCAGATGCAGCCAGGCGACGATGTCGGCCGCGCTGAAGTTTGCGCCGAGCGCATACGGCTCGAAACGCGCCAGACGCGTCAGACCCTGCAGGCCCGCTTCGACCTTTTTCCTGACCTCGTCCTTGGTTTCGGCCGAAGCCGGCGAGCCGAACAGCGCTTCGCCGTAAAGTCGGCGGGCGACCAGTTCGATGTTCAATTCCAGATGCTGGATGAACTCCCGGCATTTGGCGCGTTCGAACGGATCGGCCGGATACAGGGGGTGCTCGGGATAGGCATCTTCGAGATATTCGAGAATCGCCTGCGATTCGGACAGATAGCCCTGTTCGGTCTTGATGAAAGGAATCTTGCCCAGCGGCGAGCGTTTCAACACGGCTTCGTCCTGCGACGGCGCCACCATCTCTTCGTTGAAAGGAATGCCTTTTTCGAGCAGGGCCAGTTTGGTCTTGTTGTAGTAGTTGCTGAGTGCGAAACCGTACAGGGTAATCATGGTGTGGTTCTCCAGGGGGGATGACAAAAAAATAGACTGACCGGTAAGTCATTTGCAATAATACAGACTGGTCGGTATAGTTGCAAATTATTTTTATAATTCCAGCGTCATGTCCAGTAAACTCAAAGAACGAATCCTGCAAACCGCGTCCGACCTGTTTTACCGTCAGGGCATCCGGGCGACCGGAGTCGATGCGATCGTGAAGGCGGCGGGCACCACCAAAATGAGCCTGTATCACTATTTCCCGTCGAAAAACGACCTGGTGCTGGCGCATTTGCAAAGAAGCGGCGATGCGATGCGCGAACGTATCCTGACCGGCATCGCGGACCGCGCGTCCGCGCCGAGAGCCCGCTTGCTGGCCGTCTTCGATCTATTTGGCGAATTGCTGGCGCAGGACGGCTTTCGCGGCTGTCCGTTCATCAATGCGGCGACCGAGGCATCTGGCGAGGAAGAGGCCTTCAGACAGGTCGCCGCCGATTTTTATCGCCAATTCCGCCTGCACCTCGCCGATTTGGCGGCGGCGGCCGGAGCCCGACAAGCCGACGTACTGGCCTGGCAATTGAGCCTGCTGCTTTCCGGTGCGATCATCGCCGAACAGATGCAGCGCGATTCGGGCGCGCTGCCGGCGGCGCGCCAGGCGGCGGAAATCCTGATCGACCAGGCCTTAGGGTTCGGAGCCTCGGCGACGAATTGATTGTCACCGGATGCTGTTCGAGCGAGAATGAATTGGTCTAAAATGTAAGTCATTATGAGCGTTAGAGTCAATCGCATTGACGACGCTTTTTGCCTCCCTGGAGCCCTGAGTCATGCCTAACCCCCGTTGCCTGCCGCTGTTCTGGTTGCTGCTGACGCTCGGTGGCGTCGTCTCGGCCGACGCCGCCTTCGACCCCAACAAGTTACCGCGTGAAGGCGGCGCGCTTGCCGATTTCACCCCGCCAGGCTGGGCGGTGGCGGATAAGGCCGATGGCGACCTCAATGGCGATAGGCTTGCCGACGTCGCCGCGATCCTGGTGCGGGCGTCTGCCGGGTCGGACCCGGTCGAGGAGAGTCAACGCGTTCTACTCGTGTTGGTCAGCGCCGCAAACGGAAAATTCTTGCTCGGCGGCAGCGATCAGGGGCTCCTCGACTGCGTGCATTGCGGCGGCATCAAGGAAAGCGCCGGCATCGAAATCAAGAAAGGCGTGCTGATCGTGAATCAGATGACCGGTTCGAGGGAGTTTACCGACCAAACATGGCGGTTTCGTTACGATCCGAAAACCCGCCGCTTTGCGCTGATCGGCAAGGATGTCACGAACGGCGACTCGGCTGTGGGGACCGGAGATAAGAAAAGTTTCAATTTTTTGACCGGTGTCAAGATCAGCGCACGCTACCGTTACGATCAACAGCGCGACCGGGAAGTCACGGTTTCTTCAAAGAAAGAAAAAATCCCGAAGCAAACGCGGTTTCTCGGCGCTGTCGGCGGAGAGTAGCGGCGCAAGCGCGGGCCCTACGGCAAATACACGCCCCAGCTCATTCCGCCCAGCCTCTTGCTCGGTACGCCCTCCAGCTTGCCGTCCAACAGCTCGATCAAGTCGTTCACGACCGCCATGCCGATGCCGTGTCCGTGAATGTTTTCGTCGGCGCGCACGCCGCGTTTCAGGATTTCACTGAGCTTTTGCTGCGGAATGCCGGGGCCGTCGTCCTCGATCAGCAGGTACACCGCGTAATTGCGGCGGTTTTTGCGTGGGTTCGGCACGACCTGGACATGGACCGTTTTCCGGCACCATTTGCTCGCATTGTCGAGCAAATTGCCGATGATTTCGTAGAGATCGCCTTCCTCGTAATACACCTGGCTCGCCTCCGGGATGTCCAGATCGAAGACGATGCCTTTATCCAGATACACCTTGGTTAGCGAGGCGACCGTCTTGCGGATGATCTCCGACACGTCGGACGCGCCGACGGTCTTGGTTTCGCCTTTCGCGGCCGCGCGCTGCAACTGGTATTCGATGATCTTGTCCATGTAGGTCAGTTGCTCGATCACCGCGTCCTGATTGCCCTGAAAGGACTGCGTGCAGCCGTGCAGGATCGCGAGCGGCGTCTTCAAACTGTGCGCGAGATCGGCCAGCGTGTTCCGGTAGCGCTCCAGATGCGCGCGCTCGCTGTTGATGAACGCGTTTAGATTGCTCGCGAGTCCCTGCAACTCGGTCGCATAGTAGTGGTCCAACCGCAAGCGCTTGCCCTTTTCGATCGCCTCCAGATCCCTGACGATACGGCGCAACGGCTTCAGACTCCAGCGCAGCAGCCAGAATTGGATCAGGATCAGCACCACCGCGATGACCAAGAGCCAGAGTCTCAGCCGCCCAGTAAAGCGCTTGACTTGCTGCGCGACAAAATCGCCGTCCTCGACGACGGTAAACAGGTATTCACGCTCGATGCCGGCGACATTCTGCCAAATGACCCGGTAATGAAACGCATAGCGGTTGTGTTTTACCATCGTAAACGCCGATTCGCCCGGCGTCAGTTCGGGGATCGGCGGCGGGTCGAGACCGATCGCGGAAGGCGAGTTCCATACCAATTTTTTGTTGGTTTGCCGGATAAAGCCATAGAGGCCGGAACCCGGATTCATGAAGCGCGGGTCTTGCAGGTTCTGCGCGATGGACAATTCGCCGTTATCCTTCAGTTCGGCGGACGTCAACAGCGAATAGGCCTGCACCTGCAAGCGCTCCTTCAAGGCTTCCTCGGCGCTTTCCCGAAAGCCCTGTTCGAGCACCAGGGCGACCAGCGCGAAAAAGGCCGCCAGCACCAGGCCTTCGGAGGTCAATAATCTAAAGCTTAAGGATTGGGTGCGCATCGGTGGTCTCGGTTGATGTTTTGTCGGCGGCTAAGACAACTATTTACGATACTGTAAAAATTGCTTTCAAGGTAGATGGATCAGCGCACCCACCCTGCATCATGGCGGCGCGGCTTTAGGCAAGGCATTGAATCCTTGTGTTATAATATAACATTGCATTTAGATATAACCCTATGCAACTGAATCAACTTGTCATTTATCCGTCGGCCGCCGCCTGCATCTTGTTATCGAGCCTGCCTGCCGCAACGGTGCAGGCCGAAGCACAGGACGGCATGCTGGATGAAGTCGTCGTGACCGCGCCGTCGCAACCGCCCGAAGAGAGCCCTGTCTTGCCGGTCAGGGTACTGAGCGAGGATGAGTTGCGCATGAAGGTAGGCCACAGCATCGGCGAGACCTTGAAGGACGAATTGGGCATCAGCAGCCAGTCGTTCGGGCCGGGCGTCGGCACCCCGGTGATCCGGGGGCAGGCAGGCCCCAGGGTGCGGGTATTGAGCAACGGCATCGGCAGCAATGATGTGTCAGCCTTCAGCCCGGACCACGCGACCAGCACCGAACCGTTGCTGGCCGAAAGCATCGAAGTGCTGCGCGGCCCCGCGACCCTGATGTACGGCAGCGGCACGATCGGCGGCGTGGTCAATGTGATCGACAACCGGATTCCGGGACGAATGCCGGACAAGCCGGTCGGCGGCGCGCTCGAACAGCGCTTCGATTCGACCAGCGACGAAACCAGCACCGCGCTGAAAATCGACGGCGGCCAGGACCATCTCGCCTATCATCTGGACGGCTTCTACCGGCACCGCGACAGTCTTTCGATCGGCGGCAGCGCGATCGATACGGCCAAGGCCGCGATTACCGATCCTTCGCTGAATATTGTCGACAATCCGCACGGGCATTTGAACAACACCGGCGCGGAGGCGATCAGCGGTTCGGCCGGCCTGTCCTGGATCGGCGAGCCGGGTTTCGCGGGCGCCTCGATCAATCATCTTGAAAACAATTACGGCATCGCCCCGGACGGCACCGGTGAGCAAAACGTGCGCATCGCCCTCAGGCAGGAGAAGTACGACTTCAAGAGCGAACTGGTCGATCCGTTCCGCTTCGCGAAAAGCCTGCGCGCCCGCCTGGGCTACACCGACTACCAGCACACCGAAATCTCGAATGGCGCCCCCGGCGCATTTTTCACCAATCAGTCCTACGAAAGCCGGCTCGAAATGGACCATCGGGGCCTCGGCCCGCTACGCGGCACGGTCGGCTTTCAGGCCCAGGCCAGCGACTTCAACGCGATCGAAAAACTGACCGGCGCGGCGATTGTGCCGCACTCCTTGATCAACAGCTACAGCGTGTTCGCGGTCGAAGCGTTCGATGGGGGACCCGTGACCTATCAGTTCGGTACCCGCATCGACCAAACCGACATTCGGCCGGACGGCATGCAGGGATTCGCCTACACCCCGGTCAGCGCGTCCGCTTCCGCGAACTGGAAAATCGACGGCAGGAACAGCCTGAACCTCGCGCTGACCCGGTCGTCGCGCGCGCCGCAAGTACAGGAGCTTCTGGTCAACGGCTTCCATGACGCCACCCGCAGCTTCGAGCGCGGCAACCTGGCCTTAAAAGAAGAAACCTCCTACAACCTCGACCTCGGCTACCGCTTCAAGTCGGACTGGCTGCGCGCCGAATTCGATCTGTTCCACAACTGGGCCGGCGACTACATCTATCAGCACCGCAGCGGCCAATTCGTCGATGAAGCCGGCAATCCCTGTAGCGCGGTCGACTGCAAGCCGGTCCTGGTCAGCAGCCAGCAGGATGCGATCTTCAAAGGCTATGAAGCGAAGTTGATTTTTCCGGTGATGGAGAACCGCCATGGCCTGTTGGACCTAACCTTGTTCAGCGACTACACGCGCGGCGAATTCGCGAACGGCGGCGACGTGCCGCGCATGCCGCCGCTGCGCTACGGCCTGCAACTCGATTATCTGCGGGACAAGCTGTCGAGTTATCTGCGCTTCACCCGCGCCGACGACCAACCGCATGCCGGCGACTTTGAAACCTCCACCGCCGGCTATTTCCTGCTGAACGTCGGCGTCAACTATCAACTGAAAGCCTACAAGGACGCCACGCTGATGCTGTTCGCGAAGGGCAACAATTTGCTCGATCAAAACATCCGCAATTCGACGTCCTACCTCCGGAACTTTGCGCCGGAAGCCGGAAGAGGCGCGGAGATCGGGTTTAGAGTAAATTATTGATGCGGCCGCTGTAATTGGCTGATTGCATGATCCTAGGAGTGCTCTTTACATGAATTCACATAAGCCGAGCGAGGCTGAAGAGGAGGCAACTATGAATGAAACCAATGAAGACCTGCTGAAGGCATACTTGCAAAACGTTGCAAGTTTACTCATCGATATTGAAAGCTGGTCCGTTCGCCACGGACTAAGCATTACCCGAGAGCCTCTAGAAATCAGTGAGGAAGACTATGGCACTTACCAAGCTGAAAAAATGACGTTGACCGAAGATGGGCGCACTATCGCCGAAATTGTCCCCATTGGGTGTTCCATCGTGGGATCCTATGGCCGAGTAGATTTAATCGGTATGATAAACAGGGAGGTCATCAGTTATATGAAAAAAGGCGGCCCCTACATAACGCAAAGCGAATTGGTTGACGGTGTGATGACGGACGTTCGAAAAAAATATTTTTACAGGGGCATAAATGAAACAGGTTGGTATTGGATAGAAAGTACTCGACTGGGGCGAGCAAAGCAGTTTGACGAGGCGCTGTTTTTTGATTTGCTCGCCGCGGTGTCCGATTATGAGCGTGCCTGACGCCATTGCGGAAATCTGGCGCGCCTATCAGGTTACGCTGGATTGTTTGGAAGTCGCATTACTGGAAAAGAAGCGAGGACGCATTGATTCTCTACAGGGCACCGGCTTTATGGATATGCCCATTGACGCCGTCAGGCGTGATATACAAACCAGTCGGGATGTTGTGAATGATCATGCCATTCTTTCGATGTGGACGGTATTTGAGAGAGAAATGGTTGCCGTTTTGGAATCTGAAAGCCGCAAAATGCTTGATACGTCGTCGTCTGCATTTAACCAAGCGGTATGCCGAAAAGTTGAAGCCGGCATAGAGTATTGGCGCGTGAGCGAGATGATTGATCTCATCAAGCCGCTGCTCGCGATCGAGCTCATCGGATATATGAAGCAAATCAAGCGCTACCGTGATTGGGTGGCGCATAAAAACCCCAAGAAAGCTCCGCCCGCCAAAGTCACGCCAGAATTTACCTATGAAGTCCTCGTGCTGGCCCTTGAGCAAATGGGAGCAGTCTCTCAAGCAATTGCTGGGTAGAACTACTACATCAATCTCTAAACCGGCAGCACAGGGATTCCAAATCCGATGACAAACAAGACATCGGCGGAGGAATCTGGGACAATGTCGGGGCAATCTAATTCGTAGTAATACCGACCCCAATGACAATGAATAATGACCTGATTGCCCGCGTCTTCCGCGAGGAAGTGCTGGCGATGTCCGCCTACCACGTTGCCGATGCCGAGGGCTTGATCAAGCTGGATGCGATGGAAAATCCGTATGAATGGCCCGAAGACATCAAGACGCGCTGGCTCGAAAGCCTGCGCGCCTGCCCGCTGAACCGTTACCCCGACCCCGGCGCGCGCAGTCTCACCGCCACGCTCAAGCGCTTGAACGGCCTCGATGATCGCACCGCGCTGCTACTCGGCAACGGCTCCGATGAAATCATCCAGTTGCTGCTGATGGCGCTGCCGCAAGGCTCCTCGGTACTGTCGCCGGAGCCGGGCTTCGTGATGTACAAGCAGCTCAGCCGCTGCCTGGGCCTGAATTACATCGGCATCCCTTTGCGCGCGGAGGATTTTGCGCTCGATGTGCCGGCGCTGCTGGACGCGATCGCGGAGCACCAGCCGAAGCTGATCTTTCTGGCGTATCCGAACAATCCGACCGGCAATCTGTTCGATCACGACGCGATCGATCAGGTCATCGCCCGAGCGCCGGGACTGGTCGTGATCGACGAAGCCTATGAGCCGTTCGCGGACGCGAGTTATCTGGGCAGGCTCGGCCGCCATCAAAACCTGCTGGTGATGCGCACGGTGTCCAAGCTCGGACTGGCGGGACTCCGTCTCGGCTATCTGTGCGGCGGTCCCGAACTGATCGGGCAACTGGACAAGATCCGCCTGCCCTACAATATCAATGTGCTGACCCAGGCCAGCGCCGAGTTCGCGTTGAAGCATAAGGCCTTGTTCGACCAGCAGACGCGACTGATTTGCGCCGAGCGAGCGCGCGTCTTCGCGGAGTTGCATGCGCTGGACGGCATTACCCCCTATCCGAGCGCGGCTAATTTCATCCTGTTCAGAACGCCGACAGGGCGTGCGAACGAACTATTCGCCGCGCTGAAACAGCAGGGCGTCCTGATCAAGAACTTGAGTCCGCAAGGCGGCATCTTGACCGATTGCCTGCGCGTGACCATCGGCAAGCCCGATGAAAACGTCGCGTTTCTTTCCGCGTTGAATCAAAGGCTTATCGCCCATCCCTGAAAATCCCGACGGTCGGCGCCAAAGTGAGCACGCTGACCGTCAACACCGCCTCCCGCCCGATCGCCGCGTTTTTTGTCATCTCCCGGTAAACAAATCGATTAAGCACTTCAAATCGACTAGGTTCTAGTGGTATATTGCGCCCGATAACGCGTTAATTACGACACAGACCTGAACAGGAGAGTTAGATAATGAATAACCAAGGCGTCGATAAGTCAAAACGCCAGTTTTTAACCTCGGCACTGACCGTAGTGGGGGCGGTCGGTACGGGTTATTTAGCTGTACCCTTTCTCGCGCAGATGCAACCCAGTGTGAAGGCGATGGCCGCCGGCGCGCCGGTCGATGTTGACATCAGCAAAATGGAGCCGGGGCAATTGCTCCGCGTCGCCTGGCGCGGCAAGCCGGTCTGGATACTGATGCGGACACCGGAGGTGCTGGCGACACTCAAAACGCTGGATAACGAACTTCGCGATCCGTTGTCCGAAGAATCGATCCAACCCGAATACAGCAAAAATCTCTACCGCTCCATCAAGCCCGAACTTTTCGTCGCCATCGGCATCTGCACTCATCTGGGCTGCTCGCCCACCTTCAGACCCGAACTAGCCCCCGCCGACCTCGGCGATAAATGGAAAGGCGGTTTCTTCTGTCCCTGTCACGGTTCCTGGTTTGATCTGGCCGGCCGCGTCTATCGCGGCGTACCCGCGCCGACCAACCTGGAGATCCCTCCGTACCGTTATGTGACCGAAAACCAACTGATCATCGGCGAAACCAGCCAAGAGGCAAGCGCATGAAACCTTCACGTCTGACATTGTGCGGCGAGTGGATACTCGAGCGCTTTCCGATCACCAAGCTTTGGGAAGAGCACATGGCGCATTACTATGCGCCAAAAAACTTCAACTTCTGGTATTTCTTCGGCTCGCTGGCGCTGCTGGTGCTGGTCAACCAGATCCTGACCGGCATCTTGTTGACGATGAACTACAAGCCGGACGCCAAGCTCGCGTTCGACTCGGTCGAATACATCATGCGCGAGGTCAACTGGGGCTGGCTGATCCGCTACATGCACTCGACCGGCTCCTCCGCGTTTTTCATCGTGGTCTATCTGCACATGTTCCGCGGCCTGATGTACGGTTCGTTCAAGCACCCGCGCGAACTGATCTGGATCTTCGGCATGTGCATCTTCGTTGCCTTGATGGCCGAGGCGTTCATGGGCTACCTGCTGCCATGGGGGCAGATGTCGTACTGGGGCGCGCAGGTCATCATTTCGCTGTTCAGCGCGATTCCGGTGATCGGCGACGATCTGTCGCTGTGGGTTCGCGGCGATTACGTGATCTCCGACGCGACCTTGAACCGCTTCTTCGCGTTCCATGTGATCGCGGTGCCCTTGGTGCTGGTGATGCTGGTGTTCCTGCACATCGTCGCGCTGCATGAAGTCGGCTCGAACAACCCCGACGGCGTCGAGATCAAGAAACAAAAGGACGCCAACGGCATTCCGCTCGACGGCATTCCGTTCCATCCTTACTACACGGTCAAGGACATCGTCGGCGTCGCGGTATTTCTGATCTTTTTCTCGGTCGTGATCTTTTACATGCCGGAAATGAACGGTTTCTTCCTGGAACACGCGAACTTCATCCCGGCCGACCCGATGAAGACGCCGGAGCATATCGCGCCGGTCTGGTATTTCACGCCGTTCTATTCGGTCCTGCGCGCGATCCCGGATAAATTCGCCGGCGTGATCGGCATGGGCGGCGCGATCGTCGTGCTGTTTCTCCTGCCCTGGCTCGACCGTGGCCATGTCAAATCGGTGCGTTATCGCGGCGGTATCTATAAGAAGGCGCTGTTCCTGTTCGTGGTCAGTTTCATTATTCTCGGCTATCTCGGCACACAACCGCCGACCCCGGTTTCGACCGTGATCGCCCGGATCTGCACCGCGATCTATTTCGGCTTCTTCCTGTTGATGCCGGTTTATACACGCTGGGAAAAACTGAAGGCGGTGCCGACGCGGGTCACCGAACAGCCTACCCTGGAAGATCGCCTGCGCGACGCCAAGAAAATCTACGAAGAAGTCACGATCGTGCTGCCGGCCACGCCAGAACAGGCGACATCGCCGCTGGCCAAATGCACCTTTTTCAGAAGAAGACCGAACCCGGCAGGCCTCCGCAATGCCGCCAAGCGTTTTGCCAAAATCCTCAAAACGAGCCTCGATTGATATGAAAAGAATAATAACATTACTGCTGTTTTGTGCGCTGTCGGTTAACGGGTATGCATCGGAGGGGGGTGCGCTGCAATCGGCCGACATCGATTTGTCCGATAAGGAATCCTTGCAGCGGGGAGCGAAAAACTTTGTGACGTACTGCCTCGGCTGTCATTCGATCAAATATATCCGCTACAAACGGCTGGCGCAGGATTTGCAAATGGATGAGAAGAAGCTTCTGGTCCAGATAGCGCCGCAAAATGCCGGCATTTACGATCAGATGTTCACCGCGATGAACCGTCATGACTCGGAGAAATGGTTCGGACTCCAGCCACCCGACCTGTCGGTGATTGCTCGTTCGCGCGGCAAGGATTGGCTATACAGCTATCTGAAAGGCTTCTATGTCGATCATGGCGCCCCGTTGGGCGTCAATAATACGGTCTTTCCCGATGTCGGCATGCCGAACGTGCTTTGGCAGTTGCAAGGCCAACAGCAAGCGGTCATGAAGATGGTCGAGGGCAAACAGATCGTCGAGGGCCTGGTGCTTGACAAACCCGGGACCTTGTCCGAAAAAGAGTTTGACGGCCTGGTCACCGATCTTGTAAATTTCCTGGTTTACGTCGGCGAGCCGACGCAACTCGAAAGAGTCAGCCTCGGCAAGTATGTTCTGCTGTTCCTGCTCCTGTTCCTGGGCATTTCCTACCTGCTCAAAAAGGAATACTGGAAAGACGTACATTAAGGAGCTACCGGCGCTAAGCCGGAACGCTTGCAAAGCTTGGGCGATCTGTCCGGATCGCCCAAATCCGTTTATCCGAATGATATAATGCCTCGTTTCAGCGTTTTGCACGTTCAAAGAGGTTCTTGATTAGTGACCAATTTATTTAGCAATAAATCTGTGATGACTCTATTCTCTTCCCCCCTATGCGCAATGAGCCATTCCGTTCGCTTTGTATTGCACGAGAAAGCGATCGTCGCAGACATCGAATATTATGACCCGACCAATCCCCCCGAGGATCTGCTCGAACTGAACCCGACCGGCGTGTCGCCCACCCTGGTCGAGCGTGATCTGGTGCTGTATGACTCCCGGATCATCATGGAATATCTGGATGAACGTTTTCCGCATCCGCCGCTGCATCAAATGGATCCGGTTTCGCGCGCGAATGCGCGGATGCTGATCAAACGGATCGATCAGGACTGGTATCAATTGCTCGACGAAATCTTGTTCTCCGGCGAGAAAAAATCCGCCCGCGCGAAAAAAATGCTGAAGGAAAGTCTGCTGTCTTCCGCGCCGATTTTCGCGGCCCGGCCGTTTTTCATGAGCGATGAATTTTCGCTGATCGACTGCGCGCTGGCGCCGTTATTGTGGCGTCTGCCGATGATCGGCATCGATGTCTCGACCCCGAACGAAGCGATCACTCAATATGCCGATCGCATTTTCAAACGGCCCGCCTTCAGGCGCAGCCTGAGCGACGCCGAGAAAGACATGGCGCAGTTGCCCAAATGACGCCATTGAAGCCCTATTTGATCCGCTCGATCTACGCGTGGATCACCGACAACAACCTGACCCCGTATCTTCTGGTCGATGCCGAGCATCCCCGCGCGCAAGTGCCGCGCGAATTTGTCGAGGACGGCCGAATTGTTTTGAACGTCCGCCCGTCAGCTGTGGAGGCCCTGTCGTTCGGCAACGAAGCGGTCGAATTCAATGCGCGTTTCGGCGGCGTCGCCCGGCAGATTTTCGTGCCGATCCGCGCGATCCTGGCCATTTACGCGAAAGAAAACGGCAAAGGCATGGTCTTCGATCCTGAAGAAGAAATCGACGACGATACGCCGCCTGAAACGCCGGATACCAAGCCGCCGGGCCGGCCGCAGTTGAAAGTCGTCAAATAGACTTCGGCGCAGCGGTCAGGGCGGCGCTTCACACCCGATCCCGTAGCGCAAGAATGCGGGTATTTTCTGCCCGGCAAAACGATCATGTGATACCGGGCAGCTTTTGGGATTGGATTTTTTACAGAAATCCGCTATAATTTCGCTTCTACATCGCTAGCTGATCAGTCGGCGACGGGGGGTTAGCTCAGTTGGTAGAGCAGTGGACTCTTAATCCATAGGTCCAGGGTTCGAGTCCCTGACCCCCCACCATCACAATCAAGGGCTTAGGCGATTGCCAAGCTCTTTGCTTACTGAAATTTAACGTGATTCACCTTTATTCTCATTTGAGTAGGAATCACGATCATGGCATCAATACGCAAATTACCTTCAGGCTCCTGGAATGTCCAAGTTAGACATAAGGGCTGTCCGTCAATATCTAAGACTTTTCCCAGCAAGAAGGAAGCTACAGCTTGGCTGAAGCAGTTCAACAGTGAGCTTACGGCCCAAGGGAAGCCACTACAGCCTCTCTTTGCTGCTAAGCCTGATCATCCTCCCTATGGCTGAGGCAAAATCGACGCTTACGGAGGCTCTGGCGCGGTATTCTAAGGAAGTCACGGTCAACAAGAGAGGTCAACAAGCAGAGCTGTATAGGATGAAGCCGATCAGCAAGAACCTTGGGCATCTTCTGATGGTTGAGATTCAACCTCATCATATCGCACAGTATCGAGACTTCAGGTTGAACTCAGTCAGTCCCAAAGGAACCAAAGTCACAGGTGATACAGTCCGTAGAGAACTGGCGCTGCTTTCTCACCTATTCAACATTGCTAGGGTTGATTGGGGATGGTCATCCTTCATTGATAAAAATCCTGTATCCCTGGTGAGGAAACCTAAGCCAAACAAGAGTAGAACTCGCAGGATCACTGAAGAGGAACTTAAGCTAATCCTTGAGCAAATCCCCAGGACATCCCCTGTTTACGCTATCGTTCAACTTGGCTACCTCACAGCGATGAGAAGAGGGGAGATTATCAATATTGCGTGGGAAGATGTGGACCTTGAAGCAAGGGTCGTCTATTTACCGATCACGAAGAACGGTGATCCAAGGCATTGTCCATTGAGTACCAAAGCACTGACCGTGTTAACACAGTGGTACTTTGATCATCAATCGATTCTGTCCAGAGAGAAGCTGTTCAAGATCAATCCCGACACGGTCTCTCATGTGTTTTCTGAGGCTTGCACCAAGGCAGGTCTTGAGGATGTACGGTTTCATGATCTACGCCACTCTGCTACTTCCAACTTCATTGAACAGGGTTTGTCGATCATGGAGGCATCCAGCATAACGGGTCATAAGTCGTTTACCATGTTGAAGAGGTACACGCACTTGAATGCCTCGACGCTGGCTCAGAAGCTCGGTTAGGTAAGTGCTTGATTCTGCTACCCTGAATACTATTCAGCCCATACAAATCAACAACTTAGTAAGTCTTTGATTTTGCTACTGTGGTTTTTACCAACAGCTTGTAAATCAACAGCTTATTGATCCTCACCATTAACACAAAGCTCACTGCGTTACGCCGTAAATCCTAGCAAACTCTATGACCCTCTCAGGGACTGGCACATCATTGCCCCGGTAATAATCCGTAGCTTTCTTAAGCCAGTCCTTGACGTTTCTACCGTGAGACTCCAGGTACTCTTGCTTGATGGCTTGGTAGTCCTCATCTATGGTTCCACCATTCCAGAAGCGTTCCTGCTGCTGTCTATGCTGATCGTCCAAGGACTTGAGGTATTGCCTATGGTCACGCTGTCCTGCATCGGTGAGCGAGTGTGGCAACTCAGGAGCATCCAGTTTCACATGAGTATGCCTGAGTGCCTCCTTGATCATTCCTTCCACCATGTCAGCGTAGACTTCTCCATCGCCGATGGTCTGATGTGCTTTGGTGAGTCTCTGGAAAGTGTTGGGCGTGTGTTTCATGGCCAGAGCCAGGAGGTATCCTTCGGGGAATCCTTGGTATCTGCTTAGGTATCGTTGTACTGGGTGATTCATGGTTGATGATCCATGTTTGATAATTGATAAAGGATACTGCCCTACAGAATCTCCATAGGGCAGTCCAGGTATTACTTAAGACCTCGGGTCAGCAAGGCGATGAACTTGCTGCTATCACCACGCTTCACTAAGTCCAGAGCCTGCATCAGACCGCCGTGGTCCTTGTTGGACAACTGCTGGAGGATACCGGGGGCATCTAAGCCCATGCCGTGCAGGATTCTACCAACGTGTTCAACGGGATCAGCGATGTGGGACGCTTGAGGTTGAGCCTGAGGAGTCTGCTGTGGTCTGTTGAACCGCTGCTGGTGCTGCTGAGCCATTCTCTGGTTGTATCCTGGTTCGTATTGTTCAGGGTTGTAGTTCAATACATACTTACCGTCCAGGGTCTTCCCGATGAAACCAGCAACCATGGCAGACTTGACCTGCATAGTGCTGTTGATGCCAGGTAAATTGATGATGCTGTTCTCGTTAATCTCTACCTCAGGGAGACCGCTTCGGGTTCTGGGTTGTAAATCACCGTAGGCAGGGTTAGTGGACGCTACATAGCGCGTCTCTTCCACGTCATTGAAGGTAGGATCGTTAGGCAATGCCGCCATCTGTTCCCTGAAGGCACGATCCTTATCTTCAACCTCGGCCTGCTTCGCGGTTGTCATGGTCACACGCATGAAGCCGCCAGTCTCAAAGTTGCTGAGTCTTGGTGAACCCTTACCGGATACCATGGCAGGGCCGTGGCTGCCTGAGGTGAATACTCCGCTTTCTGGAGCTGCATTAGGGTCGTAATCGAAAAAGCCATTGCTTGACATATTGTGTTTCCTTGTTGATTGATATTGGTGATAGAGGGTGTCCATACTGTGGACATCCTTGTATTGATTGAAAGGTATGGAGTATCTTAGGATAAAAACCTGAAGACAATCCCCAGCTCATCTACTGTAGTTATCAACACTCCTTGCAGTGGCTGTAAAACGCTGCTTAAGGTTGATTAACCAATCATTGTAGACTTCCCCGTTGGGCAGGTCTGGCCTCGGCCTCGCTGTTATCCATTGGTTGCGCTGAGGCTGTCTCAGGGTGTTCCTGCACATGCAGGTTTGATTCCGAACTTAATCGGATATGAGGTATATCATTTATTAAAAAGAGCGTCCAAAGATACCCAACGTGACGATGTGCTGAGGTGCTTACTTCCGATAAGGCTGGGTCCTCAGTGAATCGTCAGGATTGAGTGGGGTGAGCTATTGAATAGCTTGAGCTATCCTGAGGCAGTAGTCCTGGCAAGAGACTAAAGGTTGAGCCCTCAGGACAGCTCAAGATACTCAATAGATTTGCTGATGCATTGATCGACAATGTTATTAATTTTTGTAGATTATGAGCGTCAGCGAGTCATTCAGGATAGAACCCAAGATCACCCAACGCAGTCCCCGGAGGGGGAACTTTTGATTCATCGTTGGACAATCTTGGGCTCGAATCCTTAGTTTTTATCCTTAAACTTCGTCTCTCTATTTCTCTAAGGACAAGGCTTGTAACTTATTGATATTGATAAATAATTTTTCAATTTCTGGAAGCAGCCTATCCAGAAATTTCTCAGGATTCCAGCCACTTCTCCAGCAATGTCCGCATCCTTTTGCTGGGGATGTCACTATTAGCTTTTATTAGCGGGAAACTCTTCTCTAGGAGACCGCTTTTAAGTTATTGAATTTATGTATAAAATTTTTTGTTTTAAACAAGCTACTTGTTACAGCAGCCTCCCCTTTACTCTTCCTTCAGCCACTCCATGAGTAATTTTCTCATGCGCTCTGAAGGTACATAAAGGTGAATTGGCTGCCCGTCCCTGATAGCTGACCGCCAGATAAACTGGAGCATTTCACTCAGTGCATACCGATCAGCATCAAACTCACAATCCACGTTCTTAAAGTACGCCAACAGTCCAGGATAAGAATTCTTGTCGAGTACATAAGCGACAGCTTTCTTATGCTTGTACATATTGGTTGCTCTGGTGGTGTGGGTTAGGAACGTAATCAGCTCGGCCTTCTTAGCCACATCTAATGTTCTCCACAAGGTTTTATCAAAAGGTTTTGGATATTGCGTTGTGAAGGTATACCGAGGAGGTGCAATCCGTTCTGCTTGCTCCATGTAGGTGGTCCATAAACATTCCTGAGGATGCAAGCCTGTTGACCTGAAGAACTTAACGATGCTGTTCTTCAGCTCCTTGATGTCCTCTGCGCTGGCTCTCTTCTTGAACCATGTAGAGGACAACGGGTTACCAATTCGACCACGATTACCTTTCCGTTGCAGACCTACAGCATTTAACTTAGGACTATCTTCAATCGTGATTAAATCAACAAACCGTTTACCACCTTGGAACTTGAAATTAACTGGGCATCCATATTCATTAATGGTCTGCATCCAGGGTTTAATTTCATAATAGTCAAACCAAGCCTCCATGATGGAGCCTCGCCAGAGGTACGTTAGGATGAATACCTGCTCGAACTTGAAGAACTTGGTAGGCTCTGAACTCCACACAAGGAACTCATCGTGGACTTTGAACATATTACCGTGGCGAACGGTGTTCATGAACTTGTGGTGAGCCATCCGCCGTTTGTTGGCTGGATCGAAGTAAGTATCATTCTCGGTCGTACTAACTCTCTTCACACCGTTTACATAGGGTTCTTCACGGATCAAGCCGGCAGCCAACAGCAGCTCATAGTCCTTAGGTGCTGGTTTCTCGCTACCATCCAATTCATAAATAATCTCGGTGACTTCATCCAGTATCAACGAGTAAGGCTTACTGTTAATCAATGCGAGGGCTTCTTCATCGAGTAGCTGGAACATGGCATGAGTAGTCACGATGGATTTACCCTCGGTTACTGCCGCCTTCAAACGATCCTGAAGAAGTTTTAGGTCAGAATCCTCATCCAGGTGTGGCGCATAGATTTCACGCACGGAACCTTTTAGGCACTCTTGGATTTTACTGAAGTACCGCTCTACTTCATCCCGTGTTGGAACCACGATGAAATATAACTGTCCAGGTGTGGATTGCACTAAGTTGATTGCATAGGTGCTCTTGCCCGATCCCATCACTGAATCGATAACGGTGATGCTGGTTTTGTGTTCTGGATCAAATGGGTTGTACATAATTAATTTCCTTTCTTAAAAACTAACGGGCACAGGAAAGCCTCAGGGTGAGCCTGATGAATGATCCTGTGCGAGGTTAAGGGATGTTAAAGGGTTAGCTCTTGATCGAGCTTAGGTGGAGCCTGAGGGGGTTCTAAGGCTGTACTGAGTTCCAGGTCTTACCGGTGTTGATGCTGGATATTGTACGGGGACAAACACCAAAGCCTTCAGCGATAACGTGCTGAGGCATTGAGCCTTCAGCCAGTAAACGCTTGATGGTTGCGACATCCTCAGGTGTAAGCTTGCGCTCAGCTCTTGGCTGTCCCGTATGCCCGTAGCCACGAATCTCTTGATGATCCGGGTTTACACATAAGGGGTTGTTGCAAACTGGTTTCACCGATAACTTCTCAGTGTCTGCGGTTGGATTGAAGAGTTTGAAAAGGACTCGATGACAGCACCTCATCGTTCCGTTGAGTTTGACTTGGGGGCATCCATAGGTGTCCGTGGCTGCTGTCCAGTTCCAGCACTCAGTTACAGGATGTATCTGGACCTTTGACATGATCCTCACAAGGTCTTTTCCGGTGATAGTATTTTTATTCATCGTCATTACCAATCCACCTCAATGGTTCCAGTGTTCGGATGAGTCACTACCGATTTAGCCTTGGATGTATCCGTAGCCTTACTGTAATCAATCTCACCACGCTCAAGGATCACAGGCTTTGGTACAGGCCTGCCAAACCGATCTACCGCTGTGTCATCGGTATAGTTAATACCTGGCTTGCCCGGTACTACGTCAATCATGTTCTTCTTCATATTCATTTTTTCCTTTTAGGTTGTTGTGGCTGCTGTTGCTGCGCCCGCTGCTGCTGCTGTTCTCTCAGGGTCCAGTAGGCATCGATTATCTGGGTCAGGACATCATCGATATAGACCTTACGAAACCATCGATCATCAAGGTCAGCCTTAACGGCCATGATCCCGGGATGCTTCTTGAGATTGCCCCAGGCTGTCTGGCGCTTCTTTCGTTCTTTGTCCCTGGCTTCAAGTTCAGCTTTGCTGGGTTGCTCTGGCACCATCTTGTTGATGTTGATTTCAAGCTGTCTGAAGACTTCCCCGGGGTCTCTATACCGGAGACCTGATAAAGCAAATTCCTTGGTGAGCTCTTGATCTATATCATCCATAATCATTAATCCAGGATGTCTACGATCGGTCTGGGGCGTTTCTTAAGCTCATCCTTAACGATGGCTACGAATTCCATGAAGCATACGGACCAGCTCATCGTCATGCCTTTATGCTGTTCCAGCAGGAACTTGCATCGGCGTGCTTCATCAGCAAGGGAGGGCGGAAGGTGCAGTTGAATTCTGTAGGTTGATCTTTCGTATTCAGCGTTGGCTGACTTACGGAGTGAGTTCAGGGTTCTCATGGGGGATTCCTAGGGTTGTTGATTAATGTCTATAAATACGTTTTTGTTTGAAGAAAAGAGGGAGGCTCAAATGAATCCGTGGAACATTTCCGTGGAACATTTTGGGCTCTATATACTATTGGTCCCACATAATTGACCACTTTTGACCGCTTTCGTTTTCATCTTCAAGGGCTTACGCCTAATTTTGTGCTGGTTTCAGCATAGGTGAATCGATAGGGGTTCTCGGTTTTTACTCTATAGCCGACCTATTTTTAAAATGTATTTAATTCCAATAACTTAGGAACAAGGCATCAGGTCAGCACATGGACATTACGCACGTTCACAGCGGACCCAGTGCTTAAACCTAAGCACATCATAGGTTTACCTTCAGCATCGCTGGATATGGATAGAGGTGATGGATGATGATTGAATAGGATGGGAGGCTGACACGAATAGTTTTCCTATCAGGTCCGTGAACTCCTGGGTCCTGTATCCAGTGGAGCTAGAGATAAATCAGGAGGTTATGCTGAGGTGTGGCAGGTTTGTGCCAGAACCCTGCTTTGATCGGCCTTGGTGATCGATGGGAAGGGCGTTGTTGTTTAAAACCACAACGGTATGACCCTTATCTGTAGTAACAGTCATTCAGACCGCATCAGACCGCCCCTGAGAGCCGCTAAGGCTTATCCCTACTACTCGCCTCAGGTCATGTCCTATCGAGTCTCAGGGCTTATCTCAGGCTGTAATTGAGAAGCATTGGCAAATGAGAATTGATCGCGATAGCCACGCGGGGGGTTTTCTAGGCTGGCGAGTCAATCAATACCTGCACAGATTTTTTCACCAAAAACATTTGACTCCTGAGCAACCAGCAGAGCCCTAGCCATGATTTCCTCGGGTGTTTCCTCAGGTTTCGCCATGATGTATCCGCCAGTCTTGCGGATCGATGGAAGGACTTCATGGGTGATCCAGCGCTTGAAGGTTTTGGCTTCAGGCTTGCGACTTCTGAGGATCAGGGAGTATAAACCAGCCTCACTAACCACATTCACTAAGTCTTTGATTTGATTACCATATGTATTAGATATAGCTGTAAAATCAATGACTTGGAACTCATCAGGATCAAGCTTTGACAACACCATAGATGGGTTAGGTTGACCCAAGCAGTCGCAGACATCCTTAGCGACAAACCAAGGTTCTCCTTTCTCATCCACCATTTGACGGACAGGATTAACACCCAAGAAATTGTGTACGTTTTGAATTTGCATTTGGATTACTCCTAAGTTGTGTAGTCCAAAATGGTGTTGACCATTCCCAAACTCTTCACTACAATGAGCCTCTGATGGTCTCAGAGGTTCGATAAGGATTGCTTAGTTAAGTAGCCCAGTCTGCTGGACGGGTACAATTCAATCAATGACATACCTTGCTGAGCCATCGCTAACAGCACGTTAGATAACAGTTGATATTCAGTGGTGGAAGCTCACTCTTAATCCATAGGTCTAGGGTTCGAGTCCCTGACCCCCCACCATCACAATCAAGGGCTTAGGCGATTGCCAAGCTCTTTTTTATTGCCCAAGGGAAGCTGCTGGGGGCAATTGCAAGTCTACCATTTCGCAAAAATGGCTTCGTTTCTTTCCTGTGTTACGCCTAAAACTCGCGCAAAACCGCACCTGCTGCGACATAATATTCAACGTGAGAAATCATGAAACATAGAAGCAATTCAACCCGGATTATGATGTGGGGAGGTGATTGATTTGGCACAAGGGAGATTTTCGCGTTTTTCGCCGAAGGCCGCGCGGGGCGCGGGTTTGCGGGGATTGGGCGCGAAAATGGATTTTGCGAATTTTGCGCAGGGATTGATTGTTTTTTGCGTTTTTTTTGGCACAAGATGGGTCTCGAATGATTGGGGGTTGAGCGGGTTTGATTTGGCTCGGTCATGGGTGTTAAGTTGGGAAAAGTTTAACGCTGTTGTTTGATCCATTGATACACCTCCTCTATGTCGGCGTCTGACAGCATGGTCAGGGAGTCCACGCCGTATGTCTGTTGCAAATGTGCTTTCTTTTTGTCCTGCAAGCCGAAGTCGCGGCATTGGTCGCGGATGGCGGTGATGTGATCGGTGCGCCAGGCTGTTGATTTTATATGGCTGAAGACCTTTTCGACCCTAATAACGGTGCCGCCGAAGATGTTGCCGTCTCCGCTAATGTTGATCGATAGGGGTTCGGTGATTTTATCCCCCAGCATGTTGTCGATTAGCTTATTGATTTCATTCATTCATCCTCCGTTTTATCTACCAAGTTAAGAAATCGGTTTATCGCGCCTTCTTTGAAACCGGTTTCGATGTAATGCTCGTAAATAAGTTGAATCATCAACGCCTTGCGCGCTGGCGACAGGCGCATCCGGCGTCTTGCCAGGTTTTCTTCGAGCGCCGCAATAATCTCCGTCAACAGATTTGCATTCACGACCGGCGATTGCTCGCGCGCGCGTGTTTGCGGTGATTTGTCGTCGCGGGTCACTTCCACGCTGATCGAGCGTTCTTGCTCGGGGCCGCCGTGGCTGGTGCTTGGAGATGAACGGTTTACTTCGGCCTGTATGGTCGCGCCTGGGCGCATTTCCCCCTCTCCGGTTGCTAGCCAATCTATTGTTGTGTTCCCTTCTTCAGCCAAAGCAATCAAATTCTGCATGCCCGGCTCTGATTTTCCAGAAAGCCATGCGCGTAAAGTTCCTTCTGTAACGCCGATTTTTTGCGCAAAAGTTCGCTGGTTTTGTTTGCCCATTATTTCCTTTAATCGCTCTGGAAACCCGCAAAAGTTTGATGCGGCAACTTTTGCGGGTGGCGTATTCTCTGCGTTTTGCGTCATAGTTTATATAATTGCTTGATGTTTATAGTTATTTACGCAATAAGCGTAATTATTTGTGCGGTCATTACTTTTGCGCGAAAAAAAATGTTGAGTTGCGTAAAAAACTAGCGTACCGTATAAATCATGAACACGTTAAACAGCACAAAAAAAGCCAGTCTTCAAGACTGGCATTCCGCCGACATCGTGGCCGCCTTGCGCAAGGCCGGGTGGTCGCTGCGCGGGCTTTCCAAGCATTACCAGTTGGCGCCGACCACGTTGGCGCTGGCGCTGGATCGGCCCTATCCGAACGGCGAGCGCTTGATCGCCGCCGCAATCGGCGTCCAGCCGCAGGAGATATGGCCATCGCGCTACGATAAAGACGGCAACCCCAATCGCGGCCGGCGTTTACGCGGTTTTAGAAAGTTTAACGCCACCTGCGAAATATGCAACGTAAACGTTAAGAAAGGAGGCTGACATGAAGCTTGTCAGAGATACACAGACGTTAGACATTTTCGAGATTCCGGCCGCGCATATTTGCGTGCCGGGCAAATGTGGTTATAGCCGCGAGGTGGCCGAGCGCGTCAGCGTGTTATTGGCCGAGGCCGGCGCGGGCGATCGTTACGCGGTGTGCGCGGAAGTGTCGCGGGTGTCCGGCAAAGACGTGTCGAAGTACATGCTCGACGCCTACGCCAGCCCGGCGCGCATCGATCACGCCTTGCCGTTTTGGCTGGCGCCGGTATTGGAAGAAGTATGCCATTCGCACACGCTGACCGACTGGTTGGTGATGCAGCGCGGAGGCCGGGTTGCCTACGGCAAGGAGGCATTGAAGCAGGAGTTGGGCAAGCTGGTGCTGGCAAAAGACCTAGCCATGAAGGACTTGAATAAGCGCATTCGTCAACTTGAACAGTTGCTTGGAGACGAGCAATGAAGGGCCGGTATTACAGCGCCAAGGAATTGGCCGGATTGCCAGGGTTGCCTGGTTCAGAGCGAGGCATTCAGAAATTAGCGGGCCGCGAAAACTGGCCCTCCCGCCCGCGCCCCGGCAAGGGCGGCGGCAAGGAGTATCCCGAAAGCTGCCTGCCGAAGGCCACGCAACGCGCTTTGGCGGCAAAACGCAAGATTCAGGCCGCCAAGCAAGCGCATATCGAGGCGTCCAAAGAACTGCCGAAAACCTTCTTCATCATGATTGAAGACGATGCTTTCGAGGTAAGAAAGGTATGAGCGCCCAATATTACAGCGCCAAGGAATTGGCGGGTTTACCGGGAATGCCGGAAACAGAACGGCATGTCAGGCGCATCGCTGAAACCTGGCCCTCCCGCCCGCGCCCCGGCAAGGGCGGCGGCAAGGAATACCCCGAAACCTGCCTGCCGAAAGCCACGCAACAAGCGCTGCAAAATCGGCGCGTGCAGGCGGTATTGGCCGACACCTCGCATATCCTGCCGTTGGTGGAGGCCGATCCATTGGCTTATATGAGCCTGACCGACCGGCAGCGGCACGTCAACGATGCGCGGCTGGGCGTATTGGCCGAAGTCGAGCGGATGATGCGCGACGGCCGACTCAAAAAGGAGCAGGCCATTCATGGCTTGCTGGCGATGGCGAAGACGGGCGCGTTGGAGGCGTTTAAGCTCAAGCAGTTAAAAACCGCATTGGACGGGCGCGGCGGCAAGGCGGAAGCGCCGAGCGTGCGCACGATCAAGCGCTGGTTCGCCGATCGCGGCGATTTGGCGCCGAAGCGCAACAAGAAAAACCTGACGCATCCGCAGTGGGCGGCGGATTTTTTGGCCTGCTACCGGCAGCCGCAAAAGCCTAGCATTAGCGCGGCTTACGAAGAATTTAAAGCCAATTGGGCGGGCGACCCGCCCAGCATTGACGCGGTCCGACGCTATTTGCGCAAGCTGCCCGAAATCGAGCTGCAAAAGCACCGCATGGGGCCGCGCGAGTTGAAGAACATCAAGCCGTTCGTGCGCAGGACCTTCGAGGACTTGTGGCCGAACGACGTGTGGTCGGCCGACGGACACACGTTCGATGCCGAAGTGCAGCACCCATTGCATGGCCGCCCGTTTCGGCCGGAGATTACCGGCCTCATCGACATCGGCACGCGTTACATGGTGGGTTTTTCGGTCACGCTGAAAGAATCGTCGCTGACCACGGCCGATGCGCTGCGTAACGCTTGCGAGCGTTCCGGGATTCCGGCGATGTTCTATGTCGACAACGGGTCCGGCTATGCCAACGACCTGTTAAAAGACGAAGCGACCGGCATTTTAAGCCGTTTGGGGATCGAGGTGCGGCATTCGCTGCCATACAACTCGCAGGCGCGCGGTGTGATCGAGCGGGTGCACCGGACGATTTGGGTGTCGCTGGCGAAGACACTGGACTCCTATATGGGCGCGGACATGGACAAGGAAGCCAAGCAGAAGTTTTTCAAAGGCAGCCGCAGTGGTGATAAGAATGGCGTGATCCGCCTGCCGATCGGCTGGCGCGACTTCATGCGGTTGTGCGAAGACGCGCTGAACAGTTACAACGCCAGGCCGCACGGCAGCTTGCCGAAGGCTAACGGCCGGCATATGAGTCCGGACGAATACCGGGCAATGAAGATGCAGACGATCGTCGGTTATGAGCATCACGAGATTAAGCCAGAGGAAGCGGCCAGCCTGTTCCGGCCGCGCGAAACGCGCAAGGTGATTCGCGGCGAGATCAACCTGTTCGGCAATCGCTACTTTGCGCATGCCCTGGCCGATTATCACGACCAGGACATGCACATCGGTTACGACGTGCACGATGCGCAGTGGGTATGGGTTTACGACGAGAACGGCGAGTTTGTCTGTAAGGCCGAGTTTCGCGGCAATGATAAGAAGTATTTCCCGACACCGGTTATCGAGCAGGCGCGCGATCGGCGGGCAAAAGGCCGTATACAACGGGCGGAAAAGGTCATTGACGAGATTGTGGCGGAACGCAAAGGCGCCGAAGCGCTGGAGGTGTTGCCGATACAAGAGATTCCGGGTATGCGGGCCGCGGCGCGCATCGTGGAAGAGAAAAAGGCCGTGGAAGTGGTGGCAGCCATTCCCACGACCGATCAACCCAGGGAGCGCTATGCGTTTTGGCGCGACCTGGACGAACGGGCCAAGGCCGGGGAAGAAATTCCCGAAGCCTATCGGCCTTTCTACAACGCATTCCCCAAATCCGCTATCTGGCGAAGCTGGAATGCGCTTTACAGCGGCGAGCTCTTAGCGGCTCGTCAATCTTGAGGATTTTATGATAACAGAAACACGAACACCGGGCATAGCCCAAATCGGCAACATTGCCCAATGTCAAACCGCGCTTGAGCGCGCCATGTCGCGCAGTGCCAATCTGCCGGGGCTGGTGTGTTTTTACGGGCCGTCGGGCTGGGGCAAATCGCTCAGCAGCAACTACCTGTGCAACACCCAGCGCGGCTATTACGTGCAGGTCAAATCGATCTGGAGCAAAAAAGTCTTGCTGGCCAAGATTTTGGGCGAGATGGGCATCAAGCCGGCGCACACGACCGGCGAAATGCTCGATCAGGTGTGCGATCAGTTGTCGGCATCGGGCCGGCCGCTGGTCATCGACGAGATGGATCACCTGGTCGACAAGAACGCGGTGGAGCTGGTGCGCGACATTTACGAGGGCAGCCAGGCGCCGATTTTGATCATCGGCGAGGAGCAATTGCCGCAAAAGCTGAAGAAGTTCGAGCGGTTTCACGGACGGATATTGGCGTTTGTGCCGGCCTTGCCGGTGACGCTGGCGGATGCGCAATTGCTGGCCGACGTGTATGCGCCGGGCGTGCAATGCGCCGATGATTTGCTGGCGTATTTGGTGGCCGAGGCGCACGGCTCGGTGCGCCGGGTGTGCGTGAACCTGGATCAGGCGCGCGAGGAAGCGGCGACGATGGGCATCAAGGCCATCGATCGGGCTTGGTGCCAAAAGCACAGCGTCAAGTTTTACACCGGCGAAGCGCCGAAGCGGAGGGTTTAACGCATGGCTTTTTTTAGAACGTTTAAAAGCGCCCCTGGCACAGAGCCCGGATTTATCGCGGTGACCGACGCGCGCACCGAAAACGGCGAGCAGTTTATCGGCATCAAGATGGTCGAGAGGGAGGATATTAGCAAGCCGCAGGTGGTGTTCATGCTCGATCGCGCCGAAACCCTGGTCTTGGTGAGGATGTTGCAGGCGACGTTGGATAAGGAGGTGCCGCGTGTCCATTAATAATCGAAAGCCAGTGCACCTGGAATATGCCGGCGGCAAGTCGCCCAGACAGCGGATTTGGGAGCAAATCCGCACCTATAACGGATTCAGCTTCAAGCTGCAAGACCTGATCGGCGATTTGCCCGGCACCATCGACCGCGACACCACGCGCAGCTACGTCAAAGCGCTGGTGGCCGGCGATTATCTGGGCTTCGATGCGCACGGCTTGCTTGTCTTGGCCAAGGACAACGGCGTCGAAGCCCCGCGCATCCGCAAGGACGGTAGTCACGTTACCCAGGGCCGAGCCCAGGAGAACGTGTGGCGGACCTTGCGCACGCTGACCTGTGCGGTCAGCTATCGCGAGCTGGCGGCGCTCAGTAGCACGGCGGAGCATCCGGTCAGCGACGAGTTTGCGCGCGATTATCTCGGCAATCTGGTCAAGGCCGGCTATGTGGACAAGACCGGCGGGCATTTCGTCGAGGAGGGCGGTTTGCCGGCCGGCGCGTCCAAAGTCCGCAAATACCGGCTAAAGCCCAGTAAAAACACCGGCCCACGGCCGCCGATGGTGCAGCGGATCAGCCAGATTTACGATCCGAATCTGGGCAAGGTGGTGTGGAGCAAAGGGGGCGACGATGACGAATAAAGACCCGCGCCTGCTGCAACTGCAACAAGCCGTGGCCGCCAGCTCCATCTCGGCGGTCGCGGCCAAGGTCGGGATGCCGCGACCGACCGTCAGTTTGGTCGTCAATGAGAAGTATCCGGCCAACCCGGAAAACATCCTGCGCCGCTTCGATGAAGTGTGGAACGGCATCGACTGCCCGCATCTGTCGCGGCAATTGAGCCGCGCCGAATGCGATGCCTTCAGCGATCGGCCCCGGCCCAATCAACCGCTTGGCCTGCAACACTGGCGCGCCTGCCAGGCGTGCCGGCACAACCCAAAACGTAAGGAAAGACCATGAACGAGATTCAACACCGACCCTCGATGCGCGCAACCATCGACAGCGCGTTAAAGCATCTGGAAACACTGGAAGCCGCCGGCTTCAAGGTGATCGGCTATCACATCTGCGGCCTGCTGCCCACGTTTACGGTGATGCCGATCAGCGAAATCAAACAACCCGTGGATTATGTGGAGGCAAACCATGAAGACCAATAAATGCCGTTATCCCAATGCCGCACTGATCCGGCACAAAGCCAAGCAGGCCTCCGCGGCGCTGCTCGACCTCGCCAATCTGGGCGTTGAAGTGCAGGCGGTGCGCTTCGACAAGGAGCAGCCAGTGATCGAGGTCAACTATTGCCGGGGCTGCGACAGTATCCATCACGCCGGCATCGGCCGCGGGCGCACTAACGATGGCACCGTCTACATCAAGCGCGTCGCCCACATGCGCGGCTGCCTGGTCGAGTGGAACATGGAGCAGGCCGTATGAAAAGCGGCACGCTTGTTCTCGTCTGCGCCGCCGGCGCGGTGTTATGGGGCCTGCTGATTTTGCTGGTCGCCAGCGTGCAGGCGTTCAACCTGTTATTTAACGCATCTTTTGAATTGGAGGAATGATGGAAACAAAAACGAATATCCCGCCCGGCTATCGAGCCGACAGCTATGGCAGATTGGTGCCAGAAGAGGCCATCAAGCCGCTGGATCTTCTGCGCGATGACACGGTTGCCGGCATTATCGGCGATGCCGTCAATGTGCAAGCGCAAATGAAGGCGTTCAAGGTCAAGGCGCTAGAAAACATTGCTGCCTTTGTCAGCCTGTCGGCGGAGCAATACGGCACCCGTTGGGGCGGAAAAAAAGGCAATCTGTCCCTGGTAAGCTACGACGGAAGATATAAGGTGCTGTTGGCTGTCAGCGACAGTCTAGCGTTCGATGAGCGGTTACTGGTTGCCAAGCAGTTAATCGACGAGTGTATCCACGAATGGTCCGTCGAAAGCAACACCGAGATCCGCACGCTGATCGAGCACGCCTTTCAGACTGACAAACAGGGCAATATCAGCACATCCAGGATTTTCGGCTTGATGCGAGTCAAGATAGATCATGAAAAATGGCAGCGAGCGATGGAGGCGCTAAAGGACAGCATTCAAATCACCAGTACTAGCCAATACCTGCGTTTGTACGAACGCATGGGCGAAACCGAACAGTATCGGCAGATTGCGATGGATATTGCCGGCTTATAACCACTAACCACAACAGAGAAAACCATGACCAAGAAAGAATTGATCGACAGACTGCACAAAAACAACAACGCCCCCCGTTCCGAGGTCGAGCGCGCGGTAAACGACCTGGCGCGGATCGTCGCCGCCGAGCTGGTCGAGAGCGGCGAAATTACCCTGCCCGGCATCGGCAAGCTGCACGTCGCCGACGTGGAAGCCCGCAAAGGCCGAAACCCGCAGACCGGTGAGGAAATCGACATCCCGGCCAAGAAGCGCGTCAAGTTCAAGGCCGCGAAGGAACTGGCAGACCATGTCAACTACTGATCAATAACCCCAACGGACACGGACGTCCACCTTTTCGGAGCAACCATGCAAACCAATCAAAACAAAGGCGAGATGACGCTGTCCGCGCTGGCCTTGCATTTCCGCATCGAGTCATCTGACATGAAACGCACCATCAACGCCTGGCGCCGGCGGCGCCCGGACCTGCCGATTCCGGAGCCGGTGCGCCGGTATCAACGCTTCGACATATACGACAGGGACGAGCTGATGGCCTGGGCCGACGCGGTCGCGCCGAGCAAGCATCGCTATTTCAACGCGATGGCCCAGCGCTTCATTCGCGGCGAGTTCGACCGCGCCGAATTGCGGCAGCAATACCAAATGAAGCGAATCCGCGCCAAGCACGCGTTGAGACTGTGCCATGCCGCCTAAATCCGACCGCTTCAAACAAGCCGAGCTGGCGAAGATTCATATCGCCAAGAAAGAACTCGGCCTCGACGACGCCACCTACCGCGCCATGCTCAAGCAGGTTGCCGGTGTCGAATCGAGCAAGGATTTATCCGCCCAGGGCCGCGCCCTGGTGCTGGAGCATTTGAAAAAAGCCGGCTTCCAGGGCAAGCACCCCGGTAAGCCGCACAACCTGACGAGTCAATCCCCCCGCGCCGCCAAGCTCGGCAAGATCGAGGCGCTGCTGGCCGACGGCAAGCTGCCTTGGGCCTATGCGGTGGCGATCGCCGGGCGCATGTACGGCAAGGAGCGCCTCGAATTCTGCTCCGACGACGAGCTGACCGGCGTCATCACCGCGCTGGTGAAAGACCAGAAGAAACGTAAAGCCCCTCACCCCGGCCATCTCCCGGAGGGAGAGGGAGAAAAGCAATAGGAAAACCGATGGATATTGCAGACATAGCCCAACAAAACGAAGACATCCTGCACCGCGCGCATTTGCAACAATCGCGGCGCGAAACGACCACGGCGGTCGCCACCGGCCGGTGCCTCTTTTGCGAAGAACCCTTGCCGCCAGGACTGCGCGGGTGCGGATCGGAATGCCGCGACGACTGGGAGCGCGACAACATATGAGCAAGAAGCGCTTCATTCAGGCGGTCGTGATCCGCTCCTTGCCCGCCCACGGCAAGCTGACCGAAGCCGTGCAATACGCCGAGAACCTGTGGGACGGACTGACCCAGCTCGGCTACGGCTCCGACCACAGCGCCCCGCGCGAAAGCCGCGACTTTTACGACGAACTGAGCGACCGGCAAAAGCGCCAGTTCGTCCAGTTCTGGCGCGCCTTCGATTACAAGAAGGACAGAAACGGCGCAGCGATGCGCTGGGGCCAACTGGGCGAGCTGTCCGACGACGACGCCAAGCGCATCATCGACGCCGCCGCCAAGGACGCGCAAAGACAACTGCCGCCAGGCCAGGCGCGCAAAATGGCGCAGGGCTGGCTGTTCGAAAAACGCTGGCTCGATTACGCGCCGGCGCCGAACGGCGAAAAGCGGCAACAGAATCATGTGCTGTCCCGGCTGATCGCCGAGCTGGAGCATGTTAAACGCCTTTATGAACAGGCACCGAACGAGGGATTGTTAACGCAAATCCACAAACTCGAAAAGGCGATTGCCGATGCCAAACGAAATCCAGCCGGATAACCTGGCTATTGACCTGTTGCCGAGCCGGATAGCCGACCTGGTCGAGGTGATCGGTCTCAAGGCCGCGTTGAAGATTGTCGAGCTGCGCGGCGGCATCCGGCTGTGCGTGCCGAAAAAGGCCACGCCCGATCACTGGCTGGCCGAACACATCGGCATCGAGGCGCTGACCCAGTTGTGCAAGATTTACGGAGGTGAAATCATCGAGATCGACCGCTGCGCCGCCGCGCTCCGAGCCGTGTTCGAGGCCAGCATCGTGCGTGAACACGACGCCGGCGCCAGCAACAGCGAGCTGGCCAGGCGCCACGGCTACACCGAGCGCGGCATCCGGAAACTGCGCCGGCGCGTGGAAAGCCGCGCGCCGTCGCTCAATTACGATTTATTTGATGAGGACTGACATGAACGCCCACGTCGCCGCCTATTACCGCGCCTTGTGCCAGGCCGCCGCCGCAAAAGGCGATTATTTCCACCAGTGGCTCTATTACACCTGGGCCAAGCTGGAGCAAGACCCGAACTGGAAGGCGCAATGACCGACCGCGACTGGCTCTGTCGTAGATCGCAAAATTAACGCGCGCCTATGAGAACGCCGAACCTAGCCGCGACGCCTCCAGGCGTCGCGTTGAATGACGTGTTATACGCTTGGAGTAGATTATGGCGTGTGAAAAACATAAAGAACAACCAGTAAAAGGATACAACGATTGCCCTGGATGTGAAGTCGAAATGCTTAGAAATAAAATATATGAATTAAAGGAAGCATTGGTCAGATGTAGGCATCAAGCGTCGTATTCGATAGGCGATAGAGACGCGCTCTCACGACAATTAAATTTTGTGAGAGAAATTGTTAATGAAGCGTTGAACGTATAACAAAAGGCTCAAGGCATAAGGGATTAGCACATAGCCTTAGGCAATATTTAGGAAATCGGGGGTTATACTTATCGCTTTAATCGTAGCTAGCCTGATTTAGGAAGGAAAAAGCATGAGCTTAAAGCTTGAAAGAGGGGCCAATTTTTCTTTAACAAAAATAATACCGAATGCCGCCAACTTTTTTGTCGGGTTAGATTGGCCGACTAACCCGCAGGCCAGCGATGCTTTCGATATAGACGGCAGCTGTTTTTTGCTTAGCGAGAAAAATCGCGTCCGCGATAACCAAGATTTTATCTTTTATAATCAGCGCCAAGACGCCGACCAATCCGTTTATTTGCTTGAAGACAATGACCAACTTCAGTTTAGTAGAGGAAAAACTGGATTTGGCGTGGATTTGACAAGGATGCCCGCCGAAATAAGCCGTGTCGTTTTCTGTCTTACCCTCCACAACGCCGAAGAAAAACAGCAAAGTTTCAGCATGCTGGACTGGCTAAGTCTGAATCTAGTGGATCAGGAAACGCTAACAGAAATTGCTGCCTTTCGTTGCGAACAAGAACTCAATAAGGAAACAGCCATTTTATGCGGCGAGCTTTACCGGTACAACCAGGAATGGAAGTTCAAGGCGATCGGTCAAGGGTACAACAATGGGCTGGGGGCATTAGCCGAAAATTTCGGCGTGGTGCTTGATAATGTTGCGGCCAATTCCGAAGAGACGCCAGAAGACAATAGTGAACTGGTGATTGCGAAGAAAAAACGCAGAGCCTCCCAAGAAATCATCGCCGAGCACATGGCGATCATTCAAAGCAAAATGAAGCCGTTGCTGCCGCAAATTATCGCCTCCTCAAACAATGGTATCAACGAAAGCAGCACGCGTTTGGTCCTGGACCGAATTTTTCAGGATGTACTGGGCTACTCGATCGACGAAATTAAAACCGAGCAGAAAATCCAAGGGCGTGCCGCCGACTATGTGCTGTCTCCGGACGGGCGAGGCACCATCGTCATAGAGGCCAAAAGAGCGGGAACGCCTTTGCGTCAAAAACAAATTTTTCAGGCCACCTCTTATGCTGCCTATTCGGGCATACAGTGGGCCATATTGACCAATCTGACCGAGTGGCAGTTTTACAAGGTATCCACCGTTGACAAGGTGGACCCGCATTGGGTATTCACTATCGATTTAAATAGAGGTCTGGACGACGAAAACGCTTACAACTTGTTGTTGATCTCCAAATTCGGATTGGCCAGAAAGGGGCTGATCGACAAAGTTTGGCTCAAGCGGGTCTGCCTTAAAGCGGAAACCCTGATTGCAGCCATTTTGAATGACGAAGTCATCAGTAAGATAAGGCTTATCGTTGGCAAAGAAACAGGTGGGCAAATCACCAATGATGAGATAAAAAGAGCGATTGAAATGGATGTCTTGAAAATCTAGCCGACCGGCGCTTCATACCGTATAATAAAACCGCATTTTTCATAGACACAGAGCCCCGACGGAACCGGTTCCGTCGGGGCTTTTTTATTGCCCGTCGTTATGCTATCGCTTAAATCCACTGAGCGATAGCCATGCCCAAAACTCCCGACACCATCGGCCAGCCCGGCCTCGACATCATCAAGCTGTACGAAGCGTGCAGGCTCAAGCCGTATCTGTGCCCGGCCAACAGGTTGACCGTCGGCTGGGGCCATCTGTTGCTGCCCAAATGGGACGCTGCCCTGTTCGGACTGGACGCCCAAAACCTCAAGCGCATCATCGGCGAATGCGAAAGCGCCCGCCGCACCACGCCGGAAGCCCGCAAACTGTACATCTATCAGGAAGTCGCCGACAAGCTGCTGGAACAGGACGTGAAACAGGTCGGGCGTTTCGTGCATTCGGTCGTCCGCGTGCCGCTCAATCAAAACCAGTTCGATGCGTTGTGTTCGTTCGTGTTCAACGTCGGGCAGAACAACTTCGTCGATTCCACCCTGCGCAAAAAGCTGAACGCCGGCGACTACGAAGGCGCCGGCAGCGAGTTTCCGCGCTGGAAATACGGCACGGTAAACGGCGAAAAAGCCGTGTTGCCGGGCCTGGTCGCCCGCCGGGAAACCGAGCAGGCATTGTTCAACCTCAAGGAGCCATCATGAAGTGCAACATCATTTCTTCCATTTTTCTTGGCGCCATCGCCGTTCTGCTGCTGTCGCTCTGGGTGTCGGCGCGGGCCGAGCAGAAGTTTAACGCGCTCGATCCCGGCGATCCGCAGTATGCCGAATACCAGGCCAACTTGTGCGCCGGCACGCTGGAAGTCTACAACAAGCTGTACGCGGATAAATACTGGCTCGATCACCTCGACCCCAAGCTGGCCGCAAAGTCGCCGGCGCAGCGCGAGGATTGGGTCATCAATTACGCCACCACGGCCAGCCTGCGCGACACCTGGCGTGCGCGCTACCTGGCCAACTGCGGCAATGGCGAGCGGTTTAGCGGGGAATACGACGATCCCGGTAAGCATGGCCCGACCGATCCCGACGAGGACGCGACATGAGCGGCTGGAAGACCAAGGGGGCCGCGGCCCTGTCGATCCTCTACGGTCTGGGCGGCTGGGCGTTCGGTCTGCACGGACCGGACGAGGCGATGAGCTACGTGATTGCCGGCATGAGTCTGATCGGGGTCGGCCATAAAATCGAAAAAGTGGGAGGCGCGCTTGAAAAAGCCAAAACCGACGAACTACTGGATCTGGTTAAGCGCAATATGCGCCCTGTGGATGCTGACGGCCTGCGGTCCGACGCTAAGGATCGAGGCCGCGGCGCTTAAACCGGTCGCCTGCGTGCAAATCCCCGCGCCGGCGCCGCTGCCGACGGACATCAAACTGGAAATTGATGGCGGCGAGCTGCGGGTCTGCGATCCGGGCTGCGAGCAGCTCCTGCGCGGCTACACGGGGACGCGCGAGGCGATTCTTCAGGCATGGCCGCCAAAATAAGGGCATTGTCAGCCGTCGCGCTGTTTTTGTCACTGTTAACCGGCTGCGCAAGTCCCTGCCGGTTAACACTGAACTACCAGGGCGATTTGCATAAACCGATCGAACTGTATCAATTTCAACCGGGGGTGAAGTGTGTTTATTAAATGCTGGCGTCGAATCAATCACCGATTGACGCAATATTGCCTGGTCGATTATCGAGAAAGCCGGTTCGACGGCTATACCTGGGCAATGATTTGGGCCTGCATGGCAGGGTTTGTTTTTATTTATCTTTTGTGAGCGAGCATGGACATTAAATTGACCGGTAAATTATCCGGCATAAAAAACAGCGATTTGGATAATTACGCGAAAACCGAAGCCGCCATTTATGGGCGGGCGCTTGATCTGGCGGACGAGCTCCTCGATAAGCTGGAAGAAGCCAAGCTGGATCGCCTGGTGCGTTTCTGCCAAACCGGGAGAATGGAATGAAAGCTGTTGCTCTGATGTCGATTTTGCTGTCGGCCTGCTCGACCTTGACCTATCGCGATGGTAGCGCCGAATTCAGCCGCACGTCCTTTGGTACGCAACTGCAAATTACTGAATTGAGCGCGAGCACAGATGAAAAAGGTAATCGCACGATCCGGCTGGAGGGGTACGTGTCAGACCAGGTGCAGGCCTTGGAGAAAGTTGCTGAAGGCGTGGCCAAAGGAATGACAAAGCCCTAACAAGGAAACGACAATGGATTATTCAGCAGCTAAATTCTGGTTCGACGTGATTCAAACGGTGTTGATCGGCGTGATCGGCCTGCAAAACTGGTTCGGCAAGCGCCACGCGGCGACCGAGGTCGACATCAAGGCCTTGCGCTACGACATCGACGGCAAGCTCAACGCTCAGGCCGAACGCCTGACCCGCGTCGAGCAGGACCTGGAGCATGTGCCGGATAAGCAGGATTTCATCCGCGTGCACGAGCGCCTCGACAAGATGACCGGCGATCTGTCCGGGCTGAAAGGCGAATTTCACGCCGGCAACGAGCTGTTGAAAACCATACACCGCTACCTGATGGACCATAAATGAGCGACTTCAACCAATTCGAAACCCAACGCCGGCGCCTGGCCATTCTGGCTGTGCTGAGTTTTTCAACTGGCTATCGGATGTCGCTGCGCTCGGTCCGCGACCAGGTTGCGACAATTGGCTATGTGACATCGCCAAGCCGTATCGCGACAGATTGCGCCTGGCTGGCGGAGCAGGATCAATTAACGCTGGATAACGGCGTAGCGGTACTGAGCGAACGCGGTCAATCCACCGTAGAAGGCTGGAGCGTTACACCCGGAATTTCCCGTCCTTCACCCAGTGAAATCGTCGACATGAAGCATGCGATCATCCAGGCCGGCATTGCGGCCGCGCAAGCGGCTTTGCGGGGCGATTGATGGCGCATGATGACAACATCCGCCGCCAGGTCCGCGCCGCCTACATTTACGATTGCGTCGAGCTGACCACCGCCGCCGAAAAGGCAAGCGTGCCGCTGCCGACCGCGAGGCGCTGGAAGCTGGACGCGAAAAAGGCCGGGGACGATTGGGACAGGGCGCGCGCGGCACAATTGCTCGCCGGCGGCGCGGTGGATGACGTAGTGCGGCAAACCCTGACCATGATGATCCGCAACGTGCAGGCGACCATGAGCCAGATCGAGCAGGACGTCGAAATGACACCGGACAAGAAAGTCCAGCTCTTGGCCACCGCGAGCGATGCGTTCAGCAAAAACGCCGCCGCCCTGCGCCGCTTCGCGCCGGAAACCGACGCCCTGGCGATTCGCCTGGACGTGCTGAAAAAGCTGGCTGAGTTCGTGCATTCCCGGTTTCCTCGGCACAAAGAAGCGTTTGCGGAGATTTTGCAGCCGTTTGGGGAGGTATTGGCGGATGGCTAGAGTCATTGTTTTTCAATATCGATTTGCAGATTTAGTTCGCGCCGGCAAAAAAACGCAAACAATCAGAAAAACCGCGCGCTGCAAGCCTGGCGATCAATTGAGTTTACGCCGTTGGTCTGGGCGTCCCTATCGAAGCGAGCAGGAAATCTTAAGATCGGCCGTGTGCAAAACCGTTCGCTATATCAGCATCGGTTATAAGCCAGGCAAATGGGGCATTAGCGTATTGGGCGTGGAATTGAGCGAGTCAAAGCGTGAAGCAATGGCACGCGCAGATGGCTTTGAGAGCGAAAGAGAAATGCTGGCATGGTTTGATAAAACGCATGGGCTGCCGTTTTATGGCGAGCTCATCGAATGGACTGACGCCTAATGGCTAAAACCACCACCAAACAATTCCTCAAAGACCTCGGCCAGCTCGCCGACTCGTTCCGTCAGCGGATCGAGTCGGAGGTGGACGGCTTTGCCGCCGATCCGCAGGCCAGCGCCGAGCGCAAGAAGCGCGCGCAAAACGACTTCGAATTCTTTTGCAAGACCTACTTTCCGCACTACGTCAAAAAGTCCAACTCGGTACTGCACGATTATCTCTATCAACGCCTGCCCGAAATCGCCGATTCGGCCCAGGCCGAAACCGATGCGATCGCGGCACCACGGGGCGAAGCCAAATCGACCATCACCAGCCAGTTGTTCGTGCTCTGGTGCGTCATCACCGGCCGCAAGAAGTATCCGATGATCGGCATGGACGCCTTCGACCAGGCGGCGATTATGCTGGAGGCGATCAAGGCGGAGCTGGAGTTTAACCCGCGTTTGTCGCTGGACTTTCCGGAGGCGATGGGGCGCGGCCGCGTCTGGCAAACCGGCGTGATCGTGACCGCCAACAACGCCAAGATCGAGGCGGTCGGCAGCGGTAAGCGCATCCGGGGCCGTCGGCACGGGCCGTACCGGCCGGACCTGTTCATCGGCGACGACTTGGAAAACGACGAGAACGTCAACACGCCCGAGCAGCGCGACAAGCTGCAAAGCTGGCTGACCAAGGCGGTGCTGAAACTCGGCGGCGCCGGCGAAAAGTTCGATGTGATCGTGATCGGCACGATCCTGCATTACGACTCGGTGTTAAACCGGTTGTTAAAGAACACGCTCTGGCGCTCGAAAAAGTTTAAGGCGGTGATCCAGTGGCCCGACAACATGGAGCTGTGGGACAAATGGGAAGAAACCCTGCTGAACGTCAGCGAGGGAGACGCGGCCGAGTTTTACCGCGCCAATGAAGGCGCGATGAACGCCGGCGCGATCGTCAGCTGGCCGGCCGGGCGTCCGCTGGTCGCGTTGATGAAGCTGCGCGCCAGAGACGGCCACGCCGCCTTCGACTCGGAATTACAAAACGATCCGTTGAGCAACGACGACGCGCCGTTCGCGGCCTGCATCACCTTCTGGGTCAACCGGCTGGCCGACTGGGTTTTTTACGGCGCCTGCGACCCATCGCTGGGCAAGAAAGGCGCAAGCCGCGACCCCAGCGCCTTGCTGGTCGGCGGCTTCAACCGCTCGACCGGCATTCTCGACGTGGTCGAGGCAGTGATCAAAAAGCGCCTGCCGGACAAGATCATCGAAGACGTGATCGCCTTGCAAAAGGAATATCACTGCCAGGTGTGGGCGATCGAAACGGTGCAGTTTCAGGAGTTTTTGAAAACCGAGCTGGTGAAAAGATCGGCCGCGCGCGGCGTGCCGGTGCCGGCGCGGGCGGTGGTGCCGCATGCGGATAAATTGCTGCGCATCGAATCGCTTCAGCCGCACATGGTTAACGGCCTGATCCGCCTGCACCCGAGCCAGCACACGCTGATCGAGCAGCTGCGCCACTTTCCGAAAGCGGACCACGACGATGGGCCTGACGCGCTGCATATGCTGTGGATGCTGTGCGTGTCCGGATCGAATAAACCTTACCAGGGGATGAAATTGAAATGGCTATAAGACAATATCGTAAAAAACCGGTTGTTATCGAGGCGCTGCAATGGACCGGAGAGAATGTCGAGGAAATCGACGCGTTTATCGGTGCTAAAGAGCATGGCTATGATCATGACGGCTTGATGATTCATACGCTCGAAGGCACGCACAGGGCGACCATAGGCGATTACATCATCAAAGGTGTGCAAGGGGAGTTTTATCCCTGCAAGCCTAACATCTTCGAAGCCACCTACGAACTCGCTGAATAATGGCCATCGACCGCACCTCCGATCAATTCCTGCTCGACGCCTACAGCGGACAGGGCGGCTTTGCGACCGGCGCTTATCTGGTCGCGCACCCGCGCGAGGCCGACGAAAAGTTTACGCGCCGTAAAGAGCTGGCGGTTTATCCCAACTTTGCGCGCAAGATCATCGACGTGTTCATGGGTTTTTTGTGGAAGCAAACGCCCAACCGCGAGCACGATGAGTTGTACGCCACGCTGTTGCAAAACGCCGACGGTGCCGGCGCGACATTGGACGCGCTGCTGTTCGGCTATCAGCGCCTGGCGATGATTCTAGGGACAGTGTACGTGATCGTCGACAAGCCGCGGACGCAGGGGCAGACTCGCGCCGATCAAGCCTTGCCATATCTGGCCTTGCGCCTGCCGCGGCAGCTGGCGGCGGAAAGCAAGGACGCTGCCGGGCGCTGGTTGTCGGTCACCTTCGCCGAGACGCAGGACGGCGACACCGTTTACCGGACGCTGACGACCGCCGGCTGGACACTCAGCAAACAGGCCGACGGCCGCGACGTGATCGAGCAAGGCGAATACGCCCTGGGCCGGGTGCCTGTGGTGCGCCTGCACATCGCCAAACCGCTCAATCCGGTCGACAGCCGCGCGCAGTCGTGGTTCTACGATCTGGCCGGGCTGAACTGGGATTTGTACAACGCGCGCTCGGAACTGCGCGAGCTGTTCCGCGCGCAGACCTTCGCGATACTCGCCCTGCCGGTCGCGGACGCGGCGGAAATGGAAAAGCTGAAGGATATGACCATCAGCACCGAAAACGCCCTGACCTATAACGCCACCAGCGGCGGCGAGCCGAAGTTTATCGCGCCGCCGGCCGATCCGGTCAATCTGTACATGCAACAGATCGCCGCCACCATCACCGACATTTACGGCGTCGCCAACCTGGAGTTCGTCGGCGGCGTGCAGCAGTCGGGTGTGGCGTTGGCGTTCCATTTTCAGGAAGCCAACAGCGCCTTGAAAGGCATGGCCGAACAATGCGAAGCGGCCGAGCGGGAAATCGCGCAATTGGCGTATCTATGGCAGGGGCGCGAGTGGGCCGGCAATATCGCCTACCCGAGCGAATTCAACATGACCGATTTGCAACAGGCCATCGGCATGGCGATGGACGCGGTGAACCTGGGCCTCGGCGCCGAGTTCGACAAGGCGATCAAAAAACGCCTGGCCCGGCAAATCCTGGCCAACGACGCAGCGCCGGGCACGATGCAGGCGATCGACGCCGAAATCGACGCGCAGGGCGACACCTTCGGCGATCGGATCGCGCAGCAGGCGGGCGCATGAACGTCGTCAAGATCAATCAGGTTGACATCGATCAGGCCGCGGCGGTTTTGAGCGAGGCCCTCGACGAGCACTTCGAAACGGTGATCGTGCTCGGCTTCAAGGCCGGCGAGGTGATGATCAAATCCAGCTTTAACCCCGATTTCCTGAGAATGCTCGGCGCGCTGGAAGTGGCGAAAGCACACATTCTCGCGGGCGAATGACCGACTACCCCGAACTCTACCGTCGACTGGCGCAAGAAATCATCAAGCAGGACGGCAAGATCGACGGCGACGCCCGGGCCTTCGTCGGGCGCCTGGTCGCCAAGCTGCAAGCCGAGGGCTGGCGGATCGGGCCGGAGGCCGAAGCCGTCTTGACCGACTACCTGGCCGGCGCGCAAACCGCGATCCGGGCCGCAGTCACCGGCGCCTTGACCACGGCCGCGGCTGCCGGGCTGTCGATGAGCAGCGCCGCGATCGCCGACGCCGCCGAAGCCGCCTTTGCCGAACGCTGGCCGGACGGCCTGACCTTGTCGAAACGGCTGTGGCAGTGGGACAAAGAGACTCGCGCGGGATTGACCCAAGTCGTGCGTGACGCGATCCGCCAGGGCAACAGCGCCAATCAAACGATCTATGCGATGCAGCGACTGATCGAACGCGCCGGCGGGGGCGAGAAATTCAAGATCGTCGAGCGCCACCGCGACGACTGGGTGACCGAACTGTGGCAGTCGGCGCAAACGGTTATTCACGATCCGAAAGCCAAGGCGCAATGGGCGGCCACGGTCAAGGACATTAAGCGGCACATCGATCAGCTGGAAACCACGGGCACTCGCCACGCGGCCGAGCGGCTGTTCGACCAAATGCGGGCCGCGGTGAAGAGCGGCAACGGCGAGTTGGCCGCGCGCGCCGTGCATTGGTGGATTTACGATAAGCAGTTATTTCATTTAAAACGCATCGCTCGCACCGAGATGGCGACCGCCGCTCATCGCGCCGTGATCGATGACATCGGCGACAATCCCGGCATCATCGGCTTTCAGTGGCGACTGTCCGCCAGTCACCCGCGCCCGGACATTTGTGATTATTATGCTAATATCGACATGGGCCTGGGTAAAGGGGTGTGGAGCAAGGAAGCTGTGCCACGGCACAAGGCCCATCCGCATTGCATGTGTTTGCTGATCCCACGGGCGACGCCGATCAAGACGGCGGGATCGCATAATTATGCGGATTTCATTCGCGACGTGACGCCGGAGCGGCGGGAGCAGTTGCTGCCGAAGTGGGCGCAAGCGGCCTTGGCGGACGGCATGCCGCTGGAGCGGTTGATTCGGGCGGACGGCTTGGGGTTGTTGACCAAAATCGCCGCGACCGATCTGTTGAATCGGCAAGCGGTTGAAAATATCGTTGCAAAACTGGCGGAAAAGGCGAAAAATGCTAACGGCTTGGCGGATATATGGGCAAGCCCGTCCAGTCTTGCCGGACATATCGAGAAGCGCGCGCAACAAGGTCACGCCAAGGATGCCGACGACTATTACAGGCAGATAAAGACCGCGTTACGGTCAGCCGGTAAGCTGAACTTTTCCGCGGATGCACGATTCCCATTAGTCGAATTCGTGGCCGGCGATTGGTCGGTCGTGCTAAATCACGACGGCTTGGTCAAAACCGCCTACGGTTTTGAAAAGCATCTGACCACGTTTACAGAGAACCAAGCCCGGAAGGGGTATAAAGTCTATGACTACGACATTACAACAGGACTTGGCAAACAGCTTAAAAAGCTATTCGATAGCGATTGATTACTGGGAGCCGTTGGCGGGCGACACGTTTTTGTATATCGGCCATCGTCAGTTTTTGCAAGCGCATTGGGATGATCTGAGCGACGCTCAGAAAAAAACATTGGCCGCCGCCGATAAAAAGGCATTGGCATTGGCGGCTGCCCACTACGAGGAGGTGACCGAGGATGTCGAGGACTTGCGCCTAATCGCCGATATTATCCAGGGCGATGCGGGGCAAAAAGCAGCATGACGCCCCGATACCCCCGTTTTTTTCTGAAACCGAATGTAAGGCTATTTGGGCGGGGTTAGGGTCTTTCCCGCTATCCACATACCATGAAAAAATTTAACACCCGTTTAACGGGGGTTGCAGTTCGAATCCTGGGCTTTCTCTCGCGTCATTTCAGACGTACATTCATGTAAGTTTCTTTTACCCATCCATTCCGCTCCGGGAACGCGTTCCCGCGTGTTTTTTTTTTCGCTGCCCCGTATTCTGTGCCGGTATTTCGCAATCACCGCTACCCGACAGGATACTCCGATGGCAGACCCCGCTACCGATACCAACACTCCGCCGGCCACGCCGACGTCGCCTCCGCCTGTCGACGTGCAGGCCGAAATTCAAAAAGCCCTGGCCGCCGAACGCGCGGCTTTCAAAAAGCAACTGAAGGAAACGACCGGCCACGAAAGTTTCGAGGCATTGCAGCAGGCCCAGTTGAAGGAACAAGGCAAGCTGCAAGAGCTGGCCGACGCCAAGGCCCTGGAAGCGCAAACCTTCAAGGGCAAATTCGAACAAACCCAAATCAAAGCGGCTTTGCTGTCGGCCTCTGCCGAAGCGCTGGACCCGGCGACGGTTAGCGATTTGCTGGCCGGCAAGGCGGCTTGCGACGAGGCCGGCAACGTCACGATCGGCGGCAAGCCGGTCGCGGAGGCGGTGGCGCAACTCTTGAAAGACAAGCCGTTCCTGGCCAAGCCGCAGGGCGGCACCGGCTCGGGCGCGCCGCAACAGCCGCAGCCGCCGGCCAAGACCGACGAGGCCGCCGCGCTGTCCCCTCAACAACGGCTGATCGCCGCCAGACAGAAAGGTAAATAATCATGGCATTGACACTTATTGAAGCGGCCAAGCTGGAAACCGGCAACGAGGTGCGCCGCGCCATCATCGAATTGTACGCCGGTTCGGCCGACGTGCTGATGAACATGCCGTTCGAAAACATCACCGGCAACGCGCTCAAATACAACCGCGAGGAAGCCTTGCCGGGCGTCGGGTTTCGCGGCGTGAACGAAAGTTACACGCCATCGACCGGCATTTTGAACCCGCAAACCGAAAACCTGGTGATCGCCGGCGGCGAGCTGGACGTGGACACGTTTATCGTACAAACGATGGGCATGGATCAGCGTTCGGTGCAGGAGGCGATGAAGGTGCGCGCGCTGGGGCTGGCCTGGACCAAAAAATTTATCAAGGGCGACCAGCTTAGCGACCCGCGCGAGTTCGACGGCCTGCAAACCCGGATTACCGGCAATCAAAAGATTGCCGCCGGCGCGACCGCCAACGGCACGCCGTTGAGCCTGGCCAAGCTGGACGAGGCGATCGACCAGACCCTGAACCCGACGCATTTGTTGATGAGCAAGGCGATGCGCCGCCGGCTGACGGCCGCCGCCCGCAGTTCCACTGTCGGCGGTTACATCACTTACGACAAGGACGCCTTCGGCCGCCAAGTCACCAAGTACAACGACTTGCCGATCCTGATTGTGGATCAGGACAACGACGGCGCCGCGATCCTGCCGTTTACCGAGGCGGCGACCTCGGGCACCGCGACCGCGACCTCGATCTATGTGTTGAGCCTGGGTTCCGGATCGCTGTTCGGCATTCAGAACGGCGGCGTCATGGTTGACGATCTGGGCAAACTGCAAGCCGAGCCGAAGTACCGGACCCGCGTGGAATGGTTTAACGGCCTGTGCATCATGAACGGCCGCGCCGCGACTCGCCTCTGGTCGATCGCCGACGCCGCCGTGACCGCTTAATCGGGAGAGGGCAATGGGACAACATTCGAACTTTACCTATGACAGCAGCCAGCTGTTGAAGTCCGCCGGCCTGTTGGCCGCGTCCGCCGACGGCACGATCATCGATTTGGGCGCCGGCTTCGTCGAGGGCCATGTGGTCATCGACCTGAGCGCCTGCGAAATCGCGTCCGGCGACGAGATTTACACGGTGTCGTTGGAAGGCAGCAACGTGGCGGCGATGACATCCGGATCGGTCTGTCTGGCCAAGAAGGTGTTCGGCAATCTGGTGGTGCCGATGGACGCGGCCTTGAGCGCGGCAGGCCGCTATGTGCTGCCGTTCCGCAACGAGGAAAACGGCACGCTGTATCGTTACGTGCGCCTGTCGACGTTGATCGCCGGCAACATCGCGACCGGCATCAACTTTTCGGCGTTCATCGCCAAGAAGCGTTGAGCATGGCGCTGCTGACGATTTACTCGCCGGAAGGCGTGGCAGAGGAGAGAGAGCCGGTTGACGCGCGCGAATGCGTCGAGCATTGCGGTTATTGCTACGAGCCGCCGGCGCCAGCCGATCCAAACAACCCCCTGAGCGAAGACGGCCAACCCTCCGCCGGTGCGCCGGCGGAGGCTGTGAAAACGGAAGCCAAGTCAGGCGGCGGCAAGAAATGAGCGACGGCATCACCCTCGACCTTGGCAACGCGCCGTCGGTGCTGGCGGCGCTGGCCGACCCCGCACTGCAAAACGCGGTGGTGTACGCGGCGGCCGAAAGCTACAACGATGACATCCATGATTGGATCGATGCGGGGCGAGGGTTTACGCCACGCTCGCCGGGCGGCGGACTGGAACAGGCCATCAACTGGCGTCCGGCCGGCACGGGGCGGGCGGAGATTTACGCCAATAAAGATTACGCGGCTTATGTCGAATACGGCACCGGGCCGCATGTGATCGAGCCGAGAGCGGGACGCAAGGGGCTGAAAATCCCCGTGCCAGGCGGTGGCGGCTACATCGTCCGCCGTTCGGTCAACCATCCGGGCAGTCGGCCGCATCCGTTTTTCTTTGCGGATCAGTCGAACCGGGCCGAGCGGATGACCGCGCGGGCGTTGAGCGTGCTATCCGCTCATATCGGATGCGCCGGTGCCTAACAAGTATCTGCAAGCGGCCGACTGCGACGACCCGGCATTGGTCGTGAGCGCGAAACAATTGAACGAGGCGGACGCTTACGTCGATCTGGCGCTGGCCAATATGGGCATCAACGCCACCGAAGCGGCGACCATCATCTTGCCGAACCCGCACCTGAACGCGATCGCGGTCGCCTGGGCGCAGCACTTGGCCTCCGTTGCCGGCTCGATGGGCGACAACTCGCTGCTGCGCGACAAGGCCGACCAATATAAAGGCATCGCCAAGGAGTTGGTCCGGCAATTGACCCGCACCGCGCTGGGCCTGAGCCAGCCGGCCGGTTCCGGCTTCGGATTTGTTAATCTGGGGCGCGGCTGATGAGCCTGGCCGCCTTGACCACCCTGCGGACCTACCTGCGCGGCGACGCCGGCATGCAGGCGTGGTTTGCGGCCGAATACGGCAAGCAGCCGCGCCATTTCATCGGCTATAAACGGCCGGTGAATGCGAACGATTTCCCGGCGCTGTGCTACGTGCCGGTGCGCGAGCGACTCGGCGTGCAGCCGTTCGACGAATTGCTGGTTAGCCTGGTGCTATGCGTGAACGAGCCCGGCTTGGCCGACGATGTGTTCGACGGGGTAGCCAAGCTGGCGGCGCTGGAAGACAAGGTCGTCGCGCTGTTGCAGGCGACCGCCGCGCCGGTGTCAGTGGTTGACGGGCTGATTACGGTCACGACCGACCTGGGCGTTCGGCATCCGTTTTACGAGACCGAATTGCAGTTTACGCTGCGTGTGCCGGCCTCGATCGGGCTGGATGACACAGCCCTGACAGCCCTGGCCGACTTTGCAACCTTCCATGCTGACTACGACATCGATCCGCTACAGCCGCAGGCTGAGCATGAAAAATGGGCTGCCGAGCCGCCGGTTTATACGGCGAGCCGGCCCGAACTGAGTGATCATTTAACCAACTTGCAGGATTGAGATGAAAATAGGCCAACCCGTTGCCATCCGCCCGTTAAACGGCGCCATCGTGAAAAAGCCAAGCGGCGCTATTTTGTCGTCCGGCGGCGAGATCGTGACCGGTTCGGTGTATTGGCAGCGGCGCGTCAGGGATGGCAGCGTTGAAGAGATCGATGCCAGCGCAGTCAGGCGCCCGCCGATCGGCAAGCGGCCGCTGACGATCTACGGGGCGCTGGAAGACAGGCCGCCGGCGGCGGAGTTCGGGAAAGGCGTGGCCGAGATTACCGCCGATGGCTATTACATCTTTTGCGTTTCGAACGCGGTATCTTGGTACAGCGAAGGTTTCAGCGAGCAACTGGCCGATAGGTCGGCAGCGGCTGATTTAGGCGCTGGCACTTGGTGGGTGCCGGGCGACGGCCGCTTTGCGTCAGTCGATGGCAATTGGTTGAGCATCGGGAATATTGAGGATGTGGCCGGCAGCATTGCGAATGTCGATACCGTGGCCGCGAATATTGCCGCATTGAATAGCTTGGCGAATGCGTTAGTAAACGGAGGTCTGCAAATAGATATTTATCTCGGCGCACAATCGAGTAACCCAAGCACGCGTACGAATGGTTCATCTTTGCAGGATGGAGATATATATTTCAACACCAGCACGAACCGCATGAAGGGCTACGCGAACGGCGTGTGGTACTCGACTGAAACGGCGGGGGCGACCGATGCGGCTATGGTGAGCTTCCTACCGTCCGGCACGGGCGTCGTTCCCACGACGGCGCAATCCAAGCTCCGCGAATTTGATAGCCATGTTGGCCTGGTAAACGAATTCGGTTTGCTGGCGGCCCATGATGCGTTCAGGAAATTAGACGACGGATCGAGCACCCCCGCCTATGTCGGCATCACCAGTTACGGTGATTCGATGGCCGCTGGCTATATGACCCAAATCCTGATCTGGGCATTGCAAAATCGCTATGGCGTGGGCGGGGTATGCACTCCTAATTTGGGTATCAGTTGGAGTGGAGCAGCGTGGACGTTTGCTGGAGGCGCGACGAATACGGTCTCGGACAGGTCCTATCTCCCGGGAGGCAACCAAATTCAGATGCCGGCCGGGTCGACGGCAAACATTACAACTGGGACATTAAGCCTATCCTCAACAATACGAAATGACGGCAAATATCCCCCCGAATTTGATCATCGGGATGGTTCTAATAATGGATTATCTCGATTTAAGAGCGTGCGTTGTTTTTACATTACTCGCCCCGGAGACGGTTCTTTATCCTTTACTTTGTCTCAAGCAGGGATTGCAGGTTATTCCCCTGTAGTCGCCAATTGTAATGCCGCTCTAGGACTCTCCTACGTCGATATTAACGTCCTCGATGCAGCTCAGGCTGTCAGCCTGTCTGTCGCTGCCTCAACCGCTACTTGTCTATTTGTCGGCGCTGTGTTTTTGCGGGAATCGGGAGTGCTGCATTGGACGTCTGCGATCGGGGGGACCACCATGACGCAGATACGTGGTTATATCGACAATGGGAATGATGCATTGATCTACAAGCCACTGGCGCAGGCATTAAGCACCGCGTTGGTGATCCATACTCAACGCATACCTGGCGATGCCAACTGGCAGGCTAACTACGTCGATGTGTTCAATTCGCTGGACGCGATTCCTGCCATATCTCAATTTGTTCTGGGAGAACCTCCCCGATTACCGGAGGATACTCCCAGCGTCCCCGTAATTAATAACTATCTGTTATCCCAATGTTTATCTAGAGGGTACGCGTTTTATGATTTGTATCGTGCGGTGGGGAGCTCAAACGCTGTCTTGACTACTTTAGGATGGGGTGACGGCGATGGTATTCACTTAGACCCGCCTATCCATCGGTATTTTGTTGGCAAAATCCTGAAAGAAGTCGATTGGTTCCGAGTGGGTGGAAATCGATTGGATATCGATGTTTTGACGATGCCGTCCTTGCTGAAACGGCTGTGTAAGCTGCAAGCACTGACAGACCTGCGTTCTAGCACTATATCTGGCCGTGGCGGCGCGACAATTGACGGCACCTCAGCGAGTGGAGGTTATACCTATGCAGCGGATAATAGCAGTGGCTTCACCTTTAATTCGGCGGCGGCGTTGGGTTATGTGGCAGGTCGGCCCGGGAGTATCATCACCAATGCCACGAATATCAATACACCTGCGACGGATGTCTATAGCGCATTTGTAGGTTTCCGAAATCTCAGCCTTCCTACAGGTGTCCGCGCTTTTGTTTTACTCGGCGTTACCAGCACATTTACGAGTTTGTCCGCTTTGAACCAACGCTGTTATGGGTTTGAGTGCGCGAAAGGATCTGATGTGGGGTCTCCCCTTGGCGTGACTGGAGAAGTCGTGCGGTTGCTGCATTGTGATGGCGTGACGACGACGTATGGTCCGTGGGTTTCGGCTGTCCCTTCTGGAGCTGCCCAGTCATCACAATCTGGGCTGAATATAGTAGTAGGATGGAATAAATCGTTGAATTTATTGGAGTTGTGGCGTTCGAGTGCGTCGAGTACGGAGCTGATTTCCACTGTTGCAGCATCTTATCTGAATACAAATGGCACGGCAGGGGCCTCACTCAATATTGCCATTGTCGGAGAAAATGCCGGAAATGTGCCAGTTGCTGTAGGCAGGATTTCGTTTACCGAAATTAAGACCACGTTTAATACCCCTATTTATGGCGTTGCCCAAAATAATCTGATGGGGAGTTAAATATACCCCGGCATGAAAATTAATTTTTTTAATATTTTTAGGATTCTAGCGTGAATTTCGGCCAACCCATCAGAATTAAACCCGCCGCAGGAGCCAATGTCCGCAAGGAAAACGGCCTTTTCTTGCGGCCCGACGGCGAGACGGTGATCGCCTCTAACTACTGGCTGCGCCGCGTCCAGGCCGGCGACGTGATCGAACTGGCGCCGCCGTCCGAAGCCGCGCCGGCCTCCACTACCAAAACCAAGACGAAAGGCTAAGCCATGCCAGACAATATTCCGTTTTTAACGATCCCGCTCGACTGGCGCGTTCCCGGTGCGTATGTCGAGATCGATCACACCAAGGCTGTACGCGGCCTGCCGGCGATGCCGCACAAAATGCTGATCATCGGTCAGCGATTGGCGGCTGGCACGGTGGCCGCCGGCGTGTTGACCCGCGTCAGCCGCAAGGAAGACGGCGTCAACTATTTCGGGCGCGGTTCGATGCTGGCGCAGCAGATCGAGGCGGCGCTGAGGGTCAACCCGTACACCGAATGCTGGGCCTTGGCGCTGGACGACAACGGCGCCGGCGTGAAGGCGGCGCAGACGATCACCCTGACCGGCGCGGTAACCTCCTCGGGGACGTTATACCTATACATCGGCGGCCGGCGTTTGACGGTCGGCGTGACGGCCGGCGAGACGATGACCGATATTGCGACCGCGGTGGCGGCGGCGATCAACGCGGACCTGGATGGCGCGGTGACGGCCTCCAGTGCATTGGGTGTGGTGACTTGCACGGCGCGGCATAAAGGCATCGAAGGTAACGACATCGACTACCGAGTCAACTATTACAGCGGCGAGTTTTTGCCGGAGGGCCTGGCGGTGGCATTCGCATCGAGCGCGACCGGCACCGGCAATCCGGACGTGTCGGACGCGATTACCGTGATGAGCACGATGAACCCGTATACGATCCTGAGCGGCTGGACCGATACCGCAAACATCGCCCAGCTCGAAGCCGAGCTCGATAGCCGCTGGGGTGGCATGGATATGCGTACCGGGCATGTGTTCGGGCACAAGAACGGCTCGTTTTCGGCGCTGGCCGCCTACGGTTCGGCGCGTAACAGCGCGCACACGACCTTCAGCGGCTTGAACAAATCGCCGACCCTGCCGTGGGTGATTGCGGCGCAGTTTGGCGCGGCGATCGAGTTTGCCGGTGCTCAAGACCCGGCGCGTCCGTTCCGCTCGATCAGCCTGCCTAGCGTGTTGGCGCCGGTCGAGGCGGACCGCTTTACCGATACCGAGCGCAACAACCTGCTGTATGACGGCATCTCATCGATCATTTTCGACCAATCCGGCGCGGCGATGATCGAACAGGTGATCACGACCTACCAACAAAACAGTTTCGGCGTCGAGGACGTGAGCCTGCTCAAACTCAACACCAAGTGGACGGTCGATTACATGCGCTATGCGTTCAGGGTCGCGGTGCTGCGCGATTATCCGCGCCACAAGCTGGCCGGCGACGATGTGCTCGGGCGTATCCAGCCAGGCCAGCCGATCGCGACGCCGAAGCTGATCCGCAACACCTTGATCGGCGCGGCGGCCGAGCTGGAGCGGGCGGGGTTGCTGGAAGACCTCGACCAGTTCATCAACGATCTGATCGTGGTGCGCTCGACCAGCGACGTCAACCGCGTCAATGCGATCATCCCGCCGAATACGGTCAATCAGTTCGACGTGTTCGCGGCGGCCGTTCAATTCATTTTGTAGGGTACGCACCGCGTACCGATAGGAGTCAATATGGCACAAGTTACCGGCCGAGTTTTTATTACCGTGAAGGGCAAGCGGCTTGCCAGTAAGGAAGGCGCGAAATTGATGTATGGCGGCGTCTCGCGCGAAACCGTGGTCGCCGATTCCGGGGTGGTGGGGTTTTCCGAGAAAACCGAAGCGCCGGGCGTCGAGTGTACGATTGCGCACACCCGCGACGTAAAGCTGGCCGACTACCGGGCCATGACGGCGGAGACCATTTCATTCGACACCGACACCGGGGCCAGCTATGTGCTGTCCGGCGCCTGGGTCGCCAATGCGCTGGAGCTGGAGAAGGGCGAGGTCAAGCTGATGTTCGGCGCGCTGGATTGCAAAGAAGTGTAGGACGATTGGCCGGGAATCGGTTATCATAGTCGGGCCTTTGATTCGGCCCGACGCGCCGAATACCCCCTCTCGATAAGCCCCACGGAACTGGTTCCGGCGGGGCTTTTTTATTGCGCGCGGCTACACTACGGACATCCTTTCTGATGGCTAAGCAGGTGCCGCATGTCCGTTATCACACTCAAACATCCGATCATCCTCAATGATCAGCAGATCACCGAACTGAAGCTGGCCGACCGGCTGAAGATCAAGCACATGAAGGCGATGGATGCCGCGTCCGGCGAGATCGGCAAGATCGCGGCGCTGATCGGTGCGCTGGCCGAGCTGCCGATGGCTGCGGTCGATCAGATCGACGCCGAAGACGTTGCCGCCATCACCGAGGCGGTGTCCCATTTTTTGGACCTGTCCCCCGCAACTGGTGGGATGTGATCGGTGACATTGCTTACACCTTTCATTTCCCTCCCTCCGAGCTGTGGGATATGACTTTCGACGAACTGATGCTCTGGCACGGCCAGGCCGCGAGGATACATGAGCACGCTTAATGTTTCATTGATTTTGACCGTCGTTGACCGATTGACGCAACCGGTTCGGCGGATCACCTCGCAAGTCAATCAATTGGGTGAGGAGGCGCGGCGCAGCGGCGCACAATTGCGGCAGGCATTGCGCCAGGAGGGCATGAACCGTTTGCGTACTGGCTTGACCGGCATCGCCCGCGAATTGGTGGCGCTAACCAAAAAAACGGTGCTGTTGGGGTCCGTGTTGGCGGGGGCCTTTGGTCTTTGGTTTGTCCGTTGGTTAGGCATTGGGGCAAAATTCAAAGAAATGGAGGACCAATTGACGGAGGTCGAAGGTAGTGCGATTAAGGGGCAACAGGCAATGATGCGGCTGCTTAAATTTGTCGAACGCTCGCCGCTGACGATAGGAGCGGCTTCGGCGGCCTATGCAAGCTTGAAAAGCAATGGCATTGATCCGCTGAACGGCTCGTTGCAAGCGCTGTCGGATGCGGCGGCAAAATACAATATCGACCAGGAAGACATGGCCGACATCGCTGAGCGTCTAGGTACTGCCTTCCAGCGTAACAAGTTGGAAATGAAGGACGTCAATGCGCTACAAAATAAAGGTATCGACGTCATCCAACTGTTAGCTGGCGCTATGGGCAAGAGCGATGCCAAGATCGAGACCCTGATCAAGAAAGGACTACTGGGCCGCCGGACGCTCGCTCTGTTGTTCGAAGCGATGGGAAAAGATGCTCAGGGCGCTGCTGAACAAAGCACTAAGTCATTGGACAAAATTAGCGAAAGACTCGGGAAAAAATGGGATGCTGTCATGTATCGCGTCATGAACCGTAGCGGCGTGTTGGATTTGGTCACCAAGAAATTGGGCGATTTAATTGATTATTTAGATTATCTCTTAAACACGCCCGAGGGCAACAAGGTCATTGATAACTTTGCCAAATTACTCCGCAAAAACATTGAAGAAATCTTTACAGCGGCTGAGGAGGCATGGTTAGGCATTGAGCGCCTGGCCGCGCAAGTCGGCGGCTTTGGCAACCTGGCGCAAATCGTGCTTGGCGCCGTCGCTGCGATCATGCTGGGGCCGTTGCTTTCGGCGATCATGATGACCGTCGCTGGTTTTGGCCTGCTGGCGGCTGCGGTGTTAGCCAATCCGATCCTATTGCTGCTCGGTCTAGTTATCGCCGACATCGTCGCGATCGCATGGAAATGGGATAGCTTGGTCGCGAGCTTCAAAGCTGACCTGGAGCAGATCGCCAATTGGTTCCAGACCAAATGGATCAATACAATCGAGGGCGGTAAGGAGATGATCGACGACCTGGTCGGCAGCGTGCTAGCCCTTGGCCGGGCGCTGAAAAACTTGGTCACCTTCCGGAATCCGTTTGCCGGCGGCGATAAGCTGTTCCCCTCTGTCGAAGAAATGCAGGCTAAATTCAACCCGGTCAAAACCCGTGCCTTCGAAGAGCTGATGGGGCGTGCCCCGAACGCTCCGTCCTTGCTGTCGCTGGGGCCGGCCGCCCCGACACTGAAGGGCCTGGCCGCGCAAAAGGCCGAAGTCGGCGGTAAGGTCGAGATCGAGATTAAAGGCCCTGGCAAAGTCACGGCGATCAAGTCGGACAATGCGAAAGTGCCGCTGAAAGTCTCGACCGGCCTGACCATGGCGGGGGCCTACTGATGGCCTGGCGCGATCGACTGCAAAAAGGCAGTTTCCGCGGTGTGCTGTTCTTTACGACCGCCGCCGGCGGCGTGTTCGGCCGGCGCAATGTCGTGCACGAATACCCGCTGCGCGATCTGCCATATTCAGAGGACCTGGGACGCATGGCGCGTCAGTTCGACATCGAGGCGCTGGTGCTGGGTGATGGCTACATGGCCGCGCGTGATCGGCTGATCGAGGCGCTGGAAAAAGCCGGCGCCGGCGAACTGGTGCATCCGTACCGTGGCCGACTGCGCGTGGTGGTGGTCGATGCCAGCGTTTCCGAGACGACCGACGAAGGTGGCGTGGCGCGTTTCCGGATCACCTTTGTCGAGTCCGGAGAGAAGAACGAGCCATCGGCGCAAACGAACACGGCCAGGGCCGTTGAAGCGGCGGCCGACAAGGCGGCAACCGCCAGCAAAAACAGATTTGCCGCGGTGTTTGCGGCGGCGGGCTGGCTGGATTTTGTTGGCGCTGCGGCGATAGCGGGGGTGAACGGGGCGTTAACCGCCATTCAATCCGCCATGAATTTATCTATTTTGTCCGGCGATTTGTTGCCGGGTTTTCTCTCCGGTCTGAGCGGCATTTCGACCCGGCTGACGGCAATGATCAGATCGCCGTCGCTGCTGGCGAGTTCGCTGTATGCTCAGGTTGGCGGCCTGTTCGATGTAACGTCTACTTATTCCGGCGCGCTGACCTCACTGCGATCACTGTTCGGTTTCGGCGCGCATGCGCAGACCGTACCGCAAACCACGCCGAATCGCCGGCAACAGGCAGCCAATCAGGCCGCCGTCATCACCTTGGTTCGGCAGGCGGCCGCGATCGAGGCATCGCGCGCGCTGGCCAACATCACGCCGGCCAACTACAACGAGGCGATCGCACTGCGCGATGAAGTGGCCGGCCAGCTCGAAACGCTGGCCGAAACGGCCGATGACGAGGTTTATGCGGCGCTGACCGATCTGCGGATCGCGGTGGTGAAAGACATCGCGGTGCGCGCTGCCGATTTGTCGCGCCTGGTTCAATACCCGATGCAGAATACGCTGCCGGCGCTGGTCGTTTCCTACCGTATTTACGGCAGCACGACCCAGGCCGACGACATCGTCCGGCGCAACAATATCCGCCATCCCGGTTTCGTGCCGGGCGGCCGCACGATCGAGGTGTTGAGCGCATGAGCGTGGAGCTGATCGTCAACGGTAAACGCTTCGGCGGCTGGCAGCAGCTCAGCATCGAGCGCGGCATCGAGCAGTTGTCGGGCGCGTTTGATCTGAGCGTGACCGATAAGTGGAACTCGCCGATCGGCCCGATGACGGCCGAGATCAAGGCTGGGCAAGACTGCGCGGTGAAGGTCGCCGGTTCGACGGTGATCACAGGGTATATCGATTCGGTGCGCCGCAGTTACGATGCCGGCTCGCACGAAATCAGCTTTTCCGGTCGCGACAAGGCGGGCGATCTGGTGGATTGCTCGGCGATCTACAAGACTGGCGCATGGGTTAACCGCAAGATCGAACAAATCGCGGCGGATTTGTGCGCGCCGTTCGGCATTCCGGTTTCGGTGCAAGCGGACACCGGCGCGGCGCTGCCGGCATTCAGCATCCAGGAAGGCGAGACTGTTTACGAGGCGATCGAGCGGGCGGCCAAGATGCGGGCGCTGCTGGTCGTATCCGGCGGCATGGGCGGCATTGTGCTGACCCGTGCCGGTACCGCAAGAGCCCCGGCCGATTTGATCGAGGGACAAAACATTTTGCGGGCGGACGGCGAATTCAACATTGCCGACCGCTTCAGCGACTACATCATCAAGGGCCAGGCGCAAGGCGACGATAATACGCACGGCGCTGCCGTGGCGCATCCGTCCGCGTCCAGCAAGGACGCCGGCGTGACCCGTTACCGCCCGCTGATCGTGCTAGCGGAAGACCAGGGCGGCAACGCAACATTTGCGGAGCGGGCGCTCTGGGAACGCAACGTCCGCGCCGGTCGCGGCACGCGGGCAACGATTACCGTCAACGGCTGGACCGCCGGCGGCAAGCTCAAGCTGTGGCAGCCGAACACGATCGCGCGCCTGATCTCGCCGCTTCTCGGCGCAGACCATGAATTACTGATCACGTCGGTGCGCTTTACCCTGGATGACCGCTCGGGTGCGCTGACCACGCTGGAACTGGCGCGGCCGGAGGCTTACGACACGATCGCGACGGCTTCGACGCCAGGCTCTACAGGCATAGCGAAAAGAAAAAAGAAGGCAGCAACGGGCGCCGGATCGTCCGCCGAGCCCAAGATCAATCTGGAATGGGAGTGGAATTTATGATCAATACGATCAATAAAGTCGCCGCTCCTCTGGCGCGCCGAGTCGGCCTGATGGTCGCGCGCGGCGTGCTGACGCTGGTCAATGATGCGCTGAAGCTGCAAAGCGTGCAGGTCAAACTACTCGATGGCGAAGTCCGCGAAATGGAGAGGTTTCAGAATTATGGGTTTTCCAGTCAACCTCATCTTGGGGCCGAAGTGGCGGCAGTGTTTGTTTCCGGTAATCGTGATCATGGACTGGCGCTGGCCATCGATGACCGCCGCTATCGTGTTACGAATCTGCAAACTGGCGAAGTGGCTATCTATGATGATTTGGGTCACATCATCAGGCTGACCCGCACCGGCATTGCGATCGACGGCGGCGGCCATAACCTGAGCATCAGCAATTGCCCGCAGGTGGTCGTGACCGGCGGCGACGTGATCGCCGACGGCATCAGTCTGAAGACGCACAAGCACGGCGGCGTGGCAGCGGGCGCGGCGCAAACGGGAGTGCCGATCTGATGAGCGACATCAAGACGGTCTTCATCAGTTTCGAACAGGGCGCGGTTTACCTTCAGGACGCGCTCGGCCTGGCCGAAGACGATGGCCTGGAGACGGCGGTGATCATCAGCCTGTTTACCGATCGCCGCGCCGAGGATGACGATGTAATCCCTGACGGCACGCAGGAGCACCGCGGCTGGTGGGGCGATGATTTTAACGATGACGCGGCGGATCGTATCGGTTCGCGGTTGTGGCTGCTGTCGCGCGAGAAGCAATTGTCCGAGGTTTTGAACCGTTCCCGGCAGTATGCCGAGCAGGCGCTGCGCTGGTTGATCGATGACGGCGTCGCCGAGTCGGTCGATGTGGTGGCCAGTATCCCACGCACCGGCGTACTGGGGTTGCAAGTGGCGATTCAGCGGCCGCGCGAGCCGGTTATCCGATATCAGTTTGAAAGTTTTTGGAGCGCATAAATGGCATTTTCGCGGCCTGTACTCAGTGATCTGATCACTCGGGCGATTAACGATATATTGGCGCGGCTGCCGGGCAGCGACGCGGCGTTACGCCGCTCTAACCTGAACGTACTGGCGCGCGTGCATGCGGGCGCGGTGCACGTGCTGTACGGGTTTATCGACTGGGTCTCGAAACAGGTGATGTACGATACGGCCGAGGCCGAATACCTGGAGCGCTGGTCTACCATCTGGGGCGTCAACCGCCTGGCCGCGTCATTCGCGACCGGATCCGTTACCGTGACCGGAGTCAATGGCACCGTCATTCCGGCCGGTACCGAGTTGCAACGGGCCGACGATGCGCTATACACCACCGACGCCGACGCGACTATCGCGGCCGGCACCGCGACTGTCGCGGTCACCGCCAGTGCCGCCGGCGCGATAGGCAATGCCGACGCCGGTACCGCGTTGGCGCTGACATCGCCCGTCGCCGGCATAGATTCGTCGGTGACGGCCGGCGCGCTGTCCGGAGGCGCCGATGCCGAGACCGACACGGCCCTGCGCTCGCGCTTTATCAAACGCATTCAGCAGCCGCCACACGGCGGCTCCGAGTACGATTACGAGACCTGGGCGCTGGAAGTCGCCGGCGTGACGCGCGTATGGGTTTATCCCGGCGAAAACGGCGCCGGTTCCGTGGTTGTGCGATTTGTGCGCGACAACGATGCGTCGCTGATACCCGATGCGGGCGAAGTGGCGACGGTGCAGGCGTATATCGATACGGTGCGACCGGTGACGGCGCAGGTATTGGCCGCCGCGCCCGTCGCCGTCCCGCTTGATTTCAGCATACAGATCACGCCCAACACGCAGGCGGTCAAGGATGCGGTGACCGCCGAGCTGGCCGATCTGATCTTGCGCGAATCCGAGCCGGGCGGCACGCTGTACCTGTCGCATATCCGTGCGGCGATTAGCGCGGGCGCCGGCGAGACCAATTATTCGATGACTGCGCCGAATGCGGATGTCGTCAGCGCGACAGGCGATATGACGACGATGGGCATGATCACATGGCTATGACGGCGGCGCATTATCTGGCGCAACTGCAAGCGCTGCTGCCGGGCGGTCTGGCCTGGGGTCGGCAAGTCGGCGGTGTGTTGACGCGGTTATTGTCTGCTTGGGCCGACGAGTTCGCGCGCGTGGATCTGCGCTGCGCCGATCTGATCGCCGAAGCGGACCCGCGCACCACGCATGAAATGCTGGCAGATTGGGAGCGCGTCGCCGGATTGCCCGATGTGTGCGTGACCGTCGAGCAGACGATCGAGCAGCGGCGAGCGGCGCTGGTGTCGAAACTGACATCGACCGGAGGCCAAAGCCGGCAGTATTTTATCGCCTTGGCCGAAGCGCTGGGCTATGTCGGCGCGACCATCGACGAGTTCTCGATGCTGACGTGCAACGACGATTGCAACGATTCGATGTACGGCGTCGACGCCCATTTCGCCTGGCGGCTGAATCTGTCTACCGCGACATCCGTTTTTCAAATGTCGTGCAATAGCGATTGCAACAGTGCGTTGCAAAGCTGGGGCGACGACGCGATCGAATGCCGGATCAGTAAGCTGAAACCGGCACATACAACCGTTTTATTTGCCTATTCATAGGATCAATAATGCAAAGAATCGCATCATCGACAAAGGCGATCGACCTGTTCGGCGCCGGAAAGCACGGCTTCAAGGATGGCAATCCAGGATTGGGTATTGTCGCCACGCAGCTCACTGCGGCTCTGTTCAATTCGATACAGGAAGAGCTGTGCACAATCATTGAGGCCGCCGGCATTACGCTGGACGAGGCCAATCGTGCGCAATTGGCGGCGGCGCTGCAATCGGGTAAGCTGCTGTCGGCTACGGCCGGCGGTAGCGCCGATGCGATTACCGCGACGTTCACGCCGGCTATCGCCACGCTGACCACCGGCATGAAAGTGCGTGTCCGCGCGGCCAGCGCCAACGCGACTACGACTCCGACGTTCGCGGCAAATGCGCTTGCGGCCAAGACGATCGTAAAAGCCAATGGTGTGGCGCTGGTTGCCGGCGATATCGCCGGCGCCGGGCACTGGTTGAATCTGACGTATGATGCCACGCTGGACAAGTGGGTGCTGGGTAATCCTGCCGCGACGTTTGCGTCGAATGCGGAGGCGCAGGCATTGGCGAACACGAACAAGGTGATCAGCCCTGGCACTTTGAACGCGGCGTTTCAGGGCAGCAATCAGACCTTGGCCTCGAACGGCTATCAGAAACTGCCTGGCGGCCTGATTTTACAATGGGGGTACACGACGCTGACCGCGGCCTCATCAGGCACAGCAGACGAGCTTACTGTGACGTTTCCGATTGCATTTTCTACGAGTGTATATGGTGTTTATCCATCACATATGCAATCTGGAGGCGCCATCTCCGGGGGGATTTCGCACTATACGCGAGCTCGCACGCTAACAAACTTTATCGCAGGTCTCGACGATATCTCCAGCTCTGGTACGTACACCCAGAGTTTTGAGTGGTTTGCGATCGGCAAGTAATCAATAGGAGACGCAATGAAACATTATTCCCCATCCACCCATGGCTTTTACGATGTTGGCGTTCACGGCAGTAACATTCCCGATGACGCCGTGGAAATTAGCGACGAACATTATGAATTGCTGCTGGCTGGTCAGTCGATTGGTCAATCTATCGTGGTCGACGCTAATGACCAGGTTATTTTGCTGCCTCCCGCGTCAATATCGATGGATCAAATGCGGGAGCGAAAAATATCCCAGCTCGAACGTGATCGTAACACGGCTATTCAGGCCCCAGTTACTAGCTGCGCATTGGGTGCTCCGCACGTCTACGCGGCTAAGCCGGAGAATCGGCAGTTTCTGAATGATTTGGTCACGCTAAATGCAGGAGGAAAATTTACATGGACTGACGCCGATGGAGTGAAACTGCGGCGCTTTCATACAGCCGCCCAACTGGTGCAATTAGCCACTGATTACCAAACCGCGATCGAGGCGCAATTCGACCGTTACGAGCAGTTGGTCAGCCAGGTCGTTGCGGCGACTACACCAGATCAGATCCTCGCCGTTGTATGGTGAATGAATGGAAAAAAATATGATTGATAAGAATGGAGGTGCATGTGACTATTTCCAGCCAGCCAGCCAGCCAGCCAGCCAGCCTAATATATGCTCGCATTGCGGCAGCTATGTCGCCGGAGCGCTTCATCCCGAAACGTCGCCGGGTGGCGAATATTCGCTTTATCGTAACGACTTTCGCGATTTGAAGGCCGTTATTTCCGCCGGCAGCATTGATGCGATTATTACCGATCCTCCTTATGGTTCGGGCGGTTTTACGTCCAGGGATACGTTGCGCAGCTCGAAAGATAAATATGTTTCATCGGCTGCCGGCTATCAAAAGACTTTAGCCGACATCGACGGCGATTCACTGCATCCTGAAGCCTGGAAAGAGTTGATGCTGAACGCTTGTAAAGAAGCTAAGCGCGTATTGAAACCCGGCGGCTATTTGCTCATGTTTATTGATTGGCGCAATCTGCCGGTTCTGCAGGAGGCTATCCACGCTTCCGGCATTCAACTGCGCGGCACGGTTGTATGGGATAAAGGACGTGGTTCGAGGCCGAATAAAAACGGTTTCCGCAATCAAGCCGAGTATATTCTCTGGGGCACAAACGGCAGCATCGCCGCGCGTGAACATCCGGTTTATCTACCGGGCGTGCTCAGTCATGCGACCATGACCAACAACAAAGTGCATATTACCCAAAAGCCCGAGGCGTTAATCGCTGAATTGGTGGAAATCTGCCCGTCCGGGGGCGCGATTTATGACCCGTTTATGGGGAGTGGAACAACCGGAGTGGCGGCGCTAAAAACAGGTCGTAAATTTATTGGCTCGGAATCGGTTTATCAGTATTATGAGACGGCGTTAAACCGATGCTCTGACGCGGCGAAATCAATGCTGATTTGACGAGTTTTCTTGTGCCAAAAAACGCGCAAAACTGTGCCAAAAAACGCGCCGCCTTACATATGAGTAAAAATATCTTGCTTTGCATGCTGCTCGCCAGCTCGTGGCCCGCGCGATCCGAAGAAATTACCATGCTTGATAAGGTCGTTGATGTTGGCTTTTACCGGCCGGCGGGGTTCTTGGCCACTGCATTGGGCGTGGGCGCTTTTGCCGCCATGTTGCCCATGGCGGCCGTGGCGACGCTATTTCCTCCCCATGACAGTTTTTTGGCGTTTGCCGACGCGCTTGTGCTTGAGCCGGCCGAATTCACTTTCAACAGGCCTCTTGGCGCGCCGATGGCGGGCTGGCTTGCAGCAGCACATCCGAAGTAGACTCGTTTTAACCTCCCCTCGATTTCTAGTAAGCGTTACGCGTTACAAAAGCAGTCCGTCGTTTTTCTCCGTGTTTCCTTTTTTAAGCGGATTTCCGTACAATCTGCATTGCCTTAACCGAGCAACTGTTTCAAGGCGCGTTCTCGCGATCAGATCATTGCCGCCCATTTTCATCAATGCAGCAGAGCCCTTCTCGTCATGAATCGATCCAACCTCCGGCAACCTTTTCGCATCGCCCTGGCCCTGCTGCTGACCGTCTCGTTAACCGGTTGTATTTACTGGTGGCGAGCCTACCAGACCTATGTGCAAATGAGCGAGTTCGACCGCTATTTCAAGGTCACCGTCGCCGACGACTTCACCCTGCATTTCAAGGAGCCGATCATGTACAGCGAGGATTTCGTCTCGCTGGCCAAACTGCACGCCAGTGAGGAAAAAACGACGCCGGACGGCAAGCATTGGCGGTATTGGTTCCGCAAGGTCGATAACCAGGGCAAACTGATCAAGCCGAAGATCGAGTTCTATTCCGATCTGAACTTCAACAAGCAGGACCGGATCACCTCCTGGTCTTTCTCCTCGCTCTTCCTCGAAATCGCCCCGCCGAAGTTTCTCGAAGTCTCGCTGCGCTCGATAGGCGGCGCGGATATCAACGAGGAAAAAATGCAGTTGAAAGCCGATACTTCGCGGATTGGCAAAATCGATGCGGAATTGCCGCGCAAAGACAAGGTCGTCGAGAAGTTGGGCGAACCGCTACGGATCGACAAGGAGCCTGACCAGGAAGTCTATGTGTACCATTTCAAGCTGATCACGCACGACATCGAGGAAGGCTACGAGGAACGGGAGCTGACCGTGATCAGCCTCAGCTTCGATAACAAAACGCAGGAACTGACCCGGATGTCGGGCCGCTTCGCGGGATTGAAGGTTTCGATCAACTACGGCAATCTGGCGCACAAAAAAGCCGATCAGGCTCGCGCAGCCAGCTAGGGGCGTTTAGGACTGGCGCTCGCCTTAAAGCAGAAAGCGGCCGACATTCGCGATCGTTCGCGGATGTCGGATCGAACGATTCGCATGCCGCGTCCCCAGGCCAGGGGACTGGGGACGCGGCAGAAAGAGCCAGGTAGATTACACCTTATGGTAAATATCCGCGCCTTCTTCGAGAAACTGCTTCGATTTCTCGTCCATGCCTTTCAGCAACGCTTCCTCTTCGTTCAGCCCCTTTTCGGCCGCATAATCGCGCACGTCTTGGCTGATCTTCATCGAGCAGAAATGCGGGCCGCACATCGAGCAGAAATGCGCGATCTTGGCCGATTCCTTCGGTAGGGTTTCGTCATGGAATGCGCGCGCTTTTTCCGGGTCGAGACCGATGTTGAACTGGTCTTCCCAGCGGAATTCGAAGCGCGCCTTCGACATCGCGTTGTCGCGCGCCTGCGCGCCGGGATGGCCCTTGGCCAGGTCTGCCGCGTGCGCGGCGATCTTGTAGGTCACGATGCCTTCGCGGACGTCCTGCTTGTTCGGCAGACCCAAGTGCTCTTTCTGCGTCACGTAGCATAGCATCGCGCAGCCGTACCAGCCGATGTTCGCCGCGCCGATCGCGGAGGTGATGTGATCGTAGCCCGGTGCGATGTCGGTGGTCAGAGGTCCCAAGGTATAGAAAGGCGCTTCGCCGCATTCCTCAAGCTGTTTCTCCATGTTCACCTTGATCATGTGCAGCGGTACGTGCCCCGGGCCTTCGATCATCGTCTGCACGTCGTGCTTCCAGGCGATCTGGGTCAACTCGCCCAGGGTTTCGAGTTCGCCGAATTGCGCCGCGTCGTTCGCATCGTAAATCGAGCCCGGACGCAGGCCGTCGCCCAATGAGAACGACACGTCATAGGCTTTCATGATTTCGCAGATTTCTTCGAAATGCGTGTACAGGAAGC